>Ga0209798_10000050_pt1 | contig 62042 bp, 49 predicted proteins | sample DOMMetBare3Fresh_FD_187475 | JGI IMG/M metagenome (GOLD analysis project Ga0209798, IMG submission 187475) | Wetland sediment microbial communities from St. Louis River estuary, USA, under dissolved organic matter induced mercury methylation -... | ecosystem: Environmental > Aquatic >...
CGTGGTCCGAGACGACGATGATATTAACTCGCGAATAAAGGTTACGCGACTTTAGTCCGCGCACTAACCTTTCGAGGGCCTGGTCCACTACGCTCACCGCCTGCGCGACCTCGGGTGAACTGGGTGAAAAACTGTGTCCCGCGTGGTCCACGTCGCTGAAGTAAAGAGTCAGAAAGGTAGGCCGCTCGCTGCCGGGTAAGTCCAACAATGACAAGAGCGAATCAACGCGATCCTCGTCTGATACTTTGTCATCGTAAGGCTTCCAGTGAGTCGGCCTGCTGCCTTTGATGTTTGCTTCCGAGCCGGGCCAAAAGGTCGCCGATGCTTTTTGCCCCTGCTGCTCGGCCGTGATCCAGATGGGTTCGCCACCCCACCAACGACTATTTTGCACTTCCGCCCGCTTGCTGAGCCCGAACATGGCATCAAAAACGGGATCGTAGATATCATTGGATACGATACCGTGATGTTCGGGATAGAGTCCGGTAGCAATGGTGTAATGATTCGGAAATGTCAAAGAGGGATAGGAGGGCGTCATCCATCTGGCGCGCACACCGTCCGCGGCTAACGCCGTCAGTGTCGGGGGTTGATACCTTCCCAGATAGTCCGCTCGGAAGCCGTCGAGCGAAACCAGGATAAGCGTAGGCTTGAGGGTGTCTGCGGACTGTTGCGCGGCAGCATTCCCGGCGGGCCATCCCTGGATGATAAGAAGAATCAAAGAAAGGAAAAGAAGTCTGCGTCGTTTCATGTTTGTTTCAATCCTTAGGTCGCAGAGCCGCGCAGCGCAACCACCGACTCGGTGCCGTATCGCTTCGGTTCTTCGCAAACGGCCGAGTCCAGCAAATGCCGCCGCTCCCCATAGGTATACCCTCTTCCAACACAGCTATCCTGCAGCCGACAACTGACAGGCGAAAGACAATAGGATAACATGCGCCAATGACTTATAAAGCTCGCCTCCGCCAACGTCTGTTGACCATCCTGGTCACCTTTTCTCTCCTCTTATTAACTTTTCCCGCCCAGGGTCAGCAATCCCGTAAAACTGCGCGGGCGACTGCGCCGGCGCGACCGCGGCTCGTGCTGCTGCTGGTGGTGGATCAGTTTCGTTACGACTATCTGGAACGGTATGCCGACCTTTTTGCGCCAAACGGCTTGAAGCGCCTCCTCGACAACGGAGCCAACTGGGTGGACGCGAACTACGATCACATGCCGACCTACACAGCGCCGGGCCACGCGACGCTGATGACCGGCGCCTATCCGGCGGAAACCGGTATCGTCGGCAACGAGTGGATCGACCGCGAGACCGGAAAGAAAGTCACCAGCGTGTCGGACGACGGAGTAAAGTTGTTCGGCGGCGGAGCCAAAGAGATAGCCTCCAGCCCGCGTCGTCTGATGGCTTCGACCCTCGGCGATGAACTGCGCCTCGCGAGTAACGATCGCGCCAGGGTGATCGGCATTTCATTAAAAGATCGCTCGGCAATTCTGCCTGCGGGCCGCCATCCGAATGCCGCTTATTGGATCAGCGCGGTTACCGGCAACATAGTCTCTTCGAGCTACTATTTCGCCCAATTGCCAAAGTGGGTCGAGGATTTTGATGCAACTCATCCGGCCGACAAATACTTTGGCAAAGTGTGGGAGCGTTTGCTGCCCGAAGCCGAGTACCTGAAACGGGTCGGCGCTGATTCCCCGCCCTGGGAGAATATCGGCAATATCCCGGGAGATACCAATGCTTTCCCCCATAAGATTACCGGGGGTGCGGCCGCAGTCGGTCCGGACTTTTATAATGCCCTCGCTAACTCACCTTTCTCAAACGAGGTCCTGCTTTCATTCGCCGAGCAGGCGATCGTCAACGAGCAGCTGGGACAGGACGAGATCACCGATGTCCTGAGCCTGAGTTTTTCCGCCAACGACTATGTCGGGCACCGTTATGGTCCGTACAGCCAGGAGGAGATGGATATAACGCTGCGCACCGATCGTCAAATCGGGGCGCTGCTCGATTTCGTCGATGAGCATGTTGGTCTGCGTAACACCGTAGTTGTATTCAGTGCGGACCACGGGATGGCGCCGATACCCGAGCACGCGACAGCCCTTGGCTTGCCCGGCGGACGGGTTAACAGCGCCCTGGCCTTAGCCAAAATTCGCGCAGCCATCTCGGCCCGTTACAACCGTGAGAGTAAAACGCCCGATCCCACCAGCGACTATATTCTCCGGTACGAAGACTTCGGAACGATGAAGGACGGCCTTATCAATGCCAACCTTTATTTCAACTATGCCGCTTTAAAACGTGACGGCGTCAGCCTTGACGAAATCGAGCGAGTCGCCGCCGATGGCATTATGACCGTGCCTGGCATCGCCCGCTGCTTCACGAGGGCCCAATTATTACGCGGCGCGGTTTCTCTTACCGATCCAATTGAACGCCGCGTGCTGCACGGATTCTACCCGCAGCGAAGTGGCGACCTGATCATGGTTACCGATCCATTCAAATACTTCATTGAATATGCCATCACCGCCACGCACGGCTCGCCCTATTCCTACGACACTCATGTGCCGCTAATCATTATGGGCAGCGGACTGAAGGCTGGCAGATACTTTCAGGCCGCCGCACCCACAGATATCGCACCGACACTCGCGGCCATCCTGGGCATTCAGCCTCCCAGCAATGCAACCGGGCGCATCCTGATTGAGGGATTGCCGCAAGCCACAAACTCACAAAACGCTCCGCCTCACTAATAAGGCGTCGGGGCTGCGAAAGAAAAGTTTTTGACACTGCTCTTCCCGCGACTTAGAATTCGCTTGCCGCTTCGCGGACTCCGACTCTCAAAGGAGAATACATGCCTCGCCGTCATCACTTCGTCACAGCCCTGCGACTCTCTGGTCTGGCGCTCTTCAGCTTCCTGATCCTGTTCATTTTTGATTTTGCGGCCCTTGCGTCGCCGCCTCCGGGAGACACCGAGTACAGCGGCAGTCTGGACGGCGAATTGGTGGCCCATACTGAAGATGTCGAGCAGGTCATCTTCCATCCGCTGCGAGACTTCTCGAAAATCAAGCTGGCCACTCCTCTCGCTGCCGGGACGAAAGTAACTGCAGGCCGGCTGTATGATCCGCTCAAGGACAAGTCATCGCTGCTCGCCCTCCTGGTCGAGGCGGAAGATGAAGCCCCAGTCCTGTTCGCGGATCTGGACGGCGATGGAGTGCTCGCTGATAACGAACGCTTCGAACTGGCCCGCGGCGAAGATGACAATCCCTACATTTTGGAAACAACGCTGCAACTTCCTTTTAAGAACCCCCTCTTCAAGTCCTATCCAATCTTCATCCAGTACTACAAGGGCGTTCGCTGGGACGAAATGAATGAAAACGATCGGATGGTGCTGCAGTCAAAAATCGCTTTTGCCAAAGGGAAGGTCGATATTCAGGGCAAACCCACGCTCGTTGAATACCAGCTTAACGCGCAGTCAAAAAAAGTGAGCACCAGTAATGGCTGGCTGGGAGTAGATGGCGACGGCGACGGCCAGATCGACCTCGATCATTTTTCGCCAGAGGCCGCGGAAGCTCGTGAAGAGACCGTAGTGTTCCGGGTTGGGTCACGTTATGTTTCCACAAAGAAGGTGGACCTGGAAAAGAACCTGATCGTGATGCGCGAGCATCCGGCGTCAGATTACAAGCGCGTCGAACTGACCATCGGAGCCGAGGTGCCTGATTTTACTTTTACTGATTTCGACGGCAAAAAACGTAAACTGTCTGAGTTTCGCGGCAAATACGTGCTGGTGGATTTCTGGGCCCTCTGGTGTGGGCCCTGTCGGCGCGAACTACCCTATCAAAGGGCGGCGTACTCGCGTTTTCAGGCGCGGGACTTTGAGATTCTGGGGATGAACAATGACGACGATCCGGAGATGGTAAAGGCTGTCTTGCGCAAGAGCGGCCTGAACTGGACGCAGGCGACTTATGACAGCATCAAGACAGTCGAGCTCCGTTATCGTATCCATTCGTTTCCCACCACCATGCTCCTGGGGCCGGATGGCAAAATCGTCTCGCTGGGGCAGGCTGGAAAGAAACAACTTCGTCTGCGCGGAAACGATCTTTTGAAGTCGCTCGATGACCTCCTCCCACCTTAAGCGGGCGCCCGGTTTTTGCCGCGTAGCGGCACCTGAGTTTAGCCCGGTCTTTCAAGGCCGGGAAAAGGCATGACCTCAACTACCTCGACGATTGACCGGTCCTCGAGGAGTTCAAGTCAGCGCCAACACCTACACCTCTCTGCACTAGCTTTGCCCGCAAAGTCCGCGTTTCAGCGGACGGCTGAAAATAGCCCAGCGATTCATCGCCGGGAACCCATGCCCTTGATGCAGAGAAGTCCGTGAAACGGACGGATGAAAAACCTTCGCTTCTCCATTTGTTTGACAGCCGTCCGTTTCACGGACTCAAGCGCGTCTCATTTCTTCTGGCTTCTTCTTCTCGTCCGGCTTGTCTGGCGGTGCTTTCGTCTCATTTGTCAACGGCAGCGGTGGCGCAGTGAACTGCCCCAGGTCAGCAAGTCCCAGACTGGCTTCGATGTCGCCGATGCGTCTGACGGCGGCTTCGTAACCGTCCTTGCCGAACTGTTGCATTTCGATCTCTTCGAACTTCTCGCTCAACGCGTCCATCTGGTCGAGCGTGAGCGTTCGTTTCCACGCAGGAAAAATCATCGTGTCTTCAATTGCCGCGTGATGCTGATACATGCGCACCAGTGATTCCATGACGCGCGCGAGCGACTCGGCGGTGATGGCTGAAAATTTCTCTCCTGTGGTTGCCGACAAAATATACTCGGTCAGTTCGCGACCCCGGTTGTGTTGCGCAATAAGCACTCCCACATAGGCGGCCGCCATTCCCCCGCCCTTCTGCACGGCCGGAAAGATGTACGCTTCTTCCAGCTTCAGCTCGTGGTAATCTTCGCCAAAAACACGAAAGAGCTTGGCCGTCTTCTGAAGTGCTTCGGGCTCAACGGCGCTGGCTGAGGCACGTATCCGCACCGCGGTTTCCTGGTAAACGAGCAGGGCGCGCCGCAGCACACCATGTTCGCGCATCAGGTCTTCCGACGCCGACACTTCGCTCGCCGCAAGCCTCGAGCCTGACTTGTCAGATTCTTCATCGCCCTCGCCCGCGGATGGATTACAACCAGTCAGGACAACGCCGGCGCCCAGGCCGCAGGCGGCAGCCAGCCATTTTCTTCGTACGAGATCCATATAATCAGGCTCCCTTTCTTTCGGTCTCAGACATTCTGTTCGAGAGAGAGTTTTCGATCAAGAGAAACCGCGACCTGAGGTTGGATGCTTCCAACGATGAGTGCATGGTTGAAACCAGGTAAAGAGGAGCTAGCGTACGGCTCGTCGTTTGACGCCGCTACTCTGACGCACGACAATCCAAAGCCGAATGGATAATCCCTCGACAAAAACTCAAGCAGTTAAGCGCCTGCGACCGGTCAGATCAGCGCGCGTGAAATCATCGGCCTTTTCGCGCCGCTTGTTGCATGCCTGGCGCAACCTGCATCTCCCTTTGGCAGAAGCGAAAGTCATCGCCGCCGTTTCCGGAGGCGCTGACTCCACGGCGCTGCTGCTTGCCCTCGATGAACTGATTAAGACACAGGAGCTGCGAATCGAACTGATAGCGGCCCATTTGGATCATGGCTTGCGCCGGCAAAGCAAAGCTGACGCACGGTGGGTAATTAAGCTCGCACGCGATCTCGGTTACCAGATTGTCAACCAGAGAGTTGATGTGGGCCAGCGTGCTCGAATCACTCGCGACAACCTGGAACAAGCCGCTCGGCGCGCGCGTTACGAGTTCCTCGCGAAAACCGCCGCGACGTTCAAGGCGCAACTGATTCTCACCGCTCACACAATGGATGATCAGGCTGAGACGATTGTGCTGCGTCTCTTGCGCGGCAGCGGCGCTGAAGGTTTGGCGGGAATTGAGCCTGTTCGCTCACTCCTGTCCCAAACTGCCAGTCCGCGACGCCGCTTGCAGAGCGCCTCCGGCTGGGGAAAGTCGTCGCAGTTGCTGCTGGCTCGGCCACTGCTCAACTGGGCCCGTCGATCCGAGACTGAGGACTATTGCCGGTTGCGAAAAGTCGATTACCGCAGTGATCTCATGAACGACGATGAACAATTTGCTCGCGTCCGAGTGCGGAAACAACTACTGCCCCTGATGGCCTCGTTCAACGGCAGGATCGTCGAGGCGTTGGCGCGCACAGCGGAGTTACTGCGAGACGACCTTAGTGTGTTGAATCAGCAGGCCAGCTTACTTTTGCTGGCCGCGGCGCTGGGTGACAACGCCGAAACTCTGCCGGCGCTCAGTGTCGCGGTGTTGGCTGAAGCACCGGTGGCTGTGCGCCGGCGGGCATTGCGCCAGTGGATCTTGCAGGGAAGGGGCGACCTGCGCCGGCATGAGCTCCAGCACGTGCTCGCCATCGAAAAGTTGTTGCTGGGCGAAAAAGGTGGGCGGTCGGCGGAATTACCCGGCGGAGACAAGGTTGTCCGACGGCAGCAGCGGCTCGAGCTGAGCGTCAAAAAATCGCGAAATACCGGCGGAAAGCGCGCGCGGGATGATTAAGGCGCGCTTGGCCTGGCAAAGCTTGCCCGGCACAACCGCAAGACTGCTCGGCGCATCATAAGTGGCCCGTTGGATAGCCATTGGAGCCTGGCAAAGGCAAGTTGCAGGCTAATTAATTGGGGGCGCGACAAGAACTGCTGTTCTGGGTTATCATCAGCGTCGGAGGCTTTGAAAACTTTGAGCTCTACTGCTAGACAAATTATCTTCTGGTTACTAATCGTTGCCGGCGCGCTGCTGCTCTATAAACTGGTTAATCCCAACAGTAAGAATTCTTCGGCCATCGATCTGGCAACGCTTGACGCCAAGATCACGGCTGGTGAATTGAAGCAGCTGACCGTCGAACAAAATGAGGTGGTGGCGGTTGACAAAGGCGGCCAGGAATACCGCGCTCCCCTGACCAACGAGCATATCAAGGCCGACATCCTGAGAAAGGCCTACGAAGTCGTTAACGGACAAAAACGAGTCGACAAAGTCGATGACAAGTCCGGTACCAGCAGCTATATCTGGCCCATGCTGATCACCTGGGCGCCCTTGTTGTTTATCATCGGCATCTGGGTGTTCATGCTCAGGCAAATGCAGTCGGGCGGCAACAAAGCTCTCTCATTCGGTAAATCCCGCGCCAAACTGTTGAATAATCAGCAAAAGCGAGTCACCTTCAAGGACGTCGCCGGCGTCGAAGAAGCCAAGGAAGAACTGCAGGAAATTATCGAATTCCTCAAAGAACCGCAGAAATTCCAGAAGCTGGGCGGCCGCATTCCCAAAGGTGTTCTGATGATGGGGCCTCCTGGAACGGGCAAGACCCTGCTGGCCCGCGCGATTGCCGGTGAAGCCAATGTTCCGTTCTTTTCAATCTCGGGTTCGGACTTTGTTGAGATGTTCGTGGGTGTCGGCGCTTCGCGCGTCCGCGATCTGTTCGAACAGGGCAAGAAGAACGCGCCCTGCATCATCTTCATCGACGAGATCGATGCCGTCGGCCGTCACCGTGGCGCCGGGCTTGGTGGTGGGCACGACGAGCGCGAACAGACGCTGAATCAATTGCTGGTGGAAATGGACGGGTTTGAATCCAACGATGGCGTGATCCTGATCGCTTCGACCAACCGGCCGGACGTCCTTGACCCGGCGCTGTTGCGGCCGGGGCGGTTCGATAGACGTGTGGTTGTCTCTCGGCCCGACGTGCGTGGCCGTGAAGGTATCCTGAAAGTTCACACGCGCAAGATTCCGCTCAGCGAAGACGTGGACATCAGCGTTATCGCCCGCGGCACACCGGGCTTTACCGGCGCCGATTTGGCCAACCTGGTTAACGAGGCCGCGCTGAACGCCGCGCGCTACAACAAGAAGTTCGTCGCCATGGGTGATTTTGAGCTGGCTAAAGACAAAGTCCTGATGGGCGCTGAGCGCAAGAGCATGGTGATCTCGAACGAAGAAAAACGCGTGACCGCCTATCACGAAGCCGGGCATACGCTCGTGGGATTGAAAGTTCCCAATGCGGATCCGGTCCACAAGGTGACCATCATTCCCCGCGGTATGGCGTTGGGTGTAACCCAGCAGCTTCCCGAAGGTGACCGCCACAACTACACGGAAGAGTACCTGTTGGGTCAGATTGCGATTCTGATGGGTGGACGTATTGCGGAGCAGTCGTTTTTGGGCAGCATTACCACAGGCGCTTCGAACGATATCGAGCGCGCCACTGAACTGGCTCGGGCGATGGTCTGCGAGTACGGTATGTCGGCCATGGGGCCGCTGACCTTCGGCAAGAAAGAAGAGCAAATCTTCCTGGGCCGTGAGATTGCGCAACACCGAGACTTCTCTGAAGACACAGCAATTAAGATCGATCAGGAAGTCAAGGGAATCGTCACCGCGCAGTTCAATCGCGCGCAGTCGATCATCCAGGAAAATCGGGATACGCTGATCCGGCTGGCCGAGGCGTTGCTGGAACGCGAGTCGCTGGATGCGGTTGAAATACGCCGCGTAGTTGCCGGATTGCCGCTGGATGAAGATCCCTCGGGCGGTTTGCCGGCAGACGAAGAACAACGGCCGCAGATTAAGGAGCCTTCATCCGGCCTGAAACCAATCCTGCCCCCGATTACCGGCAGCAATCCGGCTCCCGCTTAAGGCAGGTGTTTAGAGTACCGCCTTCCAGGCGGGCTTTGACGCTGGGAAAAACCCTACTGAAGTCGGTACTCTGAGCGCCTGTTAGAATCAGCGCACTCCCAAAAGGGCAAGCGTGAAGACGCGTTCTTCGCTCTTGCCTTTTGTAGTTTGGGGCGTTGGTCTTTGGACTTTGGTCTTTGGATAGGCGACGTAAAATCAAAATTGAGAAATGTCAAGTCTGTGAAATGACAAATGGAAAATCTCCCTTATTATCTGCAGCGTGAATAGCAACTGGCACATCTCCGGTCGCGCCCTGCCCATCGGTACGCGCACGCTCATAATGGGCGTGCTGAACGTTACGCCCGACAGCTTCAGCGATGGCGCAAAATTCCTGTCCCGGGACGCCGCCCTCGAACACGCGCGGCGGATGGTTTCCGAAGGCGCCGACATCATCGATGTCGGTGGCGAATCCACGCGTCCCGGAGCCGCAATCATCACACCCGAAGAGGAACTGCAGCGTGTCATTCCGGTTATTGAAGCGCTGGTGAAGGAAACTTCCATCCCGGTCTCTGTTGACACCACAAAATCCGAGGTTGCGCGTGAGGCCCTGCGCGCGGGCGCCGCCATCGTCAACGACATCTCCGCGCTGCGCTTCGATTTTCTCATCGCCGACGAAGTGGCTAAGGCTGGCGCCGGACTGGTGTTGATGCACTCACGCGGCACTCCGGCCACGATGCAGCGGCTCCCGCCGGTTGCCGACATCATGAGCGAAATCACTCACAGCCTGCGCGGCAGCCTCGCGATGGCCGAGCGGCGCGGCGTCGCGCGCGAATCAATCGTCATTGATCCGGGCATCGGCTTTGGCAAAACGTTCGAGCAGAATCTTGAATTGATCGCCAGGCTCGACGAAGTTGCTCGCGCCTTCCCCAACTTCCCTCTCCTGGTCGGCACTTCCCGCAAAGCATTTGTCGGCCACCTGCTCCGCGACGCCAACGGCACCCCCGCACCCGTGTCTGATCGCCTCTACGGCACCCTCGCCACCGTCACCGCTGCCATCCTCCGTGGCGCTCACATCGTCCGCGTCCACGACGTAAAGGCCACCGTCGAAACGGCCCGGATTGCCGATGCGATCAGGATGGCAATGGCACCACCGTCAGCGAGGACGTTCTAGGCGCAAGACACCTCAACGCCTTCCTTGACCTTCAGGCTTATACAGGGCCACTGCTTGCCTAACCAACCGCTGCTGCGCGACAATCAGCCTTCGTTCCCTGAAAGCGGTTGCCAATCGAATCATGTCAGTACCACCTGCGTACACGGATGGGGTTCAGACATACCTGAACTCGGGCTCGCAGGAAACGACATCTACCCGCTGACGCAGGTGATACTGACTGACTCGTTCAACTAACCCAATGGAAACATCACGACTGCAAAAGCTCGCCCGCCTGGCCGCGTTGGCCGTTACGCTCCTCTTCGTCACCGGGTTCGCCGAATGCTATAAGCCGGTGACGAAGAACCAGTTGCCGGCGCGTATCAAGACCGTGGCGGTGCCTGCCTTTCAAAACAATGCCCTGCGCTACCGCATCGAACATCGCTTTACAAAAGCTGTGCTCGAGGAATTGATTCACCGGGGCCGCGGTTTGCGCGTCCAGGGAGATCGCGAAGGCGCCGATGCTGTCATCGAAGGAATCATCAAGAGCTATCAGTTCACCGGCGTGCTGCTGGACGATAAGGGCCGGGCCCGCATTTTCGAAGTGACGATTGCCGCCGCCATCACGGTCCGGGACCAAACCCAAAACCGGGTCCTTTATGACAATCAAAACTTCGTCTTTCGTGGCGAATATGAGTTCGCCAACGATCCGCGCAATTTTTTCAATGAAGAAGATCCGGCGGTCCAGCGCATGGCGCGCAGCTTTGCAGAGAGCATAGTCTCGACGCTGATTAACGCCGTGGAATTGGACAAGTAATGAAAGTCATAACTCGCCAGCAACTCACCCGCTCACTCCAGGAAGGAAAGCTCGATCGGCTCTACCTGACCATCGGCGTAGAGAGTTACCTGTGCGGCGAAGCCGGCTGCGCGATTGCCGCTGAGGCGTTACGCGACACTCTCCTGCGTGAATTCAACGAATCACGCTTTAGCCTTTTGAACACGGATCCTCGCCAGGCCGTCGCCGCTGCCGAGCAGTTGCCGATGATGTCACCGCGGCGAGTTGTTTTTATTGAAGACTTCGCCAAGCTGCCCGAAGTGGATGAAAACGTTTTAGTTCGATATGTAGAAAATCCGGCCGGCTCCAGCGTGGTGATCTTCGTAGCCCGCGACCTTGACAAGCGGAAGAAGCTCACCAGGATGCTCTATGACAAGGCCACGACGGTCGAGTTTCTCCCCGTGTCCGATGGCGAGGCCAAAGCCTGGGTCAAAGAATATCTGAAGCGATTAAAGGTTTCCGCTGATGAACGGGCGCTCGGCGACCTGATAACTTTAGTGGGCACCGATATTCAGACGCTGCGCAGTGAACTGGAGAAGTTAGCGACCGCTGCGGGTGAGACAAAACGCATCACTGCGGACCTGATCGACGACCTCATTGGCCGTTCGCGCGAATTCACTAATTTCGCCTTAACTGATTACCTTATCTCTCACAATCGCAAGGCCGCGCTGGAGATTCTGTATCGCTTGCTCCAGGATCGAGTGGAACCGGTGATGCTGATTGGACTGATCGCCAGTAATTATCATCGACTGGCAGTGGCCAAAGACTTACTGACCCGCAACGGCAGAGACGCCGTGCTGCAAACGCTGCGCATGCCGTGGCGCAAGCAGAACGAGTTCCTGGCGACCCTGGAGCGCAGCAGCGCCGCTGACATTGCCAGAGGCATTTCGCGCATCGCCGCTGCCGACCTGGCCATCAAGACCTCGCAGGCGACGCCGCGCCTGCAATTAGAAATGTTGGTGTGCGAGCTGGCGGGATAATGGCTCTCGTTGCCGGGCGTTTTCAATCCAGGGCCTTCAGATCCGGCTCAACCCATTCATGCAACGCCTGCTCTGACCACAGTAACTCTTTGCTGTAGTACTCAAACAGCAAGCGCGAATCACTCAAGGCTTCGACTACACTGTTGGTGCGCGCAACCAGTGACAGACTCGGATCCAATGTTCGCAGGTGCCGCGCAACCAGGATGATCCAGAACAGCGTGATCGTCTCGTTGTACTTCCCTTCAATTTGATAGTGGTCCAAAAAGCGGAGAATACTCGCGCGCATTTTTTGCTGGGCTTCCAGCACCGTGGCGTTGCTCAAGTACCAGGTGGCTACCACCAAATGAGACCGGTGCGGAAAGTCCGTGACCGCAGTTGTGCACGATTCCAAACCGCGCACGATGGCTGCGATTTCATCTTCGCTGAATACGGCTTTAGTCATGGGAAATAATATTCACGCCGAAGGCGTGCAATTTAATGGCCGGTGGCCCCGCCGCCGGTTCACCAATCAAAATTATCTGTTTTCACGCTAAAGCGTGAAAGTGAATTGCGGGCACCATTTCAGGATCGGAAATTCGAAATTGCCCGGGACCATGAGACCCCAATCTGACCCTTTCAGGGTCGATTTATCCATTGTCGTTCGATCCGTGGGTTGCACCCACGGCTATTGAATTCGTCCCCTTTGGGGACCCTTTGGACTTTCACGCCACAGTCGTTAGCCGGGACTTAGTTACTCGCAAAAAGAAGCGAGGCGGATCGAAATTTCGACCCGCCTCGCTTCTTAGATTTTGTCGCCCGAGTGCTAGTTTGACTTGGCTTTGGTCACCGCCGCCGTCAGCCGGGACTTGTGCCGGGCAGCTGCGTTCTTGTGGAGTGCACCTTTTTGCACGGCCTTGTCGATAATCGAGACGGTCGCCGGCAACATCTCACCCAACTCTCCGCTGCCCGCAGTCAATGCGGCACGAAGCTTGCGAATCTGGCTTCTAACCCGGGTCCGATTACTGCGGTTAATTGAGCGCCGCTCTTCATTCTGGCGCTGGCGTTTCTCAGCTGACTTGTGATTTGGCATTACTTCTCCCAACAAAAATGGGCCCAGTCTCTCAGGACCCTTCAATAGCGCGGTACCTTATCTGCGCAAGTGAAATAGTTTAGGGGCCGCCCCAATGAGTGTCAAGTAGCCGCAAGGCTAGGTAGTGGTACTGTACCACTACCCAAGGCTAGTTGTGCAGTTTGCTCTTGAAGCACGCATCCAACGCCTTGAACACGGGTGAGACGCCCGAGCCAACGCAACATCGATAGAGTCAGTATTTGACACCTGGGCGAAAGGTGCTGTCTCTTTGTCCGCGTTAACGAACAATTGAAAGTAGCCCAGCAGTTGAACTGCTGGGTGGGAGGTCCAACCTGAGTCTCAGTCCGGGAAAGAGACGGCTGTCAAACAATGGGGAACTGAAGATTTTTCAGCCGTCAGTTTCACGGACTTCTCCGCATTAAGGGCATCGGTTCCCAGCGATGAATCGCTGGTCTATTTTCAGTCGTCCGCTGCATGCGGACTTTTCGGGCAAAGCTTAGTTGACACCTGCGCGAACCGTGTAGTAGCGTCAAAGTGCAAGCTATGCCAACAACTGTTCCGCACGGTCTCACCCGCCAACCGCTGCGCCGGATTCCGCTTGTAATTATCCAGCTACAAGGAGAATGTTCCAGCATTTGAAGAAATTTGAATTTCCGCCAAGGGGTTTGGAAACCCTGTTCGGCGTTCACGATCAGAACATCAAGTACCTTGAGTCCCTGCTCGATGTGCGCATCGACGCGCGCGGCCAGGATGTGTCCATCGACGGCGATCCGCGGGACGTCGAGACAGCTGAACGCATCGTGGAAGACTTTGCGGAGCTCTTTAAGGAAGGGCGGCAGTTCAGTGACAAGGAACTGCGTGAGGCGTTCGCACAGATCGCGGAGGATCGCGCCTATTCGTTGCGTGATTACTTCACCAAAGCCCGGTTCAATCCCTCCGGCAAAAAACAGGTGGCGCCAAAGTCCGCCAACCAGCGCCGCTATATCGAAGCCATTCAGGAACAAGACGTCGTATTCGGCATTGGTGTCGCCGGTACCGGGAAAACTTACCTGGCCGTGGCCATGGCGGTCCAGGCCTTGATGCAAAAGCAGGTGAACCGGATCGTGCTGGCGCGTCCGGCCGTCGAAGCGGGTGAAAAACTGGGTTTTCTGCCCGGTGACCTGCAGGAAAAAGTCGACCCATATTTGCGACCGCTTTATGATGCCCTCTTCGATTTGATCGACTATGAACGTGTGACCAAGCTGCTTGAAAAGCGTGTCATTGAAGTGGCCCCGCTCGCCTTCATGCGCGGCCGCACTCTTTCTGATGCTTTCGTAATTCTCGACGAGGCCCAGAACACCACCAGCGAGCAGATGAAAATGTTCCTGACGCGGATTGGTTTTGGATCAAAGGCCGTGATTACGGGCGATGTGACCCAGGTCGATTTGCCAACCGGAAAGCGCAGCGGCCTGATCGAGGCCGAACGCGTGCTGGCCAATCTGGAAGGCATCGAGTTCATCTATTTCAACGACAAGGACGTCGTGCGCCACAAGCTGGTGCAAATGATCATCCGCGCTTACGAAGAGCACACCAAAAAGAACAACATTTAATGCGCAAGGTTTGTGAAGCAGGACCTGGATATCGCCGGCTTCGAACTCGGCTCCCGGTCGCACGAAGGCCAGTCATCGGAAAATGATTGAAGTAGTTAACCGCCAACGCAAAGTGCCCCTGGCGCGCGAGTACTGGGAAGCATTCGCAGCCAGGGCACTGAAATTCGTAACCAACAGCGAGGACGGCGACGTGACGATTGTCTTTGTCTCAGATCGCATTATGCGCGAGATCAACCGGACCTGGCGGGGCAAACGCGGCACCACCGACGTTCTATCTTTTCCGGCCAACCAGGATGATTTTGAGAGGGCCGCAGGCCTGAATCTTGGCGACGTAATGATCTCAGTTGAGCAGGCGGCGCGGCAGGCAACGGCAAACGGTCTCAGCTTGAGCGAAGAGATCGCCCAGTTGATTTTACACGGGTTATTACATCTTTGCGGTTACGATCATGAAAGCGATAAGGGTGAAATGAACCGTCTGGAGGTGCGCTTGCGCCGCCGTCTTGGCATATAATCTCCTGCTTGCAAAAACGTCCGGCAAACTTCAGTTTGCCGGTTTATCTCTCGCCCAAGGCTTTGGCGCGAACCGGCGACAAACTGAAGTTTGTCGCACTTCTCATTATGGAGATTGAATTAGGTCTGACGTTCGGGTTGCTGCTGGTCTTGATGTTGCTGGCAACCATCGATCTCGCCCTGGGCCAATTGAGCGACGTTGCTTTGCGCCGCCTGATAAGCGAGGCCGAAGAACGCCCTGAATCGCGCTCCAAGCTCTTTCTCAACAAGGTACTCGAGAATCGGACGCGCTTCAGTTTCGCACTGTCGGCAACCATCCAGATCCTGCTGGTAGTGGTTGCGGTACTGATCACCTCCATCTCCCTGAGACTTTTCTCCGAACGGCGCTTCATCCTGGTGGGGCTGGTGGGTGGTCTGGTGCTGGCCGGCGTCTTCCGGCAACTGATACCGTTACTGATTTCTGCCCGCAGCCCGGAACAAACTCTCATCCTGCTGCTGCCTTTAATTCGCCCTTTTGAGCCCTTGATGGGATTTGCATCTGATCCGTTTCATCGCTTGTTCGATCGTTCACGGCGCAAAGAACGCAAGGAACAGACGCCTGAAGACGAAGCGGACGAGGCGGACGAAGACAACGGCGGGGATATCCAGGCATTGATCGAGGTGGGAGAAGCCGAAGGAATTCTGGAAGAAGAGGAAGGCGAGTTAATCCATTCAATCATCGAGTTCGGCGATACACGTGTAAGTGCTGTGATGACGCCGCGGCCCGACATTGTCGCCGTCTCCGCCCTCTCGACGGTGCGTGAAGCGCGCGACATCATGATCGACTCCAAGTATTCTCGCCTGCCGGTCTATCGCGAGCAGATCGACAACGTCGAGGGTTTGATTTACGTGCGCGATCTATTGCTGCGCTGGGCTGAAGGCAAAGAGGACGAAGACATTGCGCCCTTAGTGCGACCCGTCTACTTCGTTCCGGAAACCAAGCCGGTGGCCGAATTGCTCGAAGAAATGCAAAAAGCGCACGTGCAATTGTCGATGGTGATCGATGAATATGGTGGAGTCTCGGGTTTAGTAACCGTCGAAGACATCCTCGAAGAAATAGTCGGCGAGATCGAAGATGAGGACATAGCGGGCGAGGAACTGGAAGAGATCGTTCCCGACGAAGACTGCGAAGGCTGTTATCGGGTCTCCGGCGCCACCGAGATCGGAAAGATCGAGCGACTCTTCGAGATGGAGATCGAGGACGACGACTTTACAACTATTGCGGGCCTGGTGATTAGCGAGGCCGGTAAAGTACCGCTGCCCGGGGACCACCTGGAATTTCGCGGACTGGAAGTGGACGTCCTGGAAGTAAACGAGCGCCGTATCGGCCTGCTGCGGGTTAAAAGGGCGCGGGTCGCCAAGGCCGACGAGATGAGCCAGGCATCATGAAAAGTCTAAGCGCAGCCATAAGGTCCCTGGTTTCCGCTAGTCGGGCCTCAACCTGCGAGGCCTGCGGCAAAGACTTCTGCTGCGGCGCATCGTTGGCCGGGTGCTGGTGCGCGAACCTCAGCTTGAGCGACACCGCGCGGGCTGAGCTGCGCACCCGTTACAGCCGCTGTCTTTGTCGTCAATGTCTGGAGGTTGTTGCGGTCGTGCTCCCCGCATCTGAAGGAGCGCCTAATGGACTGCCCACTGAGACAGTGAATTCGTCTTCCGACTGATCCAAATCAGAGCGTGTTTTAAGCCCATGACTGAGGCCTGATTGCAAAACCGATGGTAAAGAAAAAAAGTAAATACCTGCACGGGCGGCGCATCGATCCCGCTCCCATCACATCTGATGTAACCCTCGCGAATCTCGTAGATGAATCTTTCCTGGCTTACAACGCGGCCCGTCTGCGCGAAGCCTGCCAGCTGTTTACCAGGAAGATGCTGGAGCCGGAAGTCACGGTCGGACTCTCAATCACCGGAGCACTGACTCCCGCCGGCCTCGGTATCTCGGCCCTTATTCCTTTGATCAAGGCCGGCTTTGTTGACTGGATCATTTCAACCGGGGCGAACCTTTATCATGACACGCACTTTGGTATCGGCCTATCGATGCACCAGGGCAATGCGCAAATCTCGGACATCGTCTTGCGTGAAGAAGAGGTCGTGCGCATTTACGACATTTTTTTTGATTACAGCGTATTGCTCGATACAGATGCGTTCTTTCGTCAGATAATCGAAGCGCCGGAATTTCAGAAGTCAATGTCGACCGCTGAGTTCCACTACCTCTGTGGACGATACGTGCATGAGCGCGAACGCAAGCTGGGTTTGCAGGATAAATCGCTGCTCGCCGTAGCTTATGAGTACGCGGTGCCGATTTACACTTCATCACCCGGTGATTCGTCGATTGGCATGAATGTGGCGGCCAAGGCCCTTCAGGGAAACAAACTCGCCTTCGATCCGTCGCTGGACGTAAACGAGACGGCATCGATTGTGCTGGCAGCCAAGCGCAATACGGTCCAGGGACGGCCCGGGGGAAGAAAGAAACAAAGCGGACGTTCGGCAGTCTTTATCCTTGGCGGAGGCTCGCCAAAAAACTTCCTGCTGCAAACCGAGCCGCAGATACAGGAAGTGCTCGGTATTGACGAGCGCGGCCATGACTATTTTCTGCAGGTAACGGATGCGCGTCCGGATACGGGCGGGCTGTCGGGTGCCACTCCCGGCGAGGCCGTCTCCTGGGGGAAAGTTGATCCAGAGCGCCTGCCGGATGCGGTCGTTTGCTATCTGGATTCAACGGTAGCGCTGCCGATCATGACGGCGTACGCTTTGGCCCGCCACGAACCGCGCAAGCCCAGGCGGCTTTACGAACGCCGCGAAGAGTTTATGAATCTGCTCGTTTCCGAATATAAGAAGTCAAAGAGACGGTGATATTCGGGAATCGACCAACGCGCAAAGGGAAAGGAATGGCACGAACCATTACTGGTGATTCGCAGCGCAGTTACTTCAATTGTGATAAGTGTCCGGCCTACTGCTGTTCGATCTATGATCGCGTCCAGGTTACGAAGCGCGACCTCAAGCGACTGGCCAAGCATTTCGGCCTGACGGTCGAAAAAGCGACCAGTCGTTTTACCAAACGTTGGGAAAATGAGCAGGTGCTTCGTCGCAAGAGTGATCCCATCTTTGGTAAAGCTTGCCATTTTCTGGATCCTGAAACGCGTAAGTGTACGATCTATCACGCGCGGCCTGCGGTATGCCGCGAGTTTCCGCTGACCAAACGCTGCGGATATTACGATCTGCTGACCTTTGAAAGGCGCCAGCAGGATGATTTCGAGGTTCTGCCGGTGGTGCAGATTACCTTCCAGAAATGGAAGAAGTGAGTTAGCGCAAAAACGATTTGCAAAGCAGGTGAACAATCATGGAAGCATTTCTGACGAAAATGGTCGGGCGGAAAATCGATATCTTCTGCGGCAACGCTTCGAGCTTGCGCGGAAAGGTCGTCAACGTCGAAGAGGGTGTGTTGCACCTGAAGGACAGCGATGACAGGCTGTGCTACGTAGCCATCGACAAGATTGTAGTGGTCTGGGAGGCGCGCGAAGACGAGCACCGCGCGGGATTTGTTTCCCATCTTGAATATAGAGACTGAGGATTGCAGGGCTGGTGCGCGTTGTAACCTGCGTCAAGTCCCTCTCAACCCGTACCGTTCAGGAAAAAGGCCGGCGCCCAGGATGGGGCCGGCCTCTATCGTTTAGTTACTGCTACGCGATCACTGTTCTGTCGAGAGTTTTTGCGCTACGACCACCGGGGCCTGCTGCAGCGGCATCGGTACACGACGAAAGCCGTCAATGCGTTTCAGCCAATAATCATTGAAGGGCGCGTAGACTACGCCGTGATGGCGCGACGCGTGATAGAAACCTCGCTCGTCGGCGACGATGCCTACATGGGTCTGGTGCGAGAAGAAGACAAGGTTTCCATACTTGAAGTTATCTTCCGGCGCCGGCGCTTCAAAGCGAGCCCATAGGCTTCGTGCGCTGCCTCGCTCAAAATCAATACCAATCGAATGATAGCTACTCCAGACAAATCCTGAACAATCGAAAACGTTGGGCCCCTGCGAACCCCAGCGATAAGGAGATCCCAAACGCTCTTCGATGGCCATCGAGAGCATGGGCTGCAAACGAGCCAGGCTCAGCGAACTGCTGGTCATCAGGTTGTTACTAAGGCTCGGTACTGCGCTACGCACAGCGCCTCCGTCAGCAGTAGAAATGATCACTGGATCATCACTGCCGACAAAAGAGGTCTGGCCAATTTGAGCAACTTGTCTGCTGGTTTGTTGATGGATATTTGGGGTTTGTGCAAACGCCGATAGAGAGTAAAGAACGATGGCGCATACCACGAGCGTACGGGGGATAAAATTTAGAATCATCAAAAGGCCGCTTCTCCTAGAATTATTTGAACTGCGAGTGAGGAGTACTGCTTGAGTTCGAGGGCGATTCTACAGAGCGCTAAGAGGTGTTACAAGGAGCAATGTGACTGTTTCGTGATAACTCACTGGCCGTCGGTCAGAAGCGAACCGAAAGGGGTCATCTGCGTCGGCGAGCCGAGACTTCGGTGCCTGCTCTGCGAAAATTATGTCTCAGGGCAAAACACAGAGCGGTCAATGTGAAAGTGTTGTACGGTTATGTACGCAGCAATGGAAACATCTGGGAAAGCTAAGGAGTTGAGAGGAGCGACGCCTTGCTTATTGCCATTTGCACTTGCGCAGGCGTGGCATTTCCTCCAGAGCAGACCAGACCAACTTTCCTGCCTTGCAATGCGCGGCGCAAATTGTAAGCTGCCGCTAAGGGAGCGGCTCCGGCAGCTTCCGCAAGGGTGTGAGCATGTTCAATCAACCAAACTATGGCGCGCAGGAGTTGCTCATCCGTTACCAGAACAAAGTCATTAAGGCGCTCCCACAGTATAGTTTGCGGCAGGTTGAAACCAGAGCCAGTAGCCAGGCCCTCCGCGATGGTGTTATTCGGCCTTTGTACCACTTCGTGTTGACTCCAGGAGTCATGAGCAGCCCGCGACTTGTCCGATTGCACTCCGATCACACGAATCGCTGGATTAATGGCGGCGGTTACAACACAGGCCCCCGCGGCTCCACTGCCACCGCCAACCGGCACAATAATGACTTCAAGTTCCGGTTCCGTCTCGAGCATCTCTGCGCAGGCGGTAGCGACGCCGGCAATTAGGAGTGGTTCATCACCCGAATGCACGTAACGCAGACCATCACTCTCTGCCAGTGCCTCGCAGTGCGCCCGCGCGTCGTCGAATGTTGCTCCGTGAAAAATCACCCTCGCGCCCAGACCCCGCATCGACGCCACCTTACCGGGATTGGCATTCTCTGGAACTACGATGCAGGCCTTTAGGCCAAACAGGTGGGCCGCGTAGGCCACAGACTGCCCATGGTTTCCAGTCGAAGCAGCAATCACGCCTCTGCTTCGCTCGAGCGGGCTGAGTTGAGAAATCAGGTTCAGTCCGCCGCGGACCTTGAAAGCTCCAGTGGGTTGGTGATTCTCATGCTTGATGAAGACACGCGCGCCAATAAGATCATTCAAGGCCGAATACTCATGCAGCGGCGTGCGCAGAAGATAGGGAGCGATCTGCCGGCGGGCCCGGAGAACATCTTCGTAGGTTGGTATCGGTAGCAATTGCATTGCGCTTTCGTGGCAACGGGTGCTCTTAACACCTGCTGCGGCAAATCACGCGGCGGCTGGCCGGTAGTTCAAGCCTACCGTGATGATTTTCTGCAATAACTGTTCGTAAGGCAGTCCGGTGTGCGCGGCTGAATCAGCAAAATCTTCGTTGCGGGCGATTTGCGGATTTGGGTTCGCCTCCAGCAAATAGAACTGGCCCTCCTCCGTCATGCGATAGTCCAGTCGCGCATAGCCGCTCAGAAACAGGTAACGATAGATCCTCTTTGAGAGTCGCTCCAGTTGCTTGTGTTGTTCCGGCGTTAGGTCCGCTGCGCGCGTCGCTACGCCGACCTTTTCCTGGTAAGCCGGATCCCATTTCACCTTCAGGGTCGCAATGTTTTCCGCGCCTTCGGGCAATTTCTCCATCACCAGTTCCCAGGGGGCATAAGTCTGTATGTTCTGATTGCCAATCACGCCGACGTAGATTTCCCGTCCCTTGATGTACTGTTCGGCGATGGCATCGGTATTATTTTGCCGGTGAATAAAATCGACCCGTTGGGCCAGTTTCTCGTCATCATGAACGATGGAAGCCTGGGCGATGCCTACCGAGCCTTCTTCGCTGATAGATTTGACCAGGAGCGGAAACTTCAATCGCTTGGGACGATTTACTTTCCGATGCAGCGGAAAGACTGCAAAATTAGGGACCTGCAGTCGATGATAGGCCAGGATCATCTTGGTCAGGGCCTTATCGTGGGCCAGGGTCAAACCGCGGGGGTTACAGCCCGTGTAAGGCTGCTTCATCAATTCCAAATAACTGACGACGTGCTGGTCGTAAAGCGGATACCCGTGGAACTCTTCCAGCAGATTAAAAGCAATGTGAGGTTTGTATTCCAGCAAGGCATTGCCGATGGCGTTTAGCTGGTTATACAAGCCAACCGCGTGCACCTCGTGCCCCATGCTCTTAAGCGCGGAGATAACGTCGTATTCCGTCTTAATCTCCAGAGCTTCCTTGCTGCTTAAGCCCTCAAGCGAATCAGGCGGCACCAGGTCCTCGTGAACCAGCACGATGATGCGGAGCTTTTTCTTTGGTTCAAACCTCATAAAGCACCCGAACTGCAGGCTGTCGCCGGCTCAGGTCATACCGCGATGCGGTGGTAGCCGGAATGAAGAACGTTCATTACCTGGACCGTCAGCACAATCATCACCCGGCGCCGCGCTTCCCGGCGCGGCGTCGCTACGCGTAGCTTAAGTTCTTTACAGCGGTCGATCATATTTTCCAGTACGTGATCGATAGTGTACTGATGCACGCCGGTTCCGTCAGCGACAATTTGTCGCACTTCCCGCCGCACACTTCGCAAAAACACGGCGGCGCTGGGCCGCGATCGGTCCGCTGGAGCATCCGAAAAGATCCGGCTCAGATCGCGATCGTAAACAGCCGGGTATTGGAAATCATATCGTTCGCGCTTGCGTCGATAGTGCTCGCGCAGGGTCATCTTCAGCGCTGAGAACGGTTCCACTTTCGTGCGGGTGCGGTTTTTTGGCTTGCTACCCGCCAGCTCCTGCATCAATTCATCGATGTATTCCAGTTTCTGCAAGGCCGGCCAGCCCTTGTAACGACGCCGCCAGAGTGAACGCGGCGTCAGCCAGACGGCAAACGTTTCTGCAAAATCTTCCGCGGGGTGCGCCTGCGCATACCAGGCCGGCAAATGCAGGACGAATTTGCGGCTCTTTGGCTTGGGCTTATAAAAATCCGGGTAGGGCTGCGCGAAGGAACCGAATAACTCGCGGTATCGTCGCTTGAAGTGGATACGAAAGGCAGTGTCTAAGGCATGGCCCGCTTCATGCCGCAGAATGCGGATGCATTCCGTGTCGGTGCCGCCCTCAACCTCGAGCATTTGCTTGCGTTCCAGCTGCATCAGTCGGGGATGGGCGAGGTAAAACGGTATTGCAATGCCGGGAACCCCGTCCGGCGAAAACCATTCTTCCGAAAGCCAGACGTGGGGCTTAAAGCGGATGCCCCGGGTATTCAATTCGTCATATAAACGCTTGATATGCGGTTCCAGAAAGGACCTCCGGATTTTGATCGTGAGGTCGCAAATGCGCGTGTCGAGCAGGTGCTCGTCCGAGAGCCGGTGCCAGGGAAAACGGTAGCTCATGGGTGATGAACCTCACCCCGGCGAGGCGCAATACACCTGTCTGCGTAAGGAGCGAGAGCGATTGTCATGCCTGCTATGGGAATTCCGCGATTTGAAGAACTCGATGATTCTAGCCAGCTTCAGCGGAATAGCCAAATGATGGGCTGGCTGGACCCTATGGCGCGTCCGGTCTCTTTCTGAAAGCAATTCGGCGCCGGGTCAGCTTGCCGGGGTTACCCCGGTCTTCAGAAAAGACGACGGACAAAGCTTTTCCAGCACACATTCGTCACAGGCTGGACTGCGCGCCTTACAGGTCTGGCGACCGTGGGCGATCAGCAGATGCGAGAAGATTACCCAATCCTTCTTATGGACAATTGTTATCAGATCATTTTCGATCTTTTCCGGATTTTTCTCTTCGCTCAGCCCCAGCCGGTGCGAGAGTCGGGTTACATGCGTGTCGACAACCACACCTGATTTGATCCCAAACGCGTTCCCAAGCACGACGTTGGCGGTCTTGCGCGCTACCCCGGGCAGCTCGAGCAGTTTCTCCATTGAATCCGGGACCTTCCCGCCATACTGCTCTGTCAGGAGCCGCGCAGTTCCCTGGATCGATTTGGTCTTGTTGCGAAAGAAGCCGGTGGTCCGTATGTCCTGTTCCAGCTCCCTGCCCGCGACCTTGAGATAGTCTGCGGGCTTGCGGTACTTACGAAACAGATTTGCGGTCACGATATTGACGCGATCATCCGTACATTGGGCCGAGAGGATCGTGGCGATTAACAGTTCAAACGCATTGGCGTGATTCAGCGAGCACTTGGCGTGGGGATATGCGCGCTTCAACAGGCGAATGATCCTGCGCGTCTGCGTTCGTAGATCTCTTGTTTCTTTGTCCATTAGTAATCGCTAATACTGCCGGCTGCGGTTCCACAGAGCGACAAGTGCGCGGCCTGTCGCGATCTTAGACCTTCTCTCGATCTCAAACCTTCTCTCTAGCGCCGGCCCTGGGCAATCTTTACTGCTTCGGGCAGCCCCCGCAACCTAAGCATCGCCAACACTCCCAGAAATGGACCGGGAGCAAGAATCATGAAGGCGTAACGCCAGCCCACGAGTTTTACAAAATGCGGCACCAGCTCGATCGAGACGGTGGTCAAAAGAAATCCAAGGCACATCTGGACCGTCAGTGCTGTGCCCAGATAGCGCGGATCGCCAAGCTCGGTCACACAGCTCGAAAACTGAGCCGAATCAGCCACCACACTTGCCCCCCAGATGGCTGCGAGCAATAACAGGAGGAAGGGGTGCGCGCCAAACAGAAACCCGATGAGCAGGCAGCAACTGCCGCTTACAGCCATGGCCCACGAGGTTACGAGGGTGCGGCCGAGGCGATCGGCGAGCAAGCCGGCCACAACGCATCCCAGTGTGCCGCAACCAATGACGAGAAAAGAAGCGACTTCGGCCAGGGCGGTTTGTGCGCCGCGCTGTGCCAGGCTGGCGCGAATCATGACTGGAATCCAGGTCCACATCGCGTACAGCTCCCACATGTGCCCCAGGTATCCAAAATTCGCCAGCCGCACGCCGCGGTTGCGGAAAACCTGGGCTGCCTGCTTCCAATCAAACCGGGCCACCGGCAAAGCGTGTGGTCCATCAGTTACAAAGAACAGCACCATGACGCCGCCCAGCGAGGCGAACAATGAAACCAGCAGTACGTTGACGCGCCAGTTCGCGCTGCCTACGGCATTAACCAGATAGGGCGCGGCTTTGCCCAGAGTTAAGGCGCCGACCAGCCCGCCAAGCGCCATGCCTCGTCGCTCGCGAAACCAGGTCGCCATGATCTTTAAACCCGGCGGGTAGACACCCGCCAGGAACAATCCGGTCAGCAGGCGCAACGCGATGCCTGAGCCCGGGCCCTGTGCCTGCAACCCAAAAGCGGCATTCGTCAGTGCTCCGGCGAATGCGCTAACAGCAAACAAGTGCCGGGTGCTGATGATGTCGGGAAGGTTAAGCAGCGCGCTAATGAGTGTCCCGGCGACAAAGCCCAACTGTACGGCAATGGTCAGCCAGCCGGCAGCAGCCTCACTAAGCTGCCATTCGATTTTCAGGGACGGCACCACTGCGGCGGCGCTGAACCACAGGGACATGCCGAGCAGCTCAGCCAGTGAAAGGAGAATCAATGTTCGCCAGCGCGCAACTTTTCCGGCCTCGCCTTGGGAATGTGGCATGGGTTTGAGTAGGCAACGCACCGGCAAATAACTTCAGAGAAGCGGGCCGATCAAGTTATTGACAGGTCGCTACGAGGGTTGCCATTGAAAACTTCGGAAGCGACTCATCACCGGCAAGCAGCCGGCGATTCACGCCAAATCGAACAGAAGTAATTCCGCCCGGTCGCGCCCGGTGATCGTTGCCGCCGCCTCGTTGCTGATGGCTGCGCCGTCGCCCTGGTCCAATGAGATCCCATTGAGGGTCACAGCTCCACGCGCCACCTGGAGCCAGGCATGTCGCCCGGGCGCAATTTGATGCACGACCTCTCGGCCCGGTTCCAGCACGCTCGCATAAATGCTCGCGTCCTGATGAACGGTGACCGCACCCGCGCGCCCGTCGGCCGCGGCAATCAAACGCAATTGATTGAGCTTCTCATCAATAGCGAACGCCTTTTGCTCATACCCGGGAGTGAGGCCGGCAGCAGCAGGCAAGATCCAGATTTGCAGCAAGTGAACCGGCGCGTCAGAGGAATTGGCTTCGCTGTGGGTCACACCCGTGCCGGCGGTCATGCGTTGGGCGTCGCCGGGGCGGATCACTGAACCATTACCCATGCTGTCGTTGTGTTGCAGCTCGCCTTCAAGCACGTAGGTAATGATTTCCATATCGCGATGTCCATGCCTGGGGAATCCGCGCCGCGGCGCGACCCGATCCTCGTTAATCACCCGGAGACTGCGAAATCCCATAAATTGCGGATCATAATAGTCGCCGAATGAAAACGAGTGATAAGTGTCAAGCCAGCCAAAATCAAAATGCCCTCGATCTTTTGCTTTGCGAATTGTGATCATAATTCTTCTTTTGGGGCGTCCGCCCCGGCTAACAGCGCGGCCTGGAACTCACTCGAGTCGAGATAGATCTCAACCAGCTGGTTCAATTCAGCTGCGTCCTGGTCAGTGAAACGCGCGAGCGATGGACTATCAACGTCGAAGACGCCAAGTAATCGTTGGCCGATGACGAGTGGCACAACGATTTCCGAATTGGACTCGCTGTCGCACGCGATGTGTCCCGGAAAATCATGGACGTTCTCAACCACAAGTGTCTGTTTTCGTTCCGCGGCCGTGCCACAAACACCTTGACCAATCTTGATGCGGATGCACGCAGGTTTCCCCTGAAATGGTCCCAACACCAGCTCACCGTCCCGGAGAAAATAGAATCCGGCCCAGTTAACTTCAGGCAGAGAATGATAAACGAGCGCTGAAAAATTAGCCGCGTTTGCAATGTAGTCGCGTTCAGCCGCCAGCAGGCTGCGCATTTGTGCAACGAGCTGTTCATACAGCTCACTTTTTGAATCGGTCGTCAGTTCTGACATTTGAAAGGTCATGCAGTCTCGGTAGAGGCGGACGCTCCAGGCCGGATCGTGATCACGACCGACTTGGAAGCTGGTGTATTGCTTTTCTCGGCGACGCTGCCGAGCGGCACCAGTACGTTTGCCTCCGGGAAGTAGGTGGCGGCACAGTGGCGGGGGATATCATAAGCAACGACCATAAAGTGGCGTGCTAGTCGTTCCTCTCCCTCAAAGTGGCTGACAAGATCCACCACCTGCCCGGCGGTAAGCCCGGCGCTTTGCATGTCGTCGGCATTCAACAACACCACGCGGCGACCGTTGCGGATACCGCGGTAACGATCGTCGAGCCCATAGATGGTCGTGTTGAATTGATCGTGGCTGCGAATCGTCATCATCAAAAATTGTCCGGGTTGCAGACTGTGCGCCGGCAGGTCGTGGACTGTGAAATGAGCCTTGCCATCTGTGGTTTGAAATATTCGCTGGCGCGCGGCATTTGGCAAAAGAAAACCGCCCGGGCGCCGCACTCTCTGGTTGTAGCTCTCAAATCCAGGAGTGACTCGCTCAATCAAATCACGAATGCGATCATAGTCAGCAACCAGGTCCTCCCAGGCCACACTCGTCCTCGATCCCAAGGTGGCGCGAGCCAGCCTCGCGACAATCGCCGGCTCGCTCAACAACTCCGGCGAGGCCGGCGGCAGGAATCCGCGCGACGCTTGGACCACCGCCATTGAGTTTTCCGTGGTGACAAACTGCGCTCCGCCGGCCTGCAGGTCAACCTCCGTGCGTCCGAGACAGGGAAGGATTAGTGCCTGCTGTCCAGTAATCAAATGCCCGCGATTGAGCTTGGTTGATACCTGCACTGTCAGCCGGCATTGGCGCAACCCGTCGGCTGTATATTCCGTGTCTGGCGTAGCGGAAAGGAAGTTGCCGCCAAGCGCGAAAAATATTTTGGCGCGGCCATCGTGCATGGCCTCAATGGCGGCCACCGTATCCAGTCCATGAGCTCGAGGAGGTGCGAAATTGAATTCAGCCGCCAGTTGATCGAGGAAAGCGCGGGCGGGACGTTCCGTAATTCCCATCGTGCGATCGCCCTGCACATTACTGTGCCCGCGCACAGGACAGAGTCCGGCCCCCGGCTTTCCAATCTGACCGCGCAGCAACATGAGATTGACGATCTCCTGAATATTAGCGACTGCGTTCTTGTGCTGCGTCAAGCCCATCGCCCAACAAAAAATAGTACGCCGGGAATGTTGAAAAATGCGCGTGGCGGCCTCGATCTTTGTCTTGGGAACGCCACTTTGCTCGATCAGATCGCCCCAGTGGGCCTGGCTTAAGGCCGCTGCAAATTCGCTAAGGCCGCTCGTGTACTTTTGTATGAACTCATGATCGAGCACGATGCCGGGATTTTTCTCTTCCTCAGCGAACAACTCTTTCATCATACCCTTCAAGAGCGCCACGTCGCCGTTGATGCGCACCTGGAGGAACAGGTCAGCGAGTTCAGTCCCCTTGCCCAGCAAATCGCCCAGCTGCTGCGGATGCTTGAAACGCGTCATGCCTGTTTCCGGCAAGGGATTGATATGCACGATCTGGCAGCCGTTTCGCTTGGCCTTCTGCAACGCGGCGAGCATACGCGGATGGTTCGTCCCCGGATTCTGGCCAATGACGAAGATCGCTTCCGCAAGTTCAAAGTCCTCCAGAGTGACCGTGCCCTTGCCTGCGCCTATGGTTTCGCCAAGGGCCGTACCGCTCGACTCATGGCACATGTTGGAACAGTCAGGGAGATTGTTGGTTCCGAACTGCCGCACGAACAATTGGTATAGGAATGCGGCTTCGTTACTGGCGCGACCAGACGTGTAAAAGATCGCCTCGTCGGGAGAGTCAAGCTGATTCAGCTCTTCCGCGATCAGCTGAAAAGCTGCGTCCCAGCCAATTGGTTGATAATGAGTCCGCTGTTCATTCAGGACCATGGGGATGGTCAGACGACCCTGTTGGCCCAGCCAGTAATCGGACTGCAGGGAAAGGTCAGCTAGGCTCCATTGTTGAAAAAACTCAGAAGTGATTCGCCTCGTGGTGGCCTCATCGGCCACGTGTTTGGCCCCATTCTCGCAAAACTCCGCATGCGATCGCTCCCTGTCCGGTTCCGGCCACGCACAGCCCGGACAATCAAAGCCGCCTGTCTGGTTGAGCTGTAAGAGAGTTCTGGTGCCGCGGACCGGGCCCATCTGCGACCAAACGCTTTTCATAGCCTGGAGCACCGATGGCACGCCGCCGGCTACTTTGCTGATGGGCCCGATCTGCGCCGGTGACGATTCCTCAGGCGGTTGAGCGCAAGGTTGTGGATTAGCTTTGTCCGGTGCTGCCATGACGGTATCGATCCGAAAATGATAATTCTAAAGAAGCAATCGATTAGTTACAACCTCACCTAAATTTAAGTACCTGGCGCCCCTGAATCTTGCGTTGCGTTTCGTCTATGGGGTTTGTTTGTGGGGAAGTTCAGCTTGATAGTGAGCCAGAAAGGTCAGCGTACGAACAACAGGAAACAAAACCAGTGTAGGAAGCGGCTTCAGCATGTTTTGACCAGGCTGAGCCGGTTCACCAAATTATTTGACACTCTGGTCGGGATTAGCTAAATACTTTCTCTCCACTTGTGAAATCGTGAACGTCTTTTGCGAATGTTGTGGCACGAACGTATGAGTCGGTCGTGCAATTACGCTGTGAACTCAGGCACTATGACAATGCCGGCATGGCCCACTAAACTTTCAGGGATAATCAAAATGATCCGACACTTCGGGCTTCGTCCCGTCCTTTGTTTACTGGTTATTATCGTCAGCTCAATCGTGACAGTCGCGCAAATCAAGCCCGCGCGCAATCCGAATCAGCCCATCGACGAAGAGTACACGCGCAAGCTTCGCGAATACACAACAGAACCTTTTTTCAATTCACCGCTGACTGATTATTTGCCGGCTTCACCAAACGTGCCGACACCAAGCGTGGTCCTGGGTGATATTGCGGGCGCGCCCGGAAAGCTACCCTACGCGGAAGAAGTTTACCGCTATATGCGCCTGCTCGAAAAAGCGACCCCACGCGTAAAAGTTTATTCTATCGGCACTACGGAGGAAGGCCGTGAGATGATCGCCGTAGCCGTCGCCTCTGAAAAGCTGCTGGCCAGGCTGGACGAGAATCGAGCCCAGCTGACCAAGCTTGCCGATCCGCGGACCATCAACCTCAACGATGATGAGGCGGACAAGCTCGTGGCTGCTTCTTTCCCCATCTATTACATTACCGGGACCATCCACTCTACGGAGACTGGGGCTCCAACGGCCCTGATGGAGCTGGCCTATCGCCTGGCGGTCGATGACAGCGCCTACATCAGGAATATTCGCGACAACATGGTCGTTCTGATCACGCCGGTAGTGGAAGTCGACGGCCGCAATAGAATGGTCGATGTTTACAACTGGCACCTCGCTCATCCAAATGAAAACTGGCCCTCCCTTGTTTACTGGGGTCACTATGTCGCACACGATAACAATCGCGATGCGATCGGTCTGTCACTGAAATTGACCCATAACATCATGAACACGTTTCTGGGTTGGAAGGCCCAGGTGCTGCACGACCTGCATGAGTCAGTTCCTTATCTTTATGACAATACCATCGGGGATGGGCCATACAACGCCTGGGTCGATCCCATCCTGACCGATGAGTGGCAGATGATTGGCTGGAACAATGTTTCTGAGATGACCAAGTTTGGGATGCCGGGCGTCTTTGCGCATGGCAACTTTGATACCTGGTCGCCAGGCTACCTGATGTTCATTGCGGCCACCCACAATGGCATCAGCCGTTTGTACGAGACGTTCGGCAATGCCGGGGCTGACACGGTTGAGCGAACGCTCTCACCGGCCGATTACCAGCGCACCTGGTACAAGCAAAACCCGCCGTTGCCAAGAGCCAAATGGTCGCAGCGCAATAACAATAATTACGAACAGTCCGCGCTGCTGACTACGCTTTTCTATTTCAGCAACAACAATAAGCTGTTTCTTAAGAATTTTTATTTGAAGAGCAAACGTTCGATTGAAAAGCCAAAAAACGAAGGTCCGGCGGCATACGTTTTTCCCGCCCGCGATCCACGGCTGGGCAATCAAGCCGAACTCTTGCGCACACTTCAGGCTCAGGGTTGTGAAATCCATCGCGCCACCGCCCCCTTTACGGTAGCCATCAAGTCAAAGAAAGGGGCCGACAGGAAAGATGCTGCAAAACCGCAACCGGCTACCAGCCCGACACCGGCAACAAAGAGCTCCGATCAACCCAGGACGGTCGGCCCCGAGGCGCCAGCGGCTGAGTCTAAGGGCTCTGAGAAGAAGACCGAGGAGCGTGAGTTTCCAGCCGGTTCGTACATCGTGCGCATGAACCAGCCCTACAGTCGCATCGCCGATGCCCTGCTCGACTATCAGTACTGGAGTCCGAGCGATCCCCAGCAGGATATTTACGATGACACTGCCTGGACAATGGGCGAACTGGGAAACGTCGAAGTTGTGCGTGTAACCGACTTAAAAGCGCTGAGCACACCCGCTGATCTCGTTCAGGGCGAAGTGAAATCGCCTGGCGGCATTACTGGGAGCGGTACGGTCTATCTCATTAATCACGCCGCCGACAACAATCTGATGACGCTGCGCTACCAGTTAAGAGACGCGGCCGTCGATGCCGCGGAAGAACCCTTTGCAGCGGCAGGCCACAATTTCAATCGTGGTTCGTTCATCATTCGCAAGGTGGAGGCTGACGCTTTAAAGCGCATCGCCAGCGAACTCGGCATCCAGGTCTACGCGGTCGAGAGCGCGCCCAGTGTTAAGTCGCATCCGGTCAGGACGGCTCGGATAGCATTCATGCACACCTGGTTAAGCACGCAGGATGAAGGTTGGTGGCGCCTCGCTTTCGATAAGCAACAAGTGCCCTACACCTACATCAGCACGCAGGATGTAGCTAAGGATGCGGCGTTGCGTGAAAAGTTCGACGTGATCGTTTTCGCGCCCGTAGGCCGCGGCGCAAACGCGATTGTTTCCGGCCTGCCAATGTATGGCAATCCACTTCCGTGGAAGACTACAACACTGACGCCCAACCTCGGCAGAATTGATTCCACCGATGACATGCGTCCTGGTCTGGGCTGGACGGGCTTGATGAATCTGCAGAAGTTTGTGCAGGGCGGGGGTGTTTTTATCACCGTGGACGATACCACGGAGGTCGCAGTCGCGAATGGCTTTTCACCCGGGGTGTCGATCCAGCGCGCCCAGCGGCTGAAAGCCATCGGCGATATCCTGCGGATGAAGACGGTTGATGCAGCCAGCCCGATCGCTTATGGCTATGGTGATTCCCTGGCCATGTACTGTATGAACGGACCGATATTCAACTTGAGCAATATGGTCGGAGGGCGGGGCGGCCGCCAGCGTGCCGGTCAGCGCACCACTGGGCGCGGAACTCCTGATGATCCGGACATCCCGCAGGGACGCCCTCTGTCCGAAGCTCCGGAACCGCCGCACAATGAGGTATGGGAAGCGGCGCCTATCAGCGATGAGCAGCGTCGCAATAATGGCGGCATCATTCCGCCCGACCAGCGCCCGCGTGTGGTGTTGCGCTACGCCGACAACAAGGATCTGTTTGTTTCAGGGTTGCTGGATGGGGGGGACGAAATTGCGCAACACCCGGCCGTAATCGACGCTCCATACGGGATGGGTCATGTTGTGCTGTTCTCGACCAATCCTATGTGGCGCGGGCAGACAAAGGGAAGCTATTTTCTTGTCTTCAACGCAATCTTGAATTTCGATAACTTGAACGCCGGGCGCAAGCTCGACGCAAAGTAGATTGAGCTAACAGGCAATTGAGTTTATTAGGCTGCAGCTTGCTCCGGTGTTGGGGCATCAATGCAGGCGTTGAGCCCATTTGCCCTCTTCGACGCAATGAGTCGCATGTCAAGGCTTACCAGCGAGCTGCTCCAAGCTTCTTCCGGGTCAATCTGCGGCTAATATTCTTTTCGGCGGCGTAAATATGAGAACACACTTACTGGCATCAATTCTTTTGCTTTTCTCCTGGCAGCAACAAACTCCAGTTTGGGAGTTCGCTTTCGAAAAGCTGCGCGCCGACCCCCACGTACGCATCGAAGACGGATACAAATGGGTTTACCAGGCGACCCGCGGGAATGGACCAGGCCTTGCCACTGAGCAAACACTGCGGCACGAGCTGCGCCGCGAATGGGCCTCGCTCGGTCAGCCTTTACCTGGCGAAGAAATCTGGGAACCCTTGCGAGCCGATGAGAAAATAGGACGCCTTAACCTGCGCCCGTTTCGCGCTCGCGGTGGCAATATGGAAAACCTCCTGGCAGCGTTTCTACAAAGCGCCAAAGACTTTCCCGGCGATCAAACTGGAAAGGGGTTTATGGACGACGACGAGGCTGAGTTCCATATCTCCTGGAACACGTTGGGCATGACTGTCGAAAGTCGCCCGGCAGGCAAACTAAACTGGCCCGAGTGGCGCCGCCTCGATGAGGCCACCACGCCAAAACACTATCCTGCGATTAATCACAGCGCGATCTACGAACAAGCTCACCATCCCTCGTATCGACTGGTCACAAAAGACCAGGCTGAGAAACTGAAAAAGACTCTTAAATAGGCAACTACTGCACAAATCCGCCGGTGGGTTCGTCCGTGGGATTTAAGAGTTCAGCATTGAACATATAGCGAATCTCGTCGAGCGTGTCGTCGACGTCAAGTCCGGACGCCTGCCGCAAGGCGGCTGCTAAATGGCGCGCAATATCGGCGAGCACCAAACCCCAGGCGCTGGGTTCTTTCCAGGCGTCAGGTTTCACTGTGACGTGCAAACTGTCATTCACTTGCCAGGCCCGCAGAATTTCAACGCTGGTAGCGGAAGCTGCTGCGCCGGGGGGAATAACAAGTTCTCGCGATGGTGAACTCATGGAATTTCATGCTCCTGATTCTGCTGCGCCCTGATCTCTGTGCCTGATTGTTTGTGTATCGCTATTTATGTTGTAACGAGGGTTGTCGCACGACCTCTCGATCGCCAGACGCCTTAATCACCAGGATGACAAATTCCCGGGTCTAACCGGGGATCCAAATCTTGCGTGCGCGAACGATTTCGACCTCAACGCCTAATTGCAAAGGCTGAGGCGACTTGGTAAAAAAGGCAAAACCCTTATAACTCATGAGGTACTGGAAATTTTTCGAGAAAATACCACCTTCAGCGTAGACGATCAGCGGCTTGCCTGCCAGGCGCAGAATTTTCAGGAACTCTTCCGGTTCGACGCGGACCAACACACCGCTGGCCTTAATCGCATTTGCTATTGCGGCGGCAGCTGCCGCGCCTGCTGCTGCGGCTGACATACTCCGACCTCCTCCTTAAGAACCGTCGAAAGCGAATGGCGGTCCGTGCTTCTCCCCTTCAACTCCGCCGTTCGCGCTTTGCTCTTCGCCCACGTCCTGGGACCGCACGCTTCCAGCGTGCTGACGTTGCTGCCGTTGCTGCAGAAAGAGAGCTTTGGCTCCTCGCCCTCTTACCTCTGCAACATCCCCGCCAGCATTTCAAAAGCATCATGCACAGCACTAAAGGAAGTTTTCAACTGTTCGTCACTTCCCTTGCGCGCCGCAGTCTTGAAATTGGCCAGCGCCTGCTTGAATTTGCTCAGCTCTTTCTTCAACTCCGCCCTTTGCTCTGTCTTCGTCGCTCGCGGGACGCCTAATTTAGTGATCGCCCTGCCATATTTGAGCAAGGCATCCGACTTTGCCCTGATGCGCGCAAGATCGTTTTTAGGCAACGCTTCATGCTGCAAGGGATGCAGCACGTCATGAAAATCATTGTACTGCTTTACGCTGAATTCATCTTTAATGGGAGCCGCCAACAACAAGCCGGCAGCGAGCACCAAGACGGTTACTGCAATGATCGTAGTCAATCCAAATCGCTTCACAAGTGTCTCCCTGATTCCAGTTGATCCGAAGGCCGCCACCATAAATGGTTCTCGATCTTAGCGCTGCTGCAGAAGGCCAGCCCCAAAGGGTTAATAAGCCGCGCGGACCTATTGGTCCCACTCCTTGAAGCCTTCAACCACTCGCAGCATCTCGTCACGCTTCTTTTCGAATAAGGCGAAGGTGAAGATGATCATGGCCCCGGTTACGATGCCGGCTACATACCACAACCACGTCCAGCCAAAGTTTGCCGATGCATAGTAGATCATCGTCGTGACTGCTAAAAGCAAAAAGAGCGAGCCAAGCAATAGAAAAGCCCGGATACGGAGCACGATTCCCCCGAAGACTCCCGCCAAAGACAAGGCAGCCAGCACGAGGGGCAACCACGGTGAATTCGCTACGCCGTTAATAAAGATGTCCGCCGTCGATGACGCATAAATGGTGACCAGCGCAAGATAGCGAATGCCAATCATCTGCTCATCAGAGAAATCTTCGCGGTTAAGATAGGCGGCTACGAGCACCGAGGCAGCCACCGGAATCAACCAGAGTTGCGGATGTTGCAGAAAGCCATAATCGCTGGTGCGATGCCATAAATACCAGAGACCGCCATTGCCGGCCAGCACGGCAATGATCCCGAAGATAAAAGACTGACGCAGGATCGAGACTAATCCGTACAGGCCACCGACAATGAACAAGAGCACAGAGTAATCCACTTCCGGCTTTGTCAACCAAAAGCCAAGGACGGGCAGCAACGGCAAAAATACCCCAGTGCGCTCGATGGGATGGGCCAGCACCAGGACCCCCCGGCGACGCAATATCTCACTCGCGACCACTCCAAGGTAGGCAAGGGCCACCACCACGATGGGCCAATATCGCTCGAAGAAGCCTGTGAACAACCATGGCATCGTCAATCGCACGTGCATAAAAAGCAACGCCAGCATTGCCTCGGCGACATAGACATAAACTCGGCGACCCGTTTCCGATAGATTGAGTGGGTCGTGATTGGGTGAGAGGGCGAAGAGGATACAGGCAGCGGAAGCACTCGCGAGCGTAACGCCGACTATCACCAGCACCAGCGAGCTCACGCGGACCGCGCCAAACTCAATCTGGTAGAAAACTTCTGTGCAAAGGACAAAGATAAGTGAGAGCAGGCCAACCCCAGTCAGCCAGGGGACACAAGCGCGGATGGCTTTAGCCCAATCAGGTTCTCGCTCAAACGCCTTTTCCAGTTCGAGGCCGAAGAGTGCGACCACCGCGAACATTTCCACCATTACGATCACGGCGCGATTCAACCAGGTATCCGTCACGTTCGGCAGCAACCAGCCCCAGCCAAAGAAGACCAGGCCAAGGATGAAGACGGCGAAGGCGGCTCTTTGCCAAGCTCGCTTGCTCCTGGCCCCGGCCAACAGGCTGAAAGTGAAGGCTTGTGTCGCTACTCCCAGCGCGGCGGTAAGGCGCAGTATTCTATCGCTTATTGCATAATCGATAAGGTAGGCCAGGGCCACGACAGCAACTGCCAGCAGCAGATTAAAAACTGATAACCAACGCAATTGATCGGCAGTCGGATCCAGGCGTGGTGGCATCCTTAGCGAGCTCAAGCCAGCCGTAATCCTTTCTCGCCAGCGCCACAATGCACTGGTGCTCACCGCGTAAACGGCCAGCATCATCAGCAAAGCCCACACCAGTCGCGACAGTCTCAGGTCGAGTCCGGCCAATGCCAGGACAATGATGATTAAACCGGATAGATATAAACCGGCCACCGCATACTTCGCCCGTTCGTCCCAGATGCAGGCGAACATCAGTGCCGTCAACGACAAAACCGCGAGCCAGTCGAAGACTGCGGTGTTCGCTGCCTGAAAACCAAAACCAGCATCAACCAGTCGCACCCCACCGATGAGGGTCATCATAAACAGCGACGCCAAGGCCGCCAAATTGTGGAAAGAGGCCGCCGTACTTTGGGTCGCCGCAAGCTTGCGCCGGGCGCGCAGCTCGAGCGCTAACCAGGCAATACTCGACAAGCACAAAGCGCTAACAAGCACATCGAGGTGGCGTGAAGGACCTGGGAATTGCGCGGCCCACTCACTTCTCCACCAGACGGAAGTCGCAACGCCGAACAGTATCCCGGCCGCATACAGATATCCGCGCCGCTGTGTTTGCCAGTTTAGAGCGCCGGCCAGCCCGCTCATGCTCAGCAGCACACCCACAGACCACCAGGGACCGACGGGAGCGTGTCTGGAGAGCGACAATGACAAATAGACCGCTAATCCGCCCAGCCCGGTCGCGATGAGCACAGCTTCCGATCTCCATTTATTAGAAAATGGCTCCTGGTTGATACGGCCCAGTACGTCCGAAACAAAGCCGAGCATCCTCTTTTCATGGAGCGTGGGTAGCAATCGTGCGACGCACATCAACCACGCGGTAGCAGCAACTGTAACCAGTAACGCGTGCAGGCCGGTCCAGGATGCCGGACTCCAGCCAGCTACGGCAAAAGATGCCAGACAACCCGTTGCCAATAGGACCGCGGTAAGTGCGCCGGTGCTGAATTTTCTTTGATAAACGACCTCAAACCACCCTACCGCGATCGTGGTTAGGACCAGGGCCAGCCAGGCAGTCAGGCTGCCTGCGGCCGACGTGCCGATACCAAATGAATCGGGATGCACGATTATCCAGAGGGCCACTGCTCCGATGACCAACGCGTTGGCGCTAATCGCGATTGCCAACTGTACGCGGATTAACCGCTCGGCTCGGGAAGCGATTTCGTCAGATAACTCCTTGACCCAGCGCGGCCGGCGGCTCAACCAGACAACCGCGTAGAGCGCGGACGCGATGGCGTTCAATTGCATAACGCGCGCTGACACGACTCGATCCATGTCGCCGCTGACGGCGACTACGGATAGCAGGTAGACCATGGTCAGGGTCACATTGAAAAGCAGGCCGGCAGCGAATGCATAGATCACCAGCCGCTCGCGGACTGCATAGCCAATCAGGGCCAGCGCTGCCAACACGAGCGGGATGCTGTAGCAGAGACGATCGCCAAGCGCGTAGAAGATTCCCGCGGCCGGGCCGTGCACCGGCAGGTAGTAGATGGCGCGCAGCGCTGGATACGCAGTCAGGATGAGGATCGGCGCCAGGGTACCGGCCAGCAACAGGACCCGCAGTCGCCGGACGAGTGTCGGATCAGCTTCAGCTGGCTGGCCATCACCAGGCTGCTCTCCGGACCACGAAAAGCCAAAGCTCGTCGAACTCCAGCGTTCGCGCCACCATAGCGGCACGGAGGCAATTATTAAAAAGACCGCCGCGCCCCAGCGCCACGCTGACGCCGTGGCAATCTGTGTTTCCCATCTTCCCGCCAGCAGTGGGCAGATCAGGATAAGCGCCGCGACGGCACCTAACAAATATTCAGCGCGCCGCCGCTGCCAAAAGTTCGCGAGCATGGCGATGACGAGCAGTCCAAGCAGAATCCATGAGCCGAGACCCAGGACCTCCTGGTGGGGAAACCCGGCTACATTCCATCCTTCAGCGGCGCTGCCGAGTGCAGTCAATTCCTGCTTGACGCCGGAGAATGCGCCATAAATCACGAGCAATGTGAAGGCCCCAAGCACGGCCCACATCACCAGGCGGTCAAAGGCAAAGTTGAGTTTCAACAGACGCCGCGCGGCGCTGATCCAATGCTCGTTCGCGGCGTCAACTACAACTTCGGAAGATCCGACGGCGAGCGGTTCGACAAACTTGAGTTTTTCGAAAATTACGAAACGCACCCCTGCCCAGGCCAGACTCAACAGTACCAACGCCGTTCCCTGAATCTGCAAGGCCGTCGGATGTAGAAATGCGTGCGGCAGGTATGCGTACCACTCGTATTCTTGCAACGTGGCTTTGATCGACAGAACCAAAGAACCGGCCAGGGCGATTTGAAAAACGGTAAACAACCGGCGCTCGCGATTCAACCACAGCAACGCCAACCAGATTCCTGCCAGCCAGAAGACGCGCTCGGCCTGCATGCCGGTCGTTTGCCATGGATTGGCCTGCAGCAGACACAAGAGCACCACAAACGAGCCCAGCAAGGCGGCGCTATTCAAGGGGCTGACTATAGTTCGTCGTGTGTCCTCGCAATACCGGCTGCCAATTATCGCCAACGTCGTGCATACGCTGGCTTGCAGCAGAAATGCGGTTTGCCAAGGGAACGCCTGGCCCAGCCATGGCCCAAGCGCCTGGAAGATTGAGATCAGCAGCAAAACGGCGCCGACCCAGCTCATCAGTGGCAGTAACCTTCGCCGGGCTACCCAGAGTGATCCGAGCGCGTAAAGCAGATAGAAAAGCCACAGCCAATGCGGATCGCCAGGAAGAGAGAATCCGTACCGTGTGATGAGCGACAAACTGACGATTGCTACCGCTCCGGCAGCGACCAGATACCACACACTGTCACGTCTGCTCTGCTTGATAGCCAGCCATTCGGAGGTTGCGACAGAGAGGGCGAATACAAGCGCTAATGCCTGACCGCTACTAACGCTGGTCGTAACCTCGAGGAGCGACACCACTCGGAGGTTTTGCCAGGGGACATGTCCCGCCAGCACATGAAAGAGGATGACGTAGGCCAGCGAGAAACAGAGTGCGGCGAGGAAATGCGCGGCGGGCAGTTCCAGAAGCACAGCCAGCGCCGTCAGCACCGCGAAGTTCAAGAGGGCGGCGGGCACAATGCTGGCTGGATTGGGCCAAGCCAGGATCATGCCGGAAATAACAATCAGTGTCCCGACAATGGCGATGCTGGTTCCCGCGGTGCGTGAGGCTGCCAGTTCCTTAGCGCGAACACGCTTCCAGAGCAGCGTTCCGCTGGCGAGCATCGGTATTCCGCCCAGGGTCACCAGCGGCGCCAGATACATCATGGTCATCGAAACGGGACCGCTCTTATAAAGCAGGAGCCCGAAGGGAAGGACCGCGGCAAACGTGAGGGCTCCGAGGGTGACAAAGATCGCGATGGTCTCACTCTCATCTATCTCTCTATCGTCGAGCGCAATCCACAGCATCCACGCTGCCGCCGCTGCGTAGCAGATAACTGGAAATGCACCCAGCGCCAAAAGCAGCTCAGGAGAATCATCCACCGCGGCGAAATGACGAATCAACAACTGGCCCACCGAGGAACCCAGCACACCCGCCGCCAGCAGGTGCGGCCACTGCGGAGTGATCACCCGGCCGGCAAAGTAAACCAGGCAAAGGAAAAGGGCGGGCGCTATCAATTCGCTGCCAATAACCAGCGCCCCTTGCGAGGTAGTGTTTCCTGAAACTGCGGCGATCGCCAAAAAGTTCAGCGGCACAAGCAGCGTGGCAATAGTCAGGATGCCCCGGCTGGTTGTCGGTAGTTTCCAACGGTGTTCCGTGTAAAGGCCCACGCCGAAAAGCGCGGCAGTGACACTCGTGAAGATTAGAAATTTGAGAACAGGAATGCTTGAGATTTGCGCCCAAAGGCTGACTACCAGCGCGGTGGAGCAACCAATAATCAGCAAGCCGCCGATAATCTCTCCCCAGCGAATATTGCTCTGCTCCATGAAAGCGGCGAGGACTTCGGTGAAAGGCTTTCGTGGCTCGGCGGCAGGTAGAGGCACTCGCGATTCACGTTCGAAAGTGGCTTCTGGCACATCCGTGAAGAGCTGTCTATGGCTCTCTCCCGGCGGCTCAGCAAGATTGCTCTGGATGGAGCCGGCAGCAACAGGCTCAGCGACGATGACTACGGACGGCGGGAGCGGCTCTACCACGTCGTCATTGATAATAGCTGTGACCGATGCCGGTTGTTGCCTTTCCTGGTCCGTCTGACGAACCGGCACGGGCGTCATGCTGGTCGCCGTAGCCGGAGTGCTGAGTCTGATTCGTTCGGCCTCGATTCGCTTCGTTAATTCCTCGTAAACATCATTGTCGAGGGCACCGGCGCGACGAAATCGCTCGAGCTGTCTTGCAGTCGCTGCCAGGTCTTTGAGTAATGCGCTAACGATTCCGGATGGCCGCGGAGCTCCGCAGTGTCCGCAGAAACTGATGTTTGGCGCAATTAGCTTTTGACAGCGGGAGCAGTGAGACGGCAGGGACCGCGGCAGGTCAGGCGCGGACGGAGCGGCCCCGATTAGTTGGCGGAATATCCAGCGAAAGACGACCCAGATCCCATGACCAATCAGGGTGATCATGGCGAGGACGATAAAGAGTATGATGAGAGGTTCCATAAGCTACTGCGAGCCAGGAATTCACCTCAGCAAATCACGGACCGCTGTGAACATACACCTGGTTTCAGTTGCTGAATTGTTATTCGCCCTCTGGTTGAGAATATAATTGGCATCATTGATAGCCTGGGTCCAGCGAGCGTATTAAAGTTACATACGACGCTCAAAAAAGCCCGACTGCATTGCGGTACTCTACAATCCTGTTTGCTCAACCACAATGTCCAACCTCCTCCATGCCGTCTTTGCCCCCGAGCGTGACTCTCTGCCGGCGGTGCTTTCCTGGCAGCGCGAATTGACTTATGGCGAGTTGCGCGCCGCAACCATTAGCTCGGCTGGGGCGCTGAAGGAGATCAGCGTCGAAAGTGGTGAGCGGGTGGCGATCCTGCTCCATGATTCCGCGGAATTTATTGCCGCTTTTATCGCAATCCAACTACTAGGGGCCATCGCCGTCCCCATCAACCTGGCCCTAAGTGTCAATGATCAGCGCCTGATCCTGAACGATTGCAGCGCCCGTGCCGCGGTCATTGAAGCGACTCTCTGCCATACCCTCCTGACAGAAGCAAGGAATGGATTGCGTCATCTGCGAGACCTGCTGGTTGTTGAGCGCGGAACAGACTTGGATCTGCCACAGATCGAAGGGATTAGTACGAGGCGCTTTGAGAGCACCGCTGCCCGGGCATTAGCTCAAGACTATCCCGCATCAGCGGGCGATCCACCGGCGTTTATTCTTTACACTTCCGGCAGCACGGGTGAACCGAAAGGCGCGGTCCATACCCAATCAGATGTATTCTGTACGAACAATACCTATTGCAAACAGGTGCTGGATCTGCGTCCGGGCGACCGCCTTTTTTCATCTTCACGTTTACCTTTTGCGTACGGTCTGGGCAACAGTTTCTCGTTTCCGCTCCTGAATGGCGTGACAACCGTGCTCTGCCAGGAAAAGCCCACCCCGGAGGTCATTCACCAGACCTTTAGCGCATACAAACCAACAGTCTTTTTTGGCGTGCCTGTGGTTTACAATTTGCTACTTGAGCATCATCGCCTCGTTGAACCGCTTGACTGTTCGAGCCTGCGCCTTTGTATCTCCGCCGGCGAGGCATTGCCGGCCCAGCTTGGTCAATCATGGCAGGATACATTTGGCGTAGAGGTGCTTGACGGTATTGGGTCCACCGAGATGTTGCATATGTGGATGTCAAACCATCAGGGAGCAGTTCGTTATGGCAGCAGTGGCCGCCTGCTCAAAGGTTACGAAGCTCGCCTGCTGGATCATGAAGGCCAAGCAACGCCGCCCGGAGAAGCGGGCAATCTTTGGGTAAAAGGTGGCAGCGCCGCCAGGGGATACTGGCAAAAGCCTGAGATAACCGCGCACACTTTTGTCGCCGGTTGGGTACGCACCGGCGATCTCTACCGCTGCGACAAAGACGGCTATTGGTTTCACCTCGGGCGCAGCGATGATTGCTTCAAGTCCAGCGGGCAGTGGGTCTCGCCGTTGGAAGTGGAGGGAGTGCTGTTGCGCCACGCGAGCGTGCGAGCGGCTGCTGTGGTGGAATACCGGGACGAGGCCGGATTGCCCTGCCCTTTTGCTTTCATTGTGAGTAACGAGAGTGATCAGGAATTGCTGGCAAAAGAACTGCGTCAGATCATGAGGGAAAACTTGCCTCGATTTAAACGGCCACGAAAGTATCTGTTTGTCCCTGATTTGCCGTACACTGCGACCGGAAAGATTCAACGATTCAAACTGCGTGAGCAGTTAGGTGTAGCGGATGAGATTCCGTAAGCATGCAAAGTTGGCGATAAATCGATGAACCACCAGAGTCTCCAGGAAACTTACGCACCTAACAACGCCTGCTTTGGTTGTGGGCCGGCGAATGAAAAAGGCCTGCACATCAGGAGTTTTCCCGACGGCGATGAAGTTGTCGCGGACTTTGAGCCGCAAACCTGGCAGGAGGCCTTTAGCGGCATGTTGAGCGGGGGCATCATCGGCACACTGCTCGATTGTCACTGTAATTGGACCGCAACTTATGGTTTGATGAAACGTGATGGCGCCGCTCAGCCACCCTGTACGGTAACTGCCGACTATACAATCAAGCTGGTGCGACCGACGCCGACCAATACATCGCTGCGGCTGGTAGCGCGGGTGCTGGAATTGAAAAACAATCGGGCGGTGGTCGAAGGTGAACTGCTGGCAAATGGCCAGGTAACAGCCACTTGTCACGGCACATTTGTGGCGGTCAAGCCCGGTCATCCCGCGTATCATCGTTGGTGATCAAGGAGCTGACTTGGCCGCGTTGCGCCTGTGCGCGAGTTGTGCTCGCAGAGAAGCGAACTCGTAAGGGGAAAACGAAACTGGTATGTTTGATCTAACTCATCGCCCACGCCGCCTGAGAAAGACACCCGCACTTCGGGCGCTGGTGCGGGAAACTAATCTCAGGCCGGAAAATTTCATCCTGCCCTTGTTTGCCTGCCCCGGCAGAAAGTTTCGACGCGAGATTCCCTCGATGCCTGGCGTGCACAATCTTTCGGTTGACGAGATTGTGCGCGAAGCAACAGCAGCTTACGAATTGGGGGTAGGCGGGATAATTCTCTTTGGGTTGCCGGAATCTAAAGACGAAACAGGTAGCGGCGCTTATGCCGAGAATGGCATCGTGCAGCAGGCGATTCGCGCGGTTAAAAGCGAAGTGCCGGAGTTGCTGGTTATGGCGGACACCTGTCTTTGTGAATACACGTCTCATGGACACTGCGGCATGGTCCAGGATGGCGAAGTCCTGAATGACGAGTCTTTGGAATTGCTGGGCCGGACCGCCGTCAGTCAGGCGCAGGCCGGGGCCGATGTCATCGCTCCTTCAGCTATGATGGACGGACAAGTTGGCGCTATTCGTGATGCTTTGGACCAGAACGCAATGGGTCATGTCCCTATCATGTCTTACGCGGTGAAGTACGCTTCGGGGTTCTATGGACCATTTCGCGAAGCCGCCGACAGCGCCCCTGCCTTTGGCGACCGGCGAGCGTACCAGATGGATCCGCCCAATACACGCGAAGCCATGCGTGAAGCGGAACTCGATGTTGCCGAGGGCGCCGACATTCTGATGGTCAAACCGGCCACTGTCTTTCTGGATATCATTAAGATGGTGCGCGAACGTTTCGATCTGCCGCTGGCCGCCTATCACGTCTCCGGCGAATATGCGCTGGTCAAGGCGGCCGGGGAAAAGGGTTGGATCGACGAACAACGCGTCATGATGGAAACACTGACCAGCATCAAACGCGCCGGCGCCGATATTATTCTTACCTATTACGCCCGCGAAGCGGTGCGGTTATTGAGCCAGGGCGTGCCGTAGGCCGGCTGCTCGCACATTTACCGAATATCTGAATAAGCCCCTATGGATGTCACGAGCGCGCCTCAATATGTCCCGCCCTCCGCCTGGTGGATGTGGCTTTTTCCCGTAACCTACCTGATCCACATCGCAGAAGAATACTGGGGCGGTGAAGGCTACATGGCCTACCTGTACCGCCTCCGGGGCGTCCACCTGTCAACGGCGCGGTTCCTGTTCCTGCAGGGGTTGGGGGTAGTGCTGATCTGCGTCGGCATCGTGATCAGCCTGCAGTTGCGCTGGCCACGTTTCATGCTCGGCATTATGGGCGCGCTGGTGCTGGCCAACGGCGTCACCCACACGGTGACCGCGTTACGTCACGGAGGATATGGCCCGGGGTTGGTCTCCTGCGTTCTCATCTGGGTGCCGCTGGGCCTCGTGACATTAATTTTGCTGCAGCAGGAAATGCCGGCGCTGCGCCTTGTAGTCGCCAGTCTGATTGGCTTTTCCATAAACGGAGCAGTTGCCCTCATCGCGCTGAAGGGCGGCAGGCGGTCCTGAAGCGTCAGAGACTGGCGCCGTTGGCAGGCAAAAAGGGCGCATCGCCGGCGATGCGCCCTTTGTTTTGTCGCAGTTCGAATTCAGTTAGAAGCTGCCGGTGGCTCCCTTGAATCCGTGCATGGCCTGCTTGGCTGCCCACGTCATGACGCGCAGCGTGTCATAGCAGTAACCGAGGATGTAGTTGCAGGTCGACAGACAGTGCTTGGTGCAGTCCACCTTCATGTCGTCCAGCTGCTTGGTGTCAAATTTGTGAGCACCCACCACACCCCAATCGTGCGTGGCTGAATACATCGGGAAGCACGGCGCCAGCGTACCATCGGTGCGAATGATGAGCGAATTCTGGCCCGCACGACACTGCCAGGGTGGTACCTTGCCGCGCATCAGAAGTTTCATGTCTTCCATGTGCTGGATGGGATTAACCATCTTGTAACCGTGATTGACGCGCTTGTCGTTTAGATAATCCAGCAGCGCATCCACCTTGGGCCAATCTTCGGGCGTCAAATAGGTCTGGTTCTCATTGAGATGCTTGAAGTGGTCCTGCTCAGTCATCGGCGTCTCGTTGATGTGATAATCAGTAGCGATGCCGCTGTCGTGCGCAATCTCAGTCAGTTCCTTCACATCGTCCATGTTGTTGTGGCAGATGTTGATATTGAACATCACCGTATAGCCGTAATACCGTTGGCGCTTTACGAGATAATCAAAGTAGGGCTTGATTGGTTCGAAAGCCTTCGGTAAAGACTTGCGGTCCTTAACCGAATCAACCGCGAGATTCACAGTGGCAATGCCGGCGTCACCAAGCTGGTCGATCACTTCGGGCTTCATCAACCTGCCATTCGTCGGCAGGTAAACAAAGATGTCCTTCTTGGCGCTGTAATAGACAATCTTGTGGATGAACTTTGGCCGCAGCAGCGGTTCACCGCCCATCAACGCCAGTACACGCGAGCCAATCGAGTGCAACCAGTCAATGGACTGCTTGGCCGTATCTTCGGTCATGCCCTTAACGGCGTTGTTGTAGGACCAGCAGTAGTGACAATCCAGATTGCACTTCCACTCCGTGAACAGGTAAGGGATGATCGGCCGCACTTCCTTGTTGTGCCAGCGAGATTTGAAATACGGAGCGCCCCAGGTTTTCCAGGTGCGAATCGCGTTCATCTTCTGATACTCGCGCTGGCTCATCTCAACGGGATTGGGCTTCATCGGATAAACCGGTTCCGGCAAGACATTGTCCGGCTTTGGTTCGAGTTTCGCGCGCGGTTCTGTCTTGTAAAGGATCTGGTGGAGCTTCGCATCAATGCGGAACGGGGCCGCATCGGTGCCGGTGGGTAGGTTCTCCTGAATCTCAGCCATATCTTTCTTATCTCCCTGGTGAAAAGCTTTGAAGGACTCTAAAGGATCCTGCGGGTCCAATCAAGACTGGGCCCCCATCAAGCGCAAATTTACTGGTATTCTCCCTGAAAGTTGACGGTCTGCCTTTGTCGAGCAGGGAGAAACTCCGACTGCAAAAACGCTGCAAATCTTGGCCTATTTCAGAAAGAATTGCAAGCGGCTAGGCCAATGACTGAGCGAGCTTCAGGTTTGCGCCGTCATATTCCCTGACGCAGAGGGACTTCGCCCTAAAGGGTTTCAATTTTGGATAGCAAAGAGGAGGAGTGCCACCAGCTGGACTCTCCAACCAGTCCTGAAAATTGTGTTCAAGTCAACTGCACACTCGTGATAGTGTCTCTAATTTGTCAGCGCAGACGATCAGGAGGGCTTCATTTGCAGAACACAGCCGACGACACAGCGCCGAAATTTGATCGGCGTCCCTGGGGGACTTTTACGGTGCTTGACGAAGGATCTGGCTTTAAAGTTAAGCGCATCGAAGTGCTGCCAGGGAAAAGATTGAGCTATCAAAAGCACGCCCAACGCGCCGAGCATTGGGTCGTGGTACAGGGCACTGCCAGGGTGACGCTGAACGATGAAGAAATCGATGTGCCCCCAGGCCAGGCAATCGATATTCCCGTCGGCGCGGCGCACCGGGTGGAAAACCTCGGCCCACAATTGCTGATCTTCATCGAAGTGCAGCGCGGCTCTTACCTTGGCGAGGACGACATTGTGCGCCTCCAGGACGACTTTGGCCGCACTGCTTAAGGCATTGTGTTACGTGCCTTAGAGATTCTCCAGACCCGTTATAACGTGCGTTCACAATCAAGCTACTGATGAGCGCTACTAACAGGACACAAGTCAACATTTGCGTTAGCCCATGGCTGATTCATCTGAAAGCTTACCAAGCCTGCCCGCCGCCGAGAGTGTGGCTGAGTGCGACCTGATCGCGAATGCCGAACTCGCAGCCGGCAATGACCCGCGACAGACCGCAGACCTTCACGAGCAGGGACTGTGGCCGGCAATTCGTGAAGCCTTGCGCGGCTCGCATCGTGATTACACCGTAGGGCCCATCGGGCGCTCGGTGATCCTGCTCGCGATTCCCATGGTGCTCGAGATGTTGATGGAGAGTACCTTCGCCGTAGCCGACATCTACTGGGTCTCACATTTGAATAATCCGGACGCAGTGGCTACTGTCGGCCTCACCGAATCGCTGCTCACCCTCATGTATGCGATTGCCATCGGACTAAGCATCGGCGCCACCGCGATGGTCGCCCGTCGCATTGGCGAAAAAAATCCGGAAGGTGCGGCACGTTCAGCCGTGCAAGCGCTCGTTCTGGGACTGCTGGTTTCGTTGGGGTTTGCCGCAGTCGGAGTCCCATTAGCGCCAAAGTTACTGGGCTTGATGGGCGGGTCGCCCTGGGTAGTGAACCAGGGTGTCACCTTCACACGCATGATGCTGGCGGGCAATGCGACCATCATCCTGCTTTTCCTGATCAATGCCATCTTCCGCGGCGCTGGTGATGCGGCGATCGCGATGCGGGTGCTTTGGCTGGCAAACGGCATCAACATCGTACTGGGCCCCTGCTTCATCTTTGGGCTGGGTCCATTTCCAAAACTGGGCCTGCTGGGAGCCGCCGTCGCCACCAACATCGGGCGCGGCATCGGCGTTATCTATGCATTCAGCCGGCTGGTCAGAAGCGGTGGACGTTTCAACCTCACCCGCGCACACTTAAGGTTCGAGCCGGCGATTATGGCAAGGCTCATACGGCTCTCCTCCACCGCAACCTTCCAGGTTTTCATCAGCATGGCGAGCTGGGTTGGACTGGTACGAACAGTTTCCAGTTTTGGCAGCAATGCCGTAGCCGGCTATACCATTGGGATAAGGGTGATTATTTTTGCCATCCTCCCTTCCTGGGGCATGTCCAACGCGGCAGCGACCATGGTAGGCCAGGCCCTGGGAGCGGGTAATCCCGAACGCGCGGAAAAGGCCGTTTGGATAGCGGGCTTTTACAACATGGTTTGCCTCGGAATTGTGGGACTCATGTTTGTGTTGTTTGCCAGACCAATCATCATGTTTTTCACAGCGGATCCGAATGTCATTCCCTACGGCATAGACTGCCTGCGGACCGTGGCTTATGGGTTCCTCTTCTACGCCTACGGCATGGTCTTGACCCAATCATTCAATGGGGCCGGCGACACCTGGACCCCGACCATTATCAACCTGTTTGTTTTCTGGTTGTTCGAATTACCGCTTGCCTATGCGTTGGCAATCTACTTTGGATTCGGACCACGAGGGGTATTCCTGGCCATCATGATTGCTTTTTCCTCGCTCGCAATTGTGAGTGCAGTCTTTTTCCGCCGCGGTCGCTGGAAGACCCGCGCCATATGATAATCAGTGCTATTATCGACGAAAGAACAGCGTCATAGCTTATCGCCGAAACCCACTCTGGATATTCGATAACCTTTACATTTGAAACTCTGCGGCGAATGTTTTCGTAGTTAGGCAGGCAATCCGAGCAAGGGCAGGCCTGAAGGGCAGCCTGGCTACCATCTCAACCAGTTATTGTTACCAGAATGGAGAAGACAACATGACTCGAAGGTTATTTCTGTTCGCTTTCCTAATCACCTTACCTATGGTGTCAGCCTACGCGCAGGCAAAACCGGATTTTAGCGGCACATGGAAGTTGAATGTGGCTAAGACCGACTTTGGGGCCCTGCCTGGCCCGGACAGTCGCCTCGATGTAATCACACACAAGGAACCATCGCTCACGGATGACGTGGTCGCCGAAGGCGCCCAGGGTAAACAGCAATATACGGTCAAATACACAACTGATGGTAAAGAGGTCACTAACCAGATTGGACCGTTGGCGGTCAACTCAACCCTGAAGTGGGAAGCGAGCAATCTGGTGATCACGTCGAAATTCGTTTACAACGATGCTGACGTGAATGTTCATTCAACCTGGGCGCTTTCGGCCGACGGCAAGACACTGACAATCAATGTGCACTTTGCGAGCACTATGGGTGAAACCGATCAAAAGATAGTCTTCGAGAAGCAGGAGAGTGGCGCGCCCGCCGCCGCCCCGGCCAAAGCTCCGTAGCCTTGAGAATGGTTTGCAAAAAGCAGTGAGTTAGGACGCCCGACTGAAATTCGGTGCTTTAAAGGGCTGATAAATGTGTGGCTAATCCCCAGTTGTTTGTGGGAAGATACGTGCAAATTTGCAAGACTGGAGTCAATGCGTGAGCAAACATAATTCTCCTCCTGACAAACGTGCCTGGTCACTGTTAGTGCTTTTTCTGCTCGTGGCTTTTAGCTGCGCCGGCGGAAAGGCCCAGCAAACAGCATCCCTGGCGAAGAACTCCGTTACCACTACACCGTCAGTGGTCCTTCAGGATGCGTCAGCCGCGCTCGCCAATCTTCCCGAGGCGGACACGCTTGTCTACATCAATCCGCATCGCATTCTTACTGAAGCGGCTCCGCGCGTGATGCCCGAGAAGGATCTGGCATCCATGCGCCAGGGTCTCGCCGAACTCAAGTCCGCGGTCGGCATGGATCCCTCGAATATCGACTATGTGGTCCTGCAGGTTCGTTTCAAAAAACCTGGCGCGGATCTGAGCTTCTCACTACCGGAATTTCTTCTGGTGGTTAAGGGAGACTTTGACGGCGGGGCCTTGATACAACTGGCGCGTCAGGCTGCAAAAGGAAAATTGCGCGACGAGAGCTATGGTTCGAAAGCTATCGGCATTATGCCCATTGACGAGATTGCCAAGGAGGCCGAGAAAACAACGATTCTGAAATCGCTTTCAGAGGTGGCAGTTTCTTTGCTCAGTGGTGACACGATTGCAGTTGGCACCCCTTCCTACGTGAAGGCGGCCATCGATGCAGCGGAGGGTAAGAACCGCATCAGTCCGGAACTGCTGAACTCTGCACTGCGCGATTCAACGGCACTGATCAGCGCCGCCGGCTCTCCCTTGACGGCATTTGCGAAGACCTTCGCCCTCCTTGGGACTGAGAACAGTCCACGCCAGTCAAAATGTGACATGAAGCTGGGCGACTACTATGCCGCGATCACCATGGATGCGACCTCGTTCAAGTTGCGCGGGGCCATGAATGCTGACAATCCGGACACAGCGAAAATCATTAAGAGCCTGCTATCCATGGGGCTGCAGGCTGGAATCAACTCAATCAAGGATTCAAAAGCACAATCTGCGCTCAGTGGCCTCGTTATTACACCCACCGACACCGAGGTCCTGATTCAGGCAGAGGTCTCGCAGCAGGCAGTAGCCGACTTCATTCGCGAAGAGACCAGACCAAAGCAGGCTGTCGACGTTGTGCCGGCGCCTGGTGTCAAACCAAAGACCAGGCGCAGCACCAGACGACGAACTCGCCCCAGGACCTAGGCAGCAGCATCAGCCAGTGTTTCTTAATTTCCGCGGACCCTGGTTAAAGGCGCGCAGCAGGAACGACGGTCCGGGCGGGGCGGGAATCCACTTCGCTTCCTCAGGTGTGTGAGCACGACGCCGCAAAAGTTCCAGTTTCAGACTTTCTTCACCACGGTTCATGGTCCAATTGTGATTGGCGCGGAAAATTGGCTTCAACAGAAATGAAAAAATGCGGATGATGGCCTTATTCGCCTGGATGGTCCAGTCGTACGTGATATTCACATAAGCGCCATCCTGCTCAAAGCTCCACACTCCCGTCCCTTCAAGATCGCCGGTTGCCACCATCGTGAAGCCGTTCGGATAACGAGACTCTACGGTGCGGAAGTTTATGCGCAGGGTGTAAGGAAGCCAGCCGCCGGCACGCAACGAAATAAGTTTACCGATGCCCCGTTCGCCTCCCCGCTCGAGCTCAGCGACTGCAAAATAGACAGACGGCCACCAGCGCGGCAGGGCGAGCGCGTCTTCGATAATTTCGGCGACCTCCCTAACGTCGGCTTCCACACGCCATTTGTCTACGAAGTGATAATCGCTCGAGGCCATTTGAAAACCTCACGAATGACAGGCGTATAGAGTACCGACTTTAGTCGGGCGTTTTAAAGAGAATTTTTGAGTGATTTTTGCGAGAGAAAACGCCCGACTAAAGTCGGTACACTGAACACTTGCCGGTCACAGATTCTGCCTCACATCGTGGTGGTCGGCACTGGACTGCCCGCCGCGCGGTTGCGGCGCGATTCGCGGTACTTGCCTACTCCCTGCTTGACCAGCTTAAAGATCGGCTTGCGGTTTTCGGCGATCAATTTCGCCCAGGTCCGCTTGTTCATTTGGGGAATATAGATGCCGCGGAAAAACAGACGCATGACAAAATGCATGATGCGCGCATCGAGGCCGCGGCCTTCGAGAATGTCGATTACTTCTTCGTTCCGTTTGGGGCTATAGGAGGTCCGCCAGGCCTTGTCGAGCTCGATCTGGGCTTCCGGAATGGTCATCTTAAGCGGCGTGTGTGCCATGCGGTACAGGTCGAAATTCAGCCAGTGTTTCGGACGTGTCAAGCGACCTTCGGCGCCCAATTTTGCGAACAAAGGTGTTCCCGGCAACGGCGTAAGGGGACCAAAGACAGGCATTCCCGGTGGCCAGCTTTCGATTTGCTGCATGGTCCGGTCCGCCACTCCGGGTGTGTCGTTATCGAGGCCAATGATGAATGACGTGATCGCATAAATATTCCGCTGGGCAAGTCGATTAAGCACCGCGGCGTACTCATTGGGTTTGTTAAAGCTCTTATTAACATCCGCCAGGTTTGCCGGGTCGATCGACTCCATGCCAATAAAGATCCATTTGCCTCCGGAAGCGGCAATCAAGTCAACCAACTCTTCGTCGCGGAGCAAATTAGCGCTGATCTGAGCTGTCCAGGGCATCTCCGCGCCGGCGGCTATGATATCTCGCAACAGTGACTTGGTGCGCTTGATGTTAATGGCAAAGTTGTCGTCAATAAAAAAGACAGCCACCTGGCCACGCTCGCGACGCGCACGCGCCTTGAGCATCAACAGTTCATTCACCACACTTTCATTAGAGCGGAAGCGTATCGAGTCTCCGAAGAAGCCCGTGACGGTGCAAAATTCACAACCATAGGGACATCCGCGTCCGGATTCCACCGGCATCATGTTGAAGTATTTCCAGCCCGACCCGTGCTGCTCGGTAAAGCGTTGCAGAAACTTCGGGATCAAATTGAACTGGTCAAGATCGATTGTGTCCCAGGGAATGGTTGGGTACGGCTGCAGGCTTGGCTTACGTTCCTTGCCTGTCTCATCGACCGGTTCGTAAATATCCCTCAGCCGTCCATTAGCCGCATCCTCCACGATTACCGGCCAGGTTTCGTCAGCTTCCCCAAGAGCGACCGCGTCTGCATGTCGAGGCCCACCTTCGCGCCCCAGTGCTTCGTCTGCCAACTCAGTTACGTGGGGTCCACCCATGACCACTGGGATGCCGGCGGCCCGCAGCGCATCGCCCATGCGATAGGCCTTGGCAATCATCCGCGTCATGGCCCCGATTCCCACCAGTCCCACTCCTTCCTGCTTTGCGAAGCGAACCAACTCCTGCTCGTTCATTGGCTTGGCGTTGCCATCAATGAGAATTACTTCGTGACCGGGAGGTGTCAAAGATTTAAGCAGGAACATCCACAGATGGGGCATAAAATTGCGAGTGACCCCATTGTCTGGGTTATAGAGTATGATTTTCATAGGTCTGGATCTCCGGGTAAAAACTGGTCACGATTTCTTTCTGAACACGGGAGCGTTTCTCGGAGCCGCTAAAATGAGCTACGGATCGGAACAGGCGGGTCGAACGTCGACGCGATCCAGATCTCAAGCAAGCTATTCGAGTGCGGACTATAACACAGATGCGGAAGCTGGGGATAGCAACGAGTCAGTTTGACGACTGAACCGTAACCATACTGGCACCCACGGTTGAACCATATTTATTGAGCTTTATCCTACCTTGCGAACCCCAGCTTGGGGGGTTGGAGCTGGTAATTCCCTTTGTGGCAAGCTTGGAGTGGCCGGCAATGCTCTGGTGGCTAGCGCACATGGCATCGCCCGACAACGCCCAGAGATCGAGTTGACGAATGCGCAAGAGTCTCTCGTTCTGATAATAGTTACCATCGTGCCTTGTCATTTTGCAGAATGAAAAGGACGAGGAGAGAAACTCTCTTCGCAAAGCTATTCGACTCACACCGGTGCCCAACGTTTGCTTTGACTCAGCGTCGCCAATACCCATTACTTAGGTCTGGAGAGCTTGCCAATAGCCTTGGTCACCAGCCGGCGCGGGAAAAAACGGCCGGCAAAATTTCCAAATTTATTGACCAGACCGGGAATCAAGAGCCCACCGCCGTCATCCAGCATTCTTAGAGTCTCGGCCACTACTGTTTCATGTGCTTGCTCGCCGCCCGGAAATTTTTTCCGCTGCGAATCCTTTGGCTCTTCCCCTTTTGGAGCAGCCTTGAGGCGGCCGGGACAGACCGTCACAACCTTCACGCCATATCGGCCCACCTCACGCTCGAGGGCGAGCGAGAATGTTGTCAGGAAGCATTTGGTAGCCGAGTAGAGTGCGGCGTAGGGAATTGCCTGCAAGCCCGCCATCGACGAAATGTTGACGATGCCGCCGCTGTGGCGTTCGATCATGCCCGGCAGCAGCAGATACGTCAGTTCCACCACCGAAGTGTTGTGCAACTGAATCATTTCGAGTTGTCGCTGCAGATCGAGCTGGCGAAATTCTCCCTGGATCCCAAACCCAGCGTTGTTGACGATTAGGTCTACGGGCAGATTGCGCTCCGCCAGTAGCTGCGCGAGCTGTTTTCCAGCTCCCGGAGCCGCCAAATCCAGGGGTAAAGGCTCAACCAGGATTCCGTGCTGAGTTTGTAAATGCTCAGCCAGGGTTATGAGCTTGTCCGCAGATCTCGCTACCAAGACAAGATTACGTTTGCACGCGGCAAGTTCCTGGGCAAAAACCTTGCCCAGGCCCGAGGATGCTCCGGTAACGAGCGCGTAGTAATTCGAAGGAGTCATTTCGACGGAGAAAGCCCGATTAGAGTCGGTACAGCAAACGCCTGTAACGCTAATACTTCGGCACCGATGAATCAACTTCATCTGACCAGGCAGTGATTCCGCCTTTGAGATTAAGCAGGCGGCCGGAGTAGCCCGCCGCCTGCAATGCCGCAATTGCCTTCGCACTGCGCACCCCACCTTTGCAATGCACCACCGTCTCGCGAGAGGAATCAATCTCATTCATGCGACCAACCACCTGCCCGAGGGGAATCAGCTTTGTGCCCGGCAGCCGCGCTATCTCATACTCATGAGGCTCGCGCACATCGATCACCTGCAAGTCATCGCCCCGCTCGAGCCGGCGCTTAAGCTCGCCGGCCGTTATCTCTGCCGGCGCAGTCTGAACCGGTTGTTGACTAGGAGCCAGGCCACAGAATTCTTCATAATCTATCAACTCTTTGATAGTCGCCTGCTCGCCGCAAACTGGGCAATTCGGATCCTTCCTCAACTTCAACTCGCGAAACTTCATCTGCCAGGCGTCGAACAATAACAGACGATTCACCAGCGTGCCGGGCGCCCCCAGTATGATCTTGATAGTCTCGTTCGCTTGAATTGCGCCGACAATGCCCGGCAGCACACCCAACACTCCGCCTTCGGCACACGACGGTACCAGGCCGGGCGGCGGCGGTTCGGGGTACAGACAGCGATAACAGGCGCCCCGCTCAGCCCAGAAGACACTGGCCTGCCCTTCGAATCGGAAGATGGATCCGTAAACATTGGGCTTGCCGCTCAGCACGCAGGCGTCATTGACGAGATAGCGCGTCGGGAAGTTGTCAGTGCCATCTACGATGATGTCGTAATCTTTAATCAGCTCAAAGGCGTTCTCACTGCTCAAGCGGGTTTCGTGTGTTTCGATATCGATGTGCGGATTGATGTCGCGCAGCCGGTCGCGCGCCGACTCAATCTTGGGCCGGCCGATGTCCCTGGTACCGTGAATGATCTGCCGTTGCAAATTCGAAGCATCGACAACATCAAAGTCGACAATCCCCAACCGGCCCACTCCGGCCGCCGCCAGGTACATTCCCAGCGGCGCTCCCAGGCCACCGGTGCCAATCATAAGTACGCTGGCTGCCTTTAAACGCTGCTGACCGCGCAGACCCACTTCGGGCATGATCAAGTGACGGCTGTAACGTGCGATCTCCTCGTTGGAAAGCGCGGGTAACTCAGTGGCCACCTCGGCTGCGGCGGGGGAACCACCGGCGATTGAGGGAACGATCATCAAAGTGTCACCATCCTTGACCGCGGTAGCAGCCCCGGCTTGATGCCTAATGTCTTCGTCATTGACATAAACATTAACAAAGCTGCGGAGGGTGTTCTGGTCAGAATACAAATGGCGTCGTAATTCACTGAATTTCAAAGTAAGTTGATCGAGCGCCTCGCCCGCTGTGGTCGCACTGACTTCGACGCGCGCCTGGCCACCGGTAAACTGACGCAGGGCTGTAGGTATGGCGATTGTGATAGGCATGCTATTCCCCTTTGCATTTAGCTGTCCGCGAGTTAGCCGGTATTGAGGGCTTCCGTCGCTGACTTCAATTCGGTCTGACTATTTCTTCCTCGGCAAAACGTGAACGGTCGGCTGCCATTTCCCACGAACGAAAGTCTTCCCTTTGGCCGCTGCGCACGGCCACTACGATGTATGAATATGCGGGCCAGGCGTGTTCCAGATCGTAGTTTGACGGTACGGCGGGATGATCCGGATGCGAGTGGTAGAAGCCTACGATATCCAGGTTTTTCATGGTTGCATACTGCTCACCTCGGATCAGCTCCTCCGGGCGAATCAGGAAACGATTGCGCTTCGCGGCTTCTTCACGGGCGTTCGAAATGGGATAGGTTTCGATGACTGTTTTGCGGCCGTGGTCGAGGAAGCGACCTATCAGCAGGCCACAGCATTCGAATGGGTAGTCCTGCTCGCCGTGGGCGGCGATTTTTTCCTCCTCGTGTGTGCCTAATTCAAGCATTTCAAAGTCCGACAAGCTTCAGGCCTTGCCTGTTTAAATTCTTGCCCGGCTTGAGCGGTGACCGTGTCTCCTTCCTGACAGCTCTTCCTCCCTTGACCCGCACTCTATACCTCGCGCTCTGCTGCTGACTTTCCGGCTATTCCCCATAACGGGCCCCGCCGTCGCATAAGATGGTTACGACCAGCGAGCCACTCGGGAGCGCTTGGGCCAGTCGTAATGCCGCAAAGGTGTTTGCTCCCGAACTGGGACCGACCAGCAGTCCCTCCTCGCGGGCCAGCCGCCGCACCATAGACTGAGCGTCTTCAGTTGACACTTCAACCTGAAGATCTGCCAGCGCCGGATCATAAATGCCGGGAACCATTGCTGAGGCCATGTGCTTCAACCCTTCCAGCCCATGCAATGGTGATTCAGGCTGCAGCGAAATGGCCTGAATGCCGGGATTCAATTCCTTCAGTTTTCGCGTAGCGCCAACAAAGGTGCCTGAGGTTCCCAGTCCGGCCAGAAAATGGGTCACGCGGCCACCAGTCTGCGCCCAAATTTCCGGAGCGGTTCCTTCGTAGTGAGCCCGCCAGTTAGCTTCGTTATTGTATTGATCAGGATAAAAGTACTTGCCCGGTTCGGATTCGCATATTGCCCGGGCAATCAGTTGGGCGCCGTCGGTGGACATAAGGGGATCTGTCTCAACGATCTCAACACCGTAACTACGCAGAATTTGCTTCCGCTGCCGGCTCGCATTTTGGGGCAGGCAAATCTTGACGGCGTAGCCTCGCACCGCCCCGACCATCGCATAAGCGATTCCGGTATTGCCGCTGGTTGCGTCCAGAATAGTCATACCAGGCCGCAGGCTCCCGTCGCGCTCCCCCGCCAGAATCATGGACAGCGCCGGGCGATCTTTGACGGAACCACCGGGATTGAGATGCTCGGCCTTGGCATAGACTGAGACGCCGTCGGGCAGGCCGGCGGCGACTCTGCGCAGCCGAATCAAAGGCGTATTCCCGATCTGTGATTCAAGCGAGTTGGATTCAGTGCGCCTGGCTGAAAATTGAAGGACACTTGCGCCCATGGCTCTTCGTTCCTGACGAAAAAATGAAGAGCCGGCCGCGAACGCTTTGGGGGCAATCGCGACCGGCTCTGGAAAACCTACTGCGTGTGGCTACGGACTTACATGCTCGTCAAATACGCAGAAGCTTTCCCGATCGCGACCTGTACAACAGGGGCAATAGGCGCAACAGCAGTATTGATAAGCCTGGTTCATAGCCGAAAACTAAGTGCAATTGACTATAGGCACCGTGCAAATACGTGTCAAGCCCCCCGGGACCGCACGCTTCCAGCGTGCTGACCCCCAGCATGGGCGTACTTGGGAGCAAATCTAGAAATCAAACTTGATCGCCAGTTGTACCTGACGCGGTGTATTGATTGAACGCGGCAGACCGAAAGCAGCCGACGCCGCCGGCCGGTTCAAAGTCAGAGTACTGGTGGCCGTGACCGCTGTGAAGCTGGCGTACTGATTGATATTCACAAACGAAAAATATCCCCCACCGGGAGCCAGGCCCACGTTAGCGCGGTTCCAGATATTGAAGGCCTCGGCGATCAGGCGCAGCTTCATGGTTTCACCCAGGCGAATCGTCCGTGTGATGCGCATATCGCTTTGATAGATATTTGGCGAGCGAAAGCTGTTGCGTTTGAATCCGGGAACGCGATCGTCTCGGGAGTTACCATCCCGATTTAAGTCCGCCCCAATCTGGGCTGAGTAGGCCAGACCAGATTGAACCTGAGTGATTCCCGAAAATGTGTAGTCATTGAATAGGGCGCGCAAAAGTTTATTGCTGGATTTCACCCTGCCTAATTCCAGGACGGAACTGAAGACCAGTCGGTGCCGCTGATCAGAATCGCCGTAGCCCCACTCATCTCTCAGATCGAATGGATTCTGTGCCACTTTGGAGTCGTCGCCACCACCCGGCACCACCGCAGTCTGATCCGGTTTGTCATCTTCGGCTTTTGAGTAAGTATAGGAGAGCAGGAACTGTGACCCGCTGCCAGCAAAGAAAGGTATCAGATGCGTCGGCGAGAAGCGGCGGCGCCCTTGAATGGCCAGCCCGTTATAACGCGAGTTGGCCGAATCTTCAAAGAGGTTGATGCGGTTGAACCGGGTAAAGGGCCGCAGTGGCGCGCTGGAAGAGAAAGTCGCACCAGGAAACCGCTGAACGGTAAATGTCTGTCCGCTAACACCGTCGATTGCATTGGTTGCCACCGGGGCGAAGAGATTAATGTCGCGGGTCCGCGAAAGGTGCACCCCGCGAAAATACATGTAGGTTACGGAGAAGGTGATGTTCTTAACGAACTCTCGCTCAACGCTGAGTCGTCCCTGCTGCACGTAGGGTTGCTGATAGTCCTTCGCGAACAGGAAGATATTGGGGATGTTCGCGCCGGCAGCCGGGGCGGCGGTGAAAATATTGGGATAGGTGGGACAGGGATTGGGAACTGCGGTGCACGACAACGTCACGCCGAGAATATTTATCCCATTATTGGAGTGGGCGGTGCCCAGCATGATGGCTGTCGTCCGTCCATAAAAGATGCCATAGCCGCCGCGGATTACAGTCTTCTCATTTGGTGCGTAACTGAATCCGGCCCGGGGGCCAAAGTTGTTCCCGTCCTTCGGTTGCCGGCTGGTATCCAGCCCGGCAGCGAGCAAGGCTGCGTCAGGATTTCGGACCGTCGGCGGCGCGAGGATTTGCTTGTCGTAGCGCAATCCCAAATTGAACGTCAGCTTCGGCGTCATCTTAAAATCATCCTGAACAAAGACGGCCAGGTCTCGGCTGTTGGGATGCGTGGTTGGTCCGGTCGTGCCAGCGCCGGCGAAGCTTTGTGAATAAGCGGTCGGTGTGTTTTTAAAAAACCCCTCGTATCCGCTGACTGCTACACCGGTGATCGGGCTAAACGTGTACTGGCCTGAAAAGAGCCCGGGAAAGAAGTTGAAAATATTGTCATGGTTGTAATCGATGCCGGTTTTAAAGTTATGCCGGCCATGGATGATCGAAAGATTATCGACTATCTGCCACCGCTTGATGGTGGTTTCGCGCGGGCTGAAGTTGTTGCGGCCAATCAAAAGAAATCCCGACCCGGTATTGATCTGAGCTTCGGGCTGCGAGCTGTTTGCCTGGCCGGGTTCGCGGTCCTTGGCCACCTGAAAACGAAACTCGTTGGTCACATTACTGGTCAGAGTTGAGACCAGAGAGCCGGAAAAAGTAGTCGTCTTCGCAAGGCTGTCGCCTGAATGCTCCTCAGTACCCAGCGTACCGCTGAATTCGTTGTTCTTCCCGGTAAAGCTCTGATGGTTGAGCCGGAGGGAAAGCTGGTGGTTCCGGTTAATCGAAATGTCGCTCTTCACCATGAAGACGTCCTGATTGCGATTGACCTGATAGGTGTTCAGCTTTGGCAGGAGAAGCGCTTGAATGTTAGCCGGCTGCGTGAAAAAGTTTGGCGGGTCAAGAAAGTTGGGCAGCTTCTGCCGTTGGCCGTCGTAGGTAAAGAAAAAGAACGCCTTGTTCTGCTTAATCGGGCCGCCCAATCGTCCGCCGAACTGATGGATCTGCAGGGGCGGTCGCTTGTTCGGCAGCCGCCGCTGAAACTGTGAAGCCTTGAGTTGTGGTGTTTGCGCGTTCAGTGATTCGTCGCGAAAGAATTCGAAGGCACCCCCGTGGAAAGTGTTGGTGCCGGACTTGGTAACAACATTGATGACTGCCCCGCCGGCGCGACCAAACTCAGCCGAAAATCCGTTCTGATTAACTTGAAATTCCTGTACCGATTCTTCGGAAAACTGATAGGGAGGACGGGTGCCGGTGCGCCCGAAAGACTGGCCGAAGAAAGTATTGTTGTTATCGGCGCCGTCCACCTGCAAGCTGTTAAGCGTTCCCTTCTGTCCGCCGACTGAAAGATCGCCTTCGCGGTTCTGGTCGCGAATGACGCCTGGTGTGAGCGTCGCAAAATCGAGATAGTTGCGCCCGTTGACCGGCAGATTCTCGATGGCTCGCGAATTAATCGTCGTTGATACCGAGGTCACGGTCGTCTCAATCGCCGGAGCCTCGCTGCTGACCGTGACATTACCGGTGGCGCCTCCGACTGACAGACTCAGGTCAAGAGTTGTCCTGCCACCAACGTTGACCGTGACATTCTTGATTTCGCTCTGCGCAAAACCATTTGCGCTGGCTCGCACGGTATAGGTTCCGGGCGGCAACAGGATAAGACTAAAGCCGCCTTCGTCGTTGGTGGTCGCCGTTTTTTCCAGTCCGGTATCCTGATTGACTGCTACAACCGCAGCCCCCGGTATAGCAGCTTCTTTCGGATCGAGGACCCGCCCTTCAATATTGCCGGTCGTTGCCTGCGATTGGCCCAGCGCGTTGATAGTAAACAGAACACACGCCAGCAAGGCCGGCAAAACAAGCAGGGAGTTATGCTTCATCGTCTTCCTCTCTCTCTCTCTCTGGAAAAATATCGGAAAAACTCATCCGGACGCGAAAACGCCGGTGCAAGTGGAAATGGACTGTCCGAGGACCCGCGAATCTTAGAGCATGGAGCCAGGCGAAGGCAAGAAAATCAATGAAGGAAAAACAGTCTTTTCCTGTTGAGAGCGCGGAACGTCGGCGCCGGGCGTAGCGACGGAACTAAGTTCGCTCAGTGCACGGCTGAACCTGAACTTGTGGTTGACTCTAACGATTAGCAGCAGAGAAGGAAAACACTCGTTTGCCACCGGCTGATTGCATCAGACTCATCGTGCCCATGTAGCCGAAGCCAAACAAGAAAAGAGTAAGAAAGGGGATTGTGCCCCACATGTGCAGGCGGGCCGCGTAGATAATCGCCAGCAGGAAATAGAGCGCAAAGCTCAACTCCAGTAATGGTAACCAGCCCCGCTTGCGTTTGTATTTCTTATCTTTCCAGGTGGCATCGTTGGTTTCTTCAACGCGATACTTGGGGGTGCGCACAAAATCTGATTTCACGCCAAACAACGCTTCAAGCACCGCGCGCGCGTTTGAAAATGCGAGGCCGATGCCCAGCGCCATCACCAGTGGCAGGTGCAGTAAACGCGGCGCCCGCTTCTCGTCAAGATACCAGACCGCAGTGCCGTAAAAGAGCACAACGGAAACCGTGGAGAAGAACAACAGGGGCAGATCCAAGACCATCAGGTGGTACAAAGGCTGGTTGTAACGAACCAATAGCAAGGGGAATTGCAGGAAACTGGCCACGATCATCAACGGGTAGCTAATATTGCCCGTCAGGCGAAAAAACATTTCCAGCCTCAGGCGCGTCGGCAGGGGCGCGTTCCAAATTCTTGGATAGAGCTTGATGCCCACTTGCATCACTCCCTTGGCCCAACGCCGCTGCTGTGCTTTGAAGGCATTGATTTCGACCGGGATTTCCGCGGGCGCTTCCTCATCCAGCAAGTAGATAAATTTCCAGCCCATTAACTGCGCGCGAAAACTCAGATCGGTATCTTCCGTGAGTGTGTCGTGCTGCCAGCCGCCACTCATCTCGATGGCGCTGCGCCGCCAAATGCCGGCAGTGCCATTGAAATTAAAAAACCCGCCGGCGCGATTGCGAGTCGTTTGTTCAACCACGAAATGCCCGTCCAGCATGATCGTCTGCAGCCGGGTAAGCAGGTTGTACTTGCCGTTGATATGGGACCAGCGCATTTGCGCGCAGCCCACCAGGGGATCTTTGAAGAAATCGACCAGCTTGCGCAGGCAATCTGGTTTGGGAACAAAGTCTGCATCGAAAATGGCCAGCAACTCACCTTTGGCTGTGATGGTGCCGTTGGCGAGGGCACCCGCCTTGAAGCCGGTGCGATCCTGGCGGTGGACGTAGTGAATATCAAAGCCTTCCTGCGCGTACTTTGCGACTGTCGCTTCGGCGATTTTCACCGTCTCATCGGTTGAGTCATCCAGCACCTGAATCTCAAAGCGATCGCGCGGGTAATCAATTTCAGTGATCGCCTTCACCAGTCGTTCGACTACGTACATCTCATTGAACAATGGCAGTTGCACGGTGATGAGCGGCAACTCGTCTTCGCTGAACCGGCCGCAAGGTGTGGGCACAAGATGGCGATAACGCCAGAACTCAATCACCTGCTTGACGCGATAGAGCCCGTAAATTGCGAGCACCCCCAGGATCGTGAAATAGAGAATGAGGACAGTCCAGTCGAAAGCATCGAGCCGGTAGAGCGGGCTGATGTTAGCATCGGTCTTGTCCAGCAGATCGTGAAAGTACCGTTGAAATAACTGGTCAGGCGTGAAAAGCGGCCGCGTTTCTTGAAAAATCATAAATCATCTCTAACAGCGTGCAGCGCAATTTAGACTGCGGTAAAAGGCCTGAATTGTAACCGATTGGCGCGGCCCAGCCCAATGAGGCCAGACAGGAGGCTGAAACCACTCCGCTTTTGCCTCAGCGAATCGCCACCGGCTTGCGGCTGAACAACTGCCGGAAGCCCGCTAATCGCAGGTCGATCAGCCCAGGCATGATGTAAAAAACGGCCACCGAACCGAGCAAGGCCCCGGTCGAAAATCTT
>Ga0209798_10000052_pt1 | contig 60994 bp, 56 predicted proteins | sample DOMMetBare3Fresh_FD_187475 | JGI IMG/M metagenome (GOLD analysis project Ga0209798, IMG submission 187475) | Wetland sediment microbial communities from St. Louis River estuary, USA, under dissolved organic matter induced mercury methylation -... | ecosystem: Environmental > Aquatic >...
TGGCTTGTCCCATGGCAAACGACCCTCCGTTTGCCACCTTGAATCACTTCCCAACTGATTTGGGAATCCCAGAGAGTCAGCCATCCCGAGGATTGGTATAAGACGTGGATGCCCGCGACAAGCGCGGGCATGACGAGCCAAACATTGTGCGCGTTGGTATTAGAAGGTCTCAAGATTGGCGTGTTCGTTGGTCTGCGCCCACTCATCAGTGTTGGCACAGTACTCGCCCGTCGCGATTTCATCGGGTGTTGCCTCACGGGCCTGCCAGCCATTGCTTCTGTCCACCGGCACGACATTATCCTAACGCAAGTATTTCTTTCCCAACTGTGGTCGGCCAGCCACTCCCTTCAGCCCCGCCTCATTCCTTGCCCCACGGGATCAGCGCCCAGATGCGCTCGTGGCCATAGTAGAACACGATCTCGGTGACCGCCACCGAGCCGGCGAACACCGAGCTGCCGGTGATGATCAGCGTCACCAGGAACGTGTCGATGCTGCCGGTCGCTCGCCAGGAGATGGCCTTGGCGGCTGAGCGCACGTGTGACTCACGCCAGCGTGCCGGCGGCGTGTTGGCGGCCGCGCGCACCGGAAATCCCAGCCGCCGCCGCAGCCGCGCGATGAAGCCTTCGCGCAGGCCTGCGCCTTCGACAAAGCCCATGCCGATCGTGTCATAGGATTCCGGATCGATCAGGATGAAGCTGCCGGTCTCCTTGCTCTCGGCATAGCGGTCGGCGGCGACCAAGCGATCGAGCTGCAGCGTGCACTGGCCGATGTCATTCATGGACAGCCGGTCGGCCGTGGTCGAGGCGCCGGTGTCGAGATCGAGCACGCGCATTGGCGGCTCGGGCGTCGCCTTGGCGCTGCAGGTCGCAAGCTTGATCAGGTAGCGGCGGCCCGCAGCGAGCGGCTCCTTGCCGACCCAGACCACGCGCGCGTGCAACCGGTCGGTGACCTGTGGCGCACGCGCGGCATCGGCGATCACATCGCCGCGCGAGGCGTCGATCTCGTCCGCGAGCGTCACGGTCACGGACTGGCCCATAGCCGCGCGTTCCAAGTCGCCGTCGAAGGTGACGATGCGGTCGATGTGCGAGGTCTGGCCCGACGGCCACACCCGCACCGGCATGCCCACATAGGCGTCGCCGCTCGCGATCATGCCGCTGTAGCCGCGAAACTCCGGATTGGGGCGGTTGACCAGCTGCACCGGCATGCGGAAGGCCGCTGCGCTTGACGCTGGCGCGACTTCAACCTCTTCCAGATACTCGAGCAGCGTCGGTCCGCGATACCAATCCATGTGGGGCGAGCGGCGCGCGATGTTGTCTCCGCTGCGGGCGGAGATCGGGATGCAGACGATGTCGTGTGCGCCGAGCGTGGCGGCGTGGCGGCGGAACTCGGTCTCGATCGCGCGGAATGCGTCCTGCGACCAGTTGACCAGGTCCATCTTGTTGACCGCCAGCACCAGGCGGCGCACGCCGAGCGTCGCGACGATCAGGCTGTGGCGCCTGGTCTGGCGCGTCAGGCCCGCCTGGGCGTTGACCACGACCAGCGCCACGTCCGCGGTCGATGCGCCGGTTGCCATGTTGCGGGTATACTGCTCGTGGCCGGGCGCGTCGGCGACGATGAACTTGCGCCGCTCGGTCGCGAAGAACCGGTAGGCAACATCGATCGTGATCTTCTGCTCGCGCTCGGCGGCGAGCCCGTCGAGCAGCAGCGAAAAGTCGAGCTCCTTGCCGAGCGTTCCATGCTTGCGGGATTCGGCCTTGAGCGTTTCCAGCTGATCGTCGAACAGGAGCTTGGCCTCGTAGAGCAGGCGCCCGATCAGGGTGGACTTGCCGTGATCGACCGAGCCGCAGGCGACGAACCGCAAGAGCGTCTTGCGCTCCTGCCGCCGCAGGAAATCGTCGATCGCGAATTCGCTCGGGGCCGGCCGCGCCGTCATCAGAAATAGCCTTCCTGTTTCTTGCGTTCCATGGAGGCCGCGCCGTCATGGTCAATCACGCGGCCGCGCCGCTCCGAATGGCGGCTCTCGACCGTCTCGCGGATGATGTCGGGGACGGTCGCGGCTTGGCTCTCGATGGCGCCGGTCAGCGGATAGCAGCCGAGCGTACGGAAGCGCACGGTTCTTACTTGCGGCTCCTCGCCTTCTGCAAGCGGCATCCGGTCGTCGTCGCGCATGATCAGCGTGCCGTCGCGGCTGACGACCGGGCGCGGTGCCGCGAAGTAGAGCGGAACCACCGGGATTGCCTCCTGATGGATGTAGAGCCAGACGTCGAGCTCGGTCCAGTTGGAGAGCGGGAACACGCGCATGCTCTCGCCCTTGCGCTTGCGGCCGTTGTAGAGCCGCCAGGGCTCAGGGCGCTGGCGCTTGGGGTCCCAGCGGTGCTGCGCATTGCGCAGCGAGAACACGCGCTCCTTGGCGCGCGAGCGCTCCTCGTCGCGGCGCGCGCCGCCGAGCGCGGCATCGAAGCCGTGCTGGTCGAGCGCCTGGCGCAGCGCCTGCGTCTTCATCACGTCGGTATGGATCTCCGAGCCGTGGCTGATCGGCGAAATGCCGCGCGCGAGCCCGTCTTCATTGGTGTGAACGATGAGGTCGAGCCCGAGCTCCTGTACGCGGCGGTCGCGGAACGCGATCATGTCGCGGAACTTCCAGGTGGTGTCGACGTGTAAGAGCGGGAACGGCGGTTTGGCCGGATAGAACGCCTTGCGGGCGAGATGCAGGAGGACGGACGAGTCCTTGCCGATGGAATAGAGCATCACCGCCTTGTCGGATTCGGAGACCGCCTCGCGGATGATGTGGATGCTTTCGGCCTCGAGCTGTGCGAGATGCGGAAGCCGGATCGGCGCGGGCGCCTGGGTCAATTGCGTAGCGGTCATCGTGCCATGCATAAGGGATTCTCGGGCTCAGTTCGATAGCGCCGCGTCGGTCGCCGCCCGTTGGGTGGACCTGTGGTGCAAGCCGCATTCCTTCCTGTCGTCCTGTTCCCACCACCAGCGGCCGGCGCGCTCCGGCTCGCCCGGCTTTACCGCGCGCGTGCAGGGTGCGCAGCCGATCGACAGGAAGCCGTGGTCGTGCAGCGCGTTATAGGGAATGCCATGTGCGCGCACGAAAGCGACCACGCGCTCGCGGGTCCAGTCGAGGAGCGGATTGAGCTTGATGAGGCCGCGCCCGCCATCGATCGCCGCATAGGGCGTGGTGGCGCGCTCGCCGGATTGCTCGGCGCGCACGCCGGTGATCCAGCCCGCAGCGCCTTCGAGCGCGCGGCCGAGCGGCTCGACCTTACGCACCGCGCAGCAGCCCTGCCGCGCCGCGATCGATGAGAAGAAGCCATCGATGCCGTGCTGCGCCACGAAGGCTTCGACGCTTGATCGCCTGGGAAGGAGCGCGCGGATGCGCCGGCCGTAGCGCGCTTCGGTCTCGCTCCAGACCTGGTAGGTCTGCGGAAACAGCCGCCCGGTATCGAGCGTGACGATGTCGATTGGCAGATCCTGGCTCAGGATCGCGTGCGCGATCGCCTGATCTTCCAGCCCGAAGCTGGTCGTGAACACCAGGCGGCCGGCGATCTCGCGGCGCGCCTGCGCCAGCCGCTTGAACAGGTCGAGGTTGGCTGATCCTGCGGCGAGCCGCTGCGCGGTCGCCTGCAGCGGCTCGGCATCGCGTGGGAATGGGAACGAATGCGTGTTCATACCGTGCAGATAGAATTATCTTCTGAAAAGGCGCAATGGCTTGAGGAAAAAAAGAAAATCGTTATCGCCCGGCGCCGGTTCTCCCCAAAAGAGTTTCACCTGGGAAGCTGTCGGTGGATCAATCGGCGTGTCAGTTGGGCTGCCCAACCCCGGCACTGTCGGTCAATATCTGGCGCTCGGCTCACTTCCGCCCGAACAGCCGCTCGATGTCGGCGAGCTTCAATTCCACATAGGTCGGGCGGCCATGGTTGCACTGGCCGGAATTCGGCACCGCCTCCATCTCGCGCAACAGCGCGTTCATCTCCTCGGGCTTGAGGCGGCGGCCGGCGCGCACCGAGCCGTGGCACGCCATGGTGGCGGCGACATGCATCAGGCGGCGCTCGAGTGGCAGCGCCTCGTCCCATTCCGCCATGTGTTCGGCGAGGTCGCGGATAAGCGCGCGCGCGTCGATCTCGCCGAGGAGAGAGGGGGTCTCGCGCACCGCGACCGCGCCCGGCCCGAAGGCCTCGACCGCCAGCCCGAAGCGCGCAAGCTCCTTGGCGCGCGCGAGCACGCGCTCGACATCGGCTTCGTCGAGCTCGACGATCTCGGGGATCAGCAGGATCTGGCGCGCCACGCCGGTCGCGTCGAGCGCGGCCTTCATGCGCTCGTACACGATGCGCTCATGCGCGGCGTGCTGGTCGACGATCACGATGCCGGCGCGGGTCTGCGCCACGATGAACGCTTCATGCACTTGTGCGTGCGCGGCGCCGAGCGGCCGGTCAAGGAGCTCGGGTGCGGGCTCGGCGAGCGCGACGCGCGCGTCGGCCGATGGCCCGCCGACGTCGAAGGCCTCCTGCGCGGCCTCCGCAAAGCCAACCGCTGCGTTGCCATGCGTCGGCCATGGCGTCCCGGCGGGTCGTGCCGGCGAGCGCCGCCAATCCCAGCCGCGCGGGAGAACTGCAGCAGGCCGGAACGCCGCCACGGTGGCGGAGCCGCCGGTGGTCGAGGCGCGCTGGCCCTCGCGCGCGAGCGCGTGCTGCAGCGAGGCGATCAACAGCGCGCGAACGAGCTGCGGGTCGCGGAAGCGCACTTCTGCTTTCGCGGGATGCACGTTGACGTCGACCTCGTGCGCATCGAGCGTAACGAACAGGGCGACGATCGGGTGGCGGTCGCGCGGCAGGTAGTCCGCATAGGCGGCGCGCACCACGCCGATCAGGAGCTTGTCGCGCACCGGCCGGCCATTGACGAACAGATACTGCCCGAGCGCGTTGGCGCGCGTGAGCGTCGGCAGTCCGGCGAAGCCTTCGACGGTCACGCCGTTGCGCTCGCCCATGACCTCGACCGCGTTGGCGCGGAAGTCATTGCCCAGAATGTCGGAGAGCCGCACGAGCTGCCCCGGCGCGCCCGGCAGCGCCGCCGCCCAGGTCACCGGCGCGCGCTCCTCGCCCGCGAGCGTAAACGCCACGTCGGGCCGGCTCATGGCGAGGCGGCGCACCACGTCGCGGATCGCTTCGGCCTCGGTGCGGTCGCTCTTGAGAAATTTCAGCCGCGCCGGCGTGGCGTAGAACAGGTCGCGCACCTCGACCCTTGTGCCGGCGCCGAGCGCGGCCGGCTTGAGCTGCGACTTGGCGCCGCCGTCGACCGCGATCGCCCAGGCGTGCGGCTCGGCCGCGTGCCGGGTGGTAATGGTGAGGTGCGCGACCGCGCCGATCGAGGGCAGCGCCTCGCCGCGAAATCCCAAGGTGCGGATGTCGAGCAGGTCGTCAGCGGGCAGCTTCGAGGTGGCGTGGCGGTCGACCGCGAGCGCCAAGTCGGCGCGCGTCATGCCGGCGCCGTCGTCGGTGACGCGGATCAGCCGCTTGCCGCCGCCGTCGGTCACCACCTCGATGCGGGTCGCGCCGGCATCGAGTGCGTTCTCGACCAGCTCCTTGACCGCGCTCGCAGGCCGCTCGACCACCTCGCCGGCGGCGATGCGGTTGACGGTGGCCTCGGAGAGCTGGCGCACGGGCATGGGCAGGCCTGCTTCGAACGTCTGATTCGGAATCGCACGAGTCTATAGACGGCGTCGGCCGTCCGCGAGTCGCAGTGCCCCGCGCCCCCCGCTATTCCGCCACCGCTTTCGCCCGCTCGATGATGTCCCTGGGCGAGGCGTAAATCTTCTCCAACAGCGCCTGGATCGCCGCGCCGCCGACATGCTGCACCTCGACGCCCATCTTCTCGGCATCCACCAGGAACTGCGGATCCTTCAGCGTCAATTCGAAGGCGCGGCGCAGCGCCGCCAACCGCTCGGCCGGCACGCCGGGCGGCGCGAAGAACGGCCGCCCCATCTCCTGCGGCGCAAACAGGAACTCGAACACCTTGCGGTCGTCTGGGGTGCGCGCATGGTCGATGATCGCCGGCACCTGCGGGATCTCCGGGTGCTTGTTGAGCGCCATCTGGAACAGGATGTTGATCTTCTTGTCGCGCAGCCAGTCGCCCTTGCGCAGCTTCACGAAGGTCCAGCCGATGCCGCAGAAGCCCTGGGTCTCGCCGCGCTCCATCGCGATCAGGAGCTCGGTTGAGCCCGGATAGCCGAGCACGACCTTGAATTTTGTGCCCACGAGCTTGTTGGCGGCCTTCGGAAAGATCACCTCGGTCGCGTCGGCGCCGGAGCCGCCGACGATCAGCTCGGTGGTCATGGCGTCGGCGAGCGTCTTCACCGGCGCGGTGTGCCAGGCGATGCAGGTCGTGTATTCGACATTGGCGGTGCCGATCCAGCTGAAGCGGCGGCCGTCGAACTTGGCGTTGGCGTTGCCGAGGAGCGGCTCGATCGGGGCGGTGCGCCCGGTAATGCCGAAGGCGGTGCCGTCGCGCGGCACGGTGTTGTAGAGATTGTTGGCGAGCACGAGGCCGCCCGCGCCCGGCACATGCTGCACGATGAAGCTCGGATTGCCGGTCAGAAAGCGGCCCAAGTGGCGAGCAACGCCCTGCGCATAGAGGCTCGAGCTGCCGCCGGGCGTGAAGCCCACCATGATGGTGACCTGCTTGCCCTTGTAGAAGTCAGCGACCGCGTCCTGCGCGGCAGCGGGGAGCGGCAGGGTGAGCGCGATGGCGCACGCGATCAGGCTGCTCCATTGGGTCCGCATGCGATCCTCCTATTGCGCGATGGTGCGGGCGCGCTCGGTGACGGCCTTCGGCGTGGCATAGATGCGTTCGATCAGCGTCTGCACCTCGTCGCCGCCGACGTGCTGGACTTCGAGCCCCGCCTTGTCGGCGTCGTCGAGAAACTGGCGGTCCTTCAGCGTCCGCTCGAAGGCCTGGCGCAGCGCGGCGAGCCGCGCAGGCGGAACATCGGGCGGCGCGAAGAAGGCGCGTCCGAACTCCTGCGGCGCGAACAGGAACTCGAACACCTGGCGGTCTTCCGGCGTCTTGGCGAGGTCGGGGATGAAGGGAACGTCGGGAATCTCCGGATGTCTCGCCAAGGCCATCTGGAACAACACGTTGATCTTCTTGTCGCGCAGCCAGTCGCCCTTGCGCAGCTTCACGAAGGTCCAGCCGATCGCGCAGAATCCCTCGACCTCGCCGCGCTCCATCGCGAGCAGGATCTCGGTCGATCCCGGATAGCCGGGCACGACCTTGATCTTGGTGCCGATGAGCTTGTTGACCGCCTTCGGGAAGATCACTGCGGTGGCTTCCGCGCCGGTGCCGCCGACCACCAGCTCGTGGGTGAAGGCATCCGCCAGCGTCTTCACCCGCGCGGCATGCCAGGCGATGCAGGTTGTGTATTCGACATTGGCATTGCCAACCCAGCCGAACTTGCGGGCGTCGAATTTGGCGTTCGGGTTGCCGAGCAGCGGCTCAAGCGGCACCGCCCGATCGGTGATCGTGAAGGTCGTGCCGTCGCGCGGCGCGCTGTTGGCGCTGTGATTGGTGACCAGGAGGCCGCCGGCGCCGGGCATGTGCTGGACGACGAAATTCGGATTGCCCGGCATGTGCCGGCCCATGTGCCGGGCGAGCACCTGGGCATAGAGGCTGGCGCTGCCGCCCGAGGCGAAGCCCACCGTGATGGAAACCTGCTTGCCCTTGTAGAAGTTGGCGACGGCGTCCTGCGCGGCGGCGGGAAGAGGCAGGCCGAGCGCGATTGTGCTTGCGATCACGAGGCTCACTGTGGCGCGCATGATGTCTTCCCGACAGCGGTGTCGTTCGGATCAGTCTAGTGCATATTTGACCCAAATCGAGCCGCAAACTCTGTTCATTCCCGCGCAAGCGGGAATCCAGGGCGACTTTCATTGATGCGCTGGGTCCCCGCTTTCGCGGGGACGAACGGTGTGGGTGAAACTCAGTTAATCCTGCGGCGGTCCGGTGCGGCGCAGGCCCTTGATGGTGGCGCGGCGCTTCTTCGATTCGATGCGCCGCTCCTTGGAGGCACGCGTCGGCCGGGTCGGGCGCCGCGGCACCGGCGGGGTGGCGGCCTCGCGAATAAGCTCGATCAGGCGCTCGCGCGCGTCCGCCCGGTTGCGCTCCTGGGTGCGGTGGCGCTGCGCGGTGATGATCAGCACGCCCTCGCGGGTGAGGCGCCGGCCGGCGAGCCGTTCCAGCCGGGTGCGCACGGGGTCGGGCAGCGACGGCGAACGGCGCACGTCGAAGCGCAGCTGCACCGCGCTCGAAATCTTGTTGACGTTCTGCCCGCCCGGGCCCGACGCGCGGATGAAGGTCTCGTCGAGCTCGCCTTCGTCGATGCTGATGCGGTCGTTGATGCGGATCATGGCGGTTGATTTGTCGCGAGTTGTCGTCCCGGCATTCGGCTCGCCCGGTTGGGACGACGGCTTAATAGCGATTCGAGAGAAACAATATCATCCGCCGCCGATGAGATGCTTTTTCGCCAGCACCTTGCCTTCCTCGACCGCCGGCTGGTCGAACGGATCGACGCCGAGGAGGTGCGCCGCGATGATCGTCTCCAGCATGAAATGCATGAGCAGCTCGCCGAGGCTCGCCTCGTCGAGCTCATCGATGTGGATCGTGCGCACCGGACAGCCGTTCTTGGCCAGCGTCTCGGTGGTGGCGCGGCCCTGCGCGGCGACCAGATCGCCGATCGTCTTGCCGGCGAAATCAGGCTCGCCCACGAGCTGTGCGAGATCGGGCGCGATGCGCGGCCCGCGGCCGGCAGTGGCGACGGTGACGACGGTGAACAGCTTGTCGCGCGGACCGGCGAGGTAGAGCTGCAGCTGGCTGTGCTGGTCGACCGGCCCGAGCGCCGCGATCGGCGTCGTGCCCTTGCCGTCCTTGCCGAGGCTCTCGGCCCACAGCTGCACGTACCAGCGCGTGAAGCGCTCGAGCCGGTCCGCATAGGCGAGCATCACGGTCATCGGCTTGGTGGCGCCGAGCGCGGCCGAGAGCGCGGCTCCGACCGCGGCCGGCACCTCGGCAGGCGGACGACCCGCGAGCACCGGCGCGAGCGCCGCACCCGCGCCGGCGCGGATCGCCGTGATATCGAGGCCGACAACGGCGGCCGGCAACAGACCGACATTGGTGAGTACCGAGTAGCGCCCGCCGACGCCTGGGTCGTGCTCGAGCATCGGCACGTGATGCTCGTCGAAGAGGACGCGCAGCCCGCTGCGCTTGCCGCCCTTGGCGGGCTCCGTGATGCCCAGGAACAGGTCAGGAATGCGCACCGCCAGTCCAGTGGCCTTGAGTGCCGCGAGCGCGGCGGTGGTCTGCATCAGCGTCTCGCCGGTGCCGCCTGATTTCGAGATTGCGACAAAGTGCGTGGTCGCAAGCGGCAGCCGCTCGAGCAGCGTTGCGTAGGTCCCGGGATCGAGATTGTCCATGAAATGCAGGCGCGGACCCGAGCGCAAGAGGCCGGCGCCCGGCACCGCGTGGTCGCCAAGCTGTGCCAGCGTCTGGCCGCCGAGGCTCGAGCCGCCGGTACCCAGGAACACGATGTCGCTGGCGCCGGTTGCGGTGAGCCTGCGGGCGGCGTCCTTGATCGAGGCGAAGTCGTCATGCTTTGCGGGTAGCCGCAACAACGGCAGGCTGCCGTCGCCGTGGCGGTCGCGCAGCCAGGCGAGCGCCGGCTCGGCGCGCTTGAGCGCGTCGGCCAAGGCGCCGGGCGTGACGCCTTCCGGTCCGATCCGGTCGGCGCGCGCGAAGTCGATTGAGTGCTGCAGGCGCATGGCGCCCTTTACTTTGGCGTGACGCCCTGCGGCCGGCCCACGACCGTGACCAGCATGCCACCGTCGAGCAGGCGCTTGGCCATGCGCTTGGTATCCTCGAGCGTGACCGCGTCGATCAATGCCGGCCGGCGATCGATGTAGTCGATGCCGAGATTGTCGAGCTGCATGCTCACAAGCTGGTTCGAGATCTTGGTCGAGGTGTCGAGGCCAAGCGCGAACGAGCCCTTGAGGTAGGTCTTGGCCTTCTCGAGCTCATCCGCCGTCGGTCCTTCCTTGGCCATGCGGGCGACTTCGGCCTCGATCACGTCGATCGTGTCCTTGGTGGCGTCGTTGCGGGTGGCGGTGCCGCCGATATGCACGGCAGCGTGATAGAGCCACAGCAGGTTGTTGGACACGCCGTAGGCGAGGCCGCGTTTCTCTCGCACCTCGCGATAGAGCCGCGAGGAGAACGAGCCGCCGCCCAGGACATGGTCCATCAGATAGGCCGGCATGAAATCGGCGTCGCTGCGTTTCACGCCGGGGCCGCCGAACGTCACCACCGTCTGCGGGACGTCGAGATCGACGATGATGCGCCGGCCCACGCCCTGGATCGTGGCCTCGGGGATCGGCACGAGCTCGCTCTTGGCCGGCAGCTTGCCAAAGGCGTGGTCGATCAGCCGTCCGATGCCGGCTGTATCGACGTCGCCGACGACGCCGATCTTGAGCGTCTCGCGGGTGAGCACGCGCTTGAGAAGGGAGCGCATGTCGTCAGCGGTGATCTTGGCCACGCTCTCGACCGTGCCATTGCCGGGGCGGCCATAGGGGTGGCCCGGGAAAGCCGTCTCCCACCACTTCTTGCTCGCGATGTCGTTGGGGCTCGTCGACTGGCGCTGCAGGCGCGAGATGATCTGCGCGCGGATTCGCTCCACCGCATCGGGCGCAAAGCGCGGCTCGTTCATGGCAAGCCGCAACAGCTCGAAGGCCTCGTCCTGGTTTTCCTTCAGCGTGCGCAGCGAGCCGCGGAATGTGTCGCGGCCGGCATTGAAGCTCAGCTCGATCGCGCTACGCTCAAGGCGCTCCTGGAAGGTCTTGGCGTCGACCTCGCCGGCGCCTTCGTCGAGCAGGCTCGCCATCATGTTGGCGGTGCCGTCTTTGGCCTGCGGGTCCTGGGTGCTGCCGCCGCGGAAGCCAAAGTTGATGGCGACGAGCGGGACGGTGGGATCGCGGACCAGCCAGACTTCGATGCCGGCAGGCGTCCGGAAGCTCTCGATCTTGGTGGCGGCGGCGAGCTGCGGAGCGAGCGCCGTTACGATCAGCGTGAGCGCGCCGCAGAGCAGGGCACGAGGCCAGTGCATGGTCATGGGCGACCTCATATGCGACCTCATGGGCGTTTCTCCGCCGGCTGCTGAGCATCCTTGACGAGATAACCGGTCACCGACCGCCGCTTGTCGAGCCAGCGCCGCGCGGCGTCGCGGACCTGTTCGGCGGTGGTCGCCTTCAGGCGATCGGGCCAGCCCTGGACTTGCTCGATTGTGCCGCCGGTCGTCAGCGCGGCGCCGTACCAGCGCGCGAGCGTGCCCTGGTTGTCCTGCGCATAGACGGCATCCGCGATCAGGCGGGTCTTGGCGCGGGCGAGCTCGTCGGCGGTGACGCCGTTCTGCGCGATCTCCGCGATCACCACGTCGATGGCGTCTTCGAGCTGAGCGAGGGTCGTGCCGGGCTTCGGCGTGCCCGAGATATAGAGGCGGGTGTCGTCAAGCGCGCTGCCGGAATAGCCGGCGCCGGCATTGACCGCGATGCCCTTCTCGACCACCAGTTTGTCGTAGAGGCGGCTGTTCGAGCCGCGCCCCAGGATGTGCGAGAGGACCTCGAGGGCCTCGCTCTCGCCCGGCTTGGCGGTCGTGTAGGACGGCACCAGATAATAGCGCTGCACGCTCGGCTGCGTCACACGCGGATCGGCGAGTGTCACCGTGCGCGGCGCCGCATGCACCGGCTCCTGCGGCCGGCTGCGCGGAGCGATCTCGGTCACGCGCTCGACCTTGCCGTAGGTCTCCTCGGCCAGCTTCTTGACCTCGTCGGCGGTCACGTCACCGGCGACGATCAGAATGGCATTGTTGGGCGCATAGAAGCGCTTGTAGAACGCGAGCGCATCCTCGCGCGACAGCTTCTCGATCTCCTGTCGCCAGCCGATGATCGGCCGCCCGTAGGGATGATTGAGAAAGAGCGATGCTTCCATCTGCTCCGACAGACGGGCGCCGGGATTGTTGGCCACCCGCATGTTCTGCTCTTCGAGCACCACCTGCAGCTCGGGCTTGACGACCTCGTCGGTCAGCACCAGCCCGGTCATGCGGTCGGCCTCGAATTCCATCAGCATCTTGAGATGCTCGCGCGCGGTGCGCTGGAAATAGCCGGTGTAATCGGAGGAGGTGAACGCATTCTCCTGACCGCCGATATTGGACACGGTTTGCGAGAACAGACCTTGCGGATTCTTTTTCGTGCCCTTGAACAGAAGATGTTCGAGGAAGTGTGCAAGGCCGGTCTTGCCTGACGTCTCGTCGGCGGCGCCGACGCGATACCAGAGCATATGGGTGACGACCGGCGTGCGGTGATCGGGAATGACGACGACCTCAAGCCCGTTGGCGAGCTTGAAATGCGAGACGCTCGGGGCAGCGTCGGTGCGGAGGGCGCCGGCGAGCGTCACCGTGACGGCAAGCGCTGCGGCGAAGGCGTGTTTCCAGGGGTGTGGCATGGGGCCTAATCTAAGAGGTTAAAGGCCGGACAACCAGCCGGGCCCCGGGGATTTCGCCGGCGTGCCTAAAATATCGTCGCCGGGACGACGGCAAGACGATCAGTTGCCAACCGCCTTGTCGTAGGGGGTGAGGGTCTGCTTGTTGTCTTTCTTGAGGACCCCGTAGGGCTGGGCGGCCGATGGGGTCTGGTAGCCAGAGGGCGGCGCGGTCAGGCTGGTACGCGGCGGTTCGCGGTCGAACGTTGCGACATCGTCCTTCGACCCGCCGCCAAAGCTGCTGAACAGGCCGCCGAAATAGCCGAGCTCGGAAGGCTGCATGGGCTTGCCATCACTGCCCATGCTCTCGGGCGTGCCGGGGCGGCCCGCACTGCGGTTGGCGCCGGCCGGATTAAGCTCGCTTGGGGTCAGGTTGCGCTGCTCGTATTCAGGATCGTAGCCCCTGGATTCCCTGCGCTTGGCGGCCTTTTCCTGGCGGCGCTTCACGTCGGGGTCGACCGGCCAGGCGGCCGTGCGTCCGGCCCCGGCCTGCTCGGGCGGGGGCAGGTTGCGGCTCGGTGGAATCACCAGCGGGGACCGCTCCCGGTATTCGATCTGACTCTCACCGCCATTGCGGAAGCCGAGGTTTCGCATCAGGTCGTTGAGGAGCTTCTTGTCGATATTCCACGCGCTCTTGCTATCGTCGTCGTCGTCCTGCGCCTGCGCGCCGACCGGGATGAAGGTCGCCAGCACCGCCAGCCCGAGCGCGCCGCCGAAGGCGATGCGTCGCGCGCGCCCCGTCCAACCGGATTTTGTCACGACCGACATCATGACCGACCTCTCTTTGCAGAAACGTTCCAAATGGCAGGGGAATACCGTCAGATACATGACAGCCTCGCCTAGCCCCAAATGATCCGCAAGACCCCAAATTATCATGGGGATCGGGGCGCTTTTGCGGCGCGGTCCCCCAGTGCCGCCGATCTGAAGTTCCTACAGCACCCGCGACAAACTCGGTTAGGAACTTCAGATCGAAAAGCGGCACTAGAATCATAGAGTTGCTAGTGCCCCTTTGTTTCCGAAGCTCGTATCAGAGGGTGCTGCGACGACTTACGAGCTTCGGAAACGGGGCACTAGTGCCGATTCATACAAGAGTCCGACCACGCCGGCAACGATGGCGGCATCGGCCAGGTTGAAAACATACCAATTGAACCGAATCGTCTCGGTCGTGATGTGAAACAGGACGAAATCCGCGACCGCATCGTGGATAATGCGGTCAACGGCGTTGCCGGCCGCCCCCCCGATGATGAGCCCAAGCGCCACCGCGGTCAGCCGCGAGCCGGCGCGGGCCAGCCAAACCCACAGCAGCGCCACCGCGGCGGCCTTGATGGCGAGCAGCACCCATTGCCCGAACGGGCCGTCCTGCTGGAACAGGCCATAGCTGATGCCCTTGTTCCAGGTCATGACCAGGTCGAGGAACGGGGTCAGCCGCAGCGGCGCCCGGGCGGGAAGCTCGAACACATAAAGGAGCCAGAGCTTGGAGGCCTGGTCGATGGCGGCGCTGATGGCCGCCACCAGCAGGCCCAGTCGCGTCAGCGGTCCCCACATGCCTGCGACCCTACACCGCGGCGCCGCTGCGCGTCGCGTTCCATTCGCGCAACGCGCGGGCGTCGCGCGGCGTGACGTCCGGAAAGCCCGGCTCGGAGCCGACGCTGGGCAGGGTCTTCCACGACCGCGCGCAGCGCTTGCCGTCGGCGCGCCGCACCTCGACCGCCACGCCCGGCACGTCATCGAGCCGGAACGCGCTGGCCGGTCCCTCGGCCTCAATGAGCGTCGCGGCCGAGGTGATCGAGATTTCGGCGAGGTCAACGTCGACGACCGCCTCGAACAGCTGCGGATTGGTGACATAGACCATCGGATCGGCCTCGAGCGAGGCGCCGATGCGTTTGCCCGCGCGCTCGATCTCGAGCGCGCCGGTGACCACGCGCCGCACCATGCGCACCTTGCGCCATTTCTCGGCGAGGGCGTCGTTGCGCCAGGATGCCGGGATCTCCGGCAGTTGCTCCAGATGCACCGAGCCGTCGGACGATGGATGGCGCGCGAGCCAGGCTTCCTCGGCGGTGAACGGCAGCATCGGGGCGAGCCACGTCACCGTGGCGCGAAACAGATGATCGAGCACGGTCAGGCACGACCGGCGCGTCACCGAGGAGATCGGATCGCAATAGAGCGCGTCCTTGCGGATATCGAAATAGAACGCGGAGAGGTCCGACGTCATGAAGGCGTTGAGCGCGGCGAAGATGCGCTTGTAGTCGAAGTCCGCATAGGCGCGGCGCACCAGCGCGTCGAGCTCGCTCAGCCGATGCAGCATCAGCCGCTCGAGCTCGGGCATCCGCTCGGGGCGCGTCACATCCTCGGGATGAAAGTGCGCGAGCGAGCCGAGCATCCAGCGGATGGTGTTGCGCAGCTTGCGGTAGGTCTCGACCGTGGTCTTGAGGATCTCGGGCCCGATGCGCAGGTCGTCGGCGTAATCGGAGGCGCACGCCCACATGCGCAGGATATCGGCGCCGGCCTGGCTGATGACCTGCTGCGGTGCCGTCACGTTGCCGAGCGACTTCGACATCTTGCGCCCGTTCTCGTCGAGCACGAAGCCGTGCGTGAGCACGACGTCATAGGGCGCAACGCCGCGCGTGCCGCAGCTTTCGAGCAGCGAGGACTGGAACCAGCCGCGATGCTGGTCGGAGCCTTCGAGATACATCACCGTATCGGCTCCGCCCGCGTGCTTGCGCTTGATGCCGGCGAGGCTCGGGAATTGCTCCGGGTCCTCCAGCACGAAGGCATGCGTCGAGCCGGAATCGAACCAGACGTCGAGGACGTCGTCGACCTTCTGCCACGGCTCGTTGGCGAGCTCGCCCAGGAAGCGCTCACGCGCGCCGGGCGCATACCAGGCGTCGGCGCCTTCCTGCTCGAACGCATCCGCGATGCGGGCATTGACGCGGGCATCGTTGAGCAGCTCGGCCGTCCCGTCGCCTGTCTCGCGCACGAACACCGTGATCGGAACGCCCCAGGCGCGCTGGCGCGAGATCACCCAGTCGGGCTTGCTCGTGATCATGCCGTTGATGCGGTTCTCGCCCGCCGCCGGCACCCAGCGTGTTGCCTTAATGGCGGCTAGCGCGCGATTGCGAAGGGTGTCGGTTGCGCCGTCGATACCCTTGTCCATCGCAATGAACCATTGCGGAGTGTTGCGGAAGATCACCGGCTTCTTGGAGCGCCAGGAATGCGGGTACTGGTGCTTGAGCCTACCGCGCGCGATGATGTTGCCGGCGTCCGCCAGCGCCTTGATCACGGCCTCGTTGGCGTCGCCCTTGTCGCCCTTGTCGGTCAGCACGCGCTTGCCGGTGAAGCCCGGCGCCTGCGCCGTGAAGGCGCCGTTCTCATCGACCGTGTAGGGGATGGTCGTGCTGATGCGGCGCGCCGCAAGCTCGCGCGCATGCGCGGTCCATACCTCGAAGTCCTCGCGGCCGTGGCCCGGCGCGGTATGCACAAAACCGGTGCCGGTGTCGTCGCTGACGTGATCGCCGGGGAGCATCGGGACGGTGAAGCCGTAGCCGTCGACCTTGGCGCGCAACGGATGGCTGCATTCGAGCGCAGCCAGGTGCTCGGCATCGAGGCCACCCTTGCGCTCGTAGGCAAGCACGCGCGCTTGCTTCATCACGTCGAGCGCGAGTGGGTCGGCCAACAGGAAATAGTCCCCGACCTTGGCCCAGTTCTCCGCCGGGGCGTCCTTGACCCAATAGATGCCGTAGGAGATTTTTGGATTGAAGCTGATCGCGCGGTTTCCGGGAAGAGTCCAAGGCGTCGTCGTCCAGATCACGACCGACAGGTTGTCAGGCAGCGTGGGTCCGGGCTTTCCCTGGCTGAAACCTTTAACCGGAAACTTCACCCACACCTGGTCCGACACGTAGTCTTCGTATTCGACCTCGGCTTCGGCGAGCGCGGTCTTTTCGACCACCGACCACATCACCGGCTTGGAGCCGCGGTAGAGCGTGCCGTTCTGCGCGAACTTGATCAGCTCGCGCGCGATCTGGGCTTCCGACGCAAACGCCATCGTGGAGTAGGGGTGGTCCCAGTCGCCCTCGACGCCGAGCCGCTTGAACTCGTCGCGCTGCACGCCGAGCCAGTGCTCCGCGGAGGCGCGGCATTCGCGCCGGAACGCGATCATGGCGGCCGGGTCGGTGAGATCGGGCTTCGGCTTGCCCTTGGCGCGATAGTTTTCCTCCTCGATCTTCCATTCGATCGGCAGGCCGTGGCAATCCCAGCCCGGCACGTAGTTGGAATCGAAGCCCAGCATCTGCTGGCTGCGCACCACCACGTCCTTCAGGATCTTGTTGAGCGCATGCCCGATGTGGATATTGCCGTTGGCGTAGGGCGGGCCGTCGTGCAGGACGAATTTGGTGCGGTCCTTGGAGGCGGCGCGCAGCCGCGCGTAGAGGTCGATCTTGGCCCAGCGCGCCAGGATCTCGGGCTCCTTCTGGGGGAGGCCGGCGCGCATCGGAAAGTCGGTCTTCGGTAGAAACAGGGTCTCGCTGTAGTCGCGGGTGGAGTCGGTCATGGCCTTACCAGGAATGAAAGAGCGGGGCGACAAGGGGTTCGGGCGGCTCCCGGTCCTCCGCTGACCGGACGGTCAGACGGAAGCCGGGCCGCTAATGGACGCCGACCCGATCCGGCTGAGGGCTGCAAGGCATGACATCATGGGCGCTTAGTACCAGATTGCCGGTGGCGCGGAAAGATCGGGTCGGGGGCAACCCCCTGGCGCCTGCCGCAATCTGGCAAGACCAGCAAGAAATCCAAACCGTCCCGCCCCGTCGAGCGACCAAGGACACGCCTCGCGTGCGCGCTTGCCATCTTCAGCGTGCCGGGGCCACCTTGGCCCCGCTGTGCCCGGCGGGGCCTTTTTTTGGCCCGGGCCCTCGCGACCGAGCCGAGGCGTGAATAGGCTGCGCCGGTATGGTGATGCCCCGACGATCTCGAAATTCAACGTCGCGAGCGACGAAAGCGCGTCTTGGGCGGACGCGCACGCCAGCCGATCACATAAGCGTTGGCGCCGATTTACGCCCCCGAGGGGGATTGGCTACCCCTTCCTGAGCCCTAAGCAAACGTCCCAGGGCGCCGCGGCGCCCTCTGTGCTATTCGAGATTGCCTTCATGGCTTTTGGTATTGCACGGAGACGCCATGCGGACTGTTCGGATCTTTGTCATTGTGGCGTCGCTCGTGGCTGCGGCCGCACCGGCGGTGGCCCAGAGCTGGCCCACACGGCCAATCACGCTCGTGGTCCCGTTCGCGGCCGGCGGCACATCGGATGTGATCGCACGGCTGGTGGCTGAGGGCTTGCGGGCGCGGCTCGGGCAGCCGGTGCTGGTGGAGAACATCGGCGGCGCCGGCGGCATGGTCGGTGCGAGCCGGGTCGCGAAATCGCCGCCGGACGGCTATCAGATGGTGCTCGGCAATGTCGGCACCCACGCGCAGAACCAATCCCTCTACAAGAAGCCGCTTTACAATACCGTGACCGATTTCGCGCCGGTCGCGCTGGTCACCGATCAGTCGCTGGTGCTGGTCGTGCGGAAAGACCTTCCAGCCAACAATCTGCGCGAGTTCGTTGCCTACGCGAAGGCCAACCAGGCGAAGCTGCAGTACGGGTCGGCCGGCACCGGCGGCTCCAACCACCTCGCCTGCGCGCTGCTCAACTCGGCGCTCGGCATCGACGTCACGCATGTTCCCTATCGCAGCGGCGCCCAGGCGATGCAGGACATGCTGGCGGGCCGCATCGATTACCAATGCCCGAGCGCGCCCGTGGCGCTGCCTCAGATGGAGGCGGGAACCGTGAAGGCGCTCGCCCTCCTGAGCCGGAACCGCTCGTCGAGCATGCCGAGCCTGCCGTCCGCGCACGAGCAGGGGCTCGCTGATTTCGATATCCCGAGCTGGTATGCGCTGTTCCTGCCCGCCGGCACGCCCGCGAGCATCGTGCAACAGGTCAACCGCGCCGCGGTCGCGACGCTTCAGGCGCCAACGGTGCAGCAGCGGCTCAAGGAGATCGGCTCCGATCTGGTGACGCCCGAGCGCATGACGCCCGACTATCTCGGCACGTTCGTCGCGGCCGAGATCGAGAAGTGGGCGCGGGTGATCAAGACAAGCGGCATCTCGCTCGAGTGAGGGCGCTTTGAGAGAAGCTCTGCGCTAGCCTGTGACGTCGCCGAGCTGAGGAAACGCGGTGCCCGAGCGCGCCAGCGCGATGCGGGCGAGGCGGCTGTCCTCGTCCATGCGGCGCACGAGCTCGTCGATGGTGTCGAACTTGAGCTCGTGCCTGATCCAGTCGATGAAGGCGACGTCGATCGTTTGCCCGTAGAGGTCGCCGGAAAAGTTGAACAGGAACACTTCGAGCAGCACGGTGCCAACGTCGAACATCGGCCTTCGCCCGAAGCTCGCGACGCCGTCGAAACGCCGGCTCCCGATGCCGATGCGCACCGCATAGATGCCGTGCCGGAGCCCGCAGGACGGGTCGAGGCGCAGGTTAGCGGTCGGATAGCCCAGCTCGCGGCCGCGCTTGTCGCCATGCACGACCTCGCCGCTGACGAACCAGGGATAGCCGAGCGAGAGGGCGGCCGCCTTGACGTGGCCGGCCGCCAGCGCGGCGCGGATCGCGCCGGAGGAAATGCGCTCTCCGTCGGTCGCGACCGCCGGCACGATGTCGACGGCGAAATGGCGCCGCGCGCCCTCGGCGGCGAGCAGGTCGGGCGTGCCGGCGCGGTTCTTGCCAAACCGGAAGTCGTAGCCCACGGCCGCGCCGGCGATCCGCAGGCGGTGCAGCAGGACGTCGTTGACGAAGTCCTCGGCCGAGGGCTCCGCGAGCGCGGCGTCGAAGGTCAGCACGATCGCGCCATCGAGGCCGGCGCCGGCGAACAGGCGCAGCTTGGCGCGCTCGTCGGTGAGACGGAACAGCGGCTCCTGGGGCCGGAAGAAACTGCGCGGATGCGGCTCGAAGGTGAGCGCCGCCGCCGGCCGGCCGAGCGCGCGCGCGCGGGCGAGCGCGGCACCGATCACGGTGCGGTGGCCGCGATGCACGCCGTCGAAATTGCCGATGGCGACGACCGCGCCTTCGAGCGCGGGGCCGGGCCGGCCGGTTCCGCGGTGAACCAGGAACGGCGGGTCGGAGGCGGGGCTCAAGGTCATCGCGCGCGCCGTCCCGCCGACCGCCGCGGCGTGCGCCGACCGCGGCAGTTTCCCGGTATCGTCAAGACATCGTTGGTCTGATGCAAGGAATCCCCCGCCGGCTGGCGACCGCTACACCGACAATTAACCGGATATTCAACGACATTTGCTAGGGGGCTTGGCAGGGCAGGAGACATCGCGGCCTGCGGGCCGCGGCGCTTCCTCCCGGCGGAGTTTCCGATGTCCTGCCGGCGCAAGGCGCGACCATTTGAGTATGACCATGGCGATTGACCTGTCGATGCCCATCCTGATCGTCGATGACTACGCGACCATGATCCGTATCCTACGCAATCTCCTTGGCCAGATCGGCTTTGAGAACATCGACGCCGCCGCCGATGGCTCCGGAGCGTTGACCAAGCTGCGCTCACGGAAATATGGGCTCGTGATCTCGGATTGGAACATGGATCCCATGACCGGATACGACCTGTTGCGCGAGGTGCGGGCGGACCCGGAGCTTGCCGCCACCCCGTTCATCATGGTCACGGCTGAATCCAAGACCGAGAACGTGATCGCGGCCAAGAAGGCGGGCGTCAATAACTACATCGTCAAGCCGTTCAATGCGCAGACCCTGCAGCACAAGATCGAGGCGGTCTTTGCGGACGGGGCGCTGGCGGCGGTCTAACGGCATCGGTCCTGCCATCTCGCCTACCATTCAAGACGGCGCATGACCGCCGTCGGGTAGACGCCGGCCGCCGCGAAAATGTCGCCGAGCGCGGTCGTATCAGGCTGCTCGCGCCCGCCCAACTCCTCGGCGTGAATGCCGGCCGTCACGAACAGGCTGTCGATGTTGAAGGCGGCCGCGCCCTGCAGATCGGTGCGCACCGAATCCCCGATGGCCAGCACGCGCGCCTGGTCCACCGCGCGGCCGCGCAGCGCCTGCGCGCGCGCGAGCGCCTGCTCGTAGATCGGGCGGTAGGGCTTGCCGGCATAGATCACGTCGCCGCCCGCGTGCGCATAGAGGTCGGCGATCGCGCCGGCGCAATAGACGAGATGGTCGCCGCGCTCCACCACGACGTCCGGGTTGGCGCAGATCATCGCGAGGCCATGGGCACGCATCTCGTCGATCAGCTTCAAGTAGTCCTGCGGCGTCTCGCGGGTGTCGTCGTAAAGACCCGAACAGACCACGAAGTCGGCCCGCTCGACCGGCGCGACCTCGACATCGAGGCCCTCGAAGATCGGCAGGTCGCGTTCCGGCCCGAGATGAAAGACGCGCTCGCCGGCGCGCTCGGCCATCAGCGCGCGCGTCACGTCGCCGGAGCTGACGATGCCGTCGTAGGCCTCGCGCGGCACCTTGAGGTTGTCGATGAACGCCTGCACCACGTCGCCCGGCCGCGGCGCGTTGGTGATCAGCACGACGGTGCCGCCGTGGCTGCGGAACCGCACCAGGGCCGCACACGATTCCACTGTCGCGGCGACGCCGTTGTGCACGACGCCCCAGACGTCGCAGAGCAGCACGTCGTAGCGCGGCGCGAGCGTTGCGAAATGGGTCGTCAGGGGCGGCGGGATGGCGGACATCGGGTGCTACAGGCGAAAGACGGCGGGATGCGGGAGAAATCGATCAGCCGCGCCCGTCCATAGACGATCAGCGTTGCCGCATCAAATGCGGCGGGCGATCTGGTTGAGGGCGGACGAGCGGCGGGCCGCGGCGGCCTCGCCTGCGGCCGCGGCAGGCGCCCGCGCGGGTGTGGCCGGGGGCGTTGTGCCCTCCTCGGCTGGCTCGCGCCCTGCCAGATCACTGCGATCGACAATGCCCTGCAGGGCTTCCGCCCGCACCGGCCGCGGCGGCGAGAACACGAAGCCCTGACCGAGCCGCACGCCGCAGTCGAGCAGATCGACGACCGCCCCCTCGCTCTCGATCCGCTCGGCAATGAGGTCGATCCCGAAGCGGCCGAGCAGGTCGGACACGTCGGCGGGGTCGATGTCGCTTGCGACCGGGACGCGCCGGAGCAGGACATCGGCCCGCACCTTGACGAAACGGAAGCCGCGGGTCAGCAGCTCGCGCGGCTCGAACCGCAGGTCGGTGACGTTGTCGAGCGAGAATCGATAGCCGCGCTCGGCAAGCGCGGCGAGGCTCTCGAGCTCGATCGGCCCGGCGGCGGTGAGCGCGCTCTGGGGGAATTCGAGCACGATCGAGGGCGCGATCGCGCGATTGGCGTCGAGGAACTCGAGCAGCTGCGGGAACACGGTGCCGTCGGTGAGCGTCGAGCCCGACAGATTGCAGAACAGGCCGATCTCGCGATGCTTGACGAGCAGGCGGCGGACCACCTGCACGCAGCGGAAGATCACGAGATTGTCGATCTTGGGCATCAGGCCATGGGCATCCGCCGATGAGAGGAAATCGGTGGCCAGCACGACATCGCCCTTCTCGGAGCGCAAGCGCGACAGCGCTTCGTAGTAGCGGATCTTGCGCTGCGGCAGCGTCACCATCGGCTGCAGATAGAGGTCGACGCGGTTGGCTTCGATGGCCGAGCGGATGGTTGCCGCCATCGCGTCGGCCGGCGTCGCTTTCGGCGCGGGCGGCGCAGCGACCGCGGCGGGAGCAGGTGAGGGTGTCGGCGCCGGTTCGACCGGCGCCATGGATGGCGCGGCCGCCGGCGGCTCTGCCGGCGCTGCCTCCAGCGCCAGCCGCGCGTGCATGATCTCGGCCCGGTCGAGCTCGGCGAGCTCGATCTCGGTCAGCTTGCGCTCGTGGTCGGCCAGCGTGTCGGCCAGCTGCCTGACCAGGGCGCCGAGCTCGCCGACCTCGGCCGTGAGCGGCTCCGTGGTCACCCGCGCCCGCTCGATCGTGCCGTCGACCCGCCGCTCGAGCGTCGCCAGGCCGCGTTCGAGCTGCGCGATCTGGCGGGCGAATTCCTGGCGCAGTGCATCCTGGCGCAGCGCGTCCTGGCGCGCCGCATCCTGGCGTGCCGCGTCGACGCGCGCGAGGTCGCCCGGATGGCCGGCGGCCGCGGGCCGCACCGCAAAGCGCGCCGACAGCACGTTGTAGAGTCCGAGCAGCGTCAGCACCGCAAACGCCGTGAGCATGGCTGACGCCGCACCAAAGCCGAACGCCGAATAGGCGACCGCTCCGGCGGAACCGGCGATCAGCACCATGCATACGGAGACAAAAACAATGTCGAGGCGCATGGGATCTCCGGGCGCGGCGCCTGCGGCGAAGTGATTCGCCCAATGTCCAATCTTCACGAGGCCGCAGTCGGGCGCAAGAGTCCTCGCGTGCTCGCCACAACAAGAAGCGATCGCGCGAGCGGATGATGGTGCGAAAGCGGCTTCAAGAGTCACGGCCGTGGCGGCACGAATGCAAAGACAACGCGGGCCGGCGCGACTTTATGCAAGGTCTGGCGCGCGAGCACGAGCGTCGGCTGGATGTCGAGCGAGCCGAACGTGCGGCGCCACTCCTCGGGCTGCGCGCGTTGATGGCCGTCCTCCCAGACCACAACCGCCCCGCGCCGGACGAGATCGCTCATGTCGACCCAGGGCGCGAGCCGCGGGCGGCCATGCGGCAGCACGTGCGGGCGGTCGGGTGAATAGACCGCTAGATTGTTGACCGCGAACTCGGTGCCGCCGGCATAGACGAGCGGCGTTCCATACTTCTCGTGCCAGGCGCGGGTGATGGCGTCCGCCATCGCCTGGCCGGGAAACTGGGTCGCCTTCGGCCGGTCGCGCAGGAACGGCTCGCCGATCTCGGTCGCCGCATAGCTGACCGGATACGCGACGAGCGCGATCAGCGCGCCGGCCGCAAAACGGTGGAGCCGCAGCGGCTGCTCGGGGGGCCGCAGCCACATCAAGAGCGCGAGCGGCGCGAACGACCACAACGGATAGCCCCACATCGCGATCGCAAGCCGCCCGAGCACGGCCGCGACCACGGTCGTTATCAGGAACGGACCGAGCGCCAGCATCGCGACGTAGCGCCGGTTGAACGCCGCGGTCTCGTCGGCGTCGAGCGCCGGGCGGGCGTCTCCGCGCCGGTAGAGCAGCGCAAGCAGCGCGAGCGCCGGCAGGAGCGTCAGCGCCTGGCCGCCCGTCCATTGCAGCGGAAAGACGATGTACTGGTACCAATGCGCCGCCGTGTGCGCGCGCTCGTCGACATATTGAAACGGCAGGAAGCCCTCGTGCACCAGCCACCACGCGTTGGGCGCGATCACGATCACGAACGCCGCCGCCATTACGTAAGGCCCGCTGGTGCGCCACGATCGGCGCGCGACCGGATCGAAGAGCAGGAACAGGCCGAGCGCCGCGGCGAGCGCAAAGGCCGCGTATTTCGACCAGAACGCGCCGGCGAGAAACGCCCCCGCGAGCGCCCAGTCGAAAAGGCGGCCCCGGCGCAGCGCGCGATAGAAGAACAATCCGGTGAAGGCCCAGAACGGCAACTGCATCTGGTCGTGGGCGAACTTCACGACCGAAAAATTGTAGTAGTGCACGGCTTCCAGCGCGAGCACGGCGATCAGCGCGGTGAGCTCATCGGTGACCTCGCGTGCCAATCGCCAGACGGCGTAGAAGCAGACCACGGCGGCGAGCGGCCCGAGCAGGTAGATCGCTTCGACTGATCCGGTGAGCCGATAGAGGAGGTCGGCGATCCACCACGGCAGCGGCGGATGCTTCCAGTAGCCGAGCTGCCATTCCTTGCCGAGCGCGAGATCCTCGGCGAGATCGAGCTGCAGGTTCGGGCAGGTGAGGATGGGCAACACGGTCCAGAGCACGAGATGGACCGCCAGCACGACGGCCAGCACCGCGCCGGGCCGCCGCCGCGCGACAGCGACGAGCCGGTCGAGGAACCCTTCGGGTGCCGCAGCAGTGCTGGCGACCGGCTGTGTCATGGTGCTCTCAGGGCGTCATCTTGAAGCCGATGGGGCAAGTCCGCCTGTCCTTAACCGAGGGCTGGCGCCAAGTCGATTGAACCAAGTCGATTGAGCCAAGTCGATTGAGCCAAGTCGATCGAGCCAAGTCGATTGAGCCAAGTCGATCGAGCCAAGTCGACCGGGCCAAAGTCAACATGCCACGCTCGACCGAGCCGTTGCGGCGGCGGACAGGCGGTCCCATAGTGACGCCGCATGCGCCCAGATGGTCGCGCCAAGGAGGCGATATTGGCGGCTCCGCCACCCGATTTCTCGATCGTGCTGCCCGCGCACAACGAGGCCGCCAATGTCGGCCCGATGATCGCGGCGTTGCGCGCCGTGATGACGCCGCTCGGCCGCTTCGAGATCGTCTATGTCGACGACGGCTCGAGCGACGGCACGCTCGACGCCCTGCGCGTCGCCGCGACCGATCCGCTGGTGCGCTATGTCTCCTTCACGCGCAATTTCGGTCACGAGGCTGCCTTGCGCGCGGGTTTGCGCTACGCGCACGGCCGCGCCGTCATCGTGATCGATGCCGACCTCGAGCAGCCGCCGGGCCTCATTCCCGATCTGGTGCGCGAGTGGCGCGCCGGCTTCAAGATCGTGACCGCGCGGCGGATCGGCTATGAATCGACCGTGCCGTGGTTCAAGCGTGTCACGTCGCGGCTCTACTATCGCGTTCTCGATGGGCTCGGCGACGTGCGCATCGAGCCTGGCAGCGCCAACTACATGCTGCTCGATCGCGTCGTGGTCGACGCGGTCAACCGCATCGAGGATCAGGACCTGTTCCTGCGCGGCGTGGTACGCTGGCTCGGCTATCCGCTCGCCAGCGTGCCGTTCCGGCAGAGCCTGCGCCAGCATGGCGATACCAAGTATTCGCTGCGCCGGATGGTCGAGCTCGCGGTCACCGGCATCGCGGTGCACAGCGTGCGGCCGTTGCGGTTCGCGATCTGGCTCTCGCTCGGCTTCGCGGCGCTCGGCGCCGGCCTCGTGGTCTATTCGATCGTCAGCTTCCTGTTCGTGCAGCGCACGGTGGCGGGCTGGACCTCGATCATGGCGGCGATCGCGATCCTCGGGGCGGCGCAGCTCCTGGTGCTCGGCATCGTGGGCGAATATGTCGGGCGCATCCTGCGCGAGACCCGCAAGCGTCCGAGCTACGTGGTGGCGGAGACCGAGGCCGACCGGCGCGCCGAGGGCGTCGAGCGCATTGTCCGCCCGGCGCCGTAGCAATCGCGAATTGGGCGTCAGCCCATTGAAATTGAAGGCGATCTCCATTTGGTGGGCTCGACTTGGCCATGCGTGTTGTTGGTTTCGTTTTGCCAAAATCATCTGTGACATCATCTGTGACCTGTTCTCTGCGTTCGTCCCCGCGCATCCGCGCCTGCGCGAGGACGAACGGAGAGTGCTGCTCCGTCCGCATTCACATATTCAAGTGTCAAACAGCCTGGTGGCGTGGGTGGAATCCAAAAAGGCAAAAAGATATCGGCCCCTGTTCGGTCGCTGGGCCAGGGGGGCGCCCTAGCCATGATTCGGCCTGAGAAGGGCCCGGACGGAAAGTCCGGGGCCTTATCCATGGGCACCGCCAAGGGCAGTGCCCAGTCGCACAACCTTTCCGGGCATTTATCCACAGACCGGAGGTGCGGGGAAGCTGCGCGGAAAAGGTAACATGATGGATGGAAAGCCCCCATTATGGTTAAAATCTGTGATTTTTTAGACACATACGGAGGAAATGCTTTGAGCGGTAAAACCGTCCGGGGGGCCTCCCGTTTCGCGTGTGGTACAGCGCCACTCACTGAAACACGAGGAGTGTCCCATGAAGACGAAGGGCTTTTTGATTGCGACCTCGGCCGGCTTGGCCGCGGCCATCCCGGGCGCTCAGGCGGCCGACATGCCAATCAAGGCGCCGCGCTACGTCGAGCCGGCGGCGAACTGGACGGGCTGGTATATCGGCGCGCATGCCGGTGCGGCGTGGCAGCAGTCGCACACCAGCGAATCCGAGTATGGTCGCGTTTTCTACAACAATTCATTCTCGAAGACGGGGTTCATCGGCGGCGGCCAGATCGGCTACAACTGGCAACACGGCAATTTCGTGTTCGGCCTCGAGGGCGATATCTCTGGGTTGAGCGGCAAGAATACCGGGCAGAGCGGATACACCACCTATTCGAGCCAGATCCGCTGGCTCAGCACCGTGCGCGGCCGCTTCGGACTCGCGGTGGGCGACACCATGGCCTACGCCACGGCTGGCGTGGCATTCGGCGGTGTCAGGAACTCGTTCAACGTTGACGGTGTCAACTATTCGGACAGCAAGACCAAGACGGGCTGGACCGTCGGCGGTGGCGTGGAGCACATGCTGAACCGCAACTGGACCATTGGTCTAGAGGGCCTCTTTGTTGATCTTGGGCGATCGAGCGTTAACGGCCGCTCTAGCTCTGGCAAGACCACCAGGTTCGAGAATCAGGCCGTCATCGGCCGTGTGAAGCTGAACTATAAGTTCTGATTCGCAAGGGCGCTCCTCGCGTCGATCTCGGTGATGCGGAAAGCCTCGGAACGCCGTTCCGGGGCTTTCTTTTCTGCGTGCGCGCGCTATCAAGCGGGCGTCATGACCGTGCGCTTTCCGTGCGCGATCATTAATTCTTTTGTTGTGCGTCGAGGCTCGATTGCATGCACGTCGTCGACATGGTCTTCCATTGGGCGCGCATCGACCCGCATCGGCCGGCGATCGTTCTGCCGGAACTGGTCACGACTTTTGCCGGCCTTGCTGATGCTGTTGATTCCATCTCCAACCGGATTGACCAGCTTGAGCTAGATCCGCGCGAGCCGGTGGCGACCGCAATCGGCAACCCCGCGCTGGCGATCACGGTGGTATTTGCCCTGCTGCGCTCGGGCTTCAGCGCGGCGCCAGCGAATCGCGCATTGATCAAGCATCTGCAGCCCAACGGCATAAGAAACTTGATCTACGACACGGAGGGCTTTGTCGCGAGCGGCGGGCGCAATATCCGGTTCGACAATTCGTGGCTGCCGACTGCTCCGTCCAGTGGCCGCGCCTGGCGGCGGCGTCTGGTTGGCGATGTCAACACCATCCTGTTCACCTCCGGCACCACCGGGCTGCCCAAAAAATTCGTCCAGACTCGGCGCGGCCTCGATGAGCGTGTGGCGCTGCGAACAACCGTCGACTACGCGGGGAAATCCGTCCTGGTGGCGCCCGGGCTCGCGAGCGCGTTCGGATTCAATCGGGTTTGCGAAATCCTGCATGCCGGGAAAACCGCCTGCTATGCCGCGACGCCGGAAGCGATGCTGCACCTGATCGGCCTGTTCCGTATCGATACGCTGGTGGCGTCGCCCCAGCAGGCGTTGGCGCTGGCGGAGCTCAAGGAATCGCGGCCCGAGCTGCCGGTCGATTCGCTGCAGGCCGTCCTCATGGGCGGCGCCATGATCGGTCGCGAAGGCATCCGGCGGATCAGCGCCGCACTCTGCCGTAATATCGTCAACGTATACGCATCGAGCGAGGCCGGGGCCGCTGCGGTGGCGCCATTCGACCAGATCGAAGGCGTGGCCGGCGCGGTCGGGTTTGTGGCGCCCTGGGCCGAGGTGGAGATCGTGGACGAGGCCGGGACACCTGTGCCGGCCGGACGTGAAGGCAGCATCCGCTATCGCACGCCGCAATTCCTGGCCAGTGCCTTGGCCACAGGCGTCGCGGCCAGCGGCCCATGGTTCTATCCGGGCGATGTCGGTCGCCTCACGGAGGACGGCATCCTGTGCCTCACGGGCCGGACCTCGGACATCATCAATATCGGTGGCGTCAAAGTGTCTGCTAGGCGAATCGAAGAAGCGCTTGAGACGATGGATGAGGTGCGCGAAGCGTCGGCCTGTGGGGTGGAGGATGCAGCCGGTGTCGAACGGCTGTGGGCAGCGGTGGTCGCGAGCGGCCCGGTCGATGCCGCGGCTCTCAAGATGAAAGCACAGAGCCATCCCGACATCGGCAGCAACCTGTCCGAGCTGTTCATCTTGCCGGAGCTGCCGCGGGGCGATGCTGGCAAGGTCCAGAAGCCCAGGCTCAAGGACATCATGCTTGGCCTGAAGAGGAAGGCATAGACGATGCAGATCGTCGACGCGATCCTGTTCTGGGCGAATGCGACGCCGGCGCGTCCCGCCATCATCCAGCCGCAGGGCGTGCAGACTTATCGCATGCTCGCGGACGCCATCGTGGCGGCGGCGGGGCATTTCGCCCGCTCGGAACTCGACCCCGCAAAGCCGGTCGCGGTCGCGATTGAGGATCCGGCCCGCATGCTGGTCGCGAGCTTAGGCCTGCTGCACGCCGGCTTCAGCGTGGTGCCGGCCTCGCAGGGGCTGTTGGAGCATCTGCCACTGACCGGCGCCGACACGCTCGTCTCCGAGCACGGCGGCGCGGTTTGGACCGGTCGTACCACCATCCTGTTCAATGAAGCCTGGATGAGCGCATACGCCCGTCGGCCGGAGACTGGCGCCGTCGTGCCGCCGGCGGCCGGCCCCGAACGCGACATGATCTTCTTCACTTCCGGCTCGACCGGCAGGCCGAAGATGATCGTGCACACGCCACAGGCGCGCGTGTGGCGCATCCGTTATTTAAAGGACTCCGCGGTTGTTGGCTTCGAGCGTGCCCTGGTGGCGCCGAGTCTTTTCAGCACGTATGGCTTCTACGCTGCGAGCGCGATCCTCGAGGTTGGTAAGACAGTTTGCTTTGCCCCTCTTGGACAGCCCACGCTGCTGCTGGCGAACGTTTACGACGTTGAAGTGTTGGTCGCGTCGGTGCAGCAGGCGCTCGCGCTCGCCGAGCTCCAGGAGAAAGGCGCGCGCGTCCGGCTGCCGAGCCTCAAGGCGCTACGCACCGGTGGCGGCATGATCTCGCGCCAGGGCGCCGATCGGCTCAAGCGCAACCTGTGCCGCAACATCATCGTGGCCTACTCCGCGACCGAGGCCGGTTCCGTCGCCCTGGCGCCGCATGACATGATCGCGGGCATCCCCGACGCGGTCGGTTTCGTTGTGCCGGGGGTGAAGGTTGAGATCGTCGATGCGGCTGGCGCGGTGCTGCCGATCGGGGCCGAGGGCTTCGTGCGGGTGCAGACGCCGGTGACCAGCGCGCTGGCGGTGGCGCGCAAGCCTGACTTAGGCGCAGAGTCCTATTGGTATTATCCAGGCGACATCGGCCGGCTCACCGACAACGGCGTGCTGTGCATCGCCGGCCGGCGCGAGGATGTGCTCAATCGCGGCGGCGTCAAGCTGGCGACCACCGATGTCGAGGAGTTTCTGCTCGCCGCGCCCGGCGTGCATGACGCCGGCGTGTGTAGCGTGATGGGGGAGGCGGGCTTTGCCGAGATCTGGGTCGGCGTCGTGCTCGAGGAGGGCGCCGATATGGGCGACTTCCGCCGGCATATCGAATCCGACCTGAAATTCAGCGGCAACATCGACAAGATGTTCGTGGTCGAGGAGATCCCGCGCGGCGAGAACCGCAAGCTGCAGCGCGAGCAATTGCAGGCGATGCTGAAGGCGATCATCCAGGATGCTGATTGATCGGCGTGGATTGCTGCCGCGCGGCTGATCAGGAGGCAACTCCGCCAGGAGGCCCTGACCGCAACCCCTCCGCCAACCGGTGCCGGTCGATCTTGCCCATGTCGTTGCGGGGCAGGTGGTCGGCCAGGGCGAAGTGCGCCGGCACGAACTGGAGCGAAAGCTGCGTGGCGCAGTGGCGGCCGAGGGCTTCCGCGTCAATCTCCTTATTGCAGACGATGACCGCGACCACCTCGTGGATGCCGGCGGGATTGGGCAGGCTCGTGACCGCCACCTCGGCGATGCCGGGAAACGCCGCCACCACTGCCTCGACCACCTCCGGGCTGATCTTGTCGCCGCCGATGTTGAGCACGTTTTTGTCGCGCCCGGTGATGACCAGGAGGCCGTCGTTGTCGATGGTCGCGAGGTCGCCCGGGTTGAACCAGCCGTCCCGGAACACGCGCTCGCTGCCGGCCGGCTCGCCCAGATAGCGGTCGACCGCGAACTCGCTGCGGATCCGTAGCAGGCCCTCGCGCCCGGGCGGCTGCACGACGCCGTCGCGGTCGACGATTTGCGCCCGCACGCCGGGCGTGAGGTAGCCGACCGCGCCCGGGATACGGTCGATCGCGTGCGCCGGCGCACTCGCCGTGATGCTCGCTTCAGTCGAGCCGTAGGCGGAGACGAGGTGCGAGCACATCCGCGCCCGCACCCGGCGCGACAGCATGTCGGAGAGGAGATCGCCACCGGTGACCACGACTTCGATGTTGCTCTGGTAGGCAGGTGTCGCCTCGAACCACTTCAACAGCAGCTCGAGCCCGCTCGGCGGCGCCAGCACGCATTGAGCTTGGCATTGCTCCATCGCGGTGAGCGTGTTCGCGAAGCTGTCGCCCGGCAGGAAGTAGGTGCCGCCGCGCCAGAGCGTGGCGAGCAGAAACTGGAAGCCGAGCGAGGTGGTGATCGGCATGTCGCTGTAGATGCGCCGGCAATCGGCGAGCCGCGCGCCGAACACGGTGGCGTGACGGGCGATGCGGTCGGCCAAGAGGCGATGACTGATCGGCACGCCTTTGGGATCGCCGGTGGTGCCCGAGGTCAGGATCACGCGGCAGAGATCGTCGGGGCGCACCGGCGCGGCGGCGACCGCGGCACCATCGCCTTCGGTCCAGGACATGTTGGCGAGAACCACGCGGTCGACCAGGCCCGCCGGCAGCGTCTTGTCGGTGATGAAGGCGTCGACCGGAACGGGGACGCGCGGGCCGCGCACCGAGACGCTCGCCATCCCGAGCCGCGCCAGCGCCAGCAACGTCGTGATGTGGAAGATCTGGTCCTCGATGCTGACCGCGACCAGTTGTCCGGGCCGCAGGCCCGCCGAGACGAGCCTGGCGCTGATGTTGTGGATGAAGAGCGCGAGCCTTCGATAGCTGATCAGGCTGACGCCTGGCCCCGGCACGCAGATCGCCGCCACCGGCGGCTGCTGCCGGCATTGGAACAGGATCGGTTCGACGATGTTCATGGCTCAAGCGTTCCTTGTCGCGCCCGCCTTTGGACGTCGTGGATGCAGCGTCCCGCCGCGCGAATGCCCTTGACCCTTCATGGCTCAGGAGAGGTTCAGCTTGGCTTTGGCGACCTCCACAAGGCGGGGCCGATCGAGCTTGCCTTGTCCGGCGCGCGGCAGCGCATCGACGACGATCACGCGGGCGGGCACGCACGAGGGGGGAAGTTGCTTGGCGCAATACTCGCGCAACGCCTGCGCGTTGACGGGCGCGCTCGTCACGATCAGCGCCGACAGCTCGGCGATGCCGAGCGCGTTGTTGACCGCGAAGGCGCCGGCCTCGGTGACGCCGGGGAAGGACGTTATCATCGCTTCGACGCGCTCCGGGTTGACGGTGTCGCCGCCGATATTGAGCGCCGTCTTCTTGCGGCCCGAAATGACCAGCAACCCCTCGGGGGTGAGGTGGCCGATATCGCCGGAATAGAACCAGCCGTCGCGGAAGTAGTCGCGGCTCGTTTCGGAATCGCCATAATATCCCGTCACCATGTTGTGGCTGCGAATCCGCAATAGCCCCTCCTGCATGAGCGGGAGCACCTTGTCGGCGTCATCGACCGCCTCGACCGTCACGCCCGGGAGCACGTAGCCCACGGCGCCGGGCACCGCCTCGATCATGCTGGCCGGTCCGAGCGCGACAGTCGTTGTCTCGGTGGCGCCGTAGGTGCTGTAGACGTTCTGGCACATGCGCACACGGGCGCGCCGCGACAGCTCACGCGACAGCATCGCGCCCTGGCAGATGATGTGATCGAAGCTGACCTCGAACGCGCTGTCGGCCTCGTAGAACTTCAGGAACTCGCCAAGGCCATAAGGCGACGTCGCCATGCCCTTGATCTGGTACAGGTCGATGGCCTGCAGGATGTCGGCGGGGTCGTCGCCCAGGAAATAGATCGCGCCGCCGCGGCTCAACAGTGCGAGCGAATAGCGGAATCCCGGCGAGGTCGCGAGGCCGAGATCGCAGAACAGCCGCGGGCAGTGGGCAAAGCGCGGGCCCTTCGAATAGGCGTAATTGGCAATGCGATCGGCCAGCATCTTGTGCGAGAACGCAATGCCTTTGGCATCGCCGGTCGAGCCCGACGTGAGCAGGATGCGGCAGATGTCGTCTTCGTTGCCGGGATAGATGCGCGCGTAGTCGGGCGCCGTGCCGTCGCCCGCGAGCCACGCGTAGTCGACACCGAGCACGGTGGTATTGCCGGTAAATTGCTGTGGCACATCCGTCAGGATGGCGTCGGCGACGATGCCGTCCGGAACCCGCGCCGAGCGCAGCGACACCGTGATGGCGCCGAACCGCATCAGACCGAAAATCAGCGCGGCGTGCAGGATGGTGTCGCGCACCAGGACGCCGATCACCTGGCCAGGCGCGATGCCGGATTTCAGCGCCGCCTGCGACGCATTATGGATCAGTTTCTCTAGCGTCGCGTAATTGACGGTCTCGACCTCGGAGCCGGGCGCAGAAATGGCGACTGTCAATGGATTGAGCTTGCACTGATACAGTATCGGCTCAACGATATTCATCACAGATTCCGGACGCGACTGGGTGGGATGTTCGCGGACGGCGCTATATTCAACGGTGAAGTAGTTGAGTCAAGGCGAAGCATCTGGCGCGGATGGACCGGCCAGAGCCAAGCGCGCCATCGCGTGCCGTCTCGTGCTCAGATGTTTCCTGGCGCGTTGAACAGGCCGAGATGCCGCTGGCTTGCTTCCGGCATGTCCGGAACCCGGATGGTGCGGCCCATGAATGTCGTCCACGGTTTCTCGGCGAGCGGCTGGGCGGTGACGAACTTCCAGAACTGCCGCTCGGTCATGACGATCTCGGTCACGCCTTGATCCAGCACCCAGCCGCTGAGCATGGACAGGCGCACCTGGTCGCGGTCGCCGAACATCGATTCGGGCACGGGCTTTTTCATCGGTCTGTCTTTCTCGCGCGCATTGCGCGGGCTTGAGCGCGCGACTTGCGACCACCGCCGCATGACGGCGTGTGCTACCATGCGGTTTTGGTGGCGGCTGAACGTTTCATCTAATCATCGCACTCTTAAGAAGGTATGAGGATGATCGACGATCGTTGCGGCGGGCCATGGGGCAGTCGTTGCGACCGACAGGCAAGAGCGCGAAGCAATGGCCGGCCGGCCTCCGGGCTGTCAGGCATGTGGTTGCAAGTGGTTGCAAGACATGGAGTGTGTGATGCGGGGCAAGCGCGTTCAATTCGACGACGAGACCTGGCACGCGCTGAATCTCCTGGCGCACGACCAGATGAAGGATTTTCAGGAGCTGGCCGACGAGGCCTTCCGCGATCTGCTGCGCAAGCACGGGCGGCCGCTCGATCTCAAGGAAGCGCTGCGCCGGAGCGCCGGCGTGTCCAACGTGGTGCCGTTGAGTGGCACTAAGAAGGACAAGACCAAGAGCAAGAACGAGCCCAAGGGCTCCCGTTGAGCGAGCGGCGCCCGTCGCGCCGGCCTACGCCACCGCCTTGATCACGCGCGCGACCTTCTCGACGATCTCAACCGTCTGCGCCTCGCTCACGATCAGCGGCGGCGTGAGCGCCAGCGTGTCGCCGACCGCGCGCATCATCAGGCTCTCGCTCTCGAACGCATGCACCATGGCGTCGTAGCCGCGCCGCCCGACCGCGTCCGGGCGCGAGGCGAGATCGATGCCGGCGGTCAGTCCCACGCAGCGGATGTCGAGCACGTTGGGCAGCCCCTTGAGGCTCATCACGGCGTCGGCCCAGAGCGGCTCGAGCTTCTTCGCGCGTTCGAACAGGCCTTCGGCGCGATAGAGGTTAAGCGCTGCGAGGCCGGCCGCGCAGGCGAGCGGATGGGCCGAATAGGTGTAGCCGTGGAACAGCTCCACCGCGTGCTCGGGCCCGCGCATGAAGGCGTCGTGGATCGCGCCTGTCACGATCACGCCGCCCATCGGCACCGAGCCCGACGTGATCCCCTTCGCAAAGGTGATGAGGTCGGGCGTGACGCCGTAGCGCTCGGCCGCGAAAGCGTGCCCGAGCCGGCCGAATCCGGTGATCACCTCATCGAAGATCAGAAGGAGGCCGTGCTTGTCGCAGATCGCGCGCAGCCGCTGCAGGTAGCCCTTGGGCGCGGGCAGCACGCCGGTCGAGCCCGCCATCGGCTCGACGATCACGGCCGCGATGGTTGTGGCGTCGTGCAGCGCGACGATGCGCTCAAGCTCGTCGGCGAGATGCGCGCCCCACTCCGGCTCGCCCTTGCTGAACGCCTGTTGCTCGCGATTGTAGGTCGACGGCAGGTGATCGACGCCGGCCAAGAGCGTGCCGAAAAATTTCCGGTTGTTGACGATGCCGCCGACCGCGATGCCGCCGAAGCCGACGCCGTGATAGCCGCGCTCGCGGCCAATGAGCCTGGTGCGAGCGCCTTCGCCGCGCACGTTGTGATAGGCGAGCGCGATCTTGAGTGCGGTGTCGACCGCCTCCGAGCCCGAGTTGGTGAAGAACACATGATCGAGGCCCTCGGGCGCGAGCGCGGCGACGCGGCTGGCGAGCTCGAAGGCCTTGGGGTGGGCGAACTGGAAGGCGGGCGCGTAGTCGAGCTCGGCCGCCTGCGCGCGGATCGCTTCCACGATCGGGTCGCGGTTGTGGCCGGCGTTGGTGCACCACAGCCCGGCGGCGCCGTCGAGCACGGCGCGGCCCTCTGGGGTGTAGTAGTGCATGTCCTTGGCGCGCGCGATCAGCCGCGGCGCCTTCTTGAAGGCGCGGTTGGCCGTGAACGGCAGCCAATAGGCGTCGAGGTCGTTGGGGACCGCGACTGCGGCGCCCGCTGGCGTTGAAGGCATGCTCACTCCCTTGCCGCTGCGCGGGGCGGCTGCTACCAACCCCGCGTCCTGCAAATATAGACCGACCATGGCCGAGAAACCCGATAAATCCAACAAGCTCAAGGCACGCCTGCCGCGCGGCCTCGCCGACCGCGGCGTGGCCGAGATCGCGGCGACGCGGCGCATGGTGGAGCAGATCCGCACGGTCTACGAGCGCTACGGCTTCGAGCCGGTGGAGACCCCGGCGTTCGAATATACCGACGCGCTCGGCAAGTTCCTGCCCGACCAGGACCGCCCGAACGAGGGAGTGTTCTCGTTCCAGGACGACGACGAGCAGTGGTTGAGCCTGCGCTACGACCTGACCGCGCCGCTCGCGCGCTACGTGGCGGAGAACTTCGACGCGCTGGCGAAGCCTTATCGCTCGTATCGCTACGGCTATGTGTTTCGCAACGAGAAGCCGGGGCCGGGGCGCTTCCGCCAGTTCATGCAGTTCGACGCCGATACGGTTGGCAGCGCATCGCCGGCGGCCGACGCGGAGAATTGCATGATGGCGGCCGACACCATGGAGGTGCTCGGCGTGGCGCGCGGCGGCTACGTGGTGAAAGTCAACAATCGCAAAGTGCTCGACGGGCTCCTGGAGGCGCTCGGCGTGGGCGGCGAGGAGAACATCGGCAAGCGCCTGGCCGTGCTGCGGGCGATCGACAAGCTCGATCGGCTCGGTGCTGTCGGTGTGGCCGATCTCCTGGGTGAAGGGCGCAAGGACGAGAGCGGCGATTACACCAAGGGTGCCGGTCTTGATCGCTCCCAGATCGACAACGTGCTGCGCTTTCTGGGCTACAGCCGCACGCCTGACGGGGGGCGCGAGCGTGCCGGCTATCAGCTCGATCCGCTTCTATCGGCCGGCGGGCGCAGCAACGAGGAAACGCTGCGCTGGTTCGGCGAGCGCGTCAAGCTCGGGCCTACCGGCGTTACCGGAATCGAAGAGCTCAAAGCGATCGCGAGCCTGGTTGCGGCCGCGGGCTATGATGGTCGGATCGTGATCGATCCAACCATCGTGCGCGGCCTCGAATACTACACCGGCGCGGTCTACGAGGTTGACCTGACGAGCGAGTTGCGTGACGCAGATGGTCGCAGCGTGCGCTTCGGCGCGGTCGCGAGCGGCGGGCGCTACGATGGGCTGGTCGCACGTTTTCGCGGCGAGGCCGTGCCCGCGACCGGTGTGTCCATCGGCGTGTCGCGCCTGCTGGCGGCGCTCCAACTCATCGGCAAGGTCGAGAGCAAGCCCGTGCCCGGACCCGTGGTCGTCACCGTGTTCGAACAGGACCGCATCGCCGACTATCAGCGCATGGTGCAGGCGTTGCGCGCAGCCAACATCCGCGCCGAGCTTTATCTCGGCTCCGGCAAGATGGGGCCGCAGCTCAAATATGCCGATAAGCGCGGCGCGCCTTGCGTTGTGATCCAGGGCGGCAACGAGAAGGAAAAAGGTGAGATTCAGATCAAGGACCTGATCCTGGGGGCCGGGCTCACCGCCATCAAGGATCGCGACGAGTATCTCAAGAAGCAGGCCGAGGCGCAGTTCGCGGTCAAGGAAAGCGAGCTTGTCGCCGGCGTGCGCCGTGTGCTCGACCGTCACAAGGTGACGTGGGAGTAGGGCACCGCTTGTCATCCCGGCCGAGCGCGTACGCGCGAGAGCCGGGATCCATCTTTTTTGTACTATAGCAATGTGGGTCCCGGCTCACGCTCGCTTCGCTCGCTGGCCGGGACGACAGCTGAAAGGCTTTGCCAATTCTATCTGGCCCCGCCTTGGGCGAGTTCTGGCCAAAGGTCTTGCCAATTCTTGTTGTCTTTCTCGATCAGCTCGATCTTCCACGCCCGATGCCAGCGCTTCAATCGCTTCTCGCGGGTAATGGCTTCACGGACGTCGTCGTGGACTTCAAAATAAACGAGATCGTGCACTTGATATCGTTTGGTAAAGCCGCCGATCAGGTCGTTGCGGTGTTCGTAGACGCGGCGAATGAGATCGTTCGTCACTCCGACATACAGCGTTCCGTTGCGACGGCTCGCAAGGATGTACACATAGTAGGGCACGGCCAAATATCCGCTGTCGTCCCGGCCGATCGCGTACGCGCGAGAGCCGGGATCCATCTTTTTTGTACTATAGCAATGTGGGTCCCGGCTCACGCTCGCTTCGCTCGCTGGCCGGGACGACAACTCAGTCTCTACTTCTTCTGCGCCGGTCCCCGCATGTTCGCTGGCATCATGTTCTGCATGTCGAGAATGTTGATCTTGCGGCCGTCCGCCATGATCATGTCGCCGGGCTTCTGGTCGGCCTTGCAGGCGCCCAGCCATTTGCTCTCGATCGACATGCTGGAGGTGCCATCCGCCGGCATGCCAGGAATGGCCGGGCCGCCTGAGCGCTTCGACGTGACCTTCACCGAATAGCCGCTGTTGAAGTCGCCGGTGATGACCGCATGCGAGGTGGTGGTCATGCCGGCGATCTCGCACACGCTGTCGACCACGAGCGTGCTGGCGACCTTCTGCACGTCCTGCTTCGAGCACATGCCCTGGGTCATCTCGCCGCCGAACCCGCTCATTTTCTTGTCGGTCGCGGCGTCGATGCATTGCTGCATGGTTTGCGGCGGCAGGTTGCGGCCCTCGAACATCATCTTGACCTCCCAGAGGCCCGCCTTGCGGGTCGGCAGGTCGAGGGCGCCGGCGGGCGCGGCCGCAATCAGGGACAAGGCTGTAATGGGCCAGACGTGGCGCAGGTTTTGGCGCAGGTTTTGGCGCAGGTTTTGGCGCAGGTGAAGGCGCATGAAGGTCGTTCTCCAAGATCACGACGAATCACTTGTTGCGACGAATCACAGATTGCGACGAATCACGCGGGACCGGGCCATGATAGCCTGCGTGGCGCGCGCCGCGACGGCACCGCCGCCGGGCCGCTTCCTGCATCGGCGCCCGAATCAATAGCGGACGGAAACGTGCGGCGCGTAGCGGTATGACGGGCAGGCGGCGGTACGCGTGCGCACGGCCGGAATCGCAAAGCGCGCGATGCGCGGGTTCCACAGGCACTGGAAGCTGATGTAGTCGCCGTCCTGCCGGTGCACGCCGGTGATGCGGTGGTACTTGCCGTACCAGGCGCAATGCTCTCCCGCGATCTGGGGCGCCATCAGCTCGGCCTCGCATGACCATGCGATGATGCCGCCGGTGTCGTTGCCCTTGAGATAAGGCTGCGCATGCGCCGCGCCGACCATGCCGATTGGCAAGCAGATCGCCATGCCGACGATTGCCAATACCGCCGCTGTTCGCATCGCTGCCTCCTGCCCGCTTCTTGACACGGGTGACCTTAGACAGCCGGGGCGATGATGGAAAGCGCGCGCCATCAGCCGCCCACAGGTTGCCTCGTGGCCACATCCACAGGGATTATGGGGATCGCCCGCCCGTTCGGCCTTGACCGGGGTGGGGGCGCACGGCACCGTTACACTTCAGCAGTGAGAGGATCGATTCCGATGTTGAACCGGTATGCCATGGCACTCGCCGCGGCGCTTGCCGCACTGATGGTCGTTCCGGCGGCGGCGGCCAATCTCCTCGAGCTCAATTTCTACCTTGGGGGGCCGCGCTTCGATGGCGTGGTGCCGCCGTGCGATTCGCCCGATGCGCTGGCCAAGATCAGCGCGCGCTTCGCCGAAAAGGAACACCGCTTTTGGAATCCCGACCTGTCGATCGTGGCGTTCGACAAGGTGCGCGAGGTCGCCTACCGGCCGGGACCGGCGAACGCGATTCCGCGCCGGTTCTGCACCGCGATAGCCTTTGTGTCCGATGGTCTCAAGCATCCGATCCACTACTCGATTGCCGAGGATACCGGCATGATCGGGTCGACCTACGGGGTCGAATGGTGCGTGGTCGGCCTCGACCGCAACTGGGCCTACAATCCATCCTGCAAGATGGCGCGGCCGTAGATCCTCCGCGCAACGACGCTGCGCAAAGGATTGCCGCGGTGCGGGCTATTGCCCGCCCAAAAAGTGTTGATTGATTCCCCCTTTTCATTGCTGGTTTGTTCTTGTAATGTTCCGTCGCGCTGATGCGGCAGACTTGCTACAGCGCGGACTCGGTCCAGCAGAGGCGGACTAAGGTCCAGCAGAGAGTGTGCGAGGGGGTGTTGCATGGTCAGGAATTTTGTCCGTTCGTCGCTTGCCGTCGTTGTTGTGATCGCGCTCGCCGCGGGCTTCGCGCTCGCGCAGGATCGCCGGCAGAACCGGGCCGGCCAGTTCGACTTCTATGTGCTGTCGCTGTCCTGGTCGCCCTCGTTCTGCGATGCGGCGGGCGAGCGCGGGACGCCGCCGCAGGATCAATGCGGAGCGCGGCCGTTTTCGTTCGTGGTGCACGGCCTGTGGCCGCAATACGAGCGAGGCTTTCCGGAATTCTGCCAGGTGCCGGCGCCGCGGCTCGACCGCAATATCGTGAGCGCCATGCTCGACCTGATGCCGTCGCCGCGATTGATCTTTCACGAATGGGACAAGCACGGCACCTGCTCGGGGCTCGGCGCGCGCGCCTATTTCGACACCGTGCGCAAGGCCCGCGCCCAGGTGAAGATCCCTGAGGCCTATATCGAGCTCACGCGTACCATCACGGTGACGCCGGACGAGGTCGAGGAAGCCTTCGTCGAGGCCAATCCCGGCCTGTCGCGCAAGGCGGTCGCGGTCACCTGCGACAACCGCCGACTGCAGGAGGTCCGCGTCTGCCTGTCGAAGGAGTTCGGCTTCCGCGATTGCGAGGAGACCAACCGGCGCGCCTGCCGCCGCGACAAGCTGGTCATGCCGCCGGTTCGCGGGCGCCGCGGCGCGGCGGTCATTCCATTTGAGTCTATTCCTTGAGGGGACGCTTGTTATTGTGCCCTCTCCCCTTGTGGGCGAGGGCAGCGCCAGACGTTCAACAGGTACGGTTGGGTGAGGGGTTGTAGCCTACCCCTCACCCTACCCCTCACCCATTCGTTGTGTTGAATCGCTGGGCCGCCCTCTCCCGCAAGGGGAGAGGGCACTGTAACGCACGCCGAGCTCGCGGCTGGCTTGAGACAACGAACACACGCATAAGCACTAAGCAGATGAACTACCGCCACGCCTTCCACGCCGGCAGCTTCGCCGACGTCGTCAAGCACGCGGTGCTCGCGCGCATCCTGGTGCATCTTGTTGCCAAGCCCGCCGCCTTTCGGGTGATCGACACCCATGCGGGCGCGGGCCTCTACGATCTTGCGGGCGAGGAGGCAAGCCGCAGCGGGGAATGGCGCGCCGGCATCGAGCGCCTGCTCAAAGCAACAATCGCGCCATCCGTCCAGGCGCTGCTCAAGCCTTATCTGGATGTGGTCGCGTCTCTCAACAATGCCGGTGAACTGGCGACCTATCCGGGCTCGCCCGCGCTCGCGCGCGCGTTCCTGCGTCCGCAGGACCGGCTGGTGGCCTGCGAGCTTGAGCCCAAGGCTTTCGCCGCGCTCACGCATAATCTCGCTGGTGATCGGCGCATCAAGACGATCGCCATTGACGGCTGGGTTGCCCTCAACGCCTACGTGCCGCCGCCGGAACGGCGCGGCGTCATCGTGATCGATCCGCCGTTCGAGGACGCCCAGGACTTCACCCGCCTGGCGCATGGGCTTGAAACCGCGCACCGCAAATGGGCGAGCGGCATCTACCTCCTGTGGTATCCGATCAAGGGTCGGCAGGAGCCCGATGCGCTGGCGCGCAGGCTTAAACGCTCCGGCATCCCCCGCGTCCTGCGCGTGGAGCTCGCTGTTGCGGCCACCACAGCCCAGCGGCCGCTCGGTGGCTGTGGCCTGATCGTGGTCAATCCGCCGTGGACGCTTGCCGGCGAGCTTGGCGCCATTCTGCCGGAGCTCGCCAAGGGCTTAGGTGGTCGCAACAGCAACCATCGGCTCGATTGGATTGCGGGTGAAAATTAGTTTCACCGCTTTTCCACAAGGGGCGTTTAGATTAACGTTGTGCTGTTGGCTTTGACGTTCCGCCTCCGATGGGGGCTGGCGGAGTGACTGAGGCCCAAGAACGGCCGATGCCCTACCCCGCGTGTGAATGTCCGGCCGAGCCGTCGTGCCGTGTTGGCCGGCGGCAGCTTTGGGGTTGGGAGCTTCCCAATGGCAATGGCAGGTACGGTCAAGTTCTTTAATGCAGAACGTGGCTACGGCTTCATCAAGCCGGACGACGGCGGTCGCGATGTGTTCGTTCACATCACGGCGGTCGAGCGCGCCGGGCTCAAGTCGCTGACCGAGGGTCAGCGCATCTCCTTCGATGTCGAGCCCGACAAGAAAGGCAAAGGCCCCAAGGCCGTAAATCTCGTTATCACCGGCTGATCACCTTCACCGGGCGTGCCGGTGCGCCCGATCCGGTTTTCCCGAAATCCCGCCGCAACCGCAATCGTGGTGGCGGCCAAAGAGAGTGACGTTGTCCATGGTGACCCTGCGTACTGGATTTGGTTCTCCGTTCGGCCGCAAGGCCCGCATCGCGGTGAGCGTGCTCGGCCTCGACGGCAAGGTCAAAGTCGAGCCTGCCTCGACCCAGGATGACGCCGATCCGCTGCCGCAGCAGAACCCGCTCGGCAAGGTGCCGGTGCTGTTGCTCGATGACGGCTCCACGCTGTTCGATTCGCCCGTGGTGCTGGAATATCTCGATGTGCTCGCGGGCGGCGGCCGGATTCTTCCCAAGGACACCAAGGCGCGCTTCGACGCGCTGCGGCTCGAAGCGCTCGCGGACGGCATTCTCGATGCCTCGATCCTGATCGTCTACGAGGGACGCTATCGGCCGGCCGAGATGGCGGTGAAGGGATGGATCGATCGGCAGGCCGGCAAGGTCGAGCGCGGCCTTGCGTCGCTCGAAGCGGCGCCGCCGTCGCTCGGTTCACCGCCGAATGTGGGCGAGATCACACTCGCCTGCGCGCTCGGCTATCTCGACTTCCGCTTTAAGGGGGAGTGGCGCAAGAGCCATCCGCGGCTGGTCGCCTGGCTCGACAATTTCGCAGCGCGCGTTCCGGCCTTCGCGGCCACGGTGCCGCCGCCGTCCTGATAGGTTGCAGCGGCCGATAACGAAAGACCCCCGGGCGCGGCCCGGGGGTCTTGTCGAGTTGCCGGTGTGAAGCGCCGGTCAGAACCGGTAGTTGAGCCCGCCGCGCACCATGTGGGTCGAGAACGACGCGTGGTCGTTGGGCAGCGCCCCGCAGGCAAAGCCGCAATTGATCTCGCCGAGGTCGACGTAGAGGTATTCGCCCTTGGCGGTCCATGTGCCGATGAGCGCGATCTCGAGACCGGCGCCGACGGTCCAGCCGAAATTGGTTTCGTCCTTGCCCGCCAGGAACGGGGTGTGCGCACGGATGTCGCCGAGCGCGAAGCCGCCGGTCACATAAGGCATGAAGCGGTCGAAAGTGTAACCCACGCGGCCGCGCACGGTGGCGAGCCAGGAGTTGCTGGTCTCGCAGCCGAGGCCGCAGAACGCGAACGTGTGGCCCTTGATGTTGGTCCAGTCGACGTCGCCTTCGACACCAAAAACCCAGGTGCCGACCTGCCAGTTGTAGCCAGCGGTCACGCCCAGGACGCCGCCCGAGACATCGAAGTCGCCGGTGGAATCCCACGCCGACGTGCCCCAGGCACCGCCGCCGTTGAAGCCGAGATAGAAGCCGGTCCAGTTGTAGGCCGGTGCGTAGATCGGCGCTCTGGTCACTGGATAACGGGGAGGGAGATCGGCGGCCTTCGCTGCGCCAGCCAGCGCAAGCACACCGCAGCACGCGAGCAACACTTGTTTCATCACGCAACTCCTACGCAGACACGAGGGGGCCACAAACGCACGGACTTGGTTGATGGATGGTATGCGCGACGTGCTGAAGGATGAGTGAATCTGCGGAGCGTTTGCTTACGAAATGATTTATCGTTACCGATCAATGAAGACGACGCTGGCTTGGCCTGCACGACCTTGCTTGAGCCGATGCTGCGCGTCCGGCCCGCAATAGCGCGAACGAAGACTGCGGCCCGCGCGCTCCGATGGCTGTCAGCTCACACGGGCTCGCCAACGCAAAATGTCAGCGCAACTGGATGTCAGCGCGACCGTCCGCCAGCGCGACGGTTCCTCAGCCGCACTGGACGATGATTGACGAAATGCGGTCGTTCCACCGACGTCCCACGAATGGGACGCTGCCGCTCCAGCTCTGACTGCGGCCGGCGAAATTGGCATGCTCAAACGAGATCAGCTCGCACCCGGGCGCGCAGGCGAGCGACGATATCCGGTCGTTCCAGAAATTTCCGACAAAGCGGATGTTGGCATTGCCCCGGATCGGGAACTGGGCGCCGTCGAAATCCCTGTGCTCAAAGGCGACGCAACCGTAGAACTGGGGCCCGCCATAGGGCCGATACTGCGCGCCGGCGCTCCCGACGAGACATGCGAGCAGGCCAGTCGAGATTGCTAGGACTTTGAGCATTGGCACCCCCGGCCGTTTGCGTGGCACGATCGATTGCATGGCGCGCTTGAGCCTACATGAGCGTGGCTGTCTCGAACAGCAATGGAGGCGAAACGCGTCGCAATTTTTTTGGCGGTGGCGCGCCCGCAACTCGGTGCGATGAAACCGTCGCCGGTCGAACCGGCGGTCAGAACCGGTAATTGACCCCGATTCGCAGCAGGCCCGACTCGAAGCCGTGGCTGCCGCCGGTCAAGCCATAAGGCCGGTCGGACAGATCGACGTAGAGATATTCGACCCGCGCCGACCAGGCGCGGGTGAGGGCGACCTCCATGCCGGCGCCCGCGGTCCAGCCGGTGTGGGCTCTGCTTTCGCTCGCGCCGCCGAGCTCGACCCGGCCGCCGCCGAACGCGAGCCCGAGCGTGCCGTAGACGAGCACATTGCTGAAGGCGTAGCCGACACGTCCGCGCACCGTGCCGAACCACGGGTTGGAGAACTTCCAGGCTGCGAACCGGTCCTGCGCCGCCGAGAGATTGAGCTCGGCTTCGCCGCCGAACACAAAGGCGCCGGCCTGCCAATTGTAGCCGCCGCGCACGCCGCCGGCGATGCCGGAGGGCTGCGCCGGGTTGTTGGTGGCATTGCCCCACTGATAGCCGAGCTGGCCGCCCAGATAGGGCCCGGTCCAGCCATAGGCGCTCGCCATATAAGGCGTCGCGTAGGATGAGCGCGGGACGTCGGCGGCGCCGGCGGCGCCGGCCGTCGTGATCGCGGCTGCGCCGCAGATCAGGCGTATCATCCTCAAGCCTCCGAGCCGTTGTTCGGCGGCCGCCACGCAAGGGCAGCCGCCGGGCGCCCACGCGCCCCGTTGCAACAGGCAATTGTCGTTGCCCCGATTGCCCGGGCCGATCGCGGGCGGTTTTTCTTCGATAAAATTTATGGCGAGTTGCTATTTAACTGCTGATGAATCGTTAGCGAGCAGCGCGCCGCAGGCTTAAGGAAGTCTCAAGCGTGCGCGCTGCGATCGACGTTTCATTCATGATGAATGGACCCTATCTTTGCAGCCAGGACACTTTTTGAGCACATGAGCGGCCCGAGAAAAGACATCGATCCAGCGACCGAGCTCGTCGAGGAGGACGAGGAGCAGAGCCTGCCCGAGACCGAGCAGGCGATCGATCTTTCGGCTTCGGCAGGCCCGCTCGCCGCCGGCCGCGCCGCGATCATGCGCCATGCCAAGACCGCGCCGGGCGGCCCCGGCGTCTACCGCATGATCGACAGGAATGGCGACGTGCTCTACGTCGGCAAGGCCAAGAGCATCCGCAAGCGCATCCTCTCCTATACGCGGCCGACCGGCTACGACCCGCGCATCGAGCGCATGATCGCGGCGACCGCCGCGCTCGAGTTCGTCTCGACCGCGACCGAGACCGAGGCGCTGCTGCTCGAAGCCAACCTGATCAAGCGGCTACGGCCGCGCTTCAACGTGCTGCTGCGCGACGACAAGTCGTTTCCCTATATCTTGATCACCGGCGACCACTGGGCGCCGCAGATCCTCAAGCACCGCGGCGCGCGCACCGGCGCGGGCCGCTACTTCGGTCCGTTCGCGTCGGTGTGGGCGGTGAACCGCACCATCACGGCGCTGCAGCGCGCGTTCCTGTTGCGCTCGTGCTCGGACGCCTTCTTCGAAAGCCGCACGCGGCCGTGCCTGCTGTTCCAGATCAAGCGCTGCTCCGGCCCCTGCACGCGCGAGATCGACTTCGCCGAATATCGCGAGCTGGTGCGCGAAGCGAACGACTTCCTGTCCGGCAAGAGCCGCAAGGTGAAGGAGGAGCTCGCCGCCGAAATGGAGAAGGCGTCCGCTGCGCTCGATTTCGAGCGCGCCGCCATCTATCGCGACCGGCTGGCCGCGCTGTCGGCGGTGCAGGCGCATCAGGGCATCAATCCGCGCGGCGTCGAGGAAGCCGACGTGTTCGCGCTGCATCAGGAGGGCGGCTTCTTCTGCGTGCAGGTGTTCTTCTTCCGCACCGGCCAGAACTGGGGCAACCGCGCCTATTTCCCGAAGGCCGATCGCACGCTTGACGCCGGCGAAGTCTTAAGCGCGTTCCTGGCGCAGTTCTATGACGACAAGCCTTCGCCGCGGCTCATCCTGATCTCACATGCGTTCGCGGAGCGCGAGTTGCTGGCGCAGGCGCTCTCCACCAAGAGCGGCCACAAGATCGAGGTGGCGAACCCGACCCGCGGCGAGAAGAAGGAGCTGGTCGACCACGCGCTCGCCAACGCGCGCGAGGCGCTGGGCAGGAAGCTTGCCGACACCTCCTCGCAGCGGAAACTGTTGGCTGCCTTGGCCGAATGCTTCGGCCTGACGCGCCCGCCGCGCCGCATCGAGGTCTACGACAACAGCCACATCCAGGGCAGCAACGCGGTCGGCGCCATGATCGTCGCGGGCCCCGAGGGCTTCCGGAAGAACCAGTATCGCAAGTTCAACATCCGCTCGGCCGAGCTGACGCCGGGCGACGACTTCGCGATGATGCGCGAGGTGCTGGAGCGCCGCTTCAAGCGGTTGATCGCGGAAGCGCCGCGCAAGCCGGCAGAAGTGACAAGCGTGCAGCAAACTCCGTCACCCTCTCCCCTTGCGGGAGAGGGTGGCGAGGACCGCAGGTCCGAGCCGGGTGAGGGGGCGTTTGAAGAAAACCCCTCACCCGCCCTCGCGTCGCTTCGCTCGCTCGGGCACCCTCTCCCGCAGGGGGAGAGGGTAACGGAGCAAGCCGAGAGCGAAGAGGCTAACGCGAGTCCGACAGACGTTGAAAGCGATGAAGAGACCGAATCACCCTGGCCCGATCTCGTGATCATCGACGGCGGCCGCGGCCAGCTCACCGCCGCGCGGGAGACCCTCAAGGCGCTCGGCCTGACCGACATACCGCTTGTGGGCGTGGCCAAGGGGCCGGACCGCGACGCCGGCCGGGAAACCTTCCATATCGCGGGGCGCGACCCCTTCATGCTCAGGCCGCGCGACCCGGTGCTCTACTTCGTCGAACGGCTGCGCGACGAGGCGCATCGCTTTGCGATCGGTTCGCACCGAGCTCGCCGCAAGAAGGATCTGCGCGAGGCCGGGCTGCAGGAAATCCCCGGCATCGGCCCGACCCGCAAGCGCGCGCTGTTGCAGCATTTCGGGACCCTCAAGGCGATCGAGCGGGCGTCCCCCTCAGACCTCGCCAAAGTTCCCGGCGTGAACGCCGAGACGGCCCGCAAGATTTACGACTTTTTTCACGACCGCCCCGGTTAACCAGCGATAACGCAGATAACGCAAATGTGCGCAACCCGAAAATCCATGCATCAGGCGCTTGAATCAGCGCCGTCAGGGGCCCAGTTCCACAAAGTGGGACCTCGAGATGGGGGATGTCACAAAGCGTTGCCTTTTTATGCAGGACCAGGAAGGGTATTCTCTGATTCATGGAAGCCGTGACCCCCAGGCCCATTGCCGTGCCGGCGCGCCCGCTCGCGCTGCCCAATCTTTTGACCTATGGGCGCATCGTGGCGGTCCCGATGGTGGTGGCCTGCATGTACTGGCAGGACATCTGGCAGGGCGGCATCTGGCTGCGCTGGGTGGCGCTGACGATCTTCATTGCGGCCGGCATCACCGATTTTCTCGACGGCTATTTCGCCCGCAAGTACGGCGAGCTGTCGACCTTCGGGCGCATGCTCGACCCGATCGCCGACAAGCTCCTGGTCGCCTCCTGCCTGATGATGCTGGCGGTCGACGGCACCATCCGGGGCGTGCATGTGTGGGCCGGGATCGTGATCCTGTGCCGCGAGATCCTGGTCTCGGGGCTGCGCGAATACCTGGCCGAGCTGCGCGTGAGCGTGCCGGTCACCCAGCTCGCCAAATGGAAGACCACGCTGCAGCTTGTCGCGGTCGGGTTTCTGATCGCGGGCGATGCCGGCGATGCAATCCTGCCGGTGGTGACGCCAACCGGTCTGTCGCTGCTGTGGCTGTCCGCGCTGCTGACCCTCTACACCGGCTGGGACTATTTCCGGGCCGGCGTGCATCATCTCATCAAGTGACCGAGGACGTGGCGTGAAAGTCTTGTATTTCGCCTGGGTGCGTGAGCGGGTTGGCAAGCTCGAGGAAGAGGTTGTGCCGCCCGCATCGGTCGCGACCGTCGGCGAGCTGATCGCGTGGCTCGCGGCGCGCGGCGAGGGCTATGCCCATGCGTTCGAGAATCCGCGCGTGATCCGCGCCGCCATCGATCGCGCCCACGTGCGGGCCGATGCCGCGATTGCGGGCGCGCGCGAAATCGCGTTTTTCCCCCCGATGACCGGAGGGTGATGGTGATCCGCCTGCAGCAGGAACCGTTTGATGCGGCCGCCGAGGCCAGCGCGTTGACGCGCGGACGCACCGATGTCGGTGCGGTCGTCACCTTCACGGGCATCTGCCGCGGCGATGAGAACGGCGAGCCGATCGCCGCCTTGACGCTCGAGCATTACCCCGGGATGGCGGAGGCCGAGATCGCGCGCCATGTCGAGGCGGCCGAAAGCCGTTGGTCGCTGCTCGGCGTCACCGTGATCCATCGCTACGGTCGGATCGCGCCCGGCGAGGACATCGTGCTGGTGGTGACGGCCTCGTCGCACCGCCAGGACGCCTTCGCGGCCGCCGAGTTCCTGATGGATTACCTCAAGACGCGCGCGCCGTTCTGGAAGCGGGTCGAGCGCGCCGCGCGCGGCGCCGTTAGTAACTCTTGGGTCGACGCCAAGTCGTGCGACGATGCTGCCGCCGACCGCTGGAGCAACAAGCCGCCCGGCCGCCGTGAGGCGGCAGAGTGATCGTGGCGCGCGCCCACAGCTTGATGTAGTCTTGCGACCACGCATTCACGAGCTCGATCAGGGTGTCCCCGATGTGGCAAGCGCGCCCGATTCTGGCTTTCGTTGCCCTCGTCGCGCTGCTCGTCGTCGCGTCACCGATGGTGGCGCAGCAGGCTCCCGAAAAGGCTCCCGAGAAACATGTCTCGCTCGCCGGTCAGTTCCTGGTGGCGACGCCCACCATGGGGGACCGGCGTTTCGAGCGCACCGTGATCCTGATCGCGCGACACGACAAGGACGGCGCGTTCGGGCTGATCGTCAACCGGCCGGCCGCCGAGCGCCCGTTGTCGGAGCTGCTTGGCGCGCTGGGCGACACAGGCGCGCCGGTCAGCGGATCGGTGCGCCTGTTCGCGGGTGGCCCGGTGCAGCCCGAGCTCGGCTTCATCATTCACAGCCCCGACTATCGCTCCCCGCAGACGCTTGAGATCGATGGCCGCGTGGCGGTCACCATGAGCCGCGAAATCCTGCGCGACATCGCGACCGGCAAAGGCCCGCACAAGAGCATGATCACGTTCGGCTACGCGGGCTGGGGAGCAGGCCAGCTCGAGGGCGAGATCGCGCGCCGATCATGGACCACGGCGCCGGCCGACGGGAAGCTGATCTTCGACGAGGACCGCGAGAAGCTGTGGGACATCGTCTATGCGCTGCGCATCCAGGAGCTTTAGTCGGTCTGCGAAACGGATGGGCGCTGCCATGATGGCGATCGTGGCAGCGCTTGTGGTCGCAGGCTCGACTCCGCCGGTGGAGGCGCAGACGGCGCGCACGATCCGGGTGGTGGTGTCGGTGCCGGCAGGAGGCGCCATTGACACACTGGTGCGCATCCTGGCCGACGAGATCGCGCGCAGCAATGGCCAGACCATCGTGATCGACAGCCGGCCGGGTGGCGGTGGCGTGATCGCGGCCGAGGCGGTGGCGCGCGCTGTGCCCGACGGCAACACGCTGCTCATCAACTCCACCGGCCTGCTGATCAACGCGATCCTGCGCAAGGTCAGCTTCGATCCGCTGACGAGCTTCGAGCCGATCTGCAATCTGGTGACGTCGCCGCTGGTGCTCGTTGTCAACAGCGCCTCGCCCTACCGTACGCTCGCCGAGCTTGTGGCGGCCGCGCGCGCGCGGCCCGCCGAGCTGTCGGTCGCGAGCGTCGGTCCCCATACGAGCCCACACATCGCGATCGAGCGGTTCAAGCGGCAGGCCGGTATCGACGTCATCTACGTGCCGTATCCGGGTGGAGCGCCCGCGATCAACGCGCTCCTGGGCCAGCACGTGACTGCGGCGCTGCAGAATTATCAGGAGGTCAAGGGGCAACTGGACGCGGGATCGCTGCGCGCGCTGGCGGTCGCATCGGCGCGGCGGATCGCGCCGCTGCCGGGCCTGCCGACGATCGCGGAATCCGGCTATGCGGGATTCGACGTCGAGGGCTGGTTCGGCCTGGTGGCGCCGGCGAAGACTCCGCCGGAGACGGTCGCGCAGCTCGTGGGCTCCTTCAGCCGCGCGGTCGAGGCGCCGGAGGTCAAGGCCAAGCTTGCCCTGCAGGCGCTCTACCCGGACCCGCGATGTGGCTCCGCGTTTGCCGCCCATATCCGCCGTCAATACGACGAATACGCGCGTATGATCCGCGACCTGAACATCAAGGGTGAGTAGCCCCGCGCTTTGACAGGCCGCGGGGCAGAGCGCACATTGCGTGCCAACATGTAACAAAATGCAAAGCGTACCAAAGGGGGAAATGTCGATGTCCCATCATTCCCATCATTCCCATCATTCCAATCATAGAGCCGCTTGGTTGGGTCTTGCCGCGCTTGCGACGGCCACCTTAGCGCAGCCTGCGACCGCGCAGACCGTACTGTTCGAAGGCGCGCGGCTGATCGCCGGCGACGGCAGCGCCGCGGTCGAGAATGCAGTGCTCCTAGTTGAGCGCGGCACCATCACGCGCATCGGCCGCAGCGGTGAGATCGCGGCGCCTGCGGGTGCGACGCGGATCGACCTTGCGGGCAAGACCGTCATGCCGGCCCTCATCGCCACCCATGTGCATCCGGGCTTCCAGAGCGGGCTGACTTATCTCGCCGAGAACTTCAAGCGCGAGAACATCCTCGATGATCTCAATCGCGCGCTCTATTTCGGCATCTCGACGGTGATGTCGCAGGGCATCGAGCGCGGCGAGGTCATGTACCAGATCCGCACCGAGCAGGCCGAAGGCCGCCTTGGCGGCGCTCGCCTCATGCTCGCCGGCCGCGGCATGGGGGCGCCCAACGCCGGCCCGGGCAATCCGATCTACGCCAATTTCGCCTACGAGGTCACCACCGAGGAGCAGGCGCGCAGCAACGTGCGCGAGCTCGCCGCCAAGAAGGTCGACGCCGTCAAGATCTGGGTTGACGACCGCGGCGGCCGCGCGCCCAGGCTGCCGATCGCGATCTCGCGTGCCGTGATCGACGAGGCGCACAAGGCCGGCCTCAAGGTGGCCGCCCACATCTTCTATCACGATGATGCGGTCGCGCTCGCGGAAGCCCGCATCGACAGCTTCGCGCATCTCGTGCGCGACAAGGAAATGAGCGACGAGCTGATCGCGCTGACGATCAAGAACAAGGTCTACGTCATGCCGAACATCGGCTCGCCCGAGCGCGGCACCTACACGCAGCCGGCACCATGGCTCGACGAGCCTTATCTGGCCGGCCTGCTGCGCGACACGGTGGCACCCGACGTGATCGAGCGCGTGCGCAAGGCGCATACTCAGCGCGATCCGGCGCAGGCCGAGCGCAATGCCAGGAACTACGCCATCCTCAAGCGCAGCGTGGCCAAGCTCGGCGCTGCCGGCGCGCATGTCATTCTGGGCGCCGATACCGGGCTCGAGGACCATTTCTTCGGCTATGCCGAGCAGAAGGAGCTCGAGCTCATGGTCCAGGCCGGCATGACGCCATCGCAGGTGATCGTGGCGGCGACCAGCCGCGCCGCGGACTATCTCGGGCTGGCCGATCGCGGGCTCCTGGCGGCGGGCAAGCGTGCCGACCTCCTCGTGCTCGATGCCAACCCGCTCGATGACATCCGCAACACGCGGCGGATCGCCAAGCTTTATCTCGCCGGCGCCGAGGTCGATCGTGCGGCGCTGAAGGCATCGCTCATGAAGACGGCGAGGAATTAAGGTAGGGTGGGGCCGTCAGGGCGTTTACGCCCGTCTTCGACGGGCTATGGGCGATGGCACTGAGATCATGCACACGAAGCCTAACTTGCGCCGTGCCCACCAGCCGACTCTGCGAAAGCCCCAAGAGCAGAGGTGGGCACGGCGCACGATAGGCATGTCCGCATGGTGAAGCATTGCCAGCGCCTTTGCCCACCCTACGAGACCGCATACGGAACAAAGGAGGACAAGCGTCATGATTGGGAAATTGATTGCGCCGGTGGCGGCGCTGGCATTCACGGTGACGGCGGCCGAGGCCGCGCAGGTGACGTTCTATCAGCTCCCGTCGGGCGCCTATCCGCACGACGTCTCGCCCGCGCCTGACGGCAAGGTCTGGTACTCCGGCCAGCAGCTCGGCGTGCTGGGCATATTCGATCCCAAGACCGGCAAGGCCGAGCACGTTCCGCTCGGGTCGAACTCCTCGCCGCATGGTGTCATCACGGCGCCCGATGGCTCGGCCTGGCTCACCGACGGCGGGCAGAACGCCATGGTGCGCTTCGACCCGGCGACCCGGGCCGTCAAGGTGTTCCCGCTGCCGAAGGAGTTCCCACGCGCCAATCTGAACACCGCCGCGATCGACAAGCGCGGCATCGTCTGGTTCACCGGCCAGGGCGGAGTCTACGGCCGCGTTGATCCGAAGACCGGCAAGGTCGACGCCTGGGCCTCGCCGCGCGGGCGCGGGCCTTACGGCATTACGGTGACGCCTGCGGGCGAGGTCTGGTACGCCTCGCTTGCTGGCGATCATATCGCGCATGTCGATCTCGACACCGGCGCGGCCACGATCGTGGAGCCGCCGCGCAAGGGCGTCGGCCCGCGCCGGATCTGGTCGGATTCCAAGGGCATGCTGTGGGCGAGCTTCTGGAACGCCGGCGGCATCGGCCGCTACGACCCGACCAAGAAGATCTGGACGCACTTCCCGATGCCGCAGAGCAAGTCGAGCACCTACTCGGTTTATGTCGACGACGAGGACCGGGTCTGGGCGACCGATTGGGCCGCGAACGCGATTCAGCGCTTTGATCCAGCGACCGAGCGCTACGAGACCTTCCCGAGCGACAAGCGCAGCGCCAACGTGCGTCAGATGCTCGGCCGTCCCGGCGAGGCCTGGGGCGGCGAATCCGGCACCGATCGGTTGGTGGTGGTGCGGGATTGACGGCAATGCGTCGTCAATGCGCGAGCGGGCCGGACGGCCAAGCCGTCAGGCCCGCGCGCTGGCTCAAGCGTTAAGGGCTGGATAGTCGATGTAGCCCTTCTCCTCGCCGGCATAGAACGTCGCCTGATCTGCTGCGTTGAGGGGTGCATTCCGGCGGTAACGAAGGGGCAGGTCGGGGTTGGCGAGAAACGGCACGCCGAACGCGACCAGATCAGCCTCACCGCCTGCGATCGCCGCGTTGCCGGATTGGGCATCGTAGCCGCCATTTACGATCAGCGTGCCCTTGAAGATTTGGCGCAAAGTGGGTGTCACCCGCGCGCGACCCGCTGCGACTGGCTCTGTGACATGCAGGTAGGCAAGCTTGAGCTCGCTCAATCGGGTCGCAAGATAAGAGAAGGTCTCGGTCGGATTGGAATCCGACATCGAGTATCCGGAAAAGGAGGGGGACGCTTTGAATCCGACGCGCTCGGGCCCCCAGACGTCGATCACCGCTGCAGCGACTTCAAGCGGGAATCGGGCCCGATTGCGGATCGCCCCGCCATAGGCATCGGTGCGGTGGTTGGCGCCATCACGCAGAAACTGATCGAGCAGGTAGCCATTGGCGCCATGCAACTCGACGCCGTCGAAGCCGGCCGCCTTGGCGTTCGCCGCGGCCTTCCCGAATTGCACAACGATGTCAGCAATCTCGTTGGCCTCGAGCGCGCGCGGGGTGACAATCTTGACCCGTCCGTTCTGCGTGAACGCTTCACCTTCGACCGGCAGCGCCGACGGCGCGACCGGCAGCGCGCCGCCATGAAAATCGGGATGCGACACGCGTCCGACATGCCAGAGCTGGGCAAAGATCGTTCCGCCGGCCTCGTGAACGGCGTCGGTCACCGCCCGCCAGCCCGCGACCTGCTCCGCCGAGTGCATTCCGGGGGTGCGGATATAGCCGACGCCTTGCGGGCTCACCTGCGTGGCTTCGGTGATCATCAGACCGGCGGATGCCCGCTGGACGTAGTATTGCGCCGCGAGCGGATTGGGGACATTGCCGGCGAGGGCGCGGCTGCGCGTCATCGGCGAGAGCACCATGCGGTTGGCGAGCGTCAGATCGCCCAGGGTGTACGGTGAGAACAGGGTTTTGGACCGGGGGGTGGCGCGGGGCGAGGAGGCGGAGGGGCGCGCTGCGTCGGCGTGAACAGTCATGGGGAACTCCTGGATGGCGGCGTGCGGCACTCAATGGCGTGACTTTGGCCGCGGGATGTGGTACTGACCGGTAACACCCAACAGGTACTGACCGGTAACACCCGTGTCAAGAGGGACTGACCGCATGGCCGCAAACCGCATGGCCGCAAACCGCATGGCCGCAAACCGCATGGCCGCAAACGCTCCGCCAAGCCCCGACAACGGCCGGCGAGTACCGCCGCGCGACCGACTGCTCGCGGTCGCCGGCGAGTTGTTCTACCGGCATGGAATCAGGGCGGTGGGGGTCGAGGCCATCGCCGAGGCGGCGGGGACCAACAAGATGACGCTGTATCGTCATTTTGCCTCGAAGGATGAGCTGGTGTCAGAATACCTACGAGCAGCCGCCCGGGCGGCTGACGCCTGCTGGGAGCAGCTCGAGCGGGCTCATCCTGGTGATCCACTGGCGCAACTGCGCGCTTTGATCCGCGACATGGCCGACCACGCCGTCTGCACCGACACGCGTGGGTGTCCGCTGGTCAATGCCGCAGTCGAACTGCCGGAAAAGGATCACCCGGCGCGCCGCGTCATCGAGGAGCACAAGATCGCCTGGCGGATGCGGCTCGTCGCGCTGTGTCGGGCGGCCGGCTTGAGCGAACCCGAGCTGCTCGCGGACGAGCTCAACCTGATGCTCGAAGGCGCGCGGGTGACCGCGCAAAGCGTCGGACCCGAAGGCCTCCGCGAACGGCTCGCGCGCATCAGCGAGGCGCTGATCGCGGCGCACCCACGGATATAGCGACTTGTTGCAGCCTGATTCCCGCCGTGGTGATCTTTCCGAGCGGGGCCGTCCAGGACGGGCGCGAGCGCGCCACGCAGTGCCGAATTGTTTGACGTGATGTTAGGCTGATCTCTTCAGGCCTGCAGCATCGGTGACCGCATGAGCATCCTGGTCGAACTGCCTGAACGGCTCTACCACCCCGACGCCTTTGCGGCGTTCAAGCCTGTTGCGCCATACAGCCTCGGCACCGCGCGGGCGATGGCATGGATGTCACAACTCGCCTACGAGACCGCGCATCGCGACAAGATCGAATCGATCTGCCGGCTCTGGGACCTGCGTCTCCTCCAGGTCATCGCCAATGACAACGACAATGGGTCCGATCTGCTCAAGGTTCACACCCGTGGGGTGATCGCGGAAGGACACGGCGCGACCATCATTGCGTTTGCGGGCACCGATCCGCTGGTTCCGGCCAACTGGATCTCCGATTTCGATGTCGGGCTCAGTCTCCAGGTGACGCCCGTGCATCGAGGTTTCGACAAGGCGTTTGACGCGGTGTCGGGCCAAGTGACCCAGGCACTGGCCGGCCGCGGCGCAGCCCCCGTTCTGGTGACCGGTCACAGCATGGGTGCCGCGCTCGCCGTGATCGCCGCCGATCACTGCCTCTCGGAACAACATGTGCGCGCCACCGCGGTCTATGCCTTCGGCATGCCGCGCGTGGGCGACGAGGACTTCGCGCTGCGCTACAACGATGTGCTCGGCGCGACCACCTATCGTCTGGTGCACGGTGACGACATCGTGGCGACCGTCCCGCCGTCACGGTTTGGCTTTCGCCATGTGGGCCGGTTGATCCGCTGCGCGCGCGCCGGCCATTTCGCGGCGGAGCCGCCGGCATTGGAATTCTCCGACGACCCGCCCTTCGTGGGCTCGCTCGTGAGCGGATTGCAGCAGGGGTTGCGTGATCTGTTCGCGCTGCAACTGCAGCCGACCTTCCGCGACGACATGCTCGGCCGCATGTCCGGCCTGCTGGCGCCGCCGATCGCGGACCATTTGCCCGATCGGTACTGGCACGCGTGCGAGGCGTGAATGTGAGAGGCCGATTGGCTGCGATGGCCGGATCAGGTCGATCGCTGTTGTCGCGGCAACAGCGGCGTTCCGCGATAAAGGTCCAAAACTTTGCAGCGCAGGCCAAAGTCCGCCAGCACAAGCGGATCGTCCGGTTGGGTGAGCATCTGTTGGCTCCAGCCGGTGTCGGTGCGCAGATCGACCCGAACCTCGAAGCGGTCCTGCTGCACAGTCAAAATGCAGGTGCAGGAGTCGTGCAGCTTGTAGACCGCACGTTTGCTTTCGACATCTACGCGATCGCTTGAGGACACGATCTCGGCTGCGAGATAGAAGCGATTGGCATAGCGTTCGCCAGGTGTCTCGGCGGTCGCGACGTCGGTGACGACAACATCCGGCTCGGGATCGTAATCCTGGACGAGCGAACCAAGAGTGACGCCGATGGCCTGAAACGCAATCAATGACGGTGCATGGCTCTCCAGCGCATTAAGCAAGAGCCGTTCGAGATTGCTGGCAATGCGCTGGTGCGCGAGAGTGGGTGGCGTCATCATGATGGCGACACCGTCAATGAGCTCCCAGCGCTCCTTGTCAGGCCTGCCATCGACGAATTGGCGAAACTGCCCGAGAGACATGCGCTGCTGTGCATTGAGCGGTGCGCCTGCCATTTGTCGCTCTCCTGCCATGCAGCCAATATCACGTCTGGATGCTGCAAGCGCAAGGGAAGGCGCGGGGCGACGTCAACGGCTCAACCCGCCCGCCGCGCCGCGTCCACGCTCCATGAGCCGCCGCCGGCGACCGAGAAATACAAGAAGACGAAGCAGTAGAGCACCGCCAGCTCGCCCTGGTTCAAGAGCGGATAGAAGCCCTGCGGCGCGTGCGCCATGAAATAGGCGACCGCCATGAAGCCCGCCAGGATGAAGGCCACCGGCCGCGTGAACAGGCCGATCAGCATCAGCAGGCCGCCGCCGATTTCGAGCGCGCCTGCCGCGCCGAGGAGCGACATCAGCTGGAGATTGTCAAACATCGCCACATGCGGAAAGCCCAAGAGCTTCGCGGTGCCGTGCTGCAGGAACATGAGCGCGGTCATGACGCGCAGCACCGAGAGCAGGCGCGGCGACCATGTCTGGCAGAAATTGTCCATAAATGAGGCCTCTGTTGCTCGGGCTCAAGCTTGACCACCTGAGTCCGCGACCTCATCTAGGCGAAGTCGGGCAATTGTCGAGCCTACGCTGCTACCGCCTTGCCCTTGGGCTGCACCTCGGCGGTGTAGTCATCCATCAGCTGCTTGGTGATGGCGCCGGGCGTGAACCGCCAATGCGCGATCTCGGAGACGGCCGTCACCTCGGCGGCGCTGCCGGTGATGAAGCACTCGCCGAAGCCGGTGAGCTCGTCAGGCATGACGCGCCGCTCGATGACCTCGATGCCGCGTCGCTTGGCGAGATCGATCACGGTGCGCCGCGTGATGCCATCGAGGAAGCAGTCGGCGATCGGCGTGTGGATCTTGCCGTCGGCGATGAAGAAGATGTTGGCGCCGGTGCACTCGGCGACGCGGCCCTGCCAGTCGAGCATCATGGCGTCCGCATAGCCTTTGCGCTCGGCCTTGTGTTTGGAGATGGTGCAGATCATGTAGAGGCCGGCGGCCTTGGCGCGCGACGGCGCGGTCGCGGGATCAGGCCTGCGATAGTCGGCGAGATCGAGCCTTATGCCCTTGAGCCGCTGCACCGGATCGAAATAGCTCGGCCACTGCCAGGTGGCGATGGCGAGATGAATCTTGTTGTTCTGCGCCGAGACGCCCATCTGCTCGGAGCCGCGCCAGGCGATCGGCCGCACATAGGCGTCCTTCTGCCCGTTCTTCTCCAGCACGAGGCGCTTGGCGGCGTCGATCTCGGCGACCGAATAGGGAATTTCGAAGTCGAGCATCTGCGCCGAGCGCCTGAGCCGCTCCGAATGCTCGGTGCACTTGAAGATCTCGCCGCCATAGGCGCGTTCGCCCTCGAACACGGCGCTCGCGTAGTGCAGCCCATGTGAGCAGACGTGGAGCGTGGCATCGCCCCAGGGAGCGAGCTTGCCGTCATACCAGATGACGCCGTCAAGCCGGTCGTAGGGTTTGTCGGCCATGGGTTCCTCCGTGCGGACCTCTCTGTCGGCGATCGTCCGCTGCCAAAAATCGATGTTCGCCTGCCGTTCGCGCGCTACGCTTTTGCGTCCCGGGCCAACACCCGGTATGGTCCGGTGGCCCCACAAGAGCGTGACGGGAGAGCGCCACTATAGCGCTCGGCGCAACGTCGGGGAGGGCCGCGATCCAGTTGTTATCGGCGTGTCTCATAGCAACCTGACCGAAATATGTCAATATGGCTGACCTAACTGCTCCGCTTGCCACCGATCGTCCGTCACAACCGGGAGAGCGTCCCGGACGCGCCGGCGAGCCCGCGTGGGACGTCATCGAGCTTTTGTTCTTTGCCTATCGGGACTTCGTCGGCGACCCCGACGAGGTGCTGGACAAGTTCGGCTTCGGCCGCGCCCACCATCGGGTCCTGCACTTCGTCAATCGCAATCCGGGAATGAAGGTCGCCGAGCTGCTCGACATTCTCAACATCACCAAGCAATCGCTCGGCCGCGTGCTCAAGCAGCTCATCGACCAGGGCTACGTGCAGCAGAAGGAAGGCGCCAGCGATCGGCGACAGCGCCTGCTCTATGTCACCGCCAAGGGCGAAACGCTGGCCATGCGGCTTGCCGATCTGCAGACCGCGCGGATCACCCATGCGCTGACGGAGCTTGGCCCGAACGCGCACGATGCGGCGTGCCGATTCCTGGCCGCCATGATCAACAGCGACAACCGTGACGAGGTGCTGCGGTTCATCGCGCGCGCGGACCGCGCGCGCCGATCGCGCAGCTGATCGGTCCATGAAAGCAGAGCCTGCAGCCCTCGCCGACGACGCTCCGCACCTGCTGCTGGTGGACGACGATCGCCGTATCCGCACCCTGTTGTCGCGATTCCTGCTGTCAGAGGGATATCGGGTCACCACCGCGGAGAGCGCCGCCGAGGCGCGCGCCAAGCTTGAAGGATTGCATTTCGATCTGATGATTCTCGACGTCATGATGCCGGGCGAGAGCGGGTTCGAGTTTGCTCGCGATCTGCGCACGCGCTCGAGCGTGCCGATCCTGATGCTGACAGCGCGCGGCGAGGCGGAGAGCCGCATCGAAGGATTGGAATGCGGCGCTGACGACTATGTCGGCAAGCCGTTCGAGCCGCGCGAGCTGTCGCTGCGCGTCGCCAACATCCTCAAGCGCGCCCGTCCGGCGCCAGCGCCGCAGCTTGAATCCGTGCGCTTTGGCGATTTCGTCTTTCACCTCACCCGCGGCGAGCTCAAGCGCGGCGAGGAATTGATCCACCTCACCGATCGCGAACGCGAAATGCTGCGCTTGCTCGCAGCCGCACCCGGCGAGACCGTGACGCGGCTGGACCTCGCCGGCGGCAACGGCAATGTGATCGGCGAGCGCGCCGTGGACGTGCAGGTCAATCGCCTGCGCCGCAAGATCGAGCGCGATCCTACCAACCCGCTGTTCGTGCAGACCGTGCGCGGTACCGGCTACCGGCTGGTGACGACGCCATGACCACGCTCAACCCCGGCAAGCGTGTGTTGCGCTCGGCCGCAGATCGGCTCGCAGACCTGTACGAGCGTTACAGCTTCTCGCTGCGCGGCGTGATGCCGAAGGGCCTCTACGCTCGCGCTCTCCTGATCATCATCGTGCCGATGGTGATCCTGCAGTCGGTGGTCGCGTTCGCGTTCATGGAGCGCCATTGGAACACCGTCACGCAGCGGCTCTCGAGCGCCGTGGTGCAAGACATCAGCGCGCTCATCGATATTTACACGACCTTCCCGCTGGCCGAGCAGGCGCAGATCCGCCGCCTGGCCCAGGAAAAGCTCGGCCTGGGGGTCGATTTCCTGCCGGTGACCGAGATGCCGCCGCCGGGGCCGAAGCCGTTCTTCTCGCTGCTCGACCAGTCGCTCTCGGAGGAGATCAGCCGGCAGATCCGCCGGCCATTCTGGATCGATACGGTGGGGCGCTCGGCGCTGGTTGAGATCCGGGTGCGGCTCGACAACACGGTGATGCGGGTGTTCGCCCGCCGCAACGCGGCCTACGCGTCGAACTCCCACATCTTCCTGTTGTGGATGGTGGGCACGTCGGTCGTGCTGCTCACTGTCGCGATCGCCTTTCTGCGCAACCAGATCCGGCCGATCCTGCGCCTCGCCGACGCCGCCGAGAGCTTCGGCAAGGGCCGCGAAGTGCCGAACTTCCGTCCGCGCGGCGCGCGCGAGGTGCGGCGCGCGGCGGCCGCCTTCATCGAGATGAAGACCCGCATCGAGCGCACCATCGAGCAGCGCACCGCGATGCTGGCTGGCGTCTCGCACGACCTGCGCACGATCCTCACGCGCTTCAAGCTCGAGCTCGCTTTGATCGGCGACAGCCCCGAGATCGAGGCGATGCGCAAGGATGTCGATGAGATGGCGCGCATGCTGGAGGCCTATCTGGCCTTCGCGCGCGGCGATTCCGGCGAGCAGTCGGCGCCGACCGACATGGCGGCGCTGCTCGAGGAGCTGCGCAGCGAGGCCGAGCGCAACGGCCACCAGGCCACCGTCGCATTCCATGGCCAGCCGGTCGTCACCGTGCGGCCGGCCGCGCTCAAGCGCTGCCTCGCCAACCTGGTTTCGAACGCCGCGCGCTACGCGCGCGCGATCACCATCATCGGCCATCGCGACCACCGCTGGCTGACGGTGACGGTCGACGACAACGGGCCCGGCATTCCGGCGCATATGCGCGAGGAGGTGTTCAAGCCGTTCCTGCGTCTCGACCATGCCCGCAACCAGGATGAGGGCGGCACCGGCTTGGGGCTTGCGATCGCGCGCGACATCGCGCGCTCGCATGGCGG
>Ga0209798_10000053_pt1 | contig 60382 bp, 51 predicted proteins | sample DOMMetBare3Fresh_FD_187475 | JGI IMG/M metagenome (GOLD analysis project Ga0209798, IMG submission 187475) | Wetland sediment microbial communities from St. Louis River estuary, USA, under dissolved organic matter induced mercury methylation -... | ecosystem: Environmental > Aquatic >...
TTCGGAGCGCCATTTCAGATTGACAACGTCACGCAGCCCTTGGCGCCTGCAACGCTTTGGACACTCAATGCAGCGAATGATTATTCTTCGCCGCTGACAGAGACGCTCGGAACAGGCCCGACGAGCACGAGCGTCACCAACGGGTACAAGGACTGGACCAACGAGCTGACCAGCATTCAGAGTGCCGTTGGTCTAGGGTTGCAAACCAATCGCCAGAATCTTGCTTATCAGTGGGACTCAGTCGGTAACCTCCAGCAGCGTCAAGATCTCGGTCAGGGGCTGACCGAGGTATTTACGCCGGATGCATTGAACCGAGTCCTATCATCGACTCTGAACGGTGTTCCCAATCTGACGATGTCGTACGACGAGGCCGGTAATATCAGGACCAAGACCGGTATCAGCGGGGCATACAATTACACCACAGCGCAAACAGGCTGCACCTACTACGCACACAGTCAGCCTCACGCCTTGCGCAAGGCCGACAGCGTCGTCTACTGCTACGACCAGAACGGCAACGTGATCAAGCGGAATGCCCTCGCTCAGACCTGGGCTTCATTCAACCTGCCAACCACTCTGCAAGCGACCGTCAACGGTGCGACATATCAGAGCCAGTTCTTCTATGGTCCTGAGCATCAGCGATGGAAGCAGATAGGCAGCTATTCAAACGGCACCGAAACGACCTTCTACGTCGGCGGTCTGCTGGAGAAGGTCACTTCGACGTTCACGGGCTTGACGTACTGGCGTCACTACGTCCCAACGCCGTCCGGGTTGACGGCAATCGTTTCGCGCAACTCGAACAACTCGACCTGGACAACATTTGCGCTCAGCGATCATCTGGGCAGCAGCGATGTGCTGCTGGACGGCAGTGGCGCGTTCAAAGCTCGCGAAAGTTTCGACGCGTTTGGTGCCCGGCGCGGCAACAACTGGACGACCAGCAGCCCGCCTGATTGGGCAGGAATCGCGGACACAACTCGTCGCGGGTACACGTTTCACGAAATGCTCGACAACATCGGGTTGACCCACATGAACGGTCGGGTCTATGACCCAACCGTTGGGCGGTTCCTGTCAGTCGATCCGCTCATCGGCGGCATTTCCGATCCACAATCCGTCAATCCATATGCATATGTCGGCAATCGGCCGTTGTCGTTCAGTGACCCGACCGGTTACTGCGCCGACCCCAATGGCTGCATCATCAAATTCGTCATCGACATCGCTGGATTGTTCGGCCTGTTTGGCGGACACGGCCCGCCACTACCGCCGCCAGCGAGATCGTTTCCAGGCACGAGCGCACAGAATGGTGTGAGTATCTGCGACTTCGTGATGGTCACGCAGAGTTGTCAAGGCGGCATCCAGGCAATGAGCCTTGGCGGATCTGGAACTCTGCAGCCCATGCCAGGCCAGCCCCAGAACACTTGCGCCGAATGCAACGAAGGAGACGCATACGACTTCGCGATCGGAGTGCTGACTGGCGCGGTCGACGACACCGTTCGCATCGTCGTATTAATTGCCGTACACAGCGCGCGGGGGCCACGGCCAGATGCACAGGTCCTGGAGTCGTATGTCAATTCAAAGCTCCTGTTCGGACGGCCAAACAGCAATCTGGGAGAATTTGGCTACGACCTCGGTCCGGTCGCAACGATACTCGGCACCGGAGGCGCGGGCATCATTCGTGGTGCCATCACAAGAGCGCCGATCGTATTGGAATCGACGATCATGGAGGCGCAGGCTGGAAGGGCAACAGCATCGGCGATCAGCGAAATTCGTTATACACAAGCCGGCGAGAAGTTCATCCGATATGAAACCGCGAATCCTGCTTTCAGTCGCGTTACCGCGAACGGAGGCACCAAGCCAGGAACCTATGCGGCGCCCGCCAGCGACGGACTGCTACCCGTGAGTCGACGAGCATCCACGTACAACTTGCCGTCTCCAGGACTATCGCGGTCGCGCGCAGTAATCCTTGAACCGCCAGCGGGCACTGCTATCATCGGGCCGCGTACGGTACGTGGTGGCACAGGCAATGAGGTATTCTTTCCATTCGGATTTTGAACATGCTTCGGCTATCTGACAGATGGGGTCCTGTGTTGACGTCGCACCCCGAAACTGGAATGGGGTTCCAGGTCGTATCAATCATTCTGAAAAATGGTATGCGGTATGACCAGGCGATCGTGGAATCTGGCGTAATTACGCGAATTCAAGGTCGCACCGAAATTCCTTTTTCCGAAGACGAGATTTCTGACATTGTGGTCACGCATGACAAGCGCGCGCTTCGAGTTGCCGAATAGTTCCTGCAGGCGCAGCGGTCTTAGAGCGTGAATCTACTTGCTTTCATCCGTCAGGCGGTGTTTGTAACGCGCAACGAGCACGCTGCCAGTACGAAATTTGCGGTATCCGTGAATCTCGATCTCTGCGTCCTCGGGCGTCCCTGGCGGCAGTTGGAACTCGGTCTTGCTCGAGCGGTTTTTACCTGAGCACACCAGATCGCGTGACTGCAGCACACGGCCGTCCATATGCAGGTCAAGCCAGTCCATGTTCCAGCTCTCCACGACGATCTCCGGCTTGCCGTCCCGCGTGCTGTTGGCCACGTGCAAATCATGGTGCGGCTGCTCCGACAGGACCCGCATGGCATGCGCATACAGATCGGCGTCGCCGTTCAAGAGGTCATCGCGGGTCAGGTAGTGCCGGGTCTCTGGATCGGAGCGCACGCCGAGTTCCTCTATTGGCATACCCGTATTGCGATTGATCCGCAGGCAGCGCCGCGCCGCGAACTGCAGATTAATGTCCCGGGGCCACTTGTGGCCGTGGAAAGCACGCCGCTTGGGGGCCGGCAGGTAATCCAGCAGCGCCTCGTACGTCCATACATTGGCCCCGCCGCCGCCCGTGGTGCTGTCCACCCCGATGATCTGCCCGATTTCGTGGTCCTGGAAGCTGGCAGAGATGAAATCTGCCGCGCTATAGCTGCTGGCGCTGGTCAGTAGGACCACCGGACCGAAATATTCCTGGCCCCAGTAATTGACGTCTTTCGCGTTCGAGATCGGGCGGCTTTGGGTGAACGAAGACCCCGTTCGCAGCGCCATATCCACTGAATCCTTCCACTGCCCGAATTTGTTTTTCCGGCTCGCGGTGATATCACGGGTCAGCGTTGTGGCCAGAAACTGGAATGGCAAGGGCACGATCTTGCGCGGGCAAAGCAGTTGCAGAAGCATTTCTGCGTTGCACGCCGAACCACCGGGATTGCCGCGAACATCCAGGATCAATCCGCGGTGCGGTATCAGACTGAGCAGGCGCCGGAATTCGGTGACGAAGTCCGCATACCTGGGATTGCCCTCTGAGAATGGGAACGCGCGGATTCCGATGTATCCATAATCGCCGGTATCGTGACGCAATATCATCGCTTCGAAAGTGCTTGCCATGTGGCTTACGACCTTGCCGGGCATAGAGCCGTTGGCTTCTTCGACCGGACCATGCGCGCGCGACAGGGTTTGAAAAGCGCTGCGCCGGCCGCCGCCTATTGCAACCTCAACGGCCTTTGCCAGCTTCTCTCCGTCTGCTGCGCGTTGCGTACTGTCTGCATCCTTGTGAGGCGCAAAAACAGCCATCGTCGTGACGTTTGCGATATGTGATGCGATATTCATCGCGCCATCATGCTGCGGTGTCGAATCGTCGCCATTGAACAGGAACCACAGGTACTGGGTGGTGGTCATGAACCTGTCGTCCACTTCAGTGTCGAGAACGATAATCCGCCAAGGCAAGCGAAGCTCTGCTATGTGACCAGCCTGGCCTTTGTATTCCACGATTACCCAAGGCGCTTCGGGCTGAAAATCGGCACCGAGCCAGCGCATGGTCATGAACTGGAGTGCGAAGGTAGCGGCCGCATCCAGGTTACTGCCCTCTGACCGTTCTTGCTCATCCTGCACAGCCTGATGCATTGGTACGCCATTCCAGCTGACAATCTCGTCGCCCGCTTGCATAGGCAGCGCGGGCCCTGGCTCCCACAGGGTCCGAGTCACCAGGTATTGCGGCGTGCGGACAAGGTCATCGTCCCGTTTCCGCGTTTCATAACACTTGCCGATCAGGATGGGGAGGAAGGCGATGGAGTGCCGGTGCGGCGGCGGCAGCCGGTAAGCTGTATGAATATCGCCCAGCGACTTCAGAATCTTGAGCATGTCGTCGTGAAAGTCCCAGTGAACCGTGTCATCGTCGATGCGCTGGCGCAGCAGGCGCAGTGACTGCACGGGATCGATCGCGCGGCGGGCCTTCTTCATGTCCAGGTGCACGTAGATTTGCTCCATGACCTGGCGGGTCTGATCGACGATAAATCGCATCTGCTCCGGCGTTGGGTGGTCGAACTGTTCGAGGTACTTGTGCCATTCCTCGAGAGTCAACAGCGTTCCAGCTTTCCCCAGCCGTTCTTTCAGCGCCGCATGTGCTACCGACATCGGGTCAAGCAATTTGGCCTGCTCGATCCAGCCGGCCACCTGTTCCTCCGTCGGAGCCTTTTGGGGCTCTCCGCCGAGTGTGTTGAAGAATCCGAGTACCCCTGTCAGTTTCCCTGCCTCGGATTGCGCAAGTTCGTGCAACGAATTTACGCCAGCAGCGTTCAGCAAACCCTCACGATCAGCGTCGATTCCTTTGATACTGGTGAACTGGGAGAAGGGTTTTCCAGCCATGGCATTCACTCATTCTGTTTTCGGGTACGCCGCCCGGACGCGATGGGAGTCTCGTGCCGCGCTGTGCTCTTCTGCAAGGAGTTCACCGAGGCAATTCGCCAGCATGTGTGCCGTAAATATTGCGCTGGTACCTACCAGACGGTTGTGCTCCGGGCTCAGCGGCAGAGCGTCGAGCATTTCGTCGAATTGCTGCAGATGGTTCGGGTCGAGTTCCCCGTGCAAGCGGTAGGTACGAAATGCCGATGCGGGCAAACCCGACAAACGCTGCAGGCGATCGATGTGGCCCGGCGACGGCGGATTTCCCTCCAGCAGGCGAATGTAGCCCAGTAACGCCGCTGGGTGATAATGGTAGATCCAGTAGTACTGCGCACCGGACATTGCGGCGACCGAGGTCGAAGGGATCTTCTCCAGCACCCTGGCCTCGGAAAGGCCTGCGGATACCAGGTCTTCCATCAGCCAGGTGTCATGATGGGCTTCTTCCTCGATATGGACCTCGAGGTATTCATGCAACTGCTTGCAAAGGCCATCATCTGGGCCGAGCTGCCTCGCCCGCAGGCTGGCCGCCTGCATCAAGGGTACGCTCGCTCTGACGATCTGGTGCATCAGCACGAGGAACGGCGCCACCAGCCGGTCGACTCGAGCGTCCTGCCAGAACAGGTCGTACATTAGAAACAGCGGTATGCCGGAAGTTTCGATGGTACCGGTGAGCAAGCGGCTATTAGAAATTTCCGGTCTGTCTCGCATCAGAAATCTGATTTCCTGGCGCCGCAATTCTTGAACTTTGCCCAGCGACAGAGTATAAGCGACCGCTACAGTTGCGGAGCGCGCCCCTAGCGATTCTCCGGCGAATGCTAGAGAAATAACCTTTTGGAGTTGTAAATGGCCACACCAATCGAGCAAATGGAAGCCGCGGGCATTCTCGACGCCAGCGGCCTATCAGCTGAAGTGCGAGACCGCATCAATGCCAGCACGTCTCAGGAAACCGTCGACCACCTGATCAAGTTCAAGAAAAGCATCGATAAGCACACCTCTCATCCACAGCCAAAGAAGTGGAAACCCGGTCCCGACGGCTCGATGCTCTGAACCTGCAGGCCAATTCCCGATAAGTGAAAAGAAGGCGGGCTGGTGGGCGCTGGAAGGCGCTCCCACCCGCAAGATAGCAGCCGTTTCGGCCCGCACCACCGGGTTGGATGAAACGCTGGCGCGGCTCCAGTCCTGCGCTCCGCTCGTACCCATAACCCGAGTAGCGGACTTGACGCCCCTTGACCCGCTCGGGTTACCGGTATTCAGCGCCACCACCCCGCTGGCCAAAGATCTGACCACGCACATGGGCAAGGGCCAGGATGCCATCAGTGCCCAGGTCAGCGCCATGTGTGAGGGATTGGAGCGCTGCTCCGCCGAGCATTGCGGCGGCGCGATGCTGCGCGGAAGTCTAAGTGAGTTGCGCTCGACGGGCCGCAATGCGCGCGATCCGCGCGACTTTGAATTGCCCGATGATTCGCTGTTCCGTGACGACCTGCCCATCACCTGGGTGGAGAGCTGGGACCTGCTCCGCAATGAGGCGGCCTGGCTGCCTCTGGACCTTGCGGTCAACCCGCCGAGCGAGGGTGTACTGCACGATGTCGACACCAACGGCCTCGCGGCGGGCAATTCTCATCTTGAAGCCATCGTGCATGCCCTGTGCGAAGTCATCGAGCGTGATGCGCTGGGACAGCACCTTTTCGTGGCAACGTTTGGTGATGCGGGTGAGCCCGGACCATTGCAGCAGCGCGTGGATCCGGAAACCCTGCCCGCCTCCTGCAAGATCTGGGTTTCGCGTATTAGGGAAGCGCACCTGGAGGTGGAAGTCACGTGTATCAACACAGAAATCGAAGTGCCGGTATTCCGCAGCGTGCTGGTGGACTACGCCTATCCGAGCAACGGGTGGTTCGAAACGCGCCGCTTCGTCGGCTACGGCGCGAGTCCAAATGCCGAGCTGGCCGCGCTGCGGGCGATCAGCGAGGCCGTGCAGTCGCGAGTCGCGGTCGTCCAGGGTGCGCGTGATTCTTTCAACACGCTGGCCACCCCGGCCCGATATTCCAATCCTGGCGCCTACCTGCACGACTTCAATGCCGGTCAACGGGTTTCCTTCGCCGGCATTCGCAGCTTCGTCTGCGATGATCTGATGCAGGACCTGGAACACCTGCTCGATCGCCTGCACAAGGCCGGCATCAATAGTGTTTATGCGATTGACCTTACCCGCCGCGAACTGGGCATGCCGGTGGTCCGTGTGAGGATCCCTGGGCTGACATCGTTTGCGGCCAATCGAAGGCGGGCCGGCTGGCGCTGTCTGCGTCACCTGCTGTAAGCAACGTGAACTTGCCCCCCATCGTCTATGTCGGTCCCAGCCTCGACCCGCAGTTGGTTGGAGTCCACCTGCCGGGGGCTCAGGTCATGCCGCCGGTGCGCCGCGCGGACCTGTACCGTGACCGGATGCTGGGTTTTTCATTCTTCGTCATCCTGGATGGGGTTTTTTTTCAGCAGCTGGCAATACCGCCACGCGAAGTTCTGGACGTAATAGCCGATGGCGGGACCGTGGTTGGCGCCTCCAGCATGGGCGCCATCCGGGCCGCAGAGTGCTGGCCGGCTGGCATGCGCGGGATAGGTACCATTTACCGGCTGCTGCGCCGCGGGTCTCTGCGTTCGGACGATGAAGTGGCGGTAGTCTTCGGCACCGAAAACCCGCACCTGCAGTCATCCGTGCCGTTAGTGAATGTCCGCTACGCGTTATCGCGTGCACTACACAAGCGGGAAATCGAGCGCCGGGTTGCGGATCGGATCATCGCCGCGGCGGAGTGCTGCTTCTACGCCGAGCGCAACTGGCCCAACCTGCTCGAACAAGCCGGCATCGAAGATTCCAATGGGATGCTGCGGCATTGCCTTGCAAGCTACGACCTCAAGGGCCTGGATGCGGTCCGGGCGCTCAAAGCTTCGGCAAGGTTGCTGCGCCGCGAGCACACACTTCTGGATCGACCGCGCCGCACGAACGTGCCTTTCCGGCCAAGTGAACTCACCCGCGAGCGGACTCATGACGCTTTCGGGCCGGCCGGAGAAGCGTCGCTTCGGCCCGGTGTCTGGTCCTGGCTTCGCACCAGCGGCAGGATCAAGCGTTACTTGCATTTCATCCCCGAGCTGACCAATTGGGCGAACCTCGGTCTTACGGGCGATGTTCTTCCTGCGGCCGCCTGGCGTCATTTGGAAGATCTGGGCGAACTGGACGCGCTCGCATACCGCTACCGGGCAATCATGGCAGCCGCTATACAAGCCCGTGAAGACGGGCTGGTGGCGACCAGCCGGCATCATCACCAGGCGCAGATGGAGATTGCACTGGAGCACCAGTTTCCATCGTGGGAGGCGCTGCGCGACTCGCTTGCCGGAAACACGCAGCAGTGGCGGGACATCCGCGCGTACCGTGATACCCTGAGCCTTGCAAAGTGCCTGCGGGACAAACTCTTCGGCTGCGCCAATTCCGACGGCTGACCGCCCCTGATAGTCATTGGCTGACATGCGACGACAAGCATCGCAGACTGTCAAATAGGAAATCCGAATGAGTTCCCACTTGCGGGCCAGGCCTTTCGAAGCCTATGACGGAGATGACCCGTTCATCTTTGTGTCCTATGCGCACCTGGACTTCGAGCTCGTCTACCCCGAACTGGACCGGATTCGGAAGCTGGGCTTCAACATCTGGTACGACCAAGGCATCGAAGTCGGCAAGAACTGGACCGATCAACTGGCGCAAAGGCTCAGCGATTGCGCACTGGTCATTTTCTTCATCACGCCCAACTCCGCGCTCTCGCGGCATTGCGGTAACGAGGTGCACTTTGCGCTGGACCTCGAAAAACCCTTGCTGAATATCTATCTCCGGCCGGCGACTTTGTCGCCGGGGCAGCGCATGCAACTCGGTGCCATCCAAGGCATCGTAAAGCACGAGCTGGGCGATACAGAATACGCGGACAAGTTGCAGGCGACGCTGCAAAGGCTGATGTCGAGCAGAAGTGCGGCGGAGCAGACGTCTGACGCGCGCGCGGTGCGCGCAGGGCCGTCACTGCCGATGGGGCTGGTCACACTGCTCGACCTGGACATCTTCGCTCGTCACGAACTTGAAACTCAACTTGGCGACCGATTCGCGGAGCTTATTCTCCGTCTGCGCAGCCGAGTGCGCGATGTTATCGCGCGGCACTCTGGCTACCAGATCGATATGCACGGTGACAATTGTTTCGCGGCATTCATTTCAGCCAATGACGGCATGCTTGCTGCGATTGATATTCAGCAAGCGGTGCGCCAAGAGGAATGGCCATGTGGTCTCCGGGTAAAGGTGCGCATAGGCCTGCACACTGGCCAACCTAGCCTTGCCGACAACCAATATTTCGGGGAGGACGTAAGCCGTGTCCGCCTGATAGTCGCCGCCGCTAATCCCGGACAAATCCTGCTTTCTTCCGCTGCCCGAGCGCAGATGCCCGCGATCCAACTACCGGAGGGCACCGAGCTGCGTGACCTGGGCTCGCATCGCCTGCGCGGCTTGCCTTACCCGGAAGTGTTGTACGACCTGTCCGTGCCGGGCCTCGACCGCAGTTTCGGGCCCATCGCCACTCTCACAAATCGGCCCACCAACCTGCCCCGGGCGCTGTCGAGTTTCGTGGGCCGAAGTGTGGCGCTCACGAGGATCGCCGACATTCTCAAGCGCGAGGAAACACGCATCCTGACCCTTACCGGTCCGGGCGGTACCGGCAAGACGCGCCTTGCCATCGAAGCCGCACGCATGGCAGAGCAGAACTTCATCGACGGCGTATTCTTGGTGGAACTCGACGCAGTCACCGATCCCGAGCGCATGATTCCTGCCATCGCCGAAGCGCTGGGGATCAAGGAACTGCTCGGCAAGACGCTGTACGAATCGCTGGTTTACCGACTGTCCGATGCCCGGATGCTGCTGGTGTTGGATAATTTCGAGCAAATTGTCGAAGGCGCTTCGCAGCTCCCGAAACTGTTGCATGAATCTCCCGGTCTGAAATTGCTGGTGTCCAGCCGGGAATCACTGCGCTTGCAACTGGAACGGGAATATGCGGTCGAGCCTATGCAACTACCTGTGCCGGACGACGCCCAGGACATCGACCGCATGGGACGCATCGAGTCGGTGCAGCTATTCCTGGAACGAGTGCGGGAATTCAAAGCGGATTTCGCACTTACCCCCGAAAACGCAAGAGCGGTGGCCTCTATCTGTGTAAGGCTGGACGGGCTGCCACTGGCAGTGGAACTTGCTGCAGCAAGGCTGAAATTTCTCTCGCCGCAGGCACTGCTGCAAGACCTGGAACGAAGCCTGGATGTACTCAAGAGCAAATCGCGCGATCTACCGGAGCGGCAACGCACTCTGTACAGCACTGTGGAGTGGAGCTACAAGCTGCTCGACCCTGTCGAGCGCGAACTCTTTGGCTGCCTGTCGGTATTTCGCAGTGGGTTCTCCCTGTCCGCGGCGCAGCTGGTGACTGCGGTGGTACACCACGCGGGCTTCCTGGCGGATAGTATTGAGTCGCTGGTCAGCAAGAGTCTGCTTAAAACGGATCCGGACCAGATTGAACCGCGTTTCTGGATGCTGGAGACCATTCGCGAGTTTGGAGCGAGGGCGCTTGAGGAATCAGGCGAAACTTATCGGATCAGCGAAAACCACGCCCGCTATTACGTGGAATTAGCCGAGTCCCAGGCACCAGGCTTAATCGGTCGGCAGCAGCGCCAATGCGTCACTCGCCTGCTCGCGGACAACAACAATCTCCGGAGGGCCTTGGATTGGTCCCTTGAACAGGGCCGAGCCGATTTCATCGCGCGCATGTTCCACGCGCTGAAATGGATGTGGCTCACTCAGGGCCATTTCACCGAGACCCGGGAGCGCGTAGCGAAAGCGTTGGAGCGATTCGGCTCAGCAGAAGACAGCCGCGAGAAAGCGCTGATTCACGAAACCGCCGCTTGGGTGGATGTGCTTTCCGGCGACTATGCAGCGTCGGCGCCGAACCTCGAAATCTGCCACGGCATATATATGACATTTGGTGACGAGGCGGACCTTGGGCGCACTCGGTTGCTGCTCGGCCTGGCCCGGATGGCGACAGGCGCGGCGGGCGGGCTGGACATGTGTGTCCAGGCGGTCGAGGCGTTCCGCCGCATCGGAGACGATTATTATCTTGCCCTCTCGAACATAACTGTGGGGATATGCCACCTGTTCCAGGGCGAAGCGCAAGAGGCTGAGAAATACTGGCAGCAGGCGCTGGAAATACTTCGCAGGATCGGAAACAGCTACTGGCCGGGACAAATCCTGCAGAATCTAGGCCACTTCCGTCTCCAGGCCAATGATTGGCCCGGCGCTTTCAAACTGTTCATGGAAAGTCTGGAACTGGCGAGAGAATTCGACTACCCGATCGTCTCCAACCTGGCGGTCGCTGGCATGGGTGGCGTGGCCGTGCTGCGTGGCCGGCACGCCGACGCGGCCAGGCTGTTCGGCGCGGTAGAACATGCGATGGCCAAGCTGGGCATCAAGTTCGAGCCGCTTGACCAGGCGCAAATGGACAATTACCTCGCCATGGTCACTGAAGCCCTGCCCGAAGCCGATTTCAAGGCCGCGATCTACGAAGGCGCGAACTGGAGCGAACAGCAGATTCGTGCCGCGGCCCAAGCTGTCGAACGGGACTGACCATTAGCGCCCGCTTGCGCGTCGAGTCTCACCAGTAATAGCGGATCTGTCCGCTGACCCAGCGTGGCCGCCCGTAGTGCTCCTGGTTAAACCCGAGGCCGATCGGGGTGCGGTAGACCAGGTATTCCTCATCGGCGAGGTTGCGGACTATGACGCCAAACTCCCAGTGGCCATCGCCGGTCATGAAACTCAGCCGCGCATTGGCGATTCCGTAGCTTTCGATCTGACCAGAAGGATTGTTCAGGGCCTCGGCAAAATGGTCATCCAGCCAAGCGTAGTCGAAAGTGAGCGCAAATTGACCGCCAAACCCCGACCACCTCTTGCTCAGCATCGCGTTGAAGGTGGTGTCCGGGGCCAGCGGCATTTCCCGGTCCGTAACACGCAGTGACGGCAGGACAACGTCCTTGATCTTCGTGTCCAGCACACTGATACCGAGACCAATGTCCCAGCCGGATTGCGACGAGGCGTGCAACTCAGCTTCCATGCCATTCACTTCCGCGTTGATGTTGGAGACTCGGGGGGCCAGATCCTCGAAGGTGAATCCCTGGTAGTCGTCGTAGTCGTAAGTGAATGCGGCGGCACTGAGCCTCGCCCGGCCGTTCATCAGCGTTGCCTTGAATCCCGCCTCAAGCGAATTCAGTGTTTCACCGCCGAATCTTGTCACCTCGCCACCGAGAAAGGGCGCATTCCAGCCGCCAGACTTTATGCCCCTTGAGTAACTCAAGTATGTCATCCATTGCATGTTCGGGTGCCACTGCAGCGCCAGGCGGCCCGACCAATCGCCCTCGCCGCTGGCATCCGTTGCCTCGGTCTGCCCGAGCAGGCCACCGGGGCCAATCGGAATACTGTCGATGAATTCAGCGGAAGCAAATTTGAAATCCAGGTCGTCCTCTGTATATCGCGCACCCACGACCAACATCCAGGCCGGGTCGATGTCGTACTCGAGCTGACCGAAGACCGCGCGCGAGGAAGTGTCCATGCGCCAGTTGCTGATCAGGTTGTCCGTGGTGCCGAATGCCGCGACGTCACCCGGCGAAATCACACCGAAAGTGGACAGTACATCGTCAAAATACTGCAGGTTGACAATGGCGTTCTGGCCCGAATTTGCCTCACGATCGATGAAGTACAGGCCGGCAATCCAGCGCGATCGCTGGCCCGCGCCGTTGAGCCTGAATTCCTGGGTGAAATGCCCCGAGTCTTGCCCGGACACCAGGTCGAAGCCCGGACGTGGCGACATTTCGCCATCCTCGCGATGCGAGGCCTCGTAATCCAGGAAATTAGTAACTGAGGTCAGAGTCGTGTCATTGATAGTCCATTCGACGATGCCAGTGAGATACCGAGTCTCAGATTCAAAAAAGCCGGCGGTATCCTGTTCCCCCGTAAACGGGTCGGTGCTGCTTTCGCGGTGCCCCGAAGGGTCGCAACCGGGGCAGGTGCCCCAGAAATCTACATCCCGCGGCAAGCTGAACAGCAGGCCGTCCTCATTGACGCCTACGGTCGAGTGCTTGTAGGCCAAGTCCGTTTCCTGGTCGCCATAGAATCCGATCAGCCGGATTCTCACGTCATCGTTCGGGTCGAACTGCAACTGGGCGCGGACACCGGTTTCGTCGCGGCCACGAACATCTTTGTTCAAGGTTGTATTGAACATGAAGCCGTCGTAGGAGTCGTGCAGCAAGGAAAGGCGCCCGGAAACGTTATGGCCCAGCGAACCGCCGATTGCGCCTTCGACGCGCAATTGTGATTCCTCCCCGACTTGCACATCGGCATAGCCACCCGCCTCAGCACTGGGCGCGTGGGTCACGAAATGCAGCAAACCACCGGTAGCATTGCGTCCGAACAGGCTACCCTGAGGCCCCTTGAGCACCTCGACACGCTCAAGATCGAACATCTGAAAATTGGCCGCGGACAACACACTTACGTAGGCTTGATCAATGTAGACCGCGTTTGGTGGTTCCAGGTGAAAGCCCAGGTCATTCTGCGAAACGCCGCGAATGCTCGAAACGGTAATCAATTGCTCGCTGCCCTCTGCGAACAGCAGGCCAGGCGTCTGCGCGGCGATATCAACGTTCTTGGTCAGGCCCAGTGCGGTGATTGCCCGGTCCGTCAGTGCGGAAACGGAGATCGCCACGTCCTGAATGTTTTCTTCACGTTTCTGCGCGGTGACGATGACCTCTTCGATAGCGAAGGTCTCCGTCTCAGCGCTCGCGCACAGTGGCAGCAACACGAGGCCCATCAGACAGCAGATGCTTCTCTGATTCATGATGTGCTTATTTCCTTTCCCCATTCTTCTTCTACCCGCCGTGATGCAACGAACCGGCCCGAGAATAACGGAAACCGTGTTACTCTGAGTCATCCCGCCATGGCATGCTCATCCGGTTGCAGATGATACGCGTTTTACTTCAGCTGGCGGTGCGTTCGACTCCCTCATTCGCGCCTTCAATTCGAGCACTATTTGCCGCACTGAACGAGTCGGCCCCTCGCCGATGACTACCCGAGAGACCGTGGCCGAGGCCGCCGCAACGAGCGCGCTGTGGGATTCCGCGGCGATGGACTGCCACCTCCTGATCAAGACGCTGGGGAGCGATGCCGTCCACATCAACTCATGAACTCCCGACGCCGCATGGCTGTGCCGTACTTTTCCAGGACAAGAATTCCTCGCAAATCGCAAATTATTGTTGTTGGTGGGCGCGACAGGGATCGAACCTGTGACCCCTACCATGTCAAGGTAGTGCTCTACCGCTGAGCTACGCGCCCCGAAAGATGGCGGATAGTACTGGAATACCTCGCCTTGGGTCCAATATAGGGCCCGTGGGAATGCTGACATCGCAGCCAACGGCCATGGGCGGCTTCCGGATCGAGGACCTGCTCACCGACGCGGCGTACCCACACGCGGTCGCGCACCTGAAGCTGCTGCAGACCCACATATCGTGGGTCGTGCTCACTGGCCCTTATGCCTACAAGATCAAGAAGCCCGTGCGCTACGCCTTCATCGATGCTTCGACGCTCGAACGGCGACGCTTTCTCTGCGAAGAGGAACTGCGCCTCAACCACCGGTTCGCCCCGGATCTCTATGTCGACGTGGTGCCGATCGTCCTGGATGGCGGCCGGCTCAAAGTCAGCGGAAACGGCGAGCCCGTGGAATTCGCCGTACGGATGCACGAGTTCGATCCATCACAGGAGCTTGCCGCCCTGCTGGGGCAGAATGTTGTGACGGCCCAGGACATGAGTACATTTGCCGCGCGCATTGCGGATTCGCATCGCCTGGCCGCCGTGGCGAACCTGGAGGACTCGTTCGGATCTTTTCAGACGGTACGTGCAGCAATGCTCGCCAATTTTGCGCTGCTGCGGACACATCTGGGTGACGCGCTGCAATTGCAACTGCTGGAACGGCTGGCATCCTGGACGGAAGACTCCCTGACAAGGCTGAGGCCGCTGATCGAATCGCGTCGGCAGTCGGGAATGGTGCGCGAATGCCATGGTGACCTGCACAGCCGCAATATCGTGCGTTGGCGGCAGCGGTGGCTGCCATTCGACAGCCTGGAGTTCGACCCCGATTTGCGCTGGGTCGATGTGATAAGCGACGCGGCATTCCTGTTTATGGACTTGGTGTCGCGTCACCACGAAGACCTTGCCCACGCGTTTCTGAGCCGCTACCTCGAAGACACAGGCGACTACGAGGGACTGCGCCTGTTGCCGCTGTACGCCGCCTACCTTGCTCTCGTGCGTGCCAAGGTCGACGCCCTGGGTGCCGAAACCGCCGGTCCGGAAGAGCGCCGGGCACTCGAGGCGCGCTTGGCGGAGCGGCTTGCAACCGCGGTACTCTTCATGGATGCGAGGCCTCAGGTGCTGGTCATCATGCATGGCGTGACGGCCTCGGGAAAATCCTGGCTGAGCGAACGACTGGTTTCCCGGATTCATGCCGTGCGAATCCGCTCCGATCTCGAGCGCAAACGCCTGTTGGGTGTCGCACCCCTTGCCCGGAGGGTATTCGGTGTCGGCGAAGGCGATTACACTGCAGCGACGATGCAACACACGTACGAGCGGCTTCTCGAATGCGCCGATTCTGCACTGGAGGGGTCCTGTAGCGTCATCGTCGATGCCACTTTCCTGAATGCGGCTTACCGCGCGATGTTCGGGTCATTGGCCTTGCGACGGCGCTGCCGGTACCTGATCGTGTCCTGCATCAGCGATGCGGCGACATTGAAGTCACGCCTCGAGTCGCGCGCCCGCACCGGTCTGGACCCCTCAGAAGCCACGACGGCAGTTCTTGATCAGCAGCTTCGGTCTCTTCAACCGCTGACCAAAGAGGAGATGCGATACGCCGTGCAGGTCGATACCAGCCGGCTGGATTCGGCCGACGCAGGGCTCCTGGAAATCACGGCACAGCTCTTGCAGGAAGCTCCATGACGTCCGCGTCTGCCGTACAGGAATTCAGTGCCTTGCTCGATGTCGCCGTGGATGCCGTCATCATCATCGACCATCGCGGCATCATCGAGTCCTTCAATCGCGCCGCTGAGAAGCTATTCGGCTGCAGCGCCGCCGAAGCCATCGGCACGAATGTCAGCCTGTTCATGCCGGAGCCACACCGAAGCCAGCACGACCTTCACATCAAGCGTTATCTGTCCAGCGGCGATGCCCATATCATCGGCATCGGTCGTGAAGTTGAGGCATGCCGCAAAAACGGCAGCATTTTTCCTGCTCACCTGGCGGTCGGCCGGATTCCTGGTTCGGCTCCACCGCGCTTCGTCGGATTCCTGCATGACCTGACCGCACGTCACCACGCCGCTGAAGAACAACGCCGAACGCAGCAGCGCATGGCCCGGGTATCGCATCTCGCGACGATGGGAGAAATGGCCGCGGGGATCGCGCACGAGATCAACCAGCCCCTGGCCGCCATTTCCAATTATGCCCTGGCATGCGAAAAGCTTCTTCAAGCCCCCGCACCGGACCTCGCCGAGGTCCAAGGCGCGCTCCGGCAGATATCGGGCCAGGCACTGCGTGCCGCGGAGATCATCCGCCGCGTGCGCAATCTCGTGCGCACCCATGAGCCGCGGCGCGAACTGTTTAGCATCAACGAGCTGGTCAGGGAGTTATCGGCGCTGATCCGTGCCGATGCCCTCCTCCATGACGTGCAGTTGTCTCTCGAACTTGCCGACGGTCTCCCACCTATCGATGTAGACGGCATCCAGATCCAGCAGGTACTGCTGAATCTCATTCATAATGCCGTCGAGGCGCTGGGCGCCTCCGGCAAGGGCGAGCGCCGCGTCATCGTTCGCACGCGCCGCCGCGAGCGTGACGACGTCGAAATCTGGGTGATCGACTACGGTCCGGGAGTCGATCCGGCGATTGCCCAGCGCATATTCGACCCGTTCTGCACGACCAAGGAACAGGGCACGGGGCTCGGGCTTGCGATCAGCAAGTCGATCGTCGATGCACATCAGGGACGGCTGGAGTATCGACCCAATGCACCGCGCGGCGCCTGTTTTATCGTGACTCTGCCGGCTGCCAAGGATGCCACATGATGATTGCACAGGAAGCCAAGGCCACCGTTTTCGTCGTCGACGACGACGAAGCAGTACGAAATTCGCTGAGCCTGCTGCTGAAATCGAAGGGCATAGCCGCCGTGACTCATGCGTCGGCCGCCGAGTTTCTCGCGGCCTACGATCCGGAGCAGTCGGGCTGCATCATCCTGGATGTGCGGATGCCCGGCATGAGTGGTCTTGAACTGCAGGACGAGCTCAACCGGCGGGGTGCCGTCATTCCGGTCATCTTCATCACCGGTCACGGCGATGTGCCGATGGCAGTGGAAGCCATGCAGCATGGCGCCCTGGACTTCCTGCAAAAACCCTTCAGCGATCAGGACCTCACCGACCGGATAGACCGGGCACTCGCCGCGGACTTGAGGAATCGCGCGGTGTTGAGCGAAAAGGATCAAATCCGGGCGCGCCTGGCAGCATTGACCCGGAGAGAGATGCAGGTGCTGCGGCTCGTCACACTCGGCAAGTCAAACAAGGTGATTGCCGGAGATCTGGGCGTCAGCCAGCGCACCGTCGAAATCCATCGGGCACACCTGATGCAGAAGATGGGCGCCACTTCACTCGCGCAGCTGGTCCGCATGACGATGATCGCCGACATGGGTATTTCTACGTATTGATCCTCGCATCGGCTCCCCTAGACTGATCAGTGGCTGGTGAGATGGGCCGGTCGTCAGACAGAGGAGGTAGTTATGAATCTCATGCGTTGGGAGCCCTTCAGGGAAACAGACGAATTCTTCCGGAACCTTGCCCCTCCGATGTTTGGCAGGTGGCCACAGTTGCTCGGTGAGAACGTGGGAATGAAGATCGAGTGGTCGCCCGTCGTTGACATCAAGGAAACGGATCTTGAGTACCTTGTGAAGGCGGAACTTCCGGGGCTCAAGAAGGAAGATGTGAGGGTGACCCTGGAAGAAGGCGTGCTCACGATCGAGGGCGAGCGCAAACAGGAGAAGGAAGAGAAGACCGAGAAGATTCATCGTGTCGAGCGCTTCTACGGCACATTCTGCCGCAGCTTCACGCTTCCGGAGTTCACGGACCCCAGTGCCATCCGTGCCGATAGCAAGGACGGCGTGCTGACGGTCCATGTTCCGAAGCTGAAGATCGAAAAGAAGAAGGCCCTGCAGATCAAGGTCGACTAACGGCCACCATAGGCACGGCGCGCGCCCCGTTCGGAAGGCGCGCGCCGGGGCCACGTCGTCTATCCCTTCACGCAAATAAGCGGCTCCAGGCGCGCGACCTTGCGCGCAAGGCCCGCCCTGTCCGCAAGATCCACCACCGCCGTCACATCCTTGTAGGCGCCAGGTGCCTCTTCCGCCACACCACGCATCGAGGGACTGATGACGATGATGCCTCGTGTCTTCAACTCTGCCAACAACTGGCGACCATGCCACTGCCTCGCCGCCTGGTGGCGCGACATGCAGCGCCCGGCACCGTGACAGGCGGAACTGAACGACAACGACTCGCCCTGGGCGGTTCCCACGAGCACATACGATGCGGTGCCCATAGAGCCCCCGATCAGGACCGGCTGGCCATGCGCACGCAGATCTTCGTGCAGGCCAGGGTGGGCGGGACCGAAAGCACGAGTCGCCCCTTTGCGATGCACGAACAGCTGGCGCGACTCGCCACCGATGGAATGTGTCTCCTCCTTGCAGGTGTTATGCGACACATCAAAGAGGACATTCAGGATTGCGTCTGGCAGAAACTGCCTCACCGCCTGACGTGTCAGGTGCGTGATGATCTGGCGGTTGGCCAATGCGCAGTTTGTCCCAGCACGCATCGCTCCCAGGTAGCGCTCGCCCAGTTCGGACCGGATCGGTGCGCAGGCAAGTTCACGATCCGGCAGATGGATCCCATACGACGGGGCGGCCTGTACCATCATCTGCAGATACTCCGTACCAATCTGATGGCCGAGACCACGCGAGCCGCAATGGATGCTGACGACGATTTCGCCCGCCCTCAAACCGAACCCGTCCGCGACTCGAGGGTGATAAACCTCGACCACATGCTGCACTTCCAGATAGTGATTGCCGGAGCCGAGGGTGCCCATTTCGTCGCGCTGACGTCGTCGCGCCCGTTCCGAGATGGCAGACGGCTTGGCGTGCAGGCATTGGCCGCCCTCCTCGATTCGTTCGAGATCCTCAGCCGCGCCATAGCCCCTGCTGACGGCCCAACGCGCGCCACCCGTCAGCATTTCGTCCATTTCGGACTCGCCAAGGCGGATTCGGCCAATGCTGCCGACCCCAGCCGGGATTGCGCGTCCCAATTCGTGCGCCAATTCCGCCTTCACTGACTCGATCCGTTCGCGCGGCAGCCCCGTTGTCAGCGTGCGGACGCCGCAAGAGATATCAAACCCGACGCCGCCGGCCGAAACGATGCCGCCCGCCGCCGGATCGAAGGCGGCAACGCCGCCAATTGGAAAGCCATAACCCCAATGCGCATCCGGCATCGCGTACGCGGCGCCAACGATACCGGGCAGACAGGCAACATTGGATAACTGCACGAAGACCTTGTCGTCCATGTCGCGCAGCAATGCCTCGTCGGCATAAAGAATTCCAGGCACGCGCATCGCGCCTGCTGGCTCGATCCGCCAGCTGTATGCCGTCTCCCGCCGCAACTTATCGAGATCCATCGCATTGCCTCAGACGTCGACGATGCACTGCGCGCACCAGCTGCCGTCCGGCTGCCGCGCGACACGCAATTCCGTGTAGGTTGCGCCTTTGATCTCGACTGTCGGTTGGTGGCGCTCGGTAGCAACTGGCTCTCCGCTCAGGGTGGCAGTCAGCTGGCTGCCATCAATAGTCACTTCGTAATGCCCGAACAGGAGTTTCTCGACGCTCATTTCATAGACGACCGAATTCAGCCATTCGTACAACAAGCCATCCAGGTCCGGCCCCTCGCACTGCAGTTTTCTTTCCTGGCGTAACTGCACGCCTGCGGGGTCGGTGACCACGGCCGTGAGAGCGAGCGCCGCTTGCTCGAATGCCTCGGCCGGAGTCGGCCCGATGCCTCGCACGCCGATATCCGCGCCATGTTCAAAATGCTCCCAGCGCGCAATCGCCGCGGACCGCTGCATGCCGCGTAACCCTCCTGAGCAATCTATGCCCGGCCAGTGCCAAGGTCCTGCATTCGGTGCCCGATCTGTATCGTGGCATGTACGTATTGAACCGGGACAATGCGCCGGGGGACACTCCTCATCGAAATACGCGCGAGCCTAAGGAAGGCTGGATACGAGTTCCAAGTTCATGCAGATTCCCCTGGAGATCGTCTTTCGCAACATGGAGCCTTCCCCGGCCGTCGAAGGGCGCATTCGCAGTCTGGTGGCGCGGCTGGAAAGATTCAGCCCGCATATCATTCACTGCCATGTAGTCGTCGAAGCGCCACACCGTCATCAGCAACAGGGCCGGTTATTCGATGTCGCCCTGCGCATGACGGTCCCGGGCGACGAGATCGCGATTCAACGCGCCGACCAGGCCGATCAGGCGCACGAAGATGTCTACGTCGCTCTACGCGACACCTTCAGGGCTGCCAGGCGTCAGCTTCAGGACTATGAGCGGCGGCGCCGGCAGCAAGTGAAGTTCCATGCCGGCGCCGTGCATGGTCGCATCAGCGAAATCGACTGCGAACGCCAGTTCGGCCGCATCGAGTCAAATGATGGCCGATTGATCTACTTTCACCGTAACAGCGTCCTCGGTCTGCCATTCGACAAACTGGCGATCGGCACGACTGTGCGCTTTGTCGAGGAAGCTGGAGACCAGGGACCGCAGGCGAGCACCGTTCAAGCTGCCTGAGGCCTATGCGGAGATCGCCAATGAAGACCCAATCGGCATTGCACGCGACGGATCACGGCTATTTCAATCGGCGTCTTCGCGAGCGGTGGCTCGTGTTGCGGGAGGAAATCCGCAACACTCTGCTGCGCGCGGATGCCGAGAAGTACGCCGATATCGCCGGCGCGGTTCACGACCTGGAGGACGAATCACTCGCCGATCTGCTGACCGACATCACCCACGCAGAGATAGGACGCGACGTCGAGGAAATCCGCGACATTGAATCCGCCCTGCAGCGCCTGGCCTCGGGCACTTACGGCATCTGCGTTCGTTGCCAGAAACCGATCGATCGTGAACGGCTGGATGCGTATCCGACCGCAAAGCGCTGCCTGCCCTGCCAGCAGTTACAAGAGCGAAATCGCCCTTCCACCCGCGGACCGACGCTCTAGGACTCCTTTCAGGCGTGTTGCCGCAGTTCCGGGGCTTTCTGGCTGCGGATCGAACCTGCGACATCCGCCATCTGAACGACAAGATGATCGAACGCATCGTCCAGTGACATCACGCCGGCAATCCTTCCCAGCGAATCGATGACCGGCACGCGCCTCACTCCCAAGGCACGCATGCGATGCAGTGTCTTGCCGATATCATCTGCATAGCCGGCGACTAGTGGATCCGGTGTCATCACGTCGCTCACCTTCAGCATGTGCGGGTCGATATCCCGGGCCATCACCTTGATCACCAGGTCGCGATCTGTGACGACACCCACAGGCTTCAAGCCTCCCGCGCCTGCGTCAGTGACCACCAGATACCCGACTTCCCTGCTGCGCATCACATCTGCAGCTGCTGCTACGTCCGTGCTGCGATCGACGGTGATGACCTTACGGGTGCAGATTGTGCCGACTGACATGTTCGTACCCTCCATTGACCTGCTGCGCAAAGGACCGTACGCCTGTCAGGCCGCAATTGCTGTACGTAGTTGTGCGGATGCCCTCAGTCCAGTTCCATGACCTCGCGATACTCCGGAACGACCGCAGGCCACCGGTACTCGTGTTCTATGCGCTGGCGCAATGCATCGGCGGCAGCTGGCTCGCCATGGGTCACGAAGACCTGGCGCGGCGGCGGGCGAATCTGGCCCATCCAGGCCAGCAGCTCGTCTGCATCCGCATGTGCAGACGAAGCCTCGAGTTGACCGACCTCCGCCCGCACTTCGAATTCCTGCCCATGAATCCGCAGAAACGGGGCTCCTGCCAGCAAGGCCGCACCTCGGGTGCCAGGCTCCTGGAACCCGGCAAATAGCACGAGATTGCGCGCATCGCCAAGAAAGGCCTTCAAGTGGTGCAGCACCCGCCCGCCGGTTGCCATGCCGCTTGCGGACAGGATGATCATCGGGCCGGTGCGGCTGTCCAGCGCCTTCGACTGATCCGCAGCGTTTACGAGGGTCGCGGCGCCACACATGCGCCGGCATTCCGCATCGTCCAGCCGGTGCTCCGCGCGAAACACGCCGTACAGCGTCGTCGCATCAACCGCCATCGGACTGTCCAGAAATACCGGGACATCAGCAAGCAGCCCGCGATCCTTGAGTCGCGCGATATGCAGGAGCAAAGCCTGGGCGCGACCCACGGCAAATGTGGGAATCACGATGACCCCGTTGCGCGCGAGAGCGCGTCGCAGCCAGCCCCCGAGTTCCGTTTGCGCGTCGATCGGCGGATGCCGCCGGTCTCCGTATGTGGATTCAATCACCAGGTAGTCAGTGGGCGCGGGCGCAGCCGGCGCACGCATCAGTGCGTCATTCGGGCGCCCGAGATCGCCGCTGAACGTGATCGACACCCCTTGGTACTCGAGACGGACGAATGTGGCGCCGAGAATGTGTCCCGCTGACCTGAATTCGGCGCTTACGCCATCCACGGGTTCCCAGCGCTGTCCGACTTTCGCCACCCGAAACCGGGTCAGGCATTCCTCGGCTTCCTGCATCGTATAAAGCGGCAGCGCCGGGTGATGCTTCGAGAACCCGTGCCGGTTCGCGAACTTCGCATCCTCCTCCTGAAGGTGGCCACTGTCGGGCAGAAGGATGCGGCATAGTTCCAGCGTCGCGGATGAGCAGAATACGGGACCCGCAAACCCCTCCTTTACCAGTCGCGGGATGTATCCACTGTGGTCGATATGTGCATGCGTGAGGATGATTCCATCGAGCTTCGCGGGAACCACTGGCGGCGGCACCCAGTTTCGAAGCCGCAACTGCTTGTACCCGTGAAACAGGCCGCAGTCGATCAGTAGCCGTCGTGCACCCATTTCGAGCAGGTAGCGCGACCCTGTCACGGTGCCTACTGCCCCGAGAAACGTCAGCTTTAGACTCATCACATCACCCCGGCCGCCTTGCAACTGCGGCCTCATGCATGCCCTGTAGGTAGTTGTCCGGATGGCGGATCGTGCGGGCCATGGTAGCTTGCAACAGGGTCATCATGCGCGGCTTCGGCGCAGCGAGGTTGGTATGGGACGTCGATACTTCGCGAATATTCTGGTCGGCATCGAGAATCCATCTGAGCGCCGGCAACTGGCACTGTCCAGGGCCGCGCAAGTGGCGCGGCAAACAGGCGCCAGTCTGATCCTGTTTCACAGCGCTTTCAGCCCCTATGCCGCAGGAAGAACCTTGTACCGTTCGACAGTTGAACGTGGGATCAAGAGAACTATTGCAGAGAAGCGCGCGGCACTCGAGAAACTGGCGGCCCCGCTTCGGCGCAAGGGCCTGAAGGTCGCGACCAAAGCCGTCTGGGATTACCCTGCGTTCGAGGCCATCGTCCGCGAAGTACTGCGCACAAAGCCCGATCTGGTGGTGGCGGAAAGCCGTCGGCGTGCATTCGGCGCGCGCCTGTTCCTGACCAACACCGACTGGCAATTGATCCGGCTATGCCCGGTGCCGTTGCTCTTCGTCAAGAAGAGCCGGGCATGGGGCAAGGCGCGCGTTCTCGCGGCCGTTGACCCGCTGCACGCGAATGCCAAACCGGCACGTCTGGACCAACGCATCCTGGAAGCCGGACAGGCACTTGCGGCGAGCTACTCCGGGAGACTCGATGTAGTGCATGCCTACCTGCCGCTGTCCTATTTCATGCCGGGCGGCTACGGTGAGGCGATCCCGATGCCGGTCGAGCCCGAAGTCGAGCGCAAGCATGCCCGGCTGACGAAACGCGCGCTCGAACGGAGCGTGGCCTTCCTCGATCTGCCGCAGAGTCAATTGCACCTTCTCATGGGAGTTGCGCATGACGCCGTGCCCGACCTCGCCCGCCGGCTGCGCTGTGACGTGCTGGTGATGGGCGCCGTTTCACGGCGCGGCCTCGACCGGCTGATCATCGGCAATACCGCGGAGCGAGCAATCGATCGAGCGCCGTGCGATGTACTGGTCGTCAAGCCTCGGGGTTTCCGGACAGCCGTCCCGCGTCGCGCCTCGCCGCCTCAACTGTTACTGCCACCGGTCTGAGTTGCCTGGGACTTCGCCGGCGCATGGTTACCGACGCCAGCGGCAATGGCGAAGGCCGACGTTAGAGGAACGTGGCGCGCAGCAGCTTGCGAAGCTCCGGGAGCCGCCGCGTGTTGAGCACATCCGCTGGCCGCAGCCAGCCACGGCGTGCCTGGACCACTCCGTGCGCAAGATTCTCGAGTTGCGCGGCTCCGTGGGCGTCACTTGCGATGCTGACAAGCACACCGTGTTCCCGGGCCAGCCTGCAGTGCACGTCGTTCAGGTCGAGGCGCTGCAGCATGCCGTTCAATTCCAGATAGCACGGCCGTGATTTCGCCGCGGCGCAGATGCGCTCCATGTCGAGTGCCATCGCGTTGCGTTCGCCGATCAGACGCGCGCTCGGATGGCCAAGGATGCTGAACGCGCGATGCTCCATGGCACGCAGCACGCGCTTCGTTTGCTTCTGCTCGCCCAGGTCCAGGTGACTGTGAATGGATGCAACAACCAGATCCAGTTCCGCCAGCACGGATTCCGGCAGCGCGAGCGCACCGTCTTCGAGTATGTCCACTTCGATGCCTTTCAGAAGCGTGAAACCGCGCAGTTTCTCGTTCAGCCTGTCGATCGTCTCCATCTGCCGCCGAAGGCGACGCACATCCAGGCCGCGGTAGATCCCGAGATATTTCGAATGGTCGGTGATCGCCAGGAATTGAAGTCCCGCGGCCCGCGCCGCGCCGGCCATCGTCTCGAGGCTTTCGCCTCCGTCTGTTGCGTCGGTATGGCAGTGCAGGTCGCCGCGCAGGTCCGCACGGCGGACGAGCACCGGCAATGCGCCCGATCGGGCCAGTTCGATTTCGCCCTGGTCCTCGCGAATCTCCGGAGGAATCCATGGCAGCTCGACCGCTGCAAATACCGATTCTTCAGTCCTGCCAGCGACCAGCTTACGGCCGCGGAAGACGCCGTATTCGTTGATCTTCAGGCCGCGTTCCTGGGCCATGCGCCGCACGTGGATGTTGTGCGCCTTGCTGCCTGTGAAGTAATGCAGCGCTGCGCCAAAGCGGTCCGGCTTGCTGACCCTCAGGTCGACCTGCAAGCCGCCGCGCAGAATGAGCGTCTTGCGGCTTGGACCTGCCGCCGACCAGCTGCTGATCTCATCGTATTCTCGCAATTCCCGTGTCACGGCGGCGGCGCTCGCGGCACTGACCAGCAGATCGAGGTCCCCCACGGTGTCCCGGCCGCGACGATAGCTGCCCGCAATCACCACCTGTTCGACACCGGGTACGGCGCGCAGAAATTCGGCGAGCGGCTCGGCGCGCTGTGCAGCCTCCGAGCGCAGCCAGCGCCGTTGCTGCGGCGGTGAAGCACTCAGTTCCCGCACGAGTCTTGCGGTGATTCCCGGCCCGAAACCGGGAACTTTCGAGATCGCCCCCGTCGCAACCGCCCTCTCCAGCTCCTTGCGATTGCGGACCCTCAGGCGGGCATGGAGTGCCTGCGCTCGCTTTGGCCCAAGGCCCGGGATGCGCAACAACTCGAGCAAGCCGCGAGGAACCTGCCGGCGCAGTTCTTCCAGGGCTCTGCATCGCCCGGTACTGATGATTTCGATCATCTTGGCAGCCAGGTCCTGGCCGATGCCGGGCAGCTTGTTCAGTTCCGCCGCGGGGTCATCGCTGTCCCGTACCCGGTCGCTCAAACGCCGCTGCTGGCCCCGGGCAGTCTGCGCCGCGCGCTGGTAAGCGCGAATCCGAAATGGGTTCTCATTCCGCAGCGCCAGGAGATCGGCTATCTCATCGAAGACTTGCGCAATTTCCTCGTTCTGCACCGGCACGTCTTCGCCTCCTGAGGGAGACTCGTGCGAGTATAGGACGCGCACAGGATCCAGAATACGATAAACACGGTCATGGGCACGCAGACAAACGGAGAAACCGGCCTTCGCAGCATTCCTCTGCTGATCGGTGTCGTGGGCCATCGCGATCTCGTGCCGGAACAGGTCCCGGCCATTCGCGAAGCCGTCGAAAAACTGCTGCGAGCGCTGCAGCAGGCGCAGCCTGATGTGCCGATTCACCTGCTGTCCGCGCAGGCCGAAGGGGCCGACCTGCTGGTTGCCGACGTTGCAAACGAGCTTGGCATCCAGGTCCTTGCCCTGCTGCCCTTTCCCGAGGCGCAGTGCCGCGCCGACCTGACAAGTGACTCGGCACGACAGGCATTTGACCGGACCATGGCCGGAGCGCAGAAACTCGAGATCGCACCGGTCGCGCATGCGGATGCCGGCGCCACGAGCCAGGTTGACGAGTTTCGTGACCGGCAGTTCGAGCGCGCCGGGGAACTGGTAGCTCGATACAGCACATTGATGATCGCCATCTGGGACGGACTGGATACCGAGCATCGCGCAGGCACGGCCCGATCCATCGAGCACCGGCGCGGCCGGATCGGCCAGCTCGAGGAAGATGAACAGCCGGAAGCTCTGCGTGGCTGGTTGTTTGCGGCCGATAATGACCTGATCTACGAGATCCGCTGTTCACGTCTTTCAAAACCTGCCTCAGGCCCAGAAGGGACTGCCGGAATCCGGGTCATTGGCTTCGTGACCGGAGAATCGACGCTTGGAGGTATCGAACGGGGCATCCCACCCGGATTGGCAACACTGCTGGCGAGGACGGCAGAGTTCAATCGCGATGTCGATGAGCATGGCGCGCAGATTGCCGGCCTCGGCCGGTCGCTGATACCGGCGGCGGCGGGCCCGATACCGGATGCCCTGCGGTACATCGACGCGCTGTTCGTGGCGGCCGACTGGCTAGCGGTACATTTTCGCCGCGCCTTCACGCGGGCGCTGGCGACCCGCTTCGCGCTGTGGGCCCTGATGGCCTACCTGTTGCTGAATTTCAAGCACACCCCGGAAGGCCTGTTTGGATTCCTGGAGATCGTGTTCGTGCTATTGGTTTTCGGACTCGGCTGGATGCTGGCTTTCTGGGCACGTCGGCGCAGCTGGGATCGGCGTTACCTCGATTACCGGGCACTGGCGGAAGGCCTGCGTGTCGACTTCTACTGGGAATTGTCCGGCGTGCGAGCCCATTTCGATGACGCGTTCGCACACGAGAGCCTGCTGCACAAGCAGGACACCGGAATTGAATGGATTCGCGCCGCGATGCGGCTGGTGACTCTTCGTTGCGTGTTGCATCCGTCCGCTCCACTACCGGGCGGCTACGAGCATGCACTTTCGGCCTGGGTGGGCGATGCGGACCCGAAGAAGAGCTCCGGTCAGCTTGTCTACTATCGGCAGCGCGTCACGAAGCTGGCACGCGGCCTCGCAATCTCCGAGCACATTGCAAGCGCCATGCTGATCGGTGGGCTGGCCATCGCGATGATCCTAGCGACCGACATGGCTCTTCGGCTCGTCATCTTGCGGCCGATACTCGGGGATGGTCCACGCAGTCTGATGTTGATGGCGCTTGCGCTGCTGACCGCATACACCGCTATCTTCGAGATTTATCTTGCGGAGAAAGCGGACCGCTCGTTGATCCGTCAGTACCGCCAGATGGACTCCCTGTTCGATGTCGCCGCGCGCGAACTGCGCTCGGCGCGAGACAAGACCCAGAGACTCGGCATCCTGCGCGCGCTCGGCCACGCCTGTCTGACCGAACACGCCCAGTGGATCCTTGCGCACCGCGACAAGCGCATCGACGGCATGCGCTGGTAGTCAGCCGGCCAGGCGGTCTGCATCCGCACCCAGCGCGGCATGGCGCAGGGCGGTGATTTCGTCGCGCACTGTTGCTGCCTTTTCAAACTCCAGGTTCCGCGCCAGCCGGAACATTTCCTGCTCGAGTTTCTTGATTTGCTGTATCGCCTGCTCGGGCGTGAGCCGTACAACCTTGCGTCTTGCGCCACCCTCCATTCCCGGCACCGTGCGCGCGCCTTCCATGATGTCCTTGACGGCCTTGCGGATCGAGGTCGGCACAATGCCGTGCTGCTCGTTGTAGGCGATCTGCTTGCTGCGGCGCCTGTCCATCTCGGCCATGGCACGTTCCATGGACCCGGTAATTCGGTCAGCGTAGAGGATCGCCGCGCCATGTTCGTTTCTTGCCGCGCGGCCGACGGTCTGGATCAGCGACCCCTCCGAACGCAGGAAACCTTCCTTGTCCGCATCCAGGATGGCGACCAGCGATACCTCTGGCAGGTCCAGGCCTTCGCGCAGCAGATTGATGCCCACCAGCACGTCGAATTTGGCAAGCCGCAGGTCACGGATGATCTCGACGCGCTCGACCGTCTCAATGTCCGAGTGCAGATAGCGCACCTTGACGCCGTGCTCCCCGAGGTAATCGGTCAGGTCCTCGGCCATGCGCTTGGTCAGAGTCGTCACCAGTACCCGTTCCTGGCGCGCCGCACGGATGCGGATTTCCGACAACAGGTCATCCACCTGTGTCGCAACCGGCCGCACCTCGACCGCTGGATCCACGAGACCGGTCGGGCGCGCTACCTGCTCCACGACCTGCCCCGATTTTTCCAGCTCGCGCGCTGCAGGCGTCGCGGAAACGTAAATCGTCTGCGGCTGGACACGCTCGAATTCATCGAAGCGCAGCGGCCGGTTGTCGAGCGCGGATGGCAGCCGGAAGCCATATTCGACCAGCGTCTCCTTGCGGGAGCGGTCACCGCGATACATGCCCTGCAGTTGCGGAATAGTGACGTGGCTTTCGTCGATGATCAGCAGCGAATTACGCGGCAGGTAATCAAACAGGCACGGTGGTGGCTCGCCCGGTGCGCGGCCCGACAGATACCGTGAATAATTTTCGATGCCGGCGCAATAGCCGAGCTCGCTGATCATCTCGAGATCAAACAGCGTGCGCTGCTCCAGGCGCTGGGCCTCCAGCAGCTTATCCGCGGCCCGCAGCTCCGCGAGCCGCGATCGCAATTCCACCTTGATTTCGTCTATGGCGGCCAGCAAGCGCTCGCGCGGCGTCACGTAATGCGTGGAAGGGAACACCGTAAGCCGCGGTACTTTTCGCAGGACCTCGCCCGTGAGCGGATCGAAGTGCGCAAGCGAGGTGATTTCTTCATCGAAGAACTCGACTCGCACGGCGTCGCGCTCCGACTCCGCCGGAAAGATGTCGACGACGTCGCCGCGCACACGAAAGGTTCCCTGACGCAGATCCAGTTCATTCCTCGTGTACTGCATGTCAGCGAGGCGGCGCAGCAACTGGCGCTGGTCCGTCCGGTCGCCGCGCACCAGGTGCAGCACCATCTTGAGGTAGGCCTCCGGATCGCCGAGCCCGTAGATCGCGGATACCGTTGCGACGATGATCGAATCCCGTCGCTCGAGCAGCGCCTTGGTGGCGGAGAGCCGCATCTGCTCGATGTGCTCGTTGATGGAGGCGTCCTTCTCGATATAGGTATCCGAGGCCGGTACGTATGCTTCCGGCTGGTAATAGTCGTAGTACGAGACGAAGTACTCGACCGAGTTGTGCGGAAAATACTCCTTGAACTCGCCATATAGCTGCGCGGCAAGTGTCTTGTTATGGGCCAGCACCAGGGTCGGGCGCTGCAGCTTCTGGATCACATGGGCAATGGTGTAGGTCTTGCCAGAGCCCGTGACGCCCAACAACGTCTGGTGCGCCAGACCGGACTCAAGACCTTCCACCAGGGCAGCAATCGCGGCCGGCTGGTCACCCGCCGGCTGATAGTCCGCCTGCAGTTCAAACGGCCGTGGCTCGCCCAATGTCACTCCCGGATTGCAACGCAAAATGCCTTCCCGTACCTTAGCCGGGTTTCCACCGCCACGGTACCCCATCGTGAGTATTCGCCTCGCCCACCGCGTCCAGCGCATCAAGCCCTCACCCACCCTTGTCGTCACGGCGCGCGCAGTAAAGATGAAGGCCGAAGGCAAGGACATCATCGGCCTGGGTGTCGGTGAGCCCGATTTCGACACGCCTGCCCATATTGGCGAGGCCGGCATCGCCGCGATTCGCAGCGGTTTCACCCGCTATACCAGTGTCGAGGGCATCAACGAACTGAAAGACGCCATCATCGCGAAATTCCGCCGCGACAATGGGCTCGAATACCAGCGCCCGCAGATTCTGGTTTCAAATGGCGCCAAGCAGACGATTTTCAACCTCTGCTGCGCGCTGCTCGATCCGGGCGACGAAGCGATCATTCCGGCGCCTTACTGGGTGTCCTACCCGGACATGGTGCTGATCGCAGATGGGACGCCCGTACCGGTCTTCGCGGATGCGAAACAAGGCTACAAGATCACGCCGTCGCAGCTAGCCGCAGCCATCACGCCGCGCACGAGGCTGTTCATCCTCAATAGCCCCTGCAACCCGACGGGGGCCGCTTATTCGCGGGCTGAACTGGTGGCACTCGGCGTTGTGCTCGCGAAGCACCCCGACATCGTCATCGCGACCGACGACATGTATGAGCACATCTGGTGGGGGCCGGAACCATTCTGCAGCTTTGCGGCCGCCTGCCCGGGCCTGTATCCGCGAACGGTCACGATCAACGGCGTGTCCAAGAGCTACGCCATGACCGGCTGGCGTATCGGCTACTGCGGCGGGCCGGCCGAACTGGTCGCCGCCATGGCGGTGATCCAGGGCCAGAGCACGTCGAACGCGTCCTCGATTTCGCAGAAGGCGGCGACCGTGGCCCTGAATGGCCCGCAGGAATGTGTCGCCGAGATGACCCGCGCCTTCAAGGCCCGGCATGACTTGGTGGTCGAGGCATTGAATGCGATGCCAGGCATTTCCTGCCTGCGCGGCTGGGGCACGTTCTATGCCTTTGCGAACATCGAGCCTGCGATGCGCATGATCGGCGCAGCCGATGACAATGCCTTCGCAGAATTCCTGATCAATGAGGCCGGCGTCGCCGTGGTGCCGGGTTCGGGCTTCGGCGCGCCCGGGCATATCCGGCTGTCATTCGCCTGCTCTGCCGAGACTCTGAAAGATGCGCTCGCGCGCATGCAGCGCGCGCTTTCCGGTGCGGCCGCCCGCAAGCGCGCCTGAGTCCCGGTTGCGGCGGGAATTCCCTGCTGGTTTATTGACTTGCGCGCAGCCTTGGCCGACAATCCCGCGCCCTGAAAATCCGCTTCCCCGATAGCTCAGCTGGTAGAGCAACGGACTGTTAATCCGTGGGTCGTTGGTTCGAGTCCAACTCGGGGAGCCAGATTTCCAGCACCGGATCGCGGTTCAGCGCCCGCCGAAGCCGCTCCGACAGGACGTCGGCATGAACTTGTCAGGAAGACTCGTGCTGCCGGAAACAGAATCCGTCCCGACGCCTAACGCCCCGGCTGAATTGACGTATGCGCCTTGTGCGTAATTTGCACTGCCGCACACCCAGACAACATCGCCCATCTCATTGATCAGCGGCTGGAGAGACAAGGTCTGGCCGATGATGCGCGGGTTGGCACCCTTGCCATAGGTGATGGTGATGGTTCCATTTTCGACACTGACTGACTCCATGTAGCGCCCCGACGTTTCGATCTCATATGCAATGGAACCGACGTTTGCCTGGACAAGGTCGACCGGCCAGTCGCCAGTCTGCGCCATATAGTTCTCGACAACCGCTTTGACATCGGACGCCAGGATCAGTCCTTCGGTTACTTGTGCACGAATTGTGTAGTCCTGGTAGGCAGGGATTGCGATTGCCGCCAGGATGCCCAGGACCGGGATCATGCCTCCCAGCACAATCAACACGACGGCCCATGCCGGAATTGGCCTAGCGATCGGGCCTCCGGCAACCTGGGCCGAATCCGCGCGTGCATGCACGACGACAGTTCCCGCGATCATGTCGTGCAAGGCTTGACGGCGCTGCGTGAACGCGGCCATCAAGTAACCAATTCCGAGTGTCAGGTTGCTCAGCCATTTCGCAAAATATCGCCCGCTTGCCCGACCAAACGAAATGCGCTGACCCGCGAGATCCGTCACCTGGATGCCTACGGCCTTCTTGCCCAATGTGGCCTGCCAGGATCCGCTTTCAAAAAAGGCCGAATAGAGCCAGGGGCCAATGACTGCCATTAAGACGTAAAGCACCGCGACCTGGCCCTCGGACCGACCGACGAAGTTCGCCAGGAGCAGCATCAAGAGGACCATGCCCAATAGCACGAAATAATCTATGAAATAGCCGCCAACCCTCCTCCAGAACCCTGAATAGAGTTCCGTTGTTGCTGCGCCGGCATCGGCTGGATTTTTCGCGAGTACTCCGCCGCACTGGAGGCAAGATGCGCTGGAGTCAGCATTCAAGGCGCCACACTGTGTGCAATACACGGGTTGAACCTCCCCAAGTCAGTCTACGGCCCACACTTTCAAGCATATCCTCTAGCTTGTCTCTTGCCTCGCTCGCCCGCTCAAAGCCAGCGCATTGCCTGCGAGAAGGACAGCAAGCCCGATGAATGCGGGTACACTCCAGCGATAACCCTCGAACATCGTCGACACCATCAGCGCGATGACCGGGAACAGCACACTCGTGTACGCAGCCCGCGCTGCTCCGATCTTCTTCAGAAGCGCCAGGTAGAAGCCAAACGCAAGCGACGTGCCCGCGATCGAAAGATACAGCAGTGACATGGCGTACGGCCATGATGGATCGAAAGCGATCGGCACACCACGCAGCAGAGCGATCAATGCAAGCGTTGTTGCGCCATAGGCCATGCCGTACGCATTCACGGCAACCACGGGCATGCCGCTGCCGGTGTTACGCATTGCCGCCATGTTGCCCAGTGACGCGATATAGGTCGCCAACAAGGCGAGCAGGCAGCCCTTCATGACCGTACGATCGCCAGCCGCCGCGCGCAACTCCGGCAGGAACAGCAGCGCGACACCCAGCATGCCGGCGGCCGCAGCGACAAGCACGCGCGGCTCAATCGGTATTCTGAAGATCATCCGGGCATTGACGAGATTGAAGAAGATGATGCTGGTGAAGATGACTGCGACCAAGCCGCTGGTCAGGTACTGGGTCGAGAGATAGGTGAGCCAGTAATTCAGGCCGAAGAGTGTCACGCCCTGCAGAGCGACGAACCGATGCTCCCGCCATGACAACCGCATCGCGCTTCCGACCAGGCGCGCATAGATGAACAGGCAGATGGCCGCGATCGAAAACCGGTAGACCAGCGAGATCTCGGGCGCCACGACACCGAGCTGAAACTTGATCGCATACCAGGTGGTGCCCCAGATCAGCACCACCAGGCCATAAAGGACATAGCTCGGCATTCGCGAGTATAAGACGAGCTGAGCTGCCAATCAGGGAACCAACGCCGCCGCGCCAGGTCGTATATTGGCAGGCAAATCAATGAGTCATGAGCACTTCCTCAACATCAATCACGCGTGAGGGCCTGTTGAAAACTCGTTATCATGGCGCGCGACCCGCGCTGGCTTTGCAGCGCGGGCGGAAGCGCCGGAAGGACGCACTCGTTGGGCGGCTGCACAAGGGGACTGCCGCATGAGTCTGACGGTCGCGATGTTTGCGACGCTCGCGCTCGCCGCGCAGGCCGAAAGCCCGCGCGACGCCTCGGGCTGGCGTGACTGGTCCGACACCCTTTATTCGCAGGGCGACTATCGCGGTGCGCTGGATGCAGCCGGGCATGCTCGCGAGATAGACCGCAATGATCCCTGGGCGCGTTATGCCTGGGCCCGGGCCCTGGCCGCCGTCGACCCGGACACAGCGCGCATCGCAATGCCTGCGCTGCAGGATCCGGCGGCGGTGCAGGCACTTGCGATCGAAGACCGGGCAAGACTCGAAAATGCGCTCGGCTACCTGTGCCTGGAACTCGAACTCGAGCCGCTTGCCGCCTTGCATTTCAACGACGTGCCCAAGGAAACGCCAAGTTACGGCGAAGCGCAGGCCGGCCTCGCCATTCTCGCGGTGCGCCGCGGTGACTCCCGGCAGGCGTTGATCCATTTCGACGCGGCGCGCGCCTCGGGCAAGCTCGCTCCGCCACTTGCCGAACTCGAGCACGAAACGCGCTTCCAGGTCGCCCTGCATGAGTTCACCACGGCGCGCGACTTGCGCGATGCAAATGCCGCCAGCCGCGCCTATGCGACACTCGATGAATTGCGCCCCAATCATCCCGCAACTTTGCGTGCGCGGGCCGACTTGGCACAGCTGCGAGGCGATGCGCCGGCGCGAGAGCGCGCCTTGCGCGACCTGCTCGCGGTTGATCGCAACGCCCCCGGTGCAGCGAGCCAGCTAGTCGATACATTGCTCGAGCAGCGGCGACCCGCCGATGCCCTGTTCGTAGCACGCGATCTGGCGCCCGACCTGATCGCGAGAGACCCTGCCTTGCAGGCCATCGAACGTGACTGGGTCCCACACCTGGATGCCGCGATCGCGTGGCGGCACCGCGACGGCAATTCCTCTCTCGACCGGCTCGACGTGCCGCAACTGCAGCTTGCATGGGCCACGAGTACTCCGCGCTGGGGCCGTTTTCGCATTGCTGCCGATGCGCAGGCGCCCGACGCGGCTGCTATCGCGGCGGGCCAGCCATATGGCAGTTCGGTGGCGCTGCCTGCAAACGCGGATTCGCAGCATGAAGCGGGTGTTGCCCTGCTGGCGCAGTGGGCGCCAAACAGCGGGTTCGCGATCGAGCTGGGACACACGCCTCCTTCATATGTCATCGCGAATGTCGTGGGCGCATTTCGGTTTCACCTGGATACCGAGGGAATGCCGATCAGCTTCGGCCTGGAGCGCGAACTCGTGACTGATTCATTGCTTTCGCTGGCCGGCGCAACGGACCCGGTCACTGGCCGCGAATGGGGCGGTGTGATGCGCAACAGCGCCTATCTCGAAGGCCGTGTCGGCGGCGAGGACCTCAATGTCTACGGCAATTTGTCCGGCGCCCAGATCAGCGGCCAGCGGGTCAAGGACAACACTTCCTGGGAAGCGGGGGTCGGATTCTGGAAGCGCACCGCGTCGGGACAAGGCTGGAAGGCACGCCTTGGCGGCAGGCTGACGGCGATACGCTACACGGAGAACCTGTCCCACTTCACGATTGGACATGGGGGGTATTTCAGCCCGAGCCACCTGCTGTCGGTCGGACCGGCGTTCGACCTGCGCGGACACCATAACTCAGCCAGCTTCCGAATCGAGGGGGGTCTCGACTGGCAGGATCTTAGCGAAGCTGCAAGCGACTACTTTCCGGACGACGCTGCGCTACAGGCTGCAACCGGTGATCGTCAGTACCCCGGCTCCACTCGCGACGGGATCGGCGCCAGACTTTCCGCGACCGTGGAATGGCGTGTTTCGAACAGCACCGTCGCCGGCGTGCGGCTCGAGGGCGTTCGGGGCGAAGACTTCGACGAGGTCCGGCTGCAGGTCTATACACGCCGCTGGACCAAGCCCATCACCGAGCCAGCAAGGGAACCGCCACTCGCTGTCCTGTCGCCGATATCCCGTCAACTGCACTGAGTCTCGCGTCAGTCAGGGCTTTGGCCTGCGGCCTGCGACGAACCCATCAAGATATTTTCCGAACCGGTCGCCCAGCTCCGGGTGGCGCAGCGCGTACTCCACGGTCGCTTCGAGATAGCCGAGTTTACTGCCACAGTCGTAACGTTTCCCGCTGAAGCGGTAGGCAAACACCGCCTCGTCGGCGAGCAGCGCGGCGATTCCGTCGGTCAGCTGGATCTCGCCGCCTGCGCCGCGGCCTATCTTCTGAAGGCGGTCGAAGATTGCGGGCGAGAGTAGATAGCGGCCGACCACGCCAAGATCCGAAGGCGCGTCCGCCGGCTTCGGCTTCTCGACGATGCGCCGTATCCGCGACAGGTCGGCGGCAGGGTCCTCGACGGCGACGATGCCATAGCGGCTCGTTTCGCTGCGCGGGACCTGCTGCACGCCGATCAGGCTGCCACCCGTCTCGAGGTGACGATCGCGCATCTGCGCGAGAACCGGTTGAGCAGCGTCGATCAGGTCGTCGGCCAGGTGCACGAAGAACGGTTCTGATCCAACCACCGGCTGCGCACACAGCACGGCATGACCAAGACCGAGCGGCGCCGGCTGGCGTATGTAGATGCAGGCCGCATCGGACGGGAGAATGGAGCGCAGCGCTAACGCAAGATCCTGCTTGCCCTGAGCAACGAGCGCCGACTCCAGCTCCGGATCGGTATCGAAATGGTCCTCGATCGCGCGCTTGGAGCTGCCTGTGATGAACACCAGATTGCGCGCGCCGGCCACCAGCGCTTCTTCGACGGCGTACTGGATCAGCGGCTTGTCGACGATCGGCAGCATCTCCTTGGGGCTCGCTTTGGTCGCGGGCAGGAAGCGTGTGCCGCGGCCGGCCACCGGAAATACGGCGAAACGGATCGGTGCGGGACGGCTCAAGGGTGCTCCTTCGAATCCAATGGCTGGTACCGAATGATACCGGAGCCGCCGGCGGCCGGCCCGCACCGATGAAACGAGCTCAGCCCGGATCTTTCTCCGCGGCGAACCGCAGATTTGCCTTGTTCTGGTCTACGAGCTTCTTGCCGACGCCCTTCACCTTCACGAGATCATCCGCACTCTTGAATGGGCCGTTCTTTTCCCGATGCGCGATGATGGCCTCTGCCTTGGCCATGCCGATGCCCTGCAACTCGCGTGCGAGTGTCCTGGCATCAGCGGTGTTGACATTGACGGGCCCGGCGATGGCGATCGGCGCGAGCAGCATCGCGGCCAGCAGGGCCGCACCCAGTCCCTTGGTTTGCATATTCCATCACTCCCTTGTGGTCGCGCGCGGCGACCATCGCCGCGCCCGGATGCGAGACTAACCATCGGAGCGCCGCCGCGCCCCGCGTCAATCGCGCGCATTACGGGAGATTCAGCCGTGAGGATGGCCGCGCTCGAGCCCGGCCACAAGATCGAAACGCAACAATGGCCGCTGGCTGTCCCAGCTCTTGCAGCCGGGGCACTGCCAGAAGTGATTGACGCTCGAGAAACCGCAACTCGAGCAGCGGTAACGCGGCGTCGCTACGGCGAGCCTGTGCAGCACGACCGCGACTTCCCGTACGGCCCGCGCATCGAGTGTCTCAGGATCGCGTCCGATCGCCCGCACCAGCCCGGACACCGTTTCATCCATTGCGAGAAATGCGCGTACCAGCCGCTCGAGCGGAGCGAAATCGAGCGCATCGGCCATGATTGCCGCAAAGGCAAGCTCCCTGCTGGCGTCCGGTCGCGCAGCGACAAGGCGCCCGACGACCGCGTCGCCGTCGGCGCCGGCCGCCCGCGCCAGCCGCATCAGGCGAGGCATCACCTCAATCGAGAGCGCGGCATCCTGCTTCATCACGAATGCCAGCAGTTGCTCGGCAAGGGCGACGTCATGCTGTTCGATCGCGATGTCGGCGCGCACCAGCGCGCCCCGCGCAAACCGCCCGCGCTCCGCTCGTGCCGCGCGCAGATGCCCCCTTGCTTCGTCGAGATCCCGGCGCTCACGTGCCGCTTCCGCAAGCTCGCAGTAGTAATGCGCAATCGCGTTTTCATGAGGCGACTTTCCTGACCTGTCCAGTTCGCGGAACACCTCGATCGCGCGTGGCCAGTCGTGCTGCTGCTCGTAGATGCGCATCAGATTGCGCATCGCTGCCATCCGGTGCGCCCCGGAGGCAGCAAGGGGCTCAAGGATTTTCTCCGCCCGATCGAGCAGCCCGGCGCGCAGGTAATCCTGCGCCAGCGCAAAACTGGCCTGCTCTCGCTGCTCGGGCTCCAAAGTCTCGCGTGCGACGATGTTCTGGTGGATGCGGATCGCGCGATCGACCTCACCGCGGCGCCGGTAGAGACTGCCGAGCGCAAAGTGGGTTTCAACCGTGCCACCGTCGAGTTCGGCCGCCCTCAGGAAGGACTCGAGCGCCCGGTCGGGTTGTTCGTTGACGAGGAAATTGACGCCGGCAAGATAGTTGCCGCGTACGCGCTCGGCACCGACTACGCTCGGCCGTGGACGGCGCGCAGCGTAGAAACCGATGACGCCGCCGATAAACAGCAGGCCCAGCAGGATCCAGATCGACTCAGGATTCATGTGTCACCGGCGGCATGCCGGCCGGCCCAATCAATTCCGGATCGGGTGCGACTGTCCTTCATTGACCCGCTCGCGCAGATCCTTGCCGGGCTTGAAGTGCGGAACGTACTTGCCGGCGAGAGCAACAGCTTCGCCGGTCTTGGGATTGCGGCCCTGGCGTGGCGGCCGGAAATGCAGGGAGAAGCTCCCGAAGCCGCGAATTTCGATGCGCTCGCCGCCGGCCAGCGCGTCGCTCATGATCTCGAGCATCTGTTTCACTGCCAGCTCGATGTCCTTGGCCGGCAGGTGCTTCTGTTTGGCGGCGATGATCTCGATCAATTCTGATTTTGTCATGACTCCCGTCCTCACACGCGGGGCGCGCTACCCATCCTCGGTAACGCGCCACGGACCCGCCTCACTGGCCCGAGATTTGCTCTTTCAGCAGGTCGCCCAATGTCGTGCCGGTCGCCGTATCCGTGCCCCGGTACTGCTGCACCGCCTCGGCTTCCTCGTAGGCCTCTTTCGCCTTGATCGACAGCGCGATCGCGCGGCTCTTGCGGTCCACACCGATAAAGCGCGCCTCAATCTCCTCGCCGACCTTCAGCACGCTGCGTGCGTCCTCGACGCGGTCGCGCGCCAGCTCGGAAGCCCGCAGGTGGCCCTCGATGCCGTCGCCCAGATCGACAATCGCGCCTTTGGCGTCAACTTCCTTGATGATGCCCTTGACGATGCTGCCCTTCGGGTGATCCGCCAGATAGGCCGAAATCGGATCCTTGGCGAGCTGCTTGATGCCAAGCGATATGCGCTCGCGATCCGGATCGATCGCCAGCACCATCGCCTCGACCGTCTGGGCTTTCTGGTAGTCGCGCACCGCTTCCTCGCCGGGCCGGTCCCAGGAAATGTCGGAAAGATGCACGAGACCATCGATGCCGCCCGCCAGGCCGATGAATATGCCGAAATCCGTTATTGACTTGATCTGCCCGCTGACCCGGTCGCCGCGGTTGAAGCTCTCGGCGAATTCGCGCCACGGGTTCGGCTTGCACTGCTTCAGGCCGAGCGAAATCCGACGGCGCTCCTCGTCGATGTCGAGGACCATCACCTCGACTTCCTCGCCGACATTCACGACTTTTGCCGGATTCACGTTCTTGTTCGTCCAGTCCATCTCGGACACATGCACGAGGCCCTCGACGCCCTCCTCGATTTCCACGAAGCAGCCGTAATCGGCGATATTCGTGATCTTTCCGAACAGGCGTGTATTTGGCGGATAGCGTCGCGCGATGTTCTGCCACGGATCCGCGCCCAACTGCTTGATGCCGAGCGATACGCGCTGGCGCTCGCGGTCGAACTTCAGGATGCGTACGTCGATTTCATCGCCGACCTTCACGACTTCAGACGGATGCTTGACGCGCTTCCACGCCATATCGGTGATATGCAGCAGGCCATCGATGCCGCCCAGATCGACGAATGCGCCGTAGTCCGTCAGGTTCTTGACCACGCCCTTGACAACATCCCCTTCCTTGAGATTGTCGAGGAGCTGCGAACGTTCAGCACTGTATTCCTGCTCGACGACCGCGCGGCGCGATACAACGACGTTGTTACGGCGCTGGTCCAGCTTGATGACCTTGAATTCAAGTTCCTTGCCTTCGAGGTAACTCGGGTCGCGGACCGGGCGCACGTCAACGAGTGAGCCGGGCAGGAACGCGCGAACATTGTCGAGTTCGACCGTAAAGCCGCCTTTGACGCGGCCATTGATGATGCCCTTGACGATCTCGCCATTCGTGAAGGCTTCTTCGAGGCGGGTCCAGGTGCGGGCGCGCTTGGCTTTCTCGCGCGACAGGCGCGTTTCACCTGAGCCGTCCTCGACGGCATCCAGTGCCACCTCGACCTCCTGGCCAATGGTGACTTCCATTTCACCGTTTTCATTCCGGAATTGCTCGGCCGGAATCACCGCTTCGGACTTCAGGCCGACGCTGACGATTACGACATCGGCATTGATGTCGACGACAGTGCCGGTAAGGATCTGGCCAGGTCTGATCTGCTGGCTCGCAAGACTCTGCTCAAAAAGTTGTTGAAAGGATTCGGTCATTGGTTTTCCGGGCGCCCGCGGCCCATGTTTGGTTGCATGCCGCGCAGCTTCCTGCCGCGCTGGGTCCTGTGATCACCGGCGCAGGCATCCTGTCGCGCCGACCAGCACCGGCTCCCGCCGGCGCGTTGCTCAAGCCTGCCGCGCCAACCCGGGGAAGCGTTCGCGCGCGAGTGAAATCACCCGCCCGACGACCTCCTCGATGGAGAGCGCGGTCGAATCCACGATGATCGCTTCCGGGACGGCAATCAGCGGTGCCACGGGTCGCGTGGTATCCCGCCTGTCCCGCTCGGCGATCTCTGCGGAAAGGGCGGCGAGATTAACACTCAACCCCTTTTGTATCAACTGCTTATAGCGCCTCCGGGCCCTTTCCTCCGGGCTCGCCGTCAGGAAGACCTTGAGCCCGGCATCGCGGAAAACGACCGATCCCATGTCCCGCCCGTCGGCCACAAGTCCGGGCGGCCGCACAAACGCCCGCTGACGCCCCAGCAGGGCCGATCGAACCTCGGGCCAGGCCGCAACCCGGGACGCGGCCTCGCCGGCCTGCTCGCCGCGCAATTCCCGGGTTACGTCCGATCCGGCCAGCATGACTCTTTCCTCGCCCGTGGAATCGACTTCAAAGGCAACATCCAGCGTGGCGGCGAGCCGCGCGTGGCCGGGAACGTCATCCGGGGCCAGGCCATTCCGCAGCCCCGCGAGCGCCACTAGCCGGTACAGCGCGCCGCTGTCCAGCAGGTGCCAGTTGAACTCCCGCGCAACCAGGCGCGCGACGGTCCCCTTGCCGGATCCGCCGGGTCCGTCGATTGCAATGACAGGTACCGTACTCAGCCCTCCTCCCCGAGCAGCAATCCGGCGCGCCGCGCCGTCGCCGCAAATCCCGGAAAGGACGTTGCGACATAACGCACCTCGCGAATCACGACGGGAGCGCTGGCGCGCGCCGCGAGCACGGCAAAGGACATCGCAATCCGATGATCGCCGCGACTCTCAACGATACCGCCCCCAACCGGACCGCCCCGGATGCGCATGCCATCCGCCAGAACCTCCGCACGCACGCCGAGGCGCTGGAGCCCCTCCGCCATGACCGCAACGCGGTCGCTCTCCTTGACCCGCAGCTCGGCTGCGCCAGTCACGACCGTTTCGCCTTCCGCGGCTGCAGCCGCGGCGAACAACACGGGGAATTCGTCGATCGCGCTCGCGACGAGTTCCTTCGGCACGGAAATTCCGCGCAATTGCCCGGGCCTGATCTCGAGATCCGCCACCGGCTCGCTGCCGAGATCCCGCGGCCTCAGCAAGCGGATGTCCGCGCCCATCAGCCGCAGGATCTCGAGAAGTCCCGTTCGCGTCGGATTGACACCCACATCACGGATCAACAGGGGCGCCTTGCCCGCGATGAGGCCCGCGACGATGAAAAACGCCGCCGACGAGAAATCGCCCGGGACATCGATGTGGCAGCCTTGGAGTATCGCAGGGCCTCTGATCGAAATATTCGCGCCATCGCGCGATACGGGAACACCGAAGGCAGCCAGCATGCGCTCGGTGTGATCGCGCGTCGGGACCGGTTCGACGATCAAGGTCCGCCCCGTTGCGTACAGCCCGGCGAGCAGGATCGCTGATTTCACTTGTGCACTCGGCACGTCGAGTTCGTGCCCAACACCTTGCAGGGCCCGCCGGCCCGTAATCTCGATGGGTGGCATGCCATGGCTTGTCCGCACCCGCGCGCCCATGCGCCGCAGCGGAGCGCCGATGCGATCCATCGGGCGGCGCATCAGCGATTCGTCGCCGATCAGCACCGAATCAAAATCCTGGGCACACAGGATGCCGGCCAGCAGCCGCATGCCGGTGCCGGAATTGCCGAGATCAAGTGGCGCGGATGGTGCTTTCAGCCCGCGCGGTCCCACGCCATGGATGATCAGCCTGTCCGGGGCGGGGCGTTCAACCTGCACGCCCATCGCCTGGAATGCCGCCAGTGTCGCGAGGCAATCCTGCCCCTCGAGAAAGCCGTTGATTTCGGTGACACCCTCTGCGATCGCGCCCAATATCACCGCGCGATGTGAGATCGACTTGTCGCCGGGCACACGGATCTCGCCCGAAGCTCCGCCGCCCGGCCCGGCGATGAAACTGGCTGGTTGCACGGTCATGTTCCTTCCGCGAGCGCGTCAGCCATTGCCGCAAGGAATCGTTCGTTCTGCTCCGCGGTTCCCGTGGATATCCGCAGGTGATTCGGCAGGCCGTAGTTGGCCACCCCACGGACGATCACGCCGCGGCGCAGCAGCGCATCATTGAGTGCTGCGGCCGGCCGGCGAAGGTCGCAAAGCACGAAATTCCCTGCCGACGGCAGCACGGGGAGGCCAAGCGCCGCGAGTCCCTCGCGAAGCCGCGCGAGACCCAGACGATTGAGCTCAATCGTCTTGCTGAGATGTTCGTGGTCATCGATTGCCGCTGCGGCGGCTGCGAGGCCGAGCACGGACACATTGAACGGCTGGCGTACCCTGTTCAGCAAATCCGCAATATCCGGGTGCGAGAGCGTGTAGCCGACCCGGAGTCCGGCAAGGCCATACGCCTTGGAAAAAGTGCGCACCACGACCAGATTGCCATGGCGCGCAAGCCGTGTCGCGCCGTCCGGCACGCCCAGCGCGACCGAATATTCGTGATAAGCCTCGTCCAGCACGATGATCACTTCCGGCGGAATGGCGTGAATCAGCGCGTCGAGCTCGGGCCCCGTCATCCAGGTCCCGGTCGGATTGTTGGGGTTCGCCAGGAAAACGACGCGGGTCTTTGGCCCGATCGCAGCGAGGATCGCCGCCGGATCGTGGCCGAGCGGCATCGGATGATCTGGCGGATTCGCCGCCGCCACACGCGCCTGCGCCCCCGAGGCCTGGACCGCAATCGGATAGACGGCAAATGCGTACTGCGAATAGACGCCTTCCTGGTCCGGCGTCAGGAAGGTTTCCGCCAGCAGCACCAGAACGTCATTCGAGCCGTTGCCGAGCGTCACCTGTTCGATCGCGACCTTGTGCTTTTCAGCGAGCCGGGTGCGCAGCACGTGGCCGCTGCCATCGGGATACATGCCGACACCGGCGATTGCCCCGGCAAGCGCCGCGCGTGCGCACGGACCGGGACCCAGAGGATTTTCGTTGGACGCGAGCTTGATGCTGCCGGTGACGCCCAGTTCGCGCTCGAGCTGTTCGGGTGGCTTGCCAGGCACGTAGGGCGCGAGCCGGCGGACACCCGGTGCAGCGAACTGTTCGAAGCGATTCGCCATGACTGGTTTCTCAGAGGACACGGGCGCCCAGCACACCCTGGATGGCGGCGATACGCTCGATCAGGCCCCCGGGTAGCTGCCCGTCGACGTCAATCAGTGTATACGCGACCTCGCCCTTTGACTTGTTCAGCAGGTCGGCAATGTTGAGCCCGGCTTCTGCCAGGCGGGTCGAGATCTGGCCGACCATGTTGGGCACGTTGCTGTTCGCGATCGCAATGCGCGCGGTCGCCGGCACCCGCGGCAGTGCAGCCTCGGGAAAATTGACTGAATGCCGGATTCCGCCGTTCTCGAGGAAGTCGCGCAGCGTGTCCGCCACCATCATCGCGCTGTTTTCCTCGGCCTCGCTGGTGGACGCCCCAAGATGCGGCAGCGCGACCACACCCGTGTGATCCTTGCACCGCGGTGTCGGGAAGTCGCAGACGTAGGCCGAGAGTTTGCCGGAATCCAGCGCCGCCAGCACATCATCCTCCGCCACGATTGCGGCACGGGAAAAATTCAACAACGTCGCGCCGTCGCGCATCAGCCGGATGCGCTGCATGTTGACCAGCGAGCGCGTCGAATCGTCGAGAGGCACGTGCACCGTCACTGCGTCGGAACGCGAAAAAAGATCGTCGAGGCTCAGCGCCTGCTCTACACCCGAGGACAGCTGCCAGGCGCGCTGGACCGTGATCTGCGGGTCGTAGCCAAGCACGTGCATGCCGAGCAGGTGCGCGGCGTTTGCGACCTCAACGCCGATCGCGCCGAGGCCGACGACGCCCAGCGTGCGTCCTGGCAGCTCGTGGCCGACAAAGCGCTTCTTGCCCTGCTCGACTGCCGTCTCGATCGCCGCAGCGTCGCCCTGGAGCTCCCGCACGAATTGCCAGGACTCGCAGATGTGGCGCGCCGCCAGAAACAGACCCGCCAGTACCAGTTCCTTGACGGCATTCGCGTTGGCACCTGGCGCCGAGAACACCGGAATGCCGCGCTTCGAAAGCGCGGCCACCGGGATGTTGTTGGTTCCGGCACCGGCGCGACCCACGGCCAGCACAGTCGGCGGAATCTTCATCGAATGCATGTCGGCGGAACGCACCAGGATCGCGTCGGGATCCTTGATGTCGGAGCCGATCTGGTAGCGGTCGCGAGGCAGCCGCTCGAGACCCTTTGGTGAAATTGTGTTGAGCGCCAGGATCCTGAATCCCATCAGCCGTACCGCCGCTCGAATTCACGCATGAAATCCACGAGGGCCGAAACACCCGCCATGGGCATGGCGTTGTAGAGGCTCGCGCGCATGCCGCCGACTGAACGATGGCCGGCCAGATGCGCAAGTCCGGCCGCCGCTGACTCGGCGAGGAACGTCTTTTCGAGCTCGGGCTTTGCCAGCGTGAACGGCACATTCATCCAGGATCGGCAGTTACGGGCAACCGGGTTCGCATAAAAGTCCGAAGCGTCGATCACGGCATAGAGCGCGGCGGCCTTGGCGCGATTGAGCTCGGCCATCGCTGCGAGGCCGCCCTGGCGCTTGAGCCACTGGAGCACGAGCCCGGCGAAGTACCAGCCGAATGTCGGCGGCGTATTCAGCATCGAGCCTGCCTCGGCGAAAGCTTTGTAATCGAATACCGACGGCGTGCCCGCCCGGGCCCGGCCCAGGAGGTCCTCGCGAACAATGACCACCGTGATGCCGGACGGCCCGATGTTCTTCTGCGCGCCCGCGTAGATCAGCCCGAAGCGCGACACGTCGAGCGGGCGTGAAAGTATGGTCGAAGACATGTCGGCAACGAGCGGTACATCGCCGGTCGCGGGAATGTAGGGAAATTCGACGCCGCCGATCGTTTCGTTCGGCGTGTAATGAACATAGGCCGCGCCGCGCGTCAGCCGCAGCGATGACGGATCTGGCACGGTTGCGTAATTGGACGCGGCCTCGTCGGCGGCAATGTCCACGCCCAGGAAACGGCGGGCCTCCTTGATCGCGCGTTCCGACCAATGGCCGGTGTGGACATAGTCCGCCCGCGCACCGGGATGTGACAGATTCAACGGGACCGCCGCGAACTGGCCGGTCGCACCTCCCTGCATGAACAAGACCCTGTAGATGGACGGAATCGCGAGCAGCTCGCGCAGATCAGCTTCGGCCCGCTCCGCAACTGCCATGAAGGCCTTGCTGCGATGGCTGATCTCCATGACCGAAACGCCGCCCTGCCAGTCGAGCAACTCGTCGCGCGCCTGCTCCAGCACGGGAAGCGGAAGTGCCGCCGGCCCCGCGGAGAAATTGAAAACACGCACGCAGCGGAACCACGGGCCGGCTTCAGCCGGCGCCCTCGCTGGCCCCCGCATCCTCGCCGGCGATGCGTTCGAGTCCAACGAGCTCCTCCATCTCCTCGAGCCGCATGATCCGCACGCCCTGGGTATTGCGGCCGAGGACCGGGATGTCGCTGACCGGAACCCGCACCAACGTACCACTTGAATTGATCAGCATGATTTCGTCGTCGGACTTCACCTGGCGCGCGCCGACCAGCGCGCCATTGCGCTCGCTGGTTTGCAATGCGATGACCCCCTGGCCACCCCGGCCATGACGCGGAAACTCGGCCACGTCGGTCAACTTGCCGTAGCCGCGCTCGGAGACGGTCAGAATCGGTCCATCGCCGAGGACAATCAAGGAGGTCACGCGCTGTCCCTCGCCGAGCCTGATGCCACGCACGCCTGCGGCTTCGCGGCCCATCGGCCGGACCTCGCCCTCCGCGAATCGGATCGCCTTGCCTTCGGTCGTCACCAGCAGGATCTCGCGTTCGCCGTCGGTCAGCGCCACGTCCACCAGGCAATCCGAATCGCCGAGTGAGACCGCGATGATGCCGTTGGCACGTGGCCGCGAGAATGCCGAGAGCGGCGTTTTCTTGACCGTGCCCTGCGCGGTGACCATCAGCACGAAGCGACTGTCGTCGAACTCGCGTACCGCCTGAACGGCCGTAATGCGTTCGCCCTCGCCCAGTTGCAGCAGGTTGACGATGGGCTTGCCGCGCGAACCGCGGCTGGCAAGCGGCAACTGCCACACCTTGAGCCAATAACATTGCCCACGATCCGAGAAACACAGCAGTGTGTCGTGGCTGTGCGCAATGAACAGCTTGTCGATGAAATCCTCGTCCTTGACGGTGGTCGCCATCTTGCCGCGGCCACCGCGCCGCTGGGCCTCGTAGTCCGTCACCGGCTGGGATTTCGCGTAGCCCGCATGCGAGAGCGTGACCACGAGATCCTGGCGCTCGATGAGATCCTCGATGGTCACATCCGACTGATCGGCGATGATTTCGGTACGGCGCTCGTCACCATATGCCGCCTTGACCGCGGCGAGTTCCTCGCGGATCACCTGAAGCAGCCGTTCAGGGCGCGCAAGGATGTCACCCAGATCCCGGATCTGGTCCAGCAATTCGGCAAACTCGGCAACAATCTTGTCCTGTTCGAGCCCGGTCAGGCGATGCAGCCGCAAGTCGAGGATCGCCTGCGCCTGCTGTTCCGACAGGCGGTATTTTCCGTCGTGCAGTCCCAGGTCGTCCGGAATGCCTTCGGGCCGCGCGGATATCGCACCGGCGCGCGCCAGCATTTGCGGCACGGCGCCGGCGGACCAGACGCGTGACTGCAGCGCGGCCTTCGCCTCGGGTGGTGACGGCGATGCCTTGATGACCGCGATGACCTCGTCGATGTTCGCGAGCGCAACTGCAAGGCCCTCGAGCAAATGGGCTCGCTCGCGCGCTTTTCGAAGATCATGAATTGTCCGGCGCGTCACGACCTCGCGGCGGTGACGCAGGAATGCATCCAGCATCTCCTTCAGCGACAACAGCTTTGGCTGGCCATCGAGCAGCGCGACCATGTTGACGCCAAAGACCGTTTGCATCGGCGTCAGCTTGAACAGCTGGTTCAGGATCAGTTCGTGGTTCTCGCCGCGCTTCAGCTCGATGACGACGCGCAGCCCATCTTTGTCGGATTCGTCACGCAATTCGGAGATGCCTTCGATCTCCTTGGCGCGCACCAGATCTGCAATGCGCTCCAGCAGGCGCGCCTTGTTGACCTGATAAGGCAGCTCGGTGACGACGATTGCCTGTCGGCCGCGGTCGTCCATGTTTTCGACGCTGGTGCGGGCGCGCACCGACAAACGGCCGCGCCCGGTCTTGTACGCGAGCGCGATTTCGGCTGCACCGTTGATGATGCCGGCGGTCGGAAAGTCTGGCCCCGGCACCAGGCGCATCAGGTCGGCCAGGCTCAAATTCGGGTCGTCAATCAGCGCGACACAAGCGTCGATGATTTCGTTGAGGTTGTGTGGCGGAATATTGGTCGCCATGCCGACCGCGATGCCCGCTGAACCGTTGACCAGCAGATTCGGGATGCGCGACGGCAGGACCGCCGGCTCCTGTTCGCTGTTGTCGTAATTTGGCGTGAAATCAACGGTTTCCTTGTCGATGTCAGCCAGCAATTCGTGCGCGATACGCGACATGCGCACTTCCGTGTAACGCATGGCGGCCGGCGCGTCGCCGTCCACGGAACCGAAATTGCCCTGGCCGTCGACCAGCAGGTAACGCAGCGAGAACGGCTGCGCCATGCGCACGATGGTGTCGTATACAGCCGCGTCGCCATGCGGGTGGTACTTGCCAATGACGTCGCCGACGATGCGGGCCGATTTCTTGTAGGGCTTGTTCCAGTCATTCCCGAGTTCGCGCATCGCATGCAACACGCGTCGGTGCACGGGCTTCAATCCATCGCGGACATCCGGCAATGCGCGGCCGACGATTACGCTCATCGCGTAGTCGAGGTAAGAGCGCCGCATCTCGTCTTCGAGGTTGACGTGCAGGACTTCGCGCGCGATTTCGCTCATGCAGTTTTTGTCGCCGAAACGGGCTCTGGAAGGCCGCGAATGTTAGCACAGGCATGCGCCCGTAACCCACTGTTTTCATGGGTTTCGAGCCCAAGAACGGGCGGTGTTCGGACGGTCGCAACGGGAGCCCGGACGGTATACTTCAAGGATGCGCGCTGCACCAAACGTCGATCCCGCGGAAATCTCGAAATTCGACGCGGCGGCATCGCGTTGGTGGGACCCAAACGGTGAATTTCGCCCGCTGCACGACCTGAATCCCGCGCGACTGGATTACATCGAGGCGCGCGCCGGGCTCGCCGGGCGGCGCGTGCTGGACGTCGGCTGTGGTGGCGGCTTGCTGGCGGAAGGCATGGCGCGGCGCGGGGCGACAGTGACCGGTATTGACCTGGCGCCGGGCGCTCTCGAAGTCGCGCGGCTGCATGCCCTGGAAGCCGGCGTGTCCGTTGACTATCGCCAGATCGCCGCCGAAGACCTTGCTGAAAGCGATCGCGGCAAATTCGATCTCGTAACTTGCCTCGAAATGCTCGAGCATGTTCCCGATCCGGCCCAGGTGCTGCAGGCACTCGCCCGGCTGGTCCGGCCGGGCGGCGACGTGGTCTGCGCCACGATCAACCGCAATGCCAAAGCCTTCGCGCTTGCGATCGTCGGCGCAGAGTACCTGCTGCGGCTGCTGCCAGCCGGCACCCACCATTACGCGCGCCTGATCCGACCCTCGGAGCTGGCCCGCTGGGGGCGCGAAGCGGGCCTCACGGTTGCCGACCTTGCCGGGCTCGAGTATGAACCGCTATCGCGCAAGGCGCGGATCAGTGCCGACACCTCGGTCAACTACCTCATCCACCTCAGGCGGCCAGCGTCGGAATCCGGCGCATGAACCTGCGCCAGCAGCTGCGCGGTGTGCTGTTCGATCTCGACGGCACACTGCTTGATACGGCGCCGGACATGGCGAAAGCGCTCAACCAGCTGCTCGTCGATGAAGGCATGCCAGAGCTGCCATACGATTACATTCGGCCGCACGTCTCGCATGGCGCGTTGCGGCTCGTGCGCCTTGCTTTCGGCGAGCCCGATCCGCAGCGCTTCGAGGATTTGCGCCGCCGCTTCCTGGATTTCTACCGGGCAGACATCGCAGGCCAAACGCGCCTGTTCGAAGGATTCGAGGTCGTGCTCGACGTCCTGGAAGCCGCCGGCATGCGTTGGGGCATCGTCACGAACAAGCCGGGCTGGCTGACCGTGCCGCTGCTCGAGGAACTGGGGCTGGCGGCACGCAGCGGTTGCATCGTCAGCGGCGACACGCTTGCCGAGCGCAAGCCGCACCCGATGCCATTGCTGCACGCGGCGAGTTTGCTGGATCTGGAACCGCGTGAATGCGTCTACATGGGCGACGCCGAACGCGACGTGCAGGCGGCCCGCAACGCGGGCATGATTCCGCTGGTAGCCGCCTTTGGCTACCTCGACGCCGGCGAGGACCCAAACGCCTGGCAACCCGACGCGGTACTGGGGCGACCGACCGACCTGCTGGAGTGGCTGGGCCTGAGAGCATGAATCGATGGACCTGACGACGATCTTGCTGGTCATTGCGGGGCTCGCAATCGCCTTTGCGGCAGGTTGGTGGATTGGCCGCAGGCGCGCCGCTTCGCTCGAGACCGAGGTCGCCGTGCTGGGAGCACGCCTGCAGTCCGAAGAAGCGCTGGAAGCTGAACGCACGGTTGCCCTCGAGCGCGCCATGGAACAGCTCGACCGGCGTTTCGACGATTTGGCGGGCAGGCAGCTACGCGAGAACATCGAGAACTTTCTGCGACTCGCCAGGGAGAATCTCGGCCAGCACCAGCAACAGGCCCAGAGCACGTTGAAGGAGCGCGAACAGGCAATCGAAGCCCTGGTGAAGCCGATCCAGGACTCGCTGACCCGGACCTCGGAGGCATTGCGCGAGATCGAGGTCGAGCGGCAACGGGACTTCGGCAGCCTGCGCCAGCACCTGACCGACATGCGCGAAACCCACACGGCGTTGCAGCGCGAGACCCGCAATCTCGTGCAGGCACTCAGCAAGCCGCAGGTACGCGGCCAGTGGGGCGAGATCGCGTTGCGCCGCCTGGTCGAGCTTGCGGGCATGACATCGCATTGCGATTTCGAGGAACAAGTCCACGTGGTCGGCGAGGACGGTACGTTGCGACCGGATATGGTCATTCACATGCCGGACCGACGCGATATCGTGGTGGACGTCAAGACACCGCTCGACGCCTATTTGCTGGCGGTGGATGCGACTTCCGACGAGGCAAGAACCGCCGCCCTGAAACGGCATGCCCAGCACCTGGGTGAGCGCGTACGTCTGCTGTCATCGAAGAACTACGCTGCACAATTCGGACAAGCGCCGCAGTTCGTCGTGCTGTTCCTGCCTGGTGACCAGTTCCTGTCGGCCGCGCTGGATCAGCAGCCGGACCTGCTCGAAAGCGCCATGAAAAGCGGCGTGATACTGGCGACGCCGTCAAGTTTCATCGCGCTGCTGAAGGCGGTCCACTACGGCTGGCAGAACGTCCAGCTCGCGGAAGGCGCAGAACGCATCCGCAAGCTGGCTGAAGACCTCTATTCGCGACTCGGCACCTTCCGGAATCATCTGGCCCGGCTCGGCAGCGCGCTGGAAGCCAGTGTGCGCGCGTTCAATGCCTCGGTCGGATCCCTCGAACGGAACGTGCTGCCCGGGGCGCGAAAATTCACGGAACTCGGCGTGCGCGGCGACAAGGCCATCGAGGAACTCGATGAAATCGAGGCCAGCGTAAGGGCGAATGAAGGCACACCGCCAGAGTTGCCCGCACCTGAAGACCGCTGAGTTGACCGATCCCCAGCAGCTACGAGACTACGACCCATCGCCAAACTCCCACGGGGAGCGCGTGGTGCTCGTGACTGGTGCGGGCGACGGCATTGGCCAGGCCGTGGCATATGCACTCGCCCGTCAACGCGCGACGGTATGCCTGCTCGGCCGCACGCTTCGCAAGCTGGAGCGCAGCTATGACCAGATCGTCAGCGCTGGCGGCCAGAAGCCGGCCTTGTTGCCATTCGATCTCGAGACTGCGGGTGCAGCCGAGTACGACGCCCTGTACGACGCGCTCGATCGCGAGTTTGGTCGTCTGGATGGCCTGGCCCACATCGCGGGCATACTTGGCGTCCTTAGTCCGCTGGAACACTACGACGTCCCGACCTGGTGCCAGGTATTGCATGTCAATCTGACTGCGACCTTCCTGCTGACGCGCACATTGCTGCCTCTGCTGCGCCGTTCCGGGGACGCCAGCGTGGTGTTTACATCGAGCGGAGTTGCGCGGCGTGGGCGAGCGTACTGGGGTGCCTATTCAGTTTCCAAGTTCGGCATCGAGGGACTGATGCAGGTGCTGGCGGACGAATTGGCGGGAACGCGAATTCGCGCCAACAGCCTGAATCCGGGACCCGTGAGGACCGCGATGCGCTTGCAGGCATTCCCGGCAGAGGATCGCAGTCGCCTGGTAGAACCGGCCGGTGTTACCGCGCCTTATCTTTTCCTGCTGGGACCCGAAAGCCGTGGCATCAGCGGAATGGCTTTTGACTGCCAGCCGGCTGCTCCTCCGAGCCGGTCCTGAGTCTGGCGAGTTCGCGCAGCGCGCCAAGTTCCTCGTCCGTCATCGCCCGGCTGCGGCCGCGCGCGAGCGCGCGATCCATCGCAATCGGCCCAACCCTTGTGCGCATGACCCGGTTCGGCTCGAAGCCGTTGCGTTCAAGAATGCTCTTCAGATCACGGGGACGCAGCCCGATGCAGGTCACATTGATCCAGCGATTGGTGCCCTCGCCACCCGCCGGCACGATGCCGGTCAGCTTTCCCTCGAATTCCGTCCCTGCAACGGATGCCATGACAGCGGCAATTCGCGAATCGTCGAGGTCGCCACGGACCCGTACGCTGTACTCGGCAGGCAGCGCATGACCGCGCCGCGTGAGCGCGGCGGCGAGTTCGCCATCGGTGACAAAGAACTCGAGGCCCGCGTCATTGACCGCCAGCGGGCTGACCGGGATCCAACGCCGGCCGGCCGCTTTCGGCAGGCGCTCCAGCGAGCTGCGGCCTTTGCCGGCGGACGTTACGCGAATCTCTTCCCGTGCGGGCCGGTGATACACGAGGCCGCCATGTTCGGCACGCGCGGCATCGCGTAGCCGCAGCCGACGGCCGTCCAGACGCACGTCGTCCTGCTCGCCCACCGGTTGACCGGGCCGCGCAAGCTTGCCATTGACCGTGATGCGCCCGGCGTAGATCCATGCTTCGACCTGCCGTCGCGAACCGACGCCGCGGCCCGCCAGCACCTTCTGGATCCGGTCGCGCACCGGTGCGGCCGATCGCGGCGCCGCGCGCCGCTTCAAACGATCGCTTCGGCGTCGTTGGCTGCCGGCAGGTCGGCCGCCGCGGCCTGCGCCGTGTCCACGAACTCGAGCTGGATGCCAACGTCGTCCATGTCCTTCAGCGCCGCAAGCGACGGCAATTCGTCGAGGCTCTTGAGACCGAAATAGTCCAGGAACTCGCGTGTCGTTCCGAGAAGCTCGGGGTGGCCGGGTACCTCGCGATGACCGACGACACGAATCCAGCCGCGTTCGGTCAGGGTGCGAACGATGTTCGGATTGACCTGAACGCCGCGGACATTCTCGATCTCGCCACGCGTGATCGGCTGGCGATATGCGATCAATGCGAGCGTCTCGAGCAGCGCCCGCGAGTAGCGGCCTGGCCGCTCCTGCCAGAGGCGCGACAGGGATGCAGCATATTCACCGCGCACCTGGAGGCGCCAGCCGCTTGCCACCTCGACGAGCTCCATCGGTCGCCCGGCGCACGCACGCCCTAGCGCGTCGAGGGCTTCGCGCACGGTCGCGGCATCGGGCCGATCTACCTCATCAAACAGGCCCCGCAACTGGTCCATGCTGAGTGGCTGACCGTAGGCCAGCAGGGCCGCTTCAATCAGATTCGTCAGTTGATCCGGATTCATGGCTGTTCACGGCTCAGGAAGCAGTGGTGATCTCCACATCATCGAGTTCCGGCGCGTCGGGATTTCGTTCGGCACGCCGGACATGCAAGGGGGCATAGGGCTCGGCCTGCACGACATCGATGAGGCCTTCGCGCAGCAGTTCGAGCAATGCGGCAAATGTGACACAGACGCCCAGGCGCCCCTCCTCTGGACGGAAGAGTTTCACGAATTCGACCAGCGCATTGCAGTCCAGCATTGCGAGCACGTCTGACATCCGCTGCCGAACAGAGAGCGTTTCGCGTTGTACATGCAGGTGCGTGAACATCGTGGCGCGCTGCACGACATCCTTGAACGCAACAAGCATTTCCTGCAGCGTGATTTCCGGCAGCAGCCGGATGACATGCCGGTTGGTCAGCTCTGCGATGGCCTGGTACACGTCGCGATCCAGGCGATCGAGCCGGTCGATATCCTCAGCGGCCCGCTTGAAGCGTTCGTACTCCTGCAAGCGACGCACCAGTTCAGCGCGCGGATCTTCTTCTTCCTCGGTATCGAACTGGCTGCGCGGCAGCAGCATGCGCGACTTGATCTCCGCCAGCATGGCCGCCATCAGCAGGTACTCGCCGGCAAGCTCGAGATCGAGCTCCTGCATCAGCTGGATGTACTCCATGTACTGGCGCGTGATGTCCGCGATCGGGATATCCAGCACGTCGATGTTCTGCCGGCGAATCAGGTACAGCAGCAGGTCGAGCGGCCCTTCGAACGCCTCGAGAAACACTTCGAGCGCCTGCGGCGGGATATAGAGGTCGCGCGGCATTTCGGTGACCGGCTCGCCCTCCACGATCGCAAATGGCATCTCGCCCTGCTGCGGTGGCGGCTCGACGACGCCGGGTTCGGCATCAGTGATGACGGCGTCTTCGCTGCTCTGGTTCACCGATACTCCAGCCCTACGGCAGCCCGCACATCTTCCATCGTTGCACGCGCCGCTTCGCGTGCGCGCTCGCAACCCTCGGAAACGATGTTGCGGACGATTTCCGGATTCTCCTCGTACTCCCGCGCACGCTTGCGAATCCCGTCGATCTGGGTGACCACGGAGTCTATCAGAGGCTTCTTGCAATCCAGGCACCCGATGCCGGCGCTGCGGCAACCCTTCTGCACCCAGGACCTGGTTTCCTCGCTCGAATAGATCTTGTGCAGGTCCCAGACCGGGCACTTGTCCGGGTCGCCGGGATCGTTGCGGCGAACCCGGGCTGGATCGGTCTGCATTCCGCGCAGTTTCCTGGCGACGCTGTCCGGTTCCTCGCGAAGTCCGATTGTATTGCCATAGGACTTCGACATCTTGCGACCGTCGAGGCCCGGCACCTTCGGCGACTTGGTCAACAGTGCCGCCGGCTCCGGAAGAATGGACCGCCCGCCGCCTTCCAGGTGACCGAGCAACCGTTCACGGTCCGCGATCGTCAGCTTGGCGCCGGACTCGATCAGCGACCGCGCCTTTGCCAGCGCCTCGGCACTGCCCTGCTCCTGGTACTGTCGGCGCAGCTCCGAGTATTGCGCGGCATTTCGCGAACCGAGACGTTTGATGGCTCGTTCGCAGCGTGCCTCGAAATCCGGCTCACGCCCGTAGATGTGATTGAATCGTCGCGCAATCTCGCGGGTGATTTCGACGTGCGCCACCTGGTCCTCGCCGACCGGAACGAATTCCGGGCGGTACATCAGGATGTCCGCGCTTTGCAGCAGCGGATAGCCCAGGAATCCGTAGGTGCTGAGATCCTTGTCTTTCAGCTGCTCGATCTGGTCCTTATAGGTTGGCACCCTTTCCAGCCAGGCGAGCGGAGTGACCATGGAAAGGATCAGGTGCAACTCGGCGTGTTCCGGAATGCGTGACTGGACGAAGAACGTACAGGCGCCCGGATTCAGGCCCGCGCCGAGCCAGTCGATGAGCACCTCGTGCACATTCGCCTTCAGCGCCGCGGTGTCCTCATAGCCCGTCGTCAACGCGTGCCAGTCGGCAACGAAGAAGAAGCACTCGTAGCGATACTGCAGCTCGATCCAGTTCGCGAGCGCCCCATGGTAATTGCCGAGATGCAACTGCCCGGTCGGCCTCATGCCGGACACGACGCGACGATTCTGGGTGGTATTGGCGGCCAAGCAACTGTTCCTAGTTGGATTGGAGCCCAAAGATTGTTACGAGCAGGCTCTGCAGGAATTCTATCGGGCCGCTCAGAATGCCTGACAACGTGCGGGTCGCGATCAGCGCGAGGACGATGAAGAACCCGAATGGCCGGATCGCCGCCAGCATCGAAGTCAGCGGTCCAGGCGGCAACAGGTTCTCCAGCAACTGCCCGCCATCGAGTGGGGGAATCGGCAGGAGATTGAAGACAGCCAGGATGAGATTGATCTGGATCCCCCAGCCAGCCATGAGCCCAAGCCACTGGCTTGCCACACCAAGATCTACGTGTTGGCTAACCATCATGAGAAAAGCCCAGCCCACCGCCATCGCCAGGTTCGCGCCAGGCCCGGCGGCCGAGACCCACACCATGTTGCGCCGCGGATCGCGCATGTAGCGCGGATTGACCGGCACCGGACGCGCCCAGCCAAACAGGAATCCGCCCAGAAAGTACAATACTGCCGGCACAAGTACCGTGCCAACCGGATCGATGTGGCGGATTGGATTGAGGCTCAGCCTTCCCTGCGCCTCCGCGGTCCGATCACCGAAGGACCGTGCGACCCATCCGTGCGCGACCTCATGCAGGGTGATCGCAAAAATAATGGGTATCGCAGCGACGGAAAGGCCGGAAAGGAACGAAGCAACATCCATGAATATTCCAGATTACGCCCCGAGCCGAGCCCCAGGATTCGGCGGCGATTATACGTGGTGAGTGCCGGCTCTGTCGGTCATTGGAAAGGCCGCGGATCGCCCTTCCCCGCCCGAAGTATCAGCGGCGACTTGCCGGAAATGTCCACGATCGTGCTGGGCTCGAGGCCGCAGTTGCCGCCGTCGAGTATCAGGTCCACCGCGTAGCCGATCCGCTGCTCGATTTCGCGCGCATCCGTCAGCGGCAATTCATCGCCGGGCAACAGCAGCGTCGTGCTCATCAGCGGCTCGCCATACTCGGCCAGCAGCTGGCGGACTACGGGATGGTCCGGGACCCGGATGCCGACGGTCTTGCGACGCTCATCCATCAGCCGGCGCGGCACCTCGCGGGTCGCCTTGAGAACGAATGTGTAGGGCCCGGGCGTGAATGCCTTCAGCTGACGGTATTGCCAGTTCTCGACGCGCGCGAAGTTCGAGATTTCCGACAGGTCACGGCAGATAACGGTGAAGAAATGGCGCTTACCAGTCTGCCGGATGCGCTGGATGCGTTCCATCGCCTGCTTGGCGCCGATTGCGCAACCAAGCGCATAACAGGAGTCCGTCGGGTAGACGATTACGCCGCCTTCCCGCAGGCAATCTACGGCCATGCGCAGCATGCGCACCTGGGGCGTCGTCGGATGCAACTCAAGGCGCTCAGCCATATTCCATTATGTACCGGCAGCGAGCCATACCAGCTTCCGCTATCATTGGCGCCCCTGTTTCACGGTTTCAGGCATGCAGCTGCTGTTCGACTTTCTCCCGGTCATCGCGTTTTTTGTCGCGTACAAGCTGGCAGACATATACGTCGCGACGCTCGTGATTATCGTCGCGACCGTCCTGCAAGTCTCGATCTACTGGGTTCGCACCCGGCGCTTCAATCCGATGCACCTGGTCTCGGCCGGACTTGTGCTCGTGTTCGGCAGCCTGACGCTGGCGATGCACAGCCCGGTCTTCATCATGTGGAAGCCGACCATCGTGAACTGGCTGTTCGCGGCCGCCTTTCTTGCCAGTCAATGGCGACTGTTTGGCGGCCGACCGCTCGTCGAGCGGCTGATGACGTCGGCGGATGCGAAGCTGAGCCTCGACCCGCTTTTATGGCGACGGCTGAACCTGGCCTGGGTCGTGTTTTTCGTGTTGATGGGCGCTGCAAATCTCGCGGTGTTCCGCGCATTCGACGAATCGACCTGGGTCAACTTCAAGTTGTTCGGTATGCTGGGGCTGACATTTGTGTTCGTCATTGCGCAAGGTTTCTGGGTTGCGTCACGGGCGCGCTCCACGTGAGCGAATCCCGGCTTGCCCGTATCCAGACGCGGCTGGAATCGGCATTCACTCCGGCGCGGGTCACCGTGCAGGATGACAGCTCGAAACACGCAGGACACGCGGGCGCGCGCAGCGGGGCCGGGCACTTTACGGTCCGAATCCGGTCTGAAGCGTTCGCGGGTCGAAACCCGCTGCAGCGGCACCGGATGGTCTATGAGGCCCTGGCGGATATGATGCCGAACGATATACATGCCCTGGTCATTGAAGCGATTTCACCTGACGACGAGGAACAACTGAGGACACCATGAGACAGACACACGCATTGGCCTTCACGGCCACGATACTTCTGCTGGCCGCAGGCTGCACCAAGCCGGATACCGCTGCCGCAGGCGCCTCTGATGCTGCCGCAAAGCCGGTGGCTACTGTGAATGGAACTCCGATTTCGCAGGACGTCTGGAAACTCTACGTCAAGGCACGGCATGGTGGCCGGCCACTTGAAGAACTGACGCCCGAGCAGCGTGCCGAGACGCTCGACGAGTTGATCGCCATGTATGTGGGCGCGGACGAGGCCAAGAAGGAGAATCTGTTGACCGGAGAGGAAGGCGCGCGAATCGACGTGGTACGAACCAGTTCGATGACCGAATTGCTGTTCAAGAAGTTCACGGCCGGGAAGGAGCCGACCGAGGAAGAACTGAAGGCCGAATACGACTCGCGTATCGCGCAGCTGCCGAAGGTTGAATTCCACGCCCGCCATATCCTCGTTGACGACGAAGCAAAGGCCAAGGACCTGATCGCGCAGCTAGACAAGGGTGCGGGCTTTGAGAAGCTCGCCAAAGAGAACTCAAAGGATGGCTCCGCGGCCGAAGGCGGCGATCTGGGCTGGTTCATGCCTACACAGATGGTCAAGCCATTTGCAGACGCCTTGCAGCAGCTCGAAATCGGCAAATATTCGACCGTTCCAGTGAAGTCCGAATTTGGTTGGCACATCATCAAGCTCGAGGAAACGCGCGCCGCGACCCCGCCGCCCTATGAGTCGGTCAAGCCACAACTTGGCCCGATGGTGCAGCAGAAGAAATTCGAGGCCTACCTCAAGGAGCTCGTCAAGACTGCGAAGGTCGAACGTACCCCCGCCGAGGCTACTCCTTGATGCTGAAGTGGCTGGAGTAGCTGCGATTCATTGGATTGATGGGTGGTGCGCTGATATATGGCTGCACCAGCCGCCGGGTCACATAGAAGTAGACCGGCAGCAGCGGATAGTCCTCGAGCATCAGCCGCTCAGCCTGCTGTAACAGCTGGCGCCGTCGTGCGATATCAGTGTCCACGGCGGCGTCGGCCAGCAGCCGCGCATATCGCGCATGAGACCACCGGCCGAAGTTCTGCGGACTACCGTCCGTCATGGTGTCGAGGAAACTCGACGCATCGTTGTAGTCCGCCGACCAGCCGACGCGCACGACATCCCATTGTGTGGGATCGGCACGCGCCGCAAGGTAGGCGCGGAATTCCATTTGCACCAGCTCGGTCTCGACACCCAGCCTTTCCTTCCACATCGATGCGATCGCGACACAGACCTTCTGGATCAGGTCATTCTCGTTGTACAGCATGCGCAATCGCAGCGGCCTGGCCGCAGAGTATCCGGACGCCGCATACAGCGACCGCGCCTTTGAGAGACGATCGGCAGCAGTCGAATTCCGCCAGGCATAAGTTGCCGGTGTGTAATTCCAGACGCCTTCCGGCACCAGCGAATAAGCGGGCACCTGGCCTGCGCGCGTGATCGACGAGGTAATCGCCTCCCGATCGATCGCAAGCGACAAAGCCTGCCGCAATGCAGGATGGCCGCTCAGCGGCCCCTGATCCGTGTTGAATGAATAATAGAAAGTCGCGAGCGCAGCGCGATGCTGAAGTCCGGAATCCGGCTCTTTGGCGAGCTCCTCAAAGCGCTGCTCGGGGACATTGTTCGTCACGTCCAGTTCACCGGCGCGAAAGCGCGTGAATTCGGCGTTCTCATCGGACACGATTTCATATCGCACTTCGTCGAACGCGACAGCGTCGGAGTCCCAATAGAACTCGTTTCGCACCAGCCGCAGGCTGGCGCCCGGCACCACCTCTGCCAATGCGTATGGGCCGTTTGAGACGATGGCGCCCGCCTTTGCGAAGCCGCCCGAGCCAGTCAAAGAAGATTCGCGCACTGGCGATGCGACTGTATTGGTGAGGATATCCGGAAAGTACGGGGCCGGCCGCGATAGCCTGATCTCCAGCAAGTGCTCACCAAGGGCGCTGACCGCCAACCTGTCGGCGGCCAGTTCGCCTTTGAGGATGGCGGGCGCATTCGCGATGACCCGCAGCAGATCCGCGCCACCTGAAGCCGTCGCAGGATCTACGGCCCGACGTAGCCCCGCCACGAAATGCCGGGCGAGTACCGGGTCCCCATTTGACCAACGCGCATCGCGGCGCAACTTGAATGTGTAGCGGGTTCCTGCGTCATCCACGCTCCAGGATTCCGCACCCGCAGGCGTTACCTCACCCGATGGGCTGCTTGCGGTCAGGCCTTCGTATAGGTCCCTCAGCACATCAAACGAGAAGGCATCCTCGGCGCGCTGCGGATCAAGGGAGCCCGGCTGACCGCCCAGGCCTCTGCGCAGGACCAATGGCGCGGAATCAGCATCCTGCTTCCCGGCCGGTGCACGAGACTCGCAGGACGCCGATGCGACCGCCAGAGCAATGACCAGGAGCGGGGTCGCGAGGCGCAACGACTTCGCGGAAGACGAGTAACTCGCCAGACGCATCACATTTACCCTGCACACGATCGAAGGAGGCAGAGCAAGCTTACGCTACATATATTCGAGGCCCATGGGACTGAGCCGTAGTGACAGTTGGGGCAGGAATTACTACCCTTGAACTTCGACTGGGATTCCGCGACTCCGGTCGCGCGCTGTCAGTTCTTGGCGCCTCCAGCACCAATCGACGCGTCAGTTTTCCCCGTACCAAGCGACGCATCAGGACGGCCAGTGCCAACCGATGCGGCAGAACGGCCGGTGCCCAAAGAGGCATCAGTTTTCCCCGTACCAAGCGACGCATCAGAACGGCC
>Ga0209798_10000054_pt1 | contig 60125 bp, 55 predicted proteins | sample DOMMetBare3Fresh_FD_187475 | JGI IMG/M metagenome (GOLD analysis project Ga0209798, IMG submission 187475) | Wetland sediment microbial communities from St. Louis River estuary, USA, under dissolved organic matter induced mercury methylation -... | ecosystem: Environmental > Aquatic >...
AACACCGCCGTCTTGGCGATGAAGTCAGCATCGAGATCCGCACATAGCTCCAGCACCTTCGCAAGTTGCTCATCTGCGCCCGCGTAGAAAGTCGTGTTCAGACAACCGGAGGCAGCGTATTGCGCCAGTTGATGCTTCGGCGAAAGAGCGTACGCCGGGGCGCGCTCTTCGTTGATTGCATCAGTAGCCGGAATCAGCTTGCCGATTAGCGACTTGAATAGAGTCTTGTTTGCCATTGTTCGTTATCTCCTAAAGCAGCCGTCTCAATTCCTCAGACGGCTGTGCTAATACCTGGGCTTCGTCTTCGTAAATGACGTAACCAACGGATCGTGACTTGATCATCCGCATGAAAACATCGTTTCGTTCGAGGATGTTCATCATTAGCCACGCGTGCTTCACATGTTCATAAGCATCTGACTTGAACCAGCAGATAGACCGTCGCGCGCGCCATGGCTTCCGGAGCCGATATTCAAATGGCCCCTTCAGATGCAGACGAAACCAACGCATGAGTTCGGCGAGCTCAGCATAGTCGTGGTCCGGAAGCTCTCCTGCGTGAATCAAATCGAAGGCAGCACAAAAGAGTCCCGCCGCCACGTGCGAGTCTTCATTCTTCTCTCCACAAACAAAACGGATGAACATAAGGTCCACCATTTACGAACTTCATCGAAGTACCTTGTTGCGTTTGAAAGGATTGGCTGCGGGAGAAGGAGTCGAACCTTCATCTTCGAGTTCAAAGCCCGACGTGTTGCCGGTTACACCATCCCGCAATGAGACATAAGAGTTTCGGGGCACTGGGATTCGAACCCAGAACCTTGCGCTAATCTGGCGCTAAAACCGCTTATAAGGCGGCTGCTCTACCAATTGAGCTATGCCCCGTTTGAAGCTGGTCGCGGTGGAAGGAATTGAACCGACATCGCTCGATTATCAATCGAGTGCTCTGGCCGTTGAGCTACACCGCGAGGTGGTTGACCCGACGGGGCTCAAACCCGCACCTCACGGCTTAAAAGGCCGCCGCTCTGTCACTCGAGCTCCGGGTCAAAAGGATTGGCTGTGGCGGAAGGATTCGAACCTTCGATAACCGGATTAACAATCCGGTGCCTTACCAACTTGGCTACGCCACAAGAACTAAATCTGGCTGCGGCGACGAGACTCGAACTCGTATCATCTCGTTTACAAGACGAGCGCTCTCTTATCCAATTGAGCTACGCCGCAATTTGGTGGACTGGGAGGGATTCAAACCCTCACAAGAAGTTTGCAGGACTTCTATGCTGTCGTTACATCACCAGCCCCCGGGCATTTATCATTTTTCATTGGACATTTTTCATTTACCATCTATTCGGCTGCGCCCGGCGCCGATTGAATCAGACGATCTTGGGCAGGGTTTGAAAATGACCAAATGCCAAATCTCAAATGACAAATGGAAAATGATCTGGCTGTGGGTGGAGTTGAACCACCAACCTCGCGCTTATGAGACGCTTGCTCTAATTCCGCTTGAGCTACACAGCCGCTTGCGATCTTGGAAGCCCGCGGAGGAGTTGAACCTCGTGCCTTTCCACCCAGCTCTTGCAGGTTCGGTTTAGAAGACCGACGCCGGGAACGCGGGCCAGAGTTGGAGGCGACGGTGAGATTCGAATCCCGACCAGTCGGGACTGTTTACGGGACAGCTGCTCTGCCGGTTGGATCTACATCGCCTTTGAGTGTTTGGCCGGGGCGTGAGGCCGACCACGCCTCTTCGAACTCCACGCTCCCAGACAGTCGCCGTTCTGCCGGGATGAGTCACGCCCCGATAACTTGCGAACTAAATTTGGTGCCCAAGGAAGGACTCGAACCTTCAACCTCTGGTTTGTAGGACCAGCGCTCTACCAGTTGAGCTACTCGGGCAGAAGATGGTGGTCGGAGTTGGAATCGAACCAACCTTTCGGGCTTTTCAGACCCGCGCTAATCCGTCTCAGCTATCCGACCCGCGGATTGGTCTTGGGTCTTTGGTCTTTGGGCTTGGGTCTTTGTTTTCGATTTCTAAGACCAAAGATCAAAGACCTAAGACCGTCTTTCGCCACGCACTCTATCCATGACTTCACGATCGTCGTGTACGTCCATAAAGAGGTACTTGCGCCACTCGGCTCGTGCTTCTGCATAGTGACAAAGCACGACGCGTTCGAGCTTCACGCGCAGCGCCGACTGCGAAGTCAACAGCGGCATGCGTGCTTCTCCCGGTGTGCGGTTGCTCTTACGGTTGTTGCACGTGATGCAAGCCGTCACGATGTTCACCGGCGAGTTATCCCCACCGCGCGAACGCGGCATGATGTGATCGAGCGTCAGCTCGGCCACGCCCTTCTTTTCACCGCAGTACTGGCAACGGAACTTGTCGCGCATGTAAATGCGCAGGCGCTTCATACCCGATTGCTCGCGGCGGCGGCGAACGTTGATGTAAGTGCGACGGCGGATTACCGACGGCACGGGAAACTCATCATGTGCCGAACGAAGGACTCGGTCGCCGTCCCATTCCTCAACGAAGACCGTGTTCTTGAAAGTCATGATGATTGCTCGGGCGACACTGACGGTGCCGAGCGGCTCGTAAGTCTGGTTTAGCAGCAGAACTCTGCCATTGAGTGCCATTGCTCGGCACCTCCTTTCTTGTTGTTTTAGTTAATTAGAAATTGGAGCGCGCGGTGAGACTCGAACTCACGATACCGGATTTGCAATCCGGCGCCTTAGCCGCTTGGCGACGCGCGCAATTTGGAACGGAAGGAGAGATTCGAACCCTCGAATCGAGTTTGGAAGACTCGCATGTTTCCGGCTACATCACTTCCGCGAGCGGCACGAGTTAAGGCAACTCGCGCCCTGGTTGTGGGGTGAGATCTTTAATCAGTAATGGAACTCCTGGCAGGACTTGAACCCGCAACCTCGACGTACGACCACCCCAGCGCGGCTGCCGCGCTGAGGACCCCGCGTTCGAAGCGTCGCGCTCTTCCATTTGAGCTACAGGAGCAGAAAAGATTTGGAGCATCGTACCGGAGTCGAACCGGTGTCTCAGCGTTGGCAACGCCACGGTTCTCGAACCAACTGACTAACAAATTAATTGGCGATGCGCGTCTGATCGGGGAGGACAGAATTGAACTGTCACCACGAGTTCCCAGGACTCGGATGCTGCGTTACACCACACCCCGAAGACTTTTGAATTTCGGATTTTGGAATTGGAAAGGTAAAGGCACGATCCGGTGAAGAGCTGGGCCTGAACTCGGAGTTGCGAAATCCGCAATTCGAATTTCGCAATCCGAAATTCTTCTCAGCCCTTCACGCAGACCACTTGCTTGATCTCTGCGACGATTTCAACCAGGTCTTCCTGGTTCTTCATCACCGCCTCGATTGACTTGTAAGCGCCGGGAATTTCATCCAATACGCCTACGTCTTTGCGACACTCAACGCCCGAAGTTTGACGAGCGAGGTCGTCTTTCGTGAAGGCTCGCTTGGCTGCTCCGCGGGACATCTTGCGCCCCGCGCCGTGAGAGCAGGAGTTGAAACTCTCAGCCAAACCACGTCCCTTGACGATGAACGATTTCGCGCCCATCGATCCGGGAATGATGCCGTACACGTCTTTGTCGGCGTTGATTGCGCCCTTGCGCGTGACGAAGACTTTTTCGCCGTAATGCTCTTCGAGCGCAACGTAGTTGTGATGGCAGTTAACCTGAAGTTCAGGCTTGAACGCTTTGCGATGATTGAACATCTTGTTGAAGACCTTCAACAGGCGCGCCATCATGATCTCGCGGTTCTTCATCGCGTAGGTTTGCGCCCACTTCAGGTCTTTCCAGTAAGCGGCAAACTCCGGCGTGCCCTGGATGAAGTAAGCGAGATCAGGAGCTGGAAGCTCCGACAATCTCCACAGAGACTTCGCTGTCGAGATATGACGTTCGGCCAACTCCTTACCGATGTTGCGCGAACCCGAGTGCAGCATCAACCACACGAAGGTTTCTGTGTCCAGACAAACTTCGATGAAGTGGTTGCCGCCACCGAGCGTGCCCAACTGTTTCATCGCTTTCGCTTTGCGATCGTGAACTCCTTCGTGAAGCTCGCTGAAGTCTTTCCAACCGTCCCAATACGAAGATTCATCAACCGATTCCTTGTACGCATTGAAGCCGACCGGAATTGCTTCTTCGATTGCCAAGCGCAAGTCTTTCAACTTGCCGTCGAGGATGCCGCTCTTGAATGGCGTTTTCACGGCCATCATGCCGCAGCCGATGTCGACGCCGACGGTTGCGGGAATCACGGCTTCCTTGGTCGCGATCACCGAACCAACCATGCTGCCCTTGCCCAGGTGCGCATCAGGCATTAGCGCGACATGTTTGAACAAACATGGCAAGCGCGAGACGTTACGCAGCATCGATTGTTCTTCAATACTGAAATCGTGGTTGGCCCACGACAGGACTTCGCTGTGTGCGCCACCAATTGGCAGCTTCTTGTAAGGCATTGTTACCTCCTTTCTAAGTTTAGTTGAAAATGGTGCGCCAGGTGAGACTCGAACTCACAATCCCCTGCTTAAGAGGCAGGTGCCTTGATCCGATTTGGCCACTGACGCATGGCGGAACTGAACGGACTCGAACCGTCATCGGCCTGATCGACAATCAGGTGCCTCACCTCTCGGCCACAGTTCCGTTTGAAAATTGGCAGCGCGTGTCGGATTTGGACCGACGATCGCCTGATTGAGAATCAGGTGGCTTAAGCCCCTTGGCGATAATTATTGGCGCGCCATAAGAATTGGTCAGTATTGACGAGTTTGAAACGATCATCGCGTGGTTTGCTCAACCACGCCAGGAGTTCTTCGGCCTGCTTCTTTAGCGGGCCGGGCATTTCTGGATTCGACTTCCACGGCAATGGCATCGCGAACCTCATTCACTACTTCGGCAATGAGATTGATTTTGCGCAGACTGTTTGCTCTCGCGGATGAATCGTTCAGGTCGAAATCAAATGATACTCGGCGAGAACAATCAGCTAGATCGAGAACAACCGTTCCCCACTTCCAGTGGTCTTCGGGATCATCTGGTAGGTCGCGGGTGTCTTCGACAACAGCAATGATGAACGCGGGCAGTTCGGGGTCTTCGTTAAGAAACTCACGGCGTCGAACGTGATACCGTGTAGCTCTTTCTTCGCTCATTTTTGAGTATTGTCCTTTCTAAGCTGTCTTATGGACAGCGGATTTGTTTTGCTACGTCATGGCGGTTTTCCTCCTTTTCAGGCGTTGATGATGATCGTTGTTCTCTTTCAATGCTTGAATTTGGGTGGGTCGAAGGGAGTTGAACCCTCACAGTCCGCAGTCACAGTGCGGTGCTCTGCCAATTGAGCTACGACCCACACAGATGGGCGACAAGGAATCGAGCGTGACGAGACATTTAACAGATGTAGTCACGTTCAGCATTCGCCCCGAGTTGGCAGGGATGACGAGACTCGAACTCGCAAATCAACTGATTGAAAATCAGTCCGCTTTCCATTTCGCGTTCATCCCCGTGATTGTTTGGTGCGCGTGGAGAGATTCGAACTCATCACAAAGCTGGTCTTAAATCAGCCGCCTCTTCCAATTGGGCTACACGCGCAAAATGATTTGAATTGGTACTCGCGAGAGGATTCGAACCTCTAAGACGGAAGGTTTGAGCTTCCGATGTCTGCCGGATTGCATCACGCGAGCAGATTTTGGTGCTGCCGGAAGGACTTGAACCTTCAACTACACGGCTCTCAACCGTGCGCGTCTGCCAGTTGCGCCACGACAGCAGCGAATTGATTTGGTACCGGCGGAGGGATTCGAACCCACACTGTCTAGTTCCTAAGACTAGCGCCTCCTCCCAATTGGGCTACGCCGGCATGGTGAACCCGGCAGGACTCGAACCTGCGACGGGCGGGGTCCCCGCGCGGGCAGCCCGCGTGGGGTGCTGTTGTCGTTTAGGAAACGACTGTTCTGATTCCAACTGACATTTAACTAAGGGGGTCCTAAGCTTGGTTGCGGAGACAGGACTTGAACCTGCGTCGACGGATTATGAGTCCGTCCCTGGCGGCTTTACGACTCCAGTGTACTCCGCGTCAAAACTAATGAACTGGCTACCGAGGTAGGATTCGAACCTACATCAACGAGTTTCAGAGACTCGCGCCTTTCCAGCCCGGCCACTCCGTAAGATTTCAATTTGGTGGACCTGGCACGATTTGAACGTGCGGCCTCGACCTTCGCAGAGTCGCGCTCTCATTCCCCTGAGCTACAGGTCCTCGGATTTTTCCGACGGTGAGCGAGCTGCGCTGACAGCCACCAGTGCTGTCGCTCGACCTCACCGCTGAAACTTTGGCGGAGGCGGCAGGACTTGAACCTGCACACGCAAAGCGCGGCGATTTAGCAAACCGCTGCCATACCATTAGGCGACGCCTCCATCGATTGGCGGAAGGGACAGGAGTCGAACCTGCAAGCGACAAATGCGCGGTAGTTTTCGGGACTACTGCCTTACCAGTTAGGCTACCCTTCCAGAGATTTTGGTTCGCGATTTTGAATTAGATTGGCAGGGACGCTCGGATTTGAACCGAGAATCTCGATTTTGGAGACCGATGGTTTGCCAGTTAGCCTACATGCCTAAAATATTCCTGGTGCATGTGGTAGGACTCGCACCTACGAAGTCGTTGGACGCCTGATTTACAGTCAGGTGCTTTTGCTGCTCAGCCACACATGCGCGCATGAAATTCAGATTTCAAATCTCGCGTCCAAGATTTCAAATCTGAGATCCATTGTGCTAAAAAATAGATGAAGGCAGAGAGTAAACGTACCGCGAACACACTTCGAGGCACACTTCTCCTTAGGATGGCGATCTCGCGGACTCTCGCAAAGGACCGAGATCGTCATCCGTTGAAGGCTCCCTGCCTTCATCTCTCGCAAATAGGTACTTCGATTGTCAAAAAACTAAAGGAGCGGGCTTTAAGCCTCCCAGGGAAGCTGCCCGCTCCTTCAATTCTCGCGATTTTTGCTTTGAGATTTGGGAGCGGGAGGCCGCTCCCGCTGATTAATGCCTGATTCGACGGCTATCTATGGACGCTTCTTGTCCGAGTCTGCCGCCAAAAATATTGGTTGCTGACAAGCTCAGGCCTAACGAACAGACGACCGTATACATGGCGGCGCACGGCTGCCATTTCGTCGAATGTTTCTGATATGTCCTGCTCGTCATCATTGAAAGTTTTTCCTCGCAGTGCGCATCTCAGGTGAGCGCGCAACCTTTCTTGTATAAGACAGGACCATCGATCCTGTCAAGAACTTTCTCTAAAAAACCTGCGAACACGTATTCGCGCTCGCTTGGATTAACTCTTTCGATAGGTAGTTGCCTGAGGTCTAAGGATTCGGATTAGTGACGAACCCTGATTTCGCCTGGAGGAGGGTAGACATGTCCTTGACAACATTATGTCTTTCAATACATACTCTGAGATGTGAAGTGGGAGATATCATTTCATGACGACTTCGAGGCGGAGTTTGACGCCCTGGACGAGGCGGTGCAGGACGAATTGCTGGCGCACGCGAAACTGTTGGAACAGTTTGGACCGCAACTCGGCCGGCCGCGGGTCGACACACTCAACGGCTCGCGTCATGCGAATATGAAGGAGCTGAGGTTTGACGTTAATGATGGCGTCTGGCGTGTGGCATTCGCCTTCGACCCAAAGCGTCAAGCCGTGCTGCTGGTGGCAGGTGACAAGTAGGGAGGGAGTGAAAAGCGGTTTTATCGGCAACTGATAGCCAGGGCTGATGAACGGTTTGACAACCACTTATCACGGTTGAGAAAGCATTCGAGGAAATAACTATGAAGACCTTAAGTCAAAAAATCGGAGATCTTGGTCCGACACGCCGGAAGCGGGTTGAGACCCGCGCTGCCGCGCTTATCGCCGAGGAAATGACTCTGCAGGAACTTCGCCAGGCCCGCAAGCTGACTCAGGTCCGGATGGCGAAAACGCTTGGCATCAGTCAGGATGGAGTCTCGCGACTTGAGAAACGGAGTGATTTACTACTGTCAACCCTACGGAAGTCAGTCGAAGCCATGGGTGGGAACCTATCCTTGGTCGCTGAATTCCCGGATCGTGAGCCAGTAGTACTGTCCGGCATTGCGGCAACAGAGGTTGATCCAAAACCACTGCGCAGGAAGCAGGCCAAGGCCCGTTATTAAGACGCGGAGAGAAGCACAGGCGGAAAACATTCTCATAGTTTCTAATGTCAGAAATAACGACCTCGTTTTCTGACATTGTCCCGATGGCACAATCTGCCAGATCCAAATTACATTCCCTTTAATAGGCCGTTGTGTTATCGCCGGCTTGTTTTAGCGTTTGCGGGATTTCTAAAATAAGCCGCCTTGTAAACTCGGAAGATCCATTGAGCGGTGAATTGAATTCTTGGTTTTCCCAGAACGGCCATTTTCTTAAATAAGAAAACGGTCGATTTCAGAAACCATCACCTTGGGGCCTTACCCACCTGGCTATTGTTGGCGGCTGGGCGGTTCGACCCCTTGCACTTGCCGTTCCGTCCGAGGTGCTAGCTGGCGCGATCTTGGCGCGCTTCTGGGGTCGCCCCTCCAACTCAGCTAAAGACCCGCCCGTTAGTGAGCGGGCAATTGCTTTAGTTTTTCTGGCTTCGGAAGGTATGGGTCGTGTGGTCCGGAAGCTCTCCTCTCATTCTCTAATTGACCACTAAGGTAGTTGATGGGGCGCAGAACTGGGACTAGATTTGAAATTGTCAAATTCAATGCAGATTTAGCAATGGAGCTATGAAACTTACCCGCGATATTCAGAGCCTCAGCAGGTTCAAGCGTGACACCGCAAAGTTGGTGCGCCAAATGAAAAAGACGAAAGAACCTGTAGCGTTAACCGTAAATGGAAAAGCTGAGTTAGTCGTGCAAGACGCCGAGAGCTACCAGAAACTGTTGGAAGCGAAAGACAGAATGGAAGCGATCGAGGGGATCAAGCGCGGACTGGAAAGTATGAAACGTGGCGGGGGTAAGCCAGCAAAAAAGTTCTTTCAGGAATTCTTTGCCGCTGAGGGGATTCCCGAACACGAATGAAATGTTACGTCGTGATCTTTGAGGATTCCGCACAAACGGACGTGCGTGAGTCGTATGACTGTTGCTGTCGTGCTTGGGGCAAGCGCGACGCTCAACAGTGGGCCCGCGAACTGCGAACTGAAGTTTTCAAACAGCTAGATGTGATCCCAAAAGCATTACTAAGCATTTGGAAGATTACGGTGGCAAAATCCGGTTGCCTGGTCCGTTCGCCGTGTGCCACTTCACGGTGCAGCCACATTCGCCGGGCACCGAATTAAAGCTGTTGAGATGGCCGCCGGCGAAAAACTGTTGTTGGACTGTAAGAGTCACCTGAGGTGGTGTCAGGTCATCAGGGATGGATGAGGCAGGATTACCGAACCCCCCGGGAGGCGGCATGTACTTGGAAATAAACAACGCAGTGAAATCGGCAGCAAGATTGTCTACGTTATCGCAGGGACCGGCCTCCCTGTCGCACGCGGTGTCCGACGCCGGCACGTAATCCCAATGCTGGGCACGGTTGAAGACAATCTGATGCTTGGGTGTACTCAGGTCACCCCAGTAGCTCTCTGGCAGCGCGAATGATGGTTCACCGCTGCCCCAGAAAAACAACTTCGGCACATTAGGTCGCGGCGGGCCGTCAGGAAATTCACCGACTTGACCGCTCAGCGAGACAAACGCCTTCGGGTTAATCGTGGAAGCCAATTGCAACCCGTGCAGTGCGCCATACGAGTGGCCAACGATCCCGAGCGTGTCCACACCCATGAGCGACGAACGACGTGACCACCGAAAATGCATCCAGTCGATGACGTCCTTAATGCGAGCATAAGTGGAATTAGCAGGATTACTCGGGTGGCCAATCGGTTGCAGGTCAGGAATCGCTACGACGAACCCGGATTTAGCAAGTATTGCGGGCAGTCGCGCCCACTTCGTGTAATGAAATTTTTCTGCCGAACAATCTCCATGAATAAACACCACCAGCGGATAGCGGCCGGCTGCGGCAAGGAGAGGCGCGCACCGTGGAGAACCACCAAGCGTCGGGTAATAAACCCGAATCAACGCGTTGGGTTCGAGGGCCGTGCGTTTAATGCGAGGAGTGGGACTCTTTGAGTCGCTAGGTATCAGTGGCTGAGGATCCAGGATCGGGATGGGCAAATGAACGAAGTAGTCCGCGTACCCATAGAAAACAGGCGACAGGACGCTCGGAATCCAACTAATGTCTGAGGCTGGGTCATTGCCACTGGGCTCGCAAGGCGGAGGGGCCGTCGGGGTCGTCGGGGTGGATTTTCCACACTTCGCAGGCACAATTCCGGCGAGCGCGAATCCCACACACGACAGGAGCGTCTGCCTTACGGCCTCGCGTCGATTAATTCTTGTCATGTTGCCTTCTTCGAAGTTGGCAAACGGCAATGCCATATCTTCCTCATTCATTCAAATGCGGTACGACGTACTCCTTCGCATTCCGAATGACTGGCGCAGCCGCTGCGTGTTAACTACTTCTTGCGCGCAACTAACTTTCCTTGCGCCGGCGTAATCGCTACAGATTTTGTCGCGAGAATCCGCGCCAGTTGGTCAGCCGTCGCCTCATTGGTGATTCCGTGGTTCTGAATTTCACAAACCTGGACACCGGGCTCTGGAACCACGCCGGCGCTGCGGTCACCCTCCGGCTCGACAACCAGACACTGGATACTGCCATCGGGCGTAACGTGTGCGTAGAGTTTCATTTCGATTGCTCCTAGGGCTTCACGACGCTGAACAACACTGCATATGATGGAATGACGTGTGGGCCAGTGTTACGGACGGTGAACAGGAACCTCCAACCGTGCAAGCCCAAATAGCGCCGCACGCGCGCGTCTTTGACCAGCAGCTCGTTATCGTTCTCAGTAGCGGGAATGGCCGTGGCGTGTACTACCTCGTTCGCCGCGACCGGCCCAAACCACCAACCCATCTCGGCTCCCGGTGAGAAGTTTTGACCGGCCCAGTTAAATGTATGATGAGAGATCTGCGCCAACTTTCAACCTCCTGTTTTGAAAAACAAATGTCCGGCAGAGCGAGCTTGAATTTACAACCTGGAAGAGAGATTACAGATCCCTTCGGGTCACGAGGATGTCGTCAACGAAGAACTGTCCCTGCCCGAATGTCAGCCAGAAGCGAATGGCGTTAAAGCGATTGCCAAAGACTAGCGACTGACGGGGAAGGGTGTAGTCGGTGCTTCCTACTGCACCTGGTCCCGAAAGCGTTATCCGGGCCATCGCGGCGGAACTGGTGATGATTAAATTAACGCGCAGGTTAAAAACCTTGTCCTTCGAATAATGCCCGAATCTTGGGCCATCGTCAATCCGCACGTCGCCTTCAGGCATAAAATCCAGGTGCATAAAATGCAGATAGTCAAGAGGCCCCGCATTTTCTGGTTCGAATTGCAGGGTCACGATGTCCGTGCCGCCGCGGATGAACATAGTCGCTGTAATCGTGTAAAGACCAGGGCCGTCGAAACGAGAGAATCTCCCTTTAACTGAGGACCGAGGGCGCGTGGCCGGAAACCCAATACGGATCCATTTCGTAGCCTGAACACCAGGCAGCGGCGTCAAAATAACGTTGACTGTCCCGTCATTCGGCTCGACCGATAGAGTGCCAACCGTCGCTTTCGGAGAATTCAACGAGTCCGCGTCGAAGTTTGCATTTAACACGGTGGCCGTCGGCAAATTCAGCCTGAAGGCGCGGTTCTTTCCGTTGTGAATACCATTGCCGACGATTTGGCCGCGGTCGTTGATGTCCCACGCCTCAGATAACACCCAGCCACTGCCTCCCGGCAGCAACGAATTCAGATCCTTCATGCCGCCTATGGTCCATCGAAACGCGCGTCTGGCTCCACCCGGGATTGTGCTGTATCCAACTGCTTCAGCGTTGTTATTGACGGCATGAGCAATACTGTAGCCGCCACCAAGATGTCCCATGTCTTTCATTCCGGCTCCTTCGGACCAGAAAAAAGCATGAGTACCCGAGAGACCGCCTACCTGAGAAGAGAACGACGTCGTGGGGGTGAATATCAGTTGAAAATCACTCTCGCCTACGACTTCGCCGTGGTCATTGATTCCATAGCCTGAGCTTTTCCGCCCGCCCAGCGTGCCGAGGTCTCTCATGCCTTGACCGGCAGAAAAGCGGAACGCGTGAGTGGCACTGTCATTGCGGGTTGCACTTTCGCCGGCAACTTGCCCAAATTCATTTATCGAACGTCCGACGCTTCTTGAGCCTCCAAGGGTCCCCAGATCCTGCATTCCGAAGGAACGTTGCCACACGAAAGCATGAGTCTGAAGTAGATCGTTGTCAGCTTCGCCCGTAACTTGACCGAGATCGTTCACATCCCACGCGTAACTGTATCGACCGGGTGTGCCGATGTCAGTCAGATTCAAATTTGAGTCGGCCATAAAGGCTTTAGTATTGACATCGCCCAATTCGGCAACCAAGCTACCGCCAGCAATAGCGCCGCCTTTGTTTATCCCCTGGCCCTCACTGAGATTCGAACTCGGCAACGCGCCCACATCAATCATTCCCAGTCCATCGATATATCTAAACGCATGCAGTTCTCCGCCGTGTGGTCCAGGTGTCTTGAATGAAGCGCCGGTCACACTTCCGGTGCTGTTGACGCCCAGACCAAAACTGCCTTCCGCGCCCAGAGTTCCCAAGTCCTCAATAACGTTCTTGTTTTGCCGGCAATCGTTTTGGCCCATGGTCAGAAACAGCGCGAAAGTCAGGATTGATAGTCTCACTATTTCGCCTCCAGTTTTTAACTGCCGTAAGGAATGGCGGCTGCATTGCGTTTTTCGAGATCGCAAACTTGCGTATGCGCAGTCTGCCAAGTCAAAACACCGAGCGTGAAGGCATTTATTTGAAATCTCGTGACGAGAAACTCAGTCTCGAAATCCTTTTTGACGAGCGAGGCAAAATTCCTGAGCTGCTTATCAAAAAGCTCTCCGCTCTTGAGCGACTTCGCGAGCGGTAAAGCAGCCTGTGTCTGATCGTCTCGCTCTTTGTTGTAAAGACGCTGAGCCTGCCCTGGCTGGGGGCTCGATGTCGCAACCAGTGCGGCAATTACGGTGAAGATCACAGATTTTCGGATTTTCATCTTCTCTCCCATGTCTCAACTTTGCTGGCAGTTTCACGTTCCAACTCTAAATGGCAATCCAGCCAAAAACATTTCTAGGTATGGATTTGTGAGCGCTATTTTGGCAGTACTGACTTATGCTAGTAGCGATGCGCAAGGGTTTAATGAATGCGGAGGTTGCTGTTGCTACTCGCGATCAGTCCGATCGGCGAGGCTCAAACGAACGGCGATGTCAATCTCAACCGCCTGACGGAAGCCGTCAGCGCGATTAACGACAATCGATTGCTACGAGCCGAGGCGATCCTCATTCCCATCTCAGCGATATTGAGGAGGGGTTGCAGAAGTACTCAATTAAAAGAGGTCGCTTACCCTGCCAATGATTCGTCGTCTACACGAAGACTGGGGATTCCTGCTGAAGTGCTAATCGGCGGTAGCGTCGCCGCGTGACCGGGCAGCATGACAAGGCCCGTCATTAATGCGCAGAGAGAAGCACAGGCGGGAGAGATTTCATAGTTTCTAATGTCAGAAATAGCGACCTCTTTTTCTGACATTGTCCGATGGTACAGTCTGCCCGATCGGATTACATTCCCTTTAATAAGCCGGTGTTATGGTGGGCTTATTTTAGCTTTTCCGGGATTTCTAAAATAAACCGCTTTGTAACCGCTGGAGAGCCATGGCTCGGTGAATTGAATTCCCGATTTTTCTCAGAACGTGAATTTTCTTAGATGAGAAAACGGTCTAGTTCGGAATCCATCATTTTGTAGCTTGCTCCCCTGGCTATTTTGCCTGCTGCTCTGTTCAACCCATTGCAGTTGGCGCGAAGCTCGCTGGCCTGGAAAAGGGGAACAAACGAGGCGTTCCTGAAATAAAACTCGCGTTTTGCTCATAATGGTTATTAGGGTATAGGACTGAGCGGCTAACGCTCGTTCCTTACTAGCATGATTTCTTTCAATTCACCTCTTTAGGAGCTGACATGAAACTCATCCGATTTACCTTGCCCATTTGGGCTCTCTGTTTCGGGCCAGTTCTTGTTTACGCACAAATGCAGGACATCGAACGGATCCTGCCGCCCCCAAACACCCAAATTCAAGCTGACAAAAATGTCCAGCTGATTACGATTGCGGACAGAGTAGATAACAACCTGAGCGATCCCAAGGCCAAAGTTTCCGAAAGTGTAATCATCAAAGTAGGGCCGATTGGCGAACTCTACCTTGTCTCCGGACTCAACGACTTCGTAAAGGTCGGCAGCGGCCGCACCGCTCCCTTCATCTTTCCGTCGCTGATCTTCGATATGTCCGCGTCGCCGGTTCTCCGAGAAGTCATTAGTGGCAAGAAGGACAAGAAAAAAGTTGAGAATACGGATTACGACCTCGAGTGGAGGGATGTAACAGTCACGGTGGGCGCCAAATGTCGCGAAGTCGACAAGACCACTGGCGATGTCAAGGAGATAACTTGCAACGATAGTATCGAGGTCCTGGAAGTTTTACCGAACAAGACAGGCAGCGGACATAAAGACTCTTTGGCCGTCCAATTGGCCGGAGCTTTTACAGACTTGGCGACGGCTTCGGCGCCGTTCTTCCCCGCCAGCACGTTTAATGAGAAAGCCACTGCGGCCGGCGGTGGTTTGTCAGTACTGTTCCGTAATTTGTTTCCACCCGAAACACAGACCTTCTATCACGCCTTTGTAGCCGACCCTCGCACCTTCGGTTGGAATTTCAAGCAGGATCACCAAAGTGCCGCCAACACCTCGCTGCTGGGACTGAACCGCGGCATTGTTCTTTTCAAGGCAGCCAAGAATGTCACAAAGATCACAGTCAAGTATCAGCGGCTGTCTCGCTGGAACAAGGATTTGAACGACAGTCCTTTCAACAGCTTTCCTTCAGAGACCAAGGACTATCCCCTACCTCCGGTCAAACCCAGCCAGATGGATTACGATGCACTGGGAAACCTCGACTCCTTTCCGACACTGATTCATTTAGGAAACGTTCTGAACATTCTGCACCTCGTCAACGACACTCTCTATGCCAACTGGCTCTCCAATAACCGCCTTGTTAAGGCTGAAGAGCTCGACTCGGTGACCAAGAGCAGTGTGGTCAGTCATTTGAAAGCTCTTCGCAGATACTCTCCTGAACAGGTTGTCGAAATCACGTCTGATTTGGGCGACTCTATCAGCAAGCCGGACGTTATTGAGGTGCTTTGCCGTCATGATTTGCCGAACTGTCCGTTAAAGACAACCTCGCCGGAAATCACGCAGCTGACTGAAATCAAGTGGCTGGGTGAATACGCGCAGCGAAGTTCGGTTGAGTAATATCTGGGAATTGAGAAACGTAAGGAAAAGGAAACGCGCTAGACCTGCAAGGATGGCAGCTAACGGACAAGGCTCCACTACCATTCCGGTCGCTGAAAGACTAAGTCCCATCCAACCGCGGCCGAGAAAATCCGCACTCATCCACAAGTGCGCAGGGCTTTGCGCTTCGTACGACGGCGCTCAATTTAACCGACCGCCCTGGCGCCGGTACTTTATTCGATGATGGCTCGCTCGATTTGACTCTCATCAAGCTCGCCAGCACCACGATGACTGCAGTTCGATATGACTTCGTTCAATCAAGAAGAAGTGCACAAAACAGATCCCTCTCACGATTAAGATTTCGTCTCTCTTTTGGCGCATGTTTGGGTTGCGTCAAATTTAGACGAGGGTTGCCGCCATCTTGGCGCGTTAACGGAGATTACTTTACCCTTACGTTGATCACTGTGATGGCTGCCACGCCAATTTTTATTGGTTAATTCGTGGAGGTAGGATCAGGTCAAGACCCCCTTTGAGGTCTTGAAAACCGCCGTCCAAAAGGATATGCAGGTTCGAGTCCTGTCCCCTCCGCCACTTAAAGTTTTTCCGCGAGCGTTGGCTTTTTGTCGCCAGCCTGCCTTTCGCCTCAGCCAACCGCCTGCCTCGAATTCAAGTTCGAGGCAGGCAGTAATGATGCACCGCGCCACTGCGGCACCGCGCCGATAAGACTGACGCTTTAGGGACAGGTCCCCATGACTGTGTAGTGGGGGCCATTATCGACTGCAGGTCCGCTGCCCTGGCTCCTGGGTACCGTCACCCGGGCCGTGGCCGTTCCGCTGTTACCGGAAGCGTCCGTAACCCGGAAGGTGATGGTGTAAACACGACCGTTGCCCCCGCCTTCGCGCTCTGAGCGCAACTGCACTGAGCGACAATCAGCTGCAATGACGATGTCGTTCAAAGTGTTGCCATCGCCGTTACTATTTTCCAACTCGTCGCTGGTGACCTTTGCAATGACCACTGCACTAACCCCGAGGCCGGTGTCGCAAGAGTCAGTCACCGCCGTTACGAAGTCTGTGCCCTGGAACGTTTCGTACCTGTGATTTGGTGGCCACAGCGAGGGACTCTGCCCGTTGAGCGTGATCACCGGCGCCATAGTATCGACCACATTCACCGTCCGCATGGTCGACGCCGTATTTGAACCATCGCTGACAGAGTAGGTGAGCACGTAGGACCCAACGACATTCGTATTGACGCTGCCCGAAACAGTGATCGCGCTTGTCAGGTCCCCCGCACAGTCATCGCTGGCAGTTGCCCCGGGGTCAGTGAAACTCGTATGGCACTGGACAGTGATGGGGTTCGCCCCGTTCAGTGCAATCATGGGCCCCACTGTGTCGACGATATTGATGTCCACCGTGTCGTCATCAGAGCCGCCGGCGGAAGATGCAACAGTCAGGGTGATGGTGTGCAGGCCAAGCGGCAACGAAGTCATCAGCGTGGCCCCGGTTCCCAGGGTGATCATGCCTTCTTTCCACGTGTAGGAGAGCGTGCCGCCGCCCGTAGAACCAGTACCATTGAGGGTGACGGGCGTAAGCGCGCCGGCGCATTCCAAGGTCTGGTTCGGTCCCGCGTCCGCGACGACAGGTGCTGCCGTACCCAGCTTTTGCACTCGATCATTTCCGGTATCGGCGACGAAAACATTTCCAAACGCATCGGCCGCCACGTCCTGGGGACCGCTGAACTGGCCATCGCCGCTTCCCGCGACGCCAAATGCTTCAACGAACGTACCGGTGTTTGTGAAAGCCTGAATACGGTTGTTGCCGCCGTCGGCAACGAACACGTTGCCGGAAGAATCGGCGCTGACGCCGCCGGGACTGGAGAACTGGCCATCACCGCTGCCGGCGCTGCCCCATTTGGTGGTGAAGGTTCCGGACGAATCGAATTTCTGAATGCGATTATTTCCGGTGTCGGCTACATAGACGTTATTTGCCGAATCAATGCCCAGACCCTGAGGCAGGCTAAACTGTCCGTTACCTGTGCCATTGCCGCCCCAGGAGGTTACGAAAACGCCGGCCGAGGTAAACTTTTGAATCCGGTGGTTATTCGAATCTGAGGCATAGACGTTGTTCGCGGAATCGACCGCTACGCCGGAAGCTCCCAGAAACTGTCCGTTGCCACTGCCTGTGCCACCCCATCTCATGACAAACGCGCCGCTCGAATCGAACTTCGAGATCTTATCGGTAGTCGAATCGCTGACGTAGATGTTTCCCGCCGAGTCGACCGCCACGCCGGAGGGGGTGACGAACCCGCCCGGGACATCGCCGGGAATGCCGAACTTGAGCAGGAACATACCATTGGCGTCGAACTTTTGGACCCGATTACCGTTTCCTTCCGCCACGTAGACATTTCCGGCGCTGTCCACATCAATCCCCGTGGGAGTCAGGAACTCGCCGTTGGCCGTTCCGGACATGCCCCATTTCGTGATGAAGGCAAGGCTCGCCAGCACAGAGCTGGTCATGATCAGCAGGCCCACCGTTACGACCAGGGTGAGCACCAGCCGGCGCGGCATGCGAAACCGTGCAGGCGGCTGTGTTGGAGCGTAGAGTTGGGAGTGGCGTCTGGTTCTCATCGATTCTCTCCTAATGGAAAATTGTGTGGTCCTTTTGGTTTTGTTCGGGCGGGAGGTGCCGCGCGGTCCCAGCCACGGAATTAGCGCGCACCATATCACAGAAGCCGAGCGGGCGGCTAGGGCGCCAATGCGGTCCTGGTCCAAGGTGTGGCGAGGTTGTGTCACCTCGTCAAAGCTGAGAATTCCAGGACTGTATTTCCAGGCCCAGAAAGTCCTGTATGCGCTCCAGCTCCGCCTTGAGTTCACGCCTGAAGGCCCTGTCTCGCGGTTGTGATTTGACATAACCTAGGTCAGCTTTAAGCTCTCCACTCTTCACCGTGAGGTTGGCCCAGCCAATCACTCGCTCGCGCCAAAGCAGTGGCAGCGCGTAGTACCCGAGCTTGCGTTTACGCACGGGTGTGTAGGCTTCAAAACGGTACGCCCAACCCCACAGCAACTCGAACCGCAACCGGTCATGAACCAGCGGGTCGAAGGGGGCCAGCAAACGCACTTTCTCCTCTGATATGTGGCGCGCCGCATTTTCTCTTGCTGGCCAGTACCAGTCGATGCCATCGATTCGCGTATGCGCCAGCAGCTGTCTGGACCGCTGCAACGCGCCGGTCAGTTCTTCCCGCCATTGCGGTACGGCATAACGCAGCCGGCGCACATAAGAGGACAAGCTTGGACCCGGCAAAGGCGCGTAAATGCGAACAACCGCATCGACGAGGGCATCGATCCGCGCGCCCATTGGTGCACGATGTTCGGCTGCCTCGACTGGCGCCAGCCCGAGAGCGCAAGCATCCCCGCCTGCTGGAAATGGCAGCTCGTCGCGCGTGCTATAAATGCGGACTCCTTTCTCACGGCGAGCCACGCGCAGCATACCCCGGTAGTGCATCAGTTCCAGCAGGTGAGTCGTAGCATTTGACGAGCCACCCCAATAGTTCTCGACGGTGCCGTGTGAGAAATGTTCATCTACTTCGCGCGGATGCACTTCCCCACGTTCCCGCACAAAGTCCAGGAGGATTTCTGTTTTTGCTCTTTCCCCTTTCCTCTCTGCCTCACTGCGGCTGCCCTCTTCCTCTCGCGGATGCATCAACGCGTGTAAAGAGCTCGTCACAAAGCCGTAGTTCACGAAGACGTCCTCTTCAATCTCGAGTGTCCCGTAGCGTCGTTCAAGATCACCTGCATGATAGTCCCTGACGCGATGACGCAGAATTAGATCCTGAGCACGCGCCGGCGCCCGGATCGGATCGGCCTGCACAAAACCGATCCTTTGCAGTGCGCGTTCCAGCCTCGTCGGGTTTAAGAAGTTACGCGCGACAGTGAACCGTCTGAGATGGTCGAGTGTGATCAGCATAACGGCATGTTTCCCTGTCGTTCATCCATGGTGAATTCAGTGAATGGCCCGTCACAGGTCCGAGTATAGAAACTTGACTAAAGCTTTTCTAATCCGACGCACGTTTTGATTTATAGTCTGTTTTCCCAGGATGCGGAACAGCCGAGCAACTGCCGAAAATGTGCTGTCGTCCCTTTTTCCGCTCGATCTGTCGACGACTGCGTTGTTGACCCCACTCGACCTTCAGCGTCGTCCGGTTGGCATTAGACCACCGGGTTCGGAAATACTATGATGCGTGGTGGTCAATTTTCTCCAAAATCAATCGCGGAGTCTTTTGTGAAATGCACCCTGGCAAGGTGAACTTGATCTTCCTGGATTCACTGGCGCTGCTGTCATGGCCAGAGGTTTGGGCGGGGTTCAGGCGCTTCGGCGGTTATCTCAACTACAAGCAGCCTATCGGTAGTATTGAAGTATCAGTCGCGAGTCTCGTCCAGGGCGTCCTGGTCTTCATTGTTGCGCTGCTCGCTTCGCGGGGGCTGAGCAAGCTGATCGACCGACGCATCGCGAAGCGCCAGTACATAGACCCCGGCATCCGCTACACAGTCGCGCGGCTAACGCATTATCTGATCCTGGCGCTGGGAACACTGCTGGCACTGAAGCTCGGATTCAGTCTCGATCTGACCTCGATCGCGGTACTCTTTACGGCCCTGTCAGTGGGCATTGGCTTCGGTCTGCAATATATTGCCTCGGACATCGCCTCAGGTTTCATACTGCTGTTTGAGCGACCGATCCGCGTGGGCGATCGGGTCACCATCGGCACTGACGAAGGAGACGTCCATAGCATCAACCTGCGCACTACGGTAGTGATGACCAACGATCGCATCGCCGTCATCGTGCCTAATTCAAAACTGGTGCGAGAGCGCGTCGTTAACTGGTCCTATGGCGATCCACGGGCGCGGATTGCTATTCCGATTAGCGTGGCGCCGGACGGAGACGTGGACCGGGTCAGCGCAACTCTGCTGCAGGCCGTCGATGGTGTCGCGGACATACTGTTGCAGCCGCCGCCCAAAGTGCAGTTTCTGAAGTTTGGCGATTCGTCACTGGATTTTCGGCTGCTGGTCTGGACCAGCAAGCCGCGCACGCACGCTCAAATCAAAAGCGACGTGAACTACCGCATCGACAAGTTGTTTCGTGAAGCGGGGATTGCTCTAGCTTCGCCACAGTTCGATATAAGGTTGCTCAAGGGATCTTTGCCGCTGGAGTCCGATAGCGCGGGGTTGAAGGAGAGCGAGGCCGAATAATCGGAAGGAGGGTCTTTGGTCTTAGGGTCTTTGGTCTTTGGTTCTAAATCACAAAGCCATCTGCCAGCCGCATAACCAAAGACCTCTCAGACCAAAGTCCCAAGACCTAAGCCCAATATCTGGTTGCGCAAGACGCTCTCTACAGGTTAGGCTACAGCCACTGAGTGAAGGTTCATTCATTTTGCCCGGGACGTTGAATCCGCGGCAAAACAACCGCTATCTGAGAGTGACATTCTGAGTTTGCCCCATGCGTACTGCCCGCTCGCTTAACTCTATCCGTCCGCCGGTCGCCGACAAGCGCGAGGCCATCCTGCGCGCCGCCATTCGCGTCTTCGCCAATAACGGTTACTTCAATTCCAAAGTCGCAGATATCGCCAGCGAAGCGGGCGTCGCCGACGGCACCGTCTACCTGTATTTCAAAAGCAAGGAAGACATCCTGCATTCGATTTTTGACCGCAGCATGGAAGAGGCCATCAGCGAAGGCCGCAGGCAATTGGAACCGATCAGCGACCCGCGGGAAAAACTGCGCCGCATCGCCCTGTTGCACCTCGAACGCCTCGGTGCCGACCGCGACCTGGCAATTGTTTTCCAGGTGGAACTGCGCGGCTCGACGAAATTCATGGAAGAATTTTCCGCGGCCGGCTTTGCCGAATACCTGAGTCTGATCCGCTCGACCATTGAGGAAGGACAGAACGCCGGTGTGTTCCGCCGGGAACTCAATGCCAAAGTCACCGCTAAAGTCCTTTTCGGGGCTCTTGATGAAATGGCGACAAACTGGATTCTCTCAAAACGACGCTACAAGCTGACGCCCATGGTCGATACAGTGCTGGACATTTTCTTCAACGGAGTCAATGTTCCGTGAATGTTTCCAGTCAAACGCTCACCGCCCCCAGGCTCGCAACGCCCCGGCGACCCACGCTGAGCGACGAACCCGCCACGCTCGTTGGCCTCTTTGAACACGTCGCCCGCCTGCATCCCAAACCCGATACTCTGAATTACAAACAAGCGGGCCGCTGGCATGCCGTTTCGGCAAAGGAAATGCTGGAGCGCGCGCACAACATTGCTTCCGGGTTGTACGCGCTGGGTGTACGCCATGGCGACCGGGTCGCACTCCTGTCGGAGAGTCGTCTGGAGTGGACCCTGGTCGATGCCGGCTGCCAATTTGCCGGTGCGATCGACGTTCCGATCTATCCCACCCAGACATCATCACAAGCTGCCTACATCCTGAGGGATTCGGGCTCGCGCGTGTTGCTGGTCGCTAATCTGGAGAAACTTGTGCAGTTGCGCGAGGTGCTCAGTGAGTGCCCGGCCATCGAGCACGTCGTCATCTTTGATGAAACGGGCTTGAAGCCCGGAGAGGCAATCTCCCTCGCCGAGCTGGAACGGATGGGCCGCGATCTCGAGGCCCAGCAACCGGGGCTGGTGGACGAGATCGCGCACCAAACGACCCCGGACGAGCTGGCCACGATTATCTACACCTCAGGCACGACGGGCGAACCCAAGGGAGTGATGCTGACGCATGCCAATCTGGTTTCTAATGTGATCGATTCGGCCTGCCGCTTCGCCTTTGACGCGGGCGACACGGTGCTCAGTGTCTTGCCGCTCTCACATGTGTTTGAACGTACCGCGATGTATATGTATTTGTACCATGGTATGACTGTCTATTTTGGCGAATCGCTCGACAAGATCGGCGAGAACCTGCGCGAAGTAAAGCCTACAATTTTTGTCGGCGTGCCGCGCATCTTTGAGAAAATTTATGCACGTGTGAAGGACAAAGCGGCAGCGCGGGGCAAGTTGAACCTCGCGCTCCTCAACTGGAGCATAGCCATCGGAGTGACGGTGGCCAAACTGCAGGTGGAGCATGAAAGAGTTCCCTTCGTCCTGGCCCAGAAACACAAGTTGGCCTCAATGCTCGTGTTCGCCAGGTGGCGCAAGGCTCTCGGCGGGCGCATCCGCCTGTTGATTTCCGGAGGGGCAGCGCTCCCGGCAGAGCTCAGTAGTATCTATATCGGCGCCGGGTTGCCAATTGTGCAGGGCTACGGTTTAACCGAGACTTCACCGGTGATAACGGGCGGCGTTCCCACGGACAATCGTTTGGGTACGGTAGGCAAGGCGATTCCCAATGTTGAGATGCGGATCGCCGCCGACGGTGAGATTGAAGTACGCGGTCCCAACGTGATGCGGGGCTACTACAACAAACCCGCCGAGACGGCGGCGGTCTTTACGCCCGATGGCTGGTTCAGAACCGGCGATATTGGCGCCATCGACGCTGACGGCTTTTTGCGTATCACGGACCGCAAAAAAGAGTTGTTCAAGACTTCCGGCGGCAAATACATTGCGCCGCAGCCAATCGAACAGCTAATCAAGGGCTCGCGCTTTGTGAATCAGGTTGTCCTGGTCGGTAACGAGCGCAAGTTTCCGGCGGCCTTAATCGTGCCGGATTGGGAAAGTATTGAGTCCTACGTACAAATCAAGGGTATCGAAGGTCATTCCCATGCAGAGCTCTGCCGGCACCCGCGCATCATCGATTTATTTGAACGGCAAATCGCAGCGCTGACAACCAACCTCGCCCAATATGAACGCGTCAAAAAAGTCGCGTTGCTGGAAAATGAGTTGACTATTGAAAGCGGCGAACTGACCCCCACATTGAAAGTAAAGCGCCGCGTCGTTGATGAGAAGTATCGCAGCCTGATCGATGAACTGTATGCGCAGGGGGACAGGACGCTGGAAAAGCCTTAACGAGCTTTTATGATTATCGAAGAATTGACTGTTACGGCTTTCCAGCAACACACACGCATCGTCGGCTGTGAGAACACCCGGCGCGCCATCTGTATTGACCCGGGTGACGATTCGGAAAGCATCGTGAATGCCATTGACCGGCACGGCTTCCAGTTACAGGCTATCGTTTGCACCCACGCGCACATGGACCACATCGGCGGCGTAGCAGCGCTGAAAAAGTTGAAGCCCGAAGCGAGGATTCTTATTCACCAGGCTGACGAATGGATTTACAAGGAACTGCCGGAGCAGCCTTTGTGGATTGGCATCCCGCGGGCCCAGTGGCAGGCTTTTGGCGTCGCTTACGAAACTCCGCCGCAAATCGATGAATACTGCGAGGATGGTCAGCTTTACAATGTCGGCGACCTGGCCTTCACCTTTATTCACTGTCCCGGGCACACACCAGGTCACATAGTCCTATTTGCAGCCAGGGAAAGAAAAGTCTTTGTCGGTGACGTTCTGTTTGCGGGTTCGGTGGGCAGGACGGACTTACCGGGCGGCTCGACCGAGCAGTTACTCGATTCCATTATGAACAAGCTGCTGCCGCTCGGTGATGACGTTATTGTTTATTCGGGACATGGACCACAGACGACTATCGGGCAGGAAAGACTTACGAACCCGTTTCTTACCGGCGTGCATACCATCGGGCGCGGCGCCCGCTTCTAGGGAGCTCGCCTCTATGTTCTGGGCCGCCGCAGGCGCTTGTTTTTCAATTCTTCCCAAAGCTCGCGTTGCTCGGCGTCGAGCTGGCTCGGTAAAGACTCAACCGGAACGTTGTGGGTTTTGCAAAAGTGACGCCAGAGAATGAACCGCTGGTCAAATTCTCCGGTTTCATCGGAAATGATGTTGTCGACTGGTGGATTGTTTCGTTGCTTGGCCATGCCCGTCCCCGCGATAATTTTAGGGTCGCTAGTTTAGCAAGTTTTTGCGGGAAACATTACTCCGGGACAAAGATACTCTCCTGATTCGCCAAAAGAGTAATAGCAAAGAGCTGGCGCCATTCGGCTTGGTTGCCGAAGCGAGGAGGCGACCGGCATTTACATCAGACCTTCCGAGTCCGGGGCTTAGTCCCAGAAATCGTGGGGGACTGTCGTCGTCTCAGCGACCGCACAGCCATAACTGACACATAGCTATTTCTCGACAATGTCTTTTTTCAGACTCGAGACATAGGTGAGCACCTCGTTCTTTTCCTTCTGGCCCACTTTAAATTTGTTGAGCGAGTCCACCAGGTGACCGGCAGCGGCATTCCAATCAGCTTCCGTCAGTCCCAGCCCGTGATGTGTCGTCTTCATGTCCCGGCCCATGTACACGCAGGGGCCTCCCGTGGCTACACACAACTGATCCAGCAGGTGCTGGCGAATGCGTTTTTTGGAATCCACACTGAATCCGGCGAAGAATTTTTCGAAGCGTGGATCGCCGACGAGGCGGCCGATGAAATCGTCAACCACCGCAGCCAGCGCGTCATAGCCACCCAGCCTCTGGTAGAGAGATTTTTCCTTTATGGGCCGCCGGCCTATCGCAGATGTGCTGCACACTAAAGGTAAGAAAGAGAGAGAGGGCGAGGATGGAAGCTGCGGTCCTCATTAGCTTGCGCTGTTTAGTCATGGTTCCTCCTGGTTTTAGATTATTGAGTAGAGAGGCTGAATGCGAATCTCTATGGCTAACTGCTTAGATATCAGTATTCAATCATCCCGCCGCAGGCTGTAATCCGCCATCAGGAAGCGGGGCTCAAGAGGTACATCGGCCCAGTGGGTGCTTGCACGCCTTCCTGCGGTTCCAGCGTTACCGCAAACGTCCCGGCAGACATTGCGTCGGCGGACAACTGCTCCTCCATCATTGCTTCGCCGGCGGCGTCTGTTTTGAAGACCCTGCCCGGCATAGGCGGGCGCTTGCCGGCGATGAACCAGAGTTGGTAGGCCTTGCCTGCCGGTGCAGGTGGCAGCCCCTGGGCCATAAACATAGCGTGCCCGGACTTGCTGTCCAGGGCCAGCATACCGTGCGCAGCCGGCGCCTCTTTCGTCCCCGCCAGCGAAGACATACGCGCCCCGGGTGTAGTTAACAACTGCAGCAGCTTTTGTTTCTGGTCGAGTTGGCCACTCGTCTGTTTCAATTGCTGTCGCAAACCAGCCAGGTCTTCCTGGGTCCTTTGATTCTGTCGCCACAGTATAACGAGGCCGGCAATCAGTCCCATGAAGATGACAGCGGCGGCGATTGCCTGAAGCCCCCACCAGCTGGCTGGCGCTGGCTGAACCCGCGCCGAGGGGCGGGAAATCGGGACCACCTTGGCCGCTTTCAAGTTCACCGGGTCGGCGCGCACGCCAGCCAATATGCGATCGCGAAGGCCGGCAGAAGGCTCGACTGGAGTCGCCGCGTAAGCTAATGCTTCGGTAGTCTCGCGCCAGTCAGCCAACTCCGCCCGACAGTCTGCGCAGGTGGACAAGTGCTGCTCCAAAGCCGTCGCCTCAGCGCCATCAAGCGCCAAAAGCGACTGCAGCGGTAACAACGCTTTGTAATCTTCGTGATTCATGAATCCTGTTTCGCCTGCCGACTACTCAACTCCTTAGACCAGGCCGCTGCTTAGATTGAACGCAGACTCGCGCTCCGGTCACCGAGGAACTCTCTCAACTTGATCATGCCGGACCGCATCCGTGTCTTGATGGTTCCCAGTGGCGCCTGGAGACGGGTCGCAATTTCGGACTGCGTCAAGCCTTCAAAATAGGCGAGCAAAAGAGTCTGCCGCTGTTCTTCGGGAAGTTGCGCCAGCGCCGCAGCCACAATTTCCTTTTGTTCCGCTTGATATGCGTCCTGCGCCGCGTCTGAAGCTTCCGATGGCGCCTCCTGGGCAGTCGCCGTTGCCAGGCGATCGCGGGCACTCAGTTGCCGCAGACGATCGATGGCCCGGCTCCGGGCGAGAGTAACCAACCACGTAAATGCCTTGCCCCGCTGCTCGTCAAAATCTGCCGCCCGCCGCCAAACCTGAATAAAGACCTCCTGCAATACATCTTCGGCCTCTTCCCGGCTACCTAATATACGAACCAGAAGTCCAAAGAGGATGAGGCGGTAGCGATCGTAGAGCGAGCCCAACGCCGTCTCGTCACGTTGGGCGATGGCGCGCAGCAGGTCGGCGTCCGGGGTTTGTGCAGGTTCAGGCTGCAAATCGCTTGATTTTGCGTTTCAGCGAACTTGTGGCCAAGACGTCATGACAAGCACACGTAAAGGCCATGGGAAAGTTAGAAGCCGGGCAACTACTCAGCTGCTGGAGAAATAGGGTCAGGCAATGGTTATTTCACTGGCCAGATAGACGTCCTGGATTGCGTTGAGCAACTCGATTCCTTCGCTCATCGGACGCTGAAATGCTTTGCGTCCGGAGATCAATCCGGTGCCGCCGCCGCGCTTGTTAATGACCGCGGTACGCACAGCTTCAGCCAGATCGCTGGCCCCTTTGGACTCGCCGCCGGAATTAATCAAGCCGCAACGCCCCATGTAACAGTTGGCTACCTGATAACGAACGAGGTCGATGGGGTTATCGCTGGTAAGCATTTCGTAAACCAGCTTGCTCGTCTTGCCATAGGATTTGCCGAGCTCTTTTTCCACTGCGGGATAGCCACCGTTCCGCTCAGGCAGTTTCTGCTTGATGATGTCAGCCTGAATCGTTACGCCCAGATGATTGGCCTGGCCGGTCAGATCTGCCGCCGCGTGCATGTCGCCTTCCGGCGTTTTGAATTTCGAATTACGAAGATAGCACCAGAGGATGGTGGCCATGCCAAGCTCATGGGCCGTGGCAAAAGCATTCGAGATTTCCGTAATCTGCCGGGTTGATTCGTCAGAGCCGAAATAGATGGTGGCTCCGACCGCCACTGCGCCCATGTTGTGCGCTTCCTTCACTGTGCCAAACAGCACCTGATCGAACTTGTTGGGGAGCGTCAGTAGTTCGTTATGATTGATCTTCACGATGAAGGGAATCTTGTGAGCATATTTACGCGCCACGCTGCCCAGCACTCCGAAGGTTGAGGCCACCGCATTGCAGCCACCTTCGATTGCCAGCTTCACAATATTTTCCGGGTCGAAGTAAAGCGGATTGGGCGCAAAAGAAGCGCCGGCTGAGTGCTCGATACCCTGGTCCACGGGCAAGATCGAAAGATAACCCGTACCTGCCAGCCGGCCGTTGGCGAACAATGACTGCATGGAGCGCAAGACCGCAGGAGAGCGATCCGATTGCGCCACGACGCGATCGATGAAGTCGGGCCCCGGCAAATTCAGTTGCTCTTTGGCAATGGTCTGCGACTTGTGATCGAGCAGCAGGCGGGCATTGTCACCCAGCAGTTCTTCAATCCGTTGAACCGTCGTTTCCGAGCGTTTCAGTTCAGTGACCATGGTATTGTTCCATCCTCCAGATTGGCGGCGCCAGTTTAGCGTCTGATTGTTTTTGGGGGCGTGATTATACCATATGGGTTCAGCGCTTTCGCCAGTCGCCGGGCTGTCTGTCCTGGTATCGAGAGAGTTCCCGAAATCACAACTGCTCCAGTCCAACTGGTGAGCCCGCAGACGGCGGTCGGGTGAGACGGGTTAAAGAAAATGCCATTCTCAGACGCAGGAGCCCGGAGGGACCACGGAAAAACCTTTTACAACTTAGTGCTTTCCACGGACGTGTTTTCTAAAGTAGAATTAGTGGCCAAACTGGTTAGCCAGCTTTCACTCAAGCTGATCCTTTACATAACTGGGCCATTCGTAACGCCGGCGCCCCGGCATCACGAGCCGCTTTGATTTATTCTCCGATGCTCGACAAGTAAAGCGTGGTTCGAGCCTATATGCTGAAAGGCAAAAAAATGCACTCCCACTACCTGCTCAAGTCTCTCGTGGTATTGCTGTGTCTTTTCTTCATTTATCCCGCCGTTGCCCGGGCTGGCGGCGATGATTGGCGCCCTATTGATCCCGCTCTCTTAGCGCTTAAGAGTTCTGTGGTCGAGAAGGATGCCGACGCTGAAGCGATCTTCTGGGAAGTCCGTCTGGCTGACGAAATTGATGGCGACTCGCCGCGCACGGTTATGAGTCATTACATAAGAATCAAAGTCTTCACAGAGCGTGGTCGAGAGTCGCAGAGCAAGATCGACATTCCCTTCCTGAGCAATTGGCAAATCAAGGACATTTCGGCCCGCACCATCAAGGCCGATGGCACCATTGTCGAGCTGAAAAAAGCGGACGTGCTGGAGCGCACTATTGAGAAAGAAAATGGCCGCAAGATTAAAGCGAAGTCGTTTGCCATGCCGGGAGTAGAACCGGGTTCAATCATTGAGTATCGCTGGAAGGAGATGCGCAACGATCGTCTCGCAAACTACATTCGTCTTTATTTTCAAAGGGACGTTCCGGTGCAGTTTGTTAAGTATTACATCAAACCCCTTTCCCTTCCCGGCTTTCCCTATGGGATGCGGGCGCGGACCTTCAATGGAGCAAACACTCCTTTTGCAAAAGAGAAGGACGGTTTCTATAGCGTGACGATGAGCAATGTGCCGGCATTTCATGAAGAGCCGCGCATGCCTCCCGAGGATGCTGTGCGTCCCTGGATGCTTGTCTACTATTCGGAGGACACGAAACTCGATGGCGAGAAGTACTGGAAATCGGTGGGCAAGAAGTTTTACGAAGAAACCAAATCGCAGATGAAAGTAAACGACGAGGTAAAGCAAAGCGCAGCTAACACGATTGCGGGCGCCAACACTCCCGAAGAGAAGCTGGAAAAGTTATTCGAGTTTTGCCGCGCGAAAATCAAGAACGTCAATGACGATGCCTCGGGCTTCACGTCTGAGGAGCGCGCCAAGCTCAAGGAAAATAAATCACCCGCCGACACTCTGAAACGCGGGATGGGCACGGGTCACGACATTGACATGCTGTTTGGGGCGCTGGCGATAGCTTCCGGGTTTGACGCGCGGGTGGTAAACCTGTCGGACCGCAGTGATACATTTTTCGACAAATCTTTCCCCGATGACTACTTCATTCAAACCTACGACATCGCGGTCAAAGTCGGTGATCAGTGGCGCTTCTATGATCCAGCCAGCACTTACGTGCCGCTGGGAATGTTGCGCTGGCAGGAAGAAGCGCAACCGGCCCTTTTATCCGATCCAAAAGATCCTGTTTGGCTTAATACTCCTCTGTCACCACCTGAAAAATCAAAGATTATTCGCTCGGCTACATTGGTCTTAAGTGATGATGGCACTCTGGAAGGGGATGCACGGATTGAGTATTCCGGACATTCGGCCGTGTACCGCAAGGAATGGGATGACGATGACTCGCCGGCACAACGGGAAGAGACGCTGCGCAGGAGCGTTAAGAGCCAGATGAGCACAGCCGAACTCTCAAATATCAAGATCGAAAATGTCACCGACCCCATCAAGCCTTACATCTACACCTATCACGTCCGAGTTCCCGGTTATGCCCAACGCACCGGGAAGCGGCTCTTTCTGCAACCCGCTTTTTTCCAGCACGGCCTTGACGCCCTCTTTACGGCCAGCCAGCGCAAGTATGCGGTTTACTTCAACTATCCCTGGTCGGAGGAAGATAAGGTAACCATCAATTTACCGGAAGGTTTTTCACTGGACAATGCGGACGCGCCGGCTCCGTTTAGCGGCGGCGAAATCAGCGACTATAAACCGACACTGGGCGTAACCAGCGACAAAAGAACAATCGTCTACACGCGCAGGTTTTTCTTTGGCGGTAAGGACTCGATCGTTTTTCCGGTTGACGGGTATTCGCGATTGAAGAGTTATTTCGATGCCGTTCACCAGCAGGACAATCACACTCTGACTTTGCGGCAGGCGGCTGGAACAAGTCCCAACTGACGGGGTCTTAGCCTTTGCCAAGAGGGGAAATAATGTACATCAAAGCGCTAGGAGTCTGTGTCGCATTATTGGTGGCAGTAGGCACTGCCGCTGCCGCACCTGGCGATGAGGCCCCGCAGTGGCTGCAACAAGCGGCGGCCAAAAAACCTCCGGCTTACGACAAAGACGTGCAGGCGGTGGTACTGGAGAAAGATCAGGCTGTGGTTGTCAACGAGGACGGACGTCTGACAACGACCACCACCTTTGCCGTTCGTATCCTGAATCGGGAAGGCCGATATTACGCGAACGCCGTTGAACTATATCTCACCAACAGTAGTAAGGTACGCGAGATAAATGCCTGGCTCATTCGCCCAAACGGCTTTGTCAAGAAGTACGGCAAAGACCAGACGGTCGATCGCATCAGTGATCCAAATGACATCTACGATGAATATCGAGTGAAAGTAATTGATGCTTCGGATGATGCTGATGCCGGAGTTGTTTTCGGCTATCAAGCAATCACTGAGGAGCGGCCGCTTCTCAATCAGGACGCCTGGCGGTTTCAGAATCGACTGCCAACCCTCGAGTCCCGTTACACACTAACGTTGCCCAACGGCTGGCGGGCCAGCAGCGTTACTTTCAACCATGAAAAGATCGAGCCAAGTGTGGCTGGCTCAACTTACAGTTGGGAGTTGCGTGATTTGAGTCCAATCAAATCCGAGCCAGCCAGTCCGGGAGTCAGCAATCTGGCTCCCTGGATCGCCATCAATTATTTCCTTCCCGAGGGTGGCTCTGGAGCAGGAACAAAGGGATTTGAAACCTGGGTCCAGGTATCGCGCTGGGCCACGCAATTACATGATCCCCAGGCAGTCCCGGATGAAACCGTTGCAGCAAAGGCTCGCAACCTGACTGCTAATTCGCGGACTGAGCTGGATCGGATTAAGGCCATTGCCCACTTCGTTCAGGGACTGCAATACATTTCCATCGACATCGGTGTTGGTCGGGGTAATGGTTATCGACCTCACAATGCAGCGCAGATTCTGGCCAAAGCGTATGGCGACTGTAAGGACAAAGCGAACCTCATGCGTTCCCTCCTGCAAGCGATAAATATCACGGCGTATCCAGTCGTGATTTTTTCCGGCGACCCCACTCATGTGCGAGAAGAATGGGCTTCCCCCAAGCAATTTAACCACTGCATCATTGCCGTCAAAGTAAGTGACGAAGTACAAACCCCGGCAGTTATCCAGCATGCTACTCTCGGCCGGCTCCTGATTTTTGACGCAACTGACCAGAACACAATGGTCGGCGACTTGCCGGAAGACGAGCAGGGTAGCTTTGCGCTGCTGGTGGCCGGCGATGCGGGCCAGTTGTTTAAGGTGCCCACTCTGCCGCCCGAGGCCAGTTCCTTCGAACGCCAGGCAGTAGTCGAACTCTCTGACGAAGGCTCGATCTCTGCGACGGTCCATGAGTCATCAAGCGGCCAAACCGCGGCCCAGCAGCGAGGCCAGTTTCGTGGTTTGTCCAACGCCGAATACGTGAAGATGATTGAAGCCTGGATTGCCAACGGCGTGGCGGCGGCGAAGCTGTCGCGTGTCGAACCCCGCGACAACAGTGAGGGGGGACGGTTTGACCTTGACGTTGCTTTTACGGCCAGGTTTTACGCGCAGCTTATGCAGAATCGGCTGCTGGTTTTCAAGCCGGCGATCGTCTCGCGTCACGAATCGCTTTTCCTCACCGAGGCAACGCGCCAGCATGCGATTGTGCTTGACTCGCATTCGTTGAGCGAAACCGTACGCATCAAACTTCCGGCAGGCTTCGCTGTCGACGAAATGCCTGACCCGTTGACGCTGGACACGTCTTTCGGGACCTTCAAAACCACCTATGAAGTAAAGGACGGCGAGTTGTATTTCAGTCGCCGGATGGCCATTAAGGCAGCCACGATTCCGGCTGCCCAGTACCAGTCAGTGCGCAGCTTTTATGAGAAGATTCGCGCTGCCGACCAGGCGCCGGTAGTGCTGACCAGAAAACAGTAGGCATCGATGAACATCGAACGCTGAACCCGTCAGCCTAGACCGGACGACCGCTCAGCTTGTCAAAAGCTTCGCGCAATAAGGCTGCGAGGCTACCCGTTCCCACCGCGTAGGTTCTAAAATCGAAAACCGAGACCAGAGCGACCCCCAGCCCCGCCGACGTCAGGAATATTTCGTCGGCCTCTCGCAGGTCCTGCATGTCATAGACTCCTTCAATCAGCGGCACATAATGCTGGGCGGCAAGCTTGATGACACAGTCGCGCGTCACTCCCGCCAGCGCTCCCGTACTCAGCGCGGGTGTGTGGACCGTTCCGTCTTTGGCCCAGAAGATGTTTGCCATCGTAGCCGAGACGATCTCGCCCCGTTCGTTGAGCATGACTGCTTCGTCAAAGTCGCGGGCATGTGCCTCTTCCCATGACAAGATATGATCCAGATAGTTCAAGCTCTTGATTCCCGCCAGCGGTGAAAAAGAGTTGAAGCGATAGGGCGAGACAGCGATGCCGAGGCCGGAACGAGGAACTCTTTGTGGATCTGCCGTCATAATCAGCAGATCCGTTTTTCGTGGTCCAGGCGGTTTGGCCAGCCAAACGTGGGGGCTGCTGCGACCGAGGAGGATCACGCGCGCGCGCCCTTCACGCACTCCGTTGACCGCAATCAGTTTCCGGAGCGCCGCCCCTACACTCTCGTCACTGCAATCTTCGCAGCTGATCCCGAGCCGTTCTGAGTGTTGAGTTAGACGGGCCCAGTGTTCGGGCCAAAGAAAAGGTTCGCAATTGTAGACGGCAACGCTCGTGAAAACGCCGCGGCCGTACAACATCGCTGAGGAAACCGGCGCGATGCGGGCCTTGGCGGCCTCGAGCATGCTCTTATTGAGGTAAATGACCGGATGCACAGCGCGCTCTCCGGCTACACGCTACTGGCCGGCCACCACCAGGGCTTCAGCGCGCAGCTTGTTCTCAAGCGACGTTCTCCAGGCGTTTTCCAGTTCGTTGATATCAGCCTGGATAACTTTTTCGCCATTCACGGCGATCTGCAACTCGGCTCCCATGACCTGGCCGATAATAACAAAAGGACAATTATGCCGCGCGGCAATTTCTTCTAGCAGGGCCAGTGAAGGTTCTTCGATACTGACGATGATCCGAGAGGGAGTCTCCCCGAACAGTTGTCCGGAAACCGAAAGATCTCCGTCAAGCTCAATCCTGGCCCCGACAGCTGCCGTGTTCAGTGTCGCAAAACAAGATTCGGCGAGAGCGACAGCCAGTCCTCCATCAGAGCAATCGTGGGCTGATTTCAACAAACCGGCTTCGGCGGCTTCCAGGCAGACGGCTTGCACAGCCAGTTCGCGGTCAAGCTCAAGACGCGGTACGTTGCCGCCGGCAATCATCTCGGCAGTTGAGAGATTGAGCACGGTCGCGGCGTATTCGCTGATTGAGAGATCGTCAAAAGTCTCACCCAGCAACGCCACCAGATCTCCTGCTTGCTTGAAACCGGGTTGAATGACGCGCCGCACGTCCTCGAGCAATCCAACCATGCCGATAACGGGTGTCGGTAGAATACCTGAACCTTCAGTCTCGTTATAAAAAGAGACGTTGCCGGAAACGACCGGGGTATCAAGCGCCCGGCACGCCTCGGCCATGCCGTCAATAACTTCGGAAAAGGACCACATCACTTCAGGCCGTTCCGGTGAGGCGAAATTCAGGCAATTGGTAAGTGCAAGCGGACGGGCGCCGACGCAAACCACATTGCGTGCTGCCTCGGCTACTACCAGCCGGGCGCCTGCGCGTGGGTCAGCCGCGCAATAACGTCCGTTGCCGTCGAGCGACATGGCCAGCGCTCGTCTCGTCTCTTTAATGCGCACAACCGCGGCATCGGCGCCCGGCAGTACTGCGGTGTTGGTGCGCACCATGTGATCGTACTGGCGATAGACCCACTGTTTAGAGGCAAGATTTGGCACAGCCAGTAGCTTCAGGAGGGAGTCTTGTGAATTGAAATCTTTAGGGCTTGTGTTTTGATCTTCCGACTTTGGACTTTGGTCTTTGACTCTTGGCTTTGGGGCCGACATGGGGCGTTCATAGCGAGGCGCTTCATCGGTGAGCGCGGCGACAGGAATGTCTGCTACCGTCGCGCCGTTGTGAAGGACCTGCATGCGTTTGTTTGCCCGCACGCGGCCGATCACGACTGCATCCAGGTCCCACTTGCGAAAGATGTCGACTATCTCGCGCTCGCGCCCGGCATGGGCCACGATCAGCATGCGTTCCTGACTCTCCGAGAGCAGCATCTCGTAAGCCGTCATGCCTGTTTCGCGTTGTGGTACCAGCGAAAGATCAACCTCGACCCCCGTACCCGCCCGGGCAGCCATTTCGCACGACGAAGACGTCAAGCCGGCAGCGCCCATGTCCTGGATGCCTGCCACGGCTCCGCTGCGCATAGCTTCGAGACAAGCTTCCAGCAGCAGCTTTTCCAGAAAGGGATCGCCCACCTGCACGGTCGGCCTTTTCTCGAGCGCTTCGTCGTCAAATTCGGCGGACGCCATGGTGGCGCCGTGTATACCATCGCGACCGGTTTTCGCGCCGACGTAGAGGATGGGATTATCGACACCCGTTGCCTTGCCAAAAAAGATTTGTTCCTGCTTGACCAGGCCAAGCGCAAAAGCATTGACGAGCGGATTTTGTGAATAAGCGTCATCGAATGCCACTTCCCCGCCCACAGTGGCTACCCCAAAAGCATTTCCGTAATGGGCAATGCCCGCCACCACCCCGGCCAGCAACGCCCGGTTGCGTCGTCCGTATCCTGGATGGTCCAGCGATCCGAAACGGAGACTGTTCATGGCTGCAATGGGACGCGCACCCATGGTGAAAATATCGCGCAGGATGCCACCCACCCCAGTGGCGGCTCCCTGAAACGGCTCGATGAAAGAGGGATGATTGTGTGACTCAACTTTGAAGGCCGCGCACCAGCCGTCGCCAATGTGTACTACACCTGCATTCTCGCCCGGCGGCACGATGACGCGTTCGCCGGAAGTGGGCAGGCGCTGTAGATGCACTCGGGAGGATTTGTAGGAACAGTGCTCCGACCACATCACCGAGAAAATGCCCAACTCGGCCATCGATGGCTCGCGCCCAAGCAATTCCCTGATACGCGCGAACTCCTTCTCGGTCAGGTTGTGGGCTGCGATTACCTCTGGAGTGATGGGTTCCATAATCAATAAGCAGGCAGCGCGCAGGTCAGTTTGCGTCGCGCCTACTGCTTTGTGCCTACTAATCTCTCAATCGCGGCCCGCAGTTCCGGTGTCACCACGCGCCCAAAATGTCGGAACACGACTGTGCCATGCGCATCGTAAAGAAAGGTCGCCGGCAACGCGCCGCTCCAACTCTTGTCAACGATGAGAATGGCCGGCTCCGGATCTGAAACATTCAACAGGTAGGTCGGCATCGTAGCCTGCATTTCCCGCAGGAACCTGGGAACTGTTGTCTTGATGTCGGGCGGGTCGTCCAGCGAAATGGCAATAAAGTCCAATCCCCGCGAGCGATAGTCGTGATCAATTTTCACCAGATCGGGAAATTCTTCACGACAGGGATCGCACCAGGTAGCCCAGAAGTTTACCAGCAGAGGTTTGGCCTTCCCTGTAGTCGTTTGCTGATCGAGCCGCAGCAGCTGTTTGAACCCTTCCAGATCCACCTGCTGCACTACGATCTCGCTGACAGGCGGTTTGCGGACGCGGCCGCGACGCTTCTGCGCCGGGGCCGCGACACTTGCCGCCGATAAGATCGCTGCCAGAAATAAGGAAAGCAGGATACCTTTGCGCATCAGGCCCTTTTGATCGAACAGCCAAAGGCCATGGCAGTTGTCTTGGTGATCGGTTTGCCGGCCAGGAGCGCATCCATCGCATCGCGCAACTCGTTCGCGTTAACCTGTGATTCGTCTTTGCTGTTGTCGATGCGTCCGTGATAGACGAGTTTGCTGTTAGCGTCGAGCAGGTAGGCCTCAGGGGTCCGCGTGGCGCCCAGTTTATCGGCAATCTTGTTGCCATCGTCCTTGAGGACGACAAAAGTGAAGTGCTTTTCGGCTGCGTGCGCCTTTACTGCATCTACGTTTTCAGTGGCATTAGAGTTAATGCCAATCACATTGATGCCCCGCTTGCCATAAGCTTCGGCCATCGCCTGCACGCGTTCGTTGTACCCGTTCGAGATGGGACACTGAACGGAGATAAAGATCAGCACCGCGCCATTCTTGCCCTTCAGCGAGTTCAGCGTGTGGGTGTTGCCATCGACACCTGGAAGTGAGAAATCCTCTATGACGGAGCCAATTGCCGGTGCCACCAGGGCTTCGCCGGTGCGGGCCTCGCTCGCCATCACCATGCCGGTGAGCATCAGGCATGCTGCCAGGGTCAGAGACAAGACATGTTGCTTTTTCATTGACGGAAAACTCCTCTCGAAAGATGTAAGCGAATAGTTGAACGGGAAGATTATCAGGACGGCAGGGGAAAGGGCAAAAGGCCGCGTGCAAAGTGCTAAGAGCAAAGGGCGAAGGGCCAAGGGCGAGTTGCTAAGAGCTAAGGGCAAAGTGCTAAGAGCTAAGGGTCAAGGGCGAGGTGCTACGAGCTAAGGGCGAAGAGCAAAGAGCGAAGGGCAGGCCGCTGGCCCGTTCCGCTATGGCTTTTGGATCTGTGCCTTAGCCTTCGCTCTTCGCTCTTCGCCCCTAGCTCTTAGCCCTCTGCCCTCTTCGCCCTCACGGGCCACACTCAACGTTGCTGTGCGTCACCAGTGTACCAAAGCGCCGCTGATATTCTGTCGAAGTAATAAAGGCGCAGACCATCGCCCTATAATTGTTGGGCACTCGCTGATTCAGAATATCGAGCCAGAATCCATAACCACCCGGATCCGGATTGCGCCTGAGATAGCCAAAGTACTGCATCAGCACAAACGCATTGTTGTATTCTGCCAGCGCAAACTGAGGATCATCGGCAACCAGCCGGACGATGCGCGCACGACTTTGATTGGCATTCCAATCATCAATCAGCGCCTGACGCTTCCCCGCTAGATCCACGCCCGACGCCAGCATCACGCTCTGAATCAGGGCATCGACAAACGGCACGCCTCCCATGCTCGACGGATACTTCTGCAGGAACTCTGCGCGCTGAACCCAATCGGCGGAAAAAGCCTGCTTCTGTGCTTCCAGGCTCGCGCCTCCGACCACCATGGCCCGATCAACTGAAAACTCAGGGAAGCCTGGTCGCCGGCCCAGGGAAGACTTGTAGAAGCGATAAACAAATCCCCCCGTTTCCTGGAATTCCGTCTCGATGAAGAAAGCGGCACTAACACCTATCCGTCGCTGCAGTAAGCACCCTGCGTCGCCATTTGGACAAGGTGGAGGGTTGTTGCTGTTATTGCCCTCGATACGTTCCGTCCAATAATTCAGCCCGGCAGGATCCGCTAGACGATTGAGAAAATCTCCATAATGCTGCTGGACAAAGAACTGTGAGCCGTCAATGGGGTTCAGTGGCGTCGGTGTGGGACTAGGCGATGGCGAAGGACCGGGAGATGGGGACGGCGTGGGTGTCGGAGTCGGCGAGGGGCTCGGCTCAACCTCTGGCTGCGTCGTCAAAGCCAACCCGGCGTCGATGCGTTTCCTGACTGGCCCACCAATATCGATCGTGGTTTGACTGCGCGAGAGGTGTTGCACGATCTTCTTATTCGTCAGATTTGGAAAAGTGGCCCGCACGAGGGCAGCTTCACCGGCGGCAATCGGCGCTGCCATGGAAGTCCCGCTCCAGGTGCCGAAGAGGCCATTCGGGACGCTGCTCAAAATTCCTTCACCAGGCGCAACCACCTGAATCCACGAGCCGCGCGTCGAGAAGCTCGCGAGAGTGTCCGGTTGGGTTGAGGCCCCAACCGCCAACAAGCCGCCGACACCCTCCGCGGCCGGATACATTCGTGTACTGTCCGAAGTATTGCCGGCGCCTGCCACCACCACGAGGTAGGGATTGACGGCCGCCGGAAAGTCCTCTTCCCCCGGCACTGGCAAATTGTCACAGACTCTGTTCAGCACGCTGTGCATCAGACGAGTCTCACGCGGCGTCGCCAGACTCATGTTGATAACGTCTGCGCCCTGATCCACGGCATAAGAAACTGCTTCGGCAAGGACCCAGATATTGCCAATGCCCTGCTGATTCAGGACCCTGACCGGGATAATTTTTGCCTCGGGTGCAATCAGGGCGACCAAGCCAGCGACATGTGTGCCATGTCCATAGGGTCCGATAGTCTGGCTGCCGACTTCACTCGGATCGTTATCCAGGTCGACGAAGTCATAACCCGGCAGCATGTGTCCGGCCAACACCGGGTGTGTGACATCCACACCTGTGTCAAGCACAGCGACCTTGATGGGACCGTTCGGCCCCGTGCCGCGATTTATCTGATGGGCGGTAGCGAGATTAATCTTCTGCGGCGCCCATTGCGCGACATAGCCCCCGGCATCACCACCGATGTTCCAGGAGTTTCCGATATTCCAGGAGTTCCCCCCACCTTCAGGGGGCAGCGCGACAAAGTTGGGCTCGGCATAGATTACTCTCGCCTGGGGGTCTGCCAGCAAGGCTGCTACCTTGGTATTGACAGCCATGCCGTCTGTAATCCTTAAGCGATAGATGGGGCGTGCGCCGAATTGGTAGTTGGGTGCGGCAGGCGTCAGCGCATACTGGGACTCGATGCCCGGAAGATCCGCGGTCGAGGCCAGCTTGACAACAACTTCCCCGGCTACGAAGTCATCTTCTGAAAATGGTGAGTTCGTGGTTCCGCCGGCCAGCGCACCCAGGGTATGACGGCCGGACATCGACCCGCTCACCATCAACAAGAGGCAGCAAATCAGCGTAACCTGGTAGCGCAAATTTCTGATTTTCATTGCATTAAAGCCAATTGCCACGCCGCAAGCGACCCTATTAATGGGGAAAATCACACTAAGCTCGCGGAAAAAGACTCCAGTCCCCTTCCACAGTGCCTCAGCCACGAGCAAAAATACAGGCGAGGCAAAGCTCTTTCCCACCACCCTGCAGGTGCATATTAGAACAAGGCAACAGAGATGCCGCCGCCCCCAGCGGTGGTTGCTGGAAAGCCAGCAACAGTCTGCCGCTTTTGTTTCCCTCGGATTGCGTATCAAGCTCCTACCAGCGACCCATCAGGACAAACGGGGCCCAGAAAAACGGGTGAGGTTGTGTTTTCATTACCTGCAGTTGGGCCTGGCGTAAAGCGGCGGCTGGTGAACCGTTAGACGTCAAATTAATGTAAAAGCCGGTCATCAACTGTTCAGTCGATTCGTCATCCACCGTCCATAAACTCAGTAGCAGGGCCGGGGAGCCGGCCGCGAAAAACCCGCGCGCCAATCCCAGCAATTCATCACCGGGCGCCACGGTGCTGACTCCTGTTTCACAAGCACTGAGCGTCACCAGCTCGCAGTTCAGTTGCAAGTTGTAAGCGTCCCGAACGGTTAACCAACCATCCCCCAGTTGCAGCGAAGAGAACAGCGGATTTTCAGGACGAAACTGGCCGTGACAGGCGAGATGAACCACGCCGGCGCCGGGCGCTTCACGACGCAGGGCTGCGACAGTTGCCTCATGGTCGAACAGCGTGGTGGCTTCCGCAAACAATGGAGCCAACGCTTTGATCTCCCCGCTGACTCGAGGAATTCGTTCGTCTGCCACTCCCAGGAGCAATGCCTTGTGGGGAGTGCGCCTCGGCCGGCGCAGACACTGCTGCAGGACCACCGCACTCGGGGCGTACACAACTTCAAGGCGCTCGATTAGATATTCTTCGCCATCATGCAGCGCCTGAAACGGCAGGTAATGCAGGGCTCGATGCGGCACGATAACCAGGCGGTGCTGGCCCAACTGCTGTTCCAGAGGCCGCATTAGTTTGTCGTAAAGGCTGGCCAGATGTTGTTGCGTGCGGGCGGTCAACTGCGGCAGATGGCGGCGCATGACTTTTGCTCCGTAGCGCAAAGCATCGATCTGGAAGCGCAGCTGCGTCAACTCACCGGTTATTTCTGTCTCGCTCCCTAACTCACGAACTACCTCGATTGAGTCTTTGGTAATGACAAAGGCCAGTAGTTCGTCATCAATAGAGGTGTATTCAACTAATGCAGTGTCGGATCCCAAATCGGTTTGGAGCGCCGCGAGATTAAACGCAGTGAGGGGGACAAGCCCCTTTTGCCCACGGTGCTGGAGCTGCCGCATGAGCTCGGAAGCCTTTTTCTCGCGCTCGCGCAGTTCGCGTTGCGCCGTCTCCCGGTCCTGTTTGGCCAGCTGATGATTTGGCGCTGGTCGATTGATCTGGTTGTAGAGGTAGTTTAGCTCCTGCCTCAGCGTCTCGAGTTCACCCATTAGTCTGGCTTCGAAATCGTCGCGCGGCTCAGTCTGCGGTTCCCCGCCGCCAATCGTCTCGACGAGAGAACGCGCCCGGGCTCTTTCAATATAGCCGAAGCTTTCGGCGGTGCGGGGCTCGCTCCCGTCCAGGCAAAGCCGCAACAGCTCGGTGTAAGGAACCAGTTTGGTGGAGAAGAAGGCGGTACGAAATTCTTCACCCGGAAGCGGGGTGCGCAGCTCCTCGGTGAGCGCAACTGCCTGTTTGAATGCGTGTTCCGCCTGCTTTGCATCACCCATCGCGGCAGCAAGCAGGCCCAGAGATGTGTAACAACGCTCGGCGACCTGCGGCTGCTCGTTTTGCCTGGCTGCCAGAAGCGTTTCCGTCAGGATCTGCTTTGCTGCCTCGAGATGACCCTGAGCGCGCTCAGCTTCGCCACGCAGCCAGCGGGCCAGCAACAAGCGTCGCCAACTGCCGGAGCGAAGCAGGCAGGGCTCAGCCTCGCCGGCGGTCTCCGCTGCGAGATCATAATTTCCTAATTGATAGTCCAGTTGTGCCTGCGATAGTGCCACCATAGCGGCCCCTACCTCATTTCCTTCGGCCCTGTAGAGCTCGCGCGCGGCGACCATCAAAGTGCGCGCATCTGCAACCTGACCAAGCAATAGTAAGGCGCGTCCGTGGGAAGCAAGAGCACGTGCCTGTTCTGCCCGCATTCCCAGTTGTTCGAATCTGGGGGTAATTCGCTCGTAGATTTCCACGGCTTCCGCTACCAGGTTCAATTCCAGATAAGCATCGGCAATTTCCTGCTCGGCGATGGTCGACTGATGCGGCATATCCAACGAGGCATAGCGACGCCGCGAACGTTCAAGGTAGTCGAGGGCCCGATCGTATCTGCCCTGAAGCAAAGCAAAGTTGCCAATGTTGCCTTCAATTTCGGCCAGCGTTACCGGTAACGCCGCAGCTTCAGCTTGTTGCACTGCCTGCTCATACAGGTCTTCGGCGGATTTGAATCGATGCAGAACGGCGTGAGTGTTAGCCAGGCAGTTATTGATTATAGCGAGTTGTCTCTGATCGACATTCAATGACAGGAAGCGTTCGCGGGCGGTGCTTTGAAATTCTTCAGCCTCGTTGTAGCGCTCGCGGCGAAAATAGAGGTTGCCAATGTTGTTCTCGATTCGGCCGGCGGAGAGCTGATCGTTGTGCGCCAGAAAAACCTCGCGCGCGCGCCGGCCACACTCGATGGCTTCCTCGTAGCGTCCAACCATCGCCAGGGCCATGACCTTGCTTACCTGAGTCGTGGCTGCTGTGTGAGCTTTGCCTAGTATCAGGAGACGGGCCGCGGCGGAATCCAAATGGGCAATAGCAGGCTCCATTTTCCCTTCCACCAAAGCAGCGATACCGCCTACCCAGTCTGCCAGGGCGTTGATTTCATCATGGTCAGTGTAGGCAGCGAGTTTTCTGAGGGCAGCGGCGGCCAGAACGGACCGCACCGGCTCAACGGTGAAGGCTTCGTAGCAAATATCTTTGATGGCGTACGCCAGGGCCGGATCGACGAGAGCATGGTTGTCCCTGAGCAATGCTTCCCTGTCGGCATCGCTCGAGTTGACCAGCCTCGCCGCCAGCTCTGCGCGCTCCATCTTGTCCCGAGTTTAGCTCCCTAATTCCAATTGCGGAATTTCCAATTCGACATCATTGAGTCTCACCAGCAGAGAGTACCTACCCGGGGGGACAGAGGAAAGGTTAAATTCACAGGCATCATTAAGCTGCGCCGTAGTGGAACCGGCCGGACCCTGCAAGACAGCGAGACCACCCGCACAGGCCTTGCCAAGCACCTGGCCGGAAACGACCAGATCAGCTGCGTGTCTCTCAATGCGGATATCCAGATCGGCCTCGTCGGTTTCGTACAGGAGTTGGCGTGCGCTGGCCGGGCCGGATCGCATTCCAAATGCAGGTGCGGCATTAAAGCTGTCGAAGCTAAGCGCGGCAACCAGGCGACGGAGCAGCGATGGCTGCGTTTCGCTCGCTCTTTGCTGGAAGATATTTATCGCGTAGGCAATAACATCGCGCGGAGCGTCCGGGGCGCGGTCTTCCCGCATCAGGCCGATGACTTCAGTCAGTCGAGCGAACTGGGCCGAACAATCCGCGCAGGCGCTCACATGGGCCATTAGTCCGGTTCGTTCCGCAGGGAGCTTGTTCTCAGCCAGATCGGCCAGTGTGGCAAAGGGAATATGTGGGTTTGAACTCTTCATGATTTTTTGTGGCGGCCAACAAATGTTACGTCTCGCTGGTGCATTTCTCGCAACCGCTCGACTCAACAGTGGCTTCCGCCCGGTTAAAAATACAATCCCGTCTCATTTCTCCAGCAAACGCAGCAATTTCTGGAGACAACGCGCGCGCGTGGGCCCAATACTACCCTCTGAAGTCCCCAACGATTGGGCGATCGCCGCATAGGACAGCACCTCTTCCTCATAAAACAGCAGGGTAATCAGTTTTTGGCAGCGCTCATCCAGTTCGGTGATCGCCATGCGCACGCCATGCTGCGCTTCGAGCCGCAGCAGGAGCTCATCGGGCAGTGGAGTGCTGTCGGGGAGAGCAGCCAATTCGTAATCAGCCTCCTCGTCCTCGACGACGCGCCGGCGGGACTCCTTATTACTAAGGATAATGCGCCAGGTCTTACGTCGCGCTGTTGTCACCAACCAGGCATGTATACGCTCAGGTTGTTCGATTTCATCGAGCTTCTCAAAAAGCGTAGTAAAGACGTCCTGAAAGACATCGGCGGCCTGATCCTCGTCCAGTCCGGCCCTTCTGGGAATGGTGTAAAGCAACCGTTGATAGCGAGTAACGAGTTGTTCCCACGCGGCTTGATCACCACGCCGGCAGGCCAAGATTAACTGCTGGTCAGTCTGCTTCATCAAGAATAGTCGCTGCGTCTGGTCCAGCTGAGCATAAAGATTGACAAACGCTCTTGTCTAGCCAGTCCCGGCCCACGCCTCACCCCATTTTCAAAAACAGCGCATTTAGCTGAGGAAAACAGGGCTGATAAGAGGCTGCTCGGGCATTTAACAGCTCACGATGTATTTCCCCGACAGGTATCAGCACTGTCGTTGCGGAGGCAGTTCTGCACGCAGTTATTAACTGGCCGAGGCGGCTGCAAGATCATCACCTTAATCGATAGAGGAAGTGAGCGTATGAACCAGAAAACAATCGCCAGCAAGGGAAGGCATTTCGCCATCACGATAAGCGCATTATTTTTTTTCCTGGTCTGGGCTGGGGCCTCCGGCATTACTTTGCTGGGAGGGTCGAGCACTGAGGCCAGGTCACTTGTCGCCGGGGCTCTTTTACCGCAGGGCACTCCCTCCCCTTCGCCGACCGCCAGTGCTACTCCGACTCCTTCGCCGACGGCCAGTCCGACTCCTTCGCCATCCCCGGAAGTTGAGCACTGCAAGATTAGTATGAGCGCCGCCACGTTTACCGTGGGCGAGAGCGCCGGGCAATTGACGATTGGCGTAAATCGCGTGTGTGATCGCATTCGCGAGTCAAAGGTCGATTTCTTTACCCAAAGTCGTTCGGCTTCGTCTGGTTCTGATTTCACTTCCGCGGCAGGGCGCCTCGATTTCGCCAATGGAGAGACCAGCAAGTCGATAACGCTTTCCATAAATGATGACACCCTGGCCGAAGGTAACGAGAGCTTTAATCTCTTCCTGAACGATCCAGGCGGGAGCGCGATGCTGGTTAATCCGACATCCGCGTTAATCACTATTCTGGACAACGATGGCACACCCGGGCCTTCGCCGACGCCTTCACCTTCGCCGACACCATCTCCCGTGCCGACGCCAAACGACGATCACTGCAAGATCAGTCTGAGCTCGGCTACCTACTCGGTGAACGAAGGTGCGGGTCGATTGGCGGTTGCGGTTAATCGCACTTGCGATCGGCTACAGGATTCGAAAGTTGATTACTTCACACGCGGCGGCACTGCGTCGGCACAGTCTGATTTCACATTTGCAGCCGGCCGCGTGAACTTTGCGGCTGGTGAAACAAGCAAGAACATCAACTTATTGCTCACTGATGATGTGTCGGTGGAGACTGCTGAAACATTCACCCTGTTTCTGACGGATCCGGGTGGCAGTGCTTCGTTGATTACCCCCAGCAGCGCCGTAATCACGATCGTCGACAATGATGTCGTGGCGCCCACGAACAATCCAGTCGATCAGCCAGAGTTCTTTGTGCAGCAGCATTATGCCGACTTTCTGAATCGTTCTGCCGACGCCGGCGGGCTCAATTACTGGAGCGGCCGCATCACCGAATGCGGCGGCAATGAGGACTGCATTCGCGATCGCCGGATAGGCGTCTCGGCGGCGTTCTTCATCGAACAGGAATTCCAGGACACGGGCAACTACGTCTACCGTTTCTATGAGGTGACGTTCGGGCGCAAGCCAAAGTATGCGGAATTCATGCCCGACCGCGGACGCCTCGTGGTTGGCAGTGACCTGGCCGCCAACAAGGTCTTGTTCTCGGATGACTGGGTGCAGCGTCCGGAATTTCAGATGGAGTTCCCCGAGTCGCTGTCGGCGCACGACTTCGTCAACCGGGTAATGGACCGTGCGGGCCTGTTCCCCTACCAGGTCGAACGCGAGCGGCTGGTGAATGAAATGTTCAGCGGCAAGACTCGTGCGCAGGTGATGCGTGACGTGATCGAGTTTCCCGAGTTCAAACAACGCGAATACAACCGGGCTTTCGTGTTGATGGAATACTTCGGGTATCTCAGGCGCGATCCTGACGCCGGTGGCTATGATTTCTGGCTCAACGTTCTCAACAGCCAGGGATTCAACAACAACTATCGCGGCATGGTTTGCGCATTTCTAACCTCGGGTGAACTGCAGGATCGCTTCAGTTCATTGAGAACGCGGAACGACGGCGAGTGCAGCCGTTGACAGTTGAGACGCTTCGGCTCACTTTCGCTGAAGCCTGCAGGACGTTGCCGCTCTGGAGGGGGCAGAATCTGAGAGTGGCAATGCAGGAGGCGGGATTAAGAGATCCCGCCTCCTTTACTTTTCCACCCTGGGACCGCACGCATCCTGCGTGCAGGCTGCACGGAAAAGCTTTCTACGACGTTGCTTCAGGGCGCGCGCAACTTGCTTTTCCCAGCCAGCAACACAAGTGCTGTGAGCACAGTTGTAACGAGAGCCGACAGCAGGCAGTACTGGCAAAAATGACGAATCACAATTGCCTGAAGGTAGAGCAGCCAGAGCGTGGTCAGGAACATCAGGCCCACAAGTACCAGCAGCAGGCGCCCGGCCAGTTTGTATTGGAAAGCCGCGAGTGTGGCGAGCGAAAAAGCGGTGAAGTAAGCAACGGCGCCGATTAGCGCCAGCGGGATACCACGAAAATTCGCGTAAGGGCTGCTGAGCACTTCGGAGCAGCCTGTGGTGATCGTGCAGCGCACGCTCTGCCCGGTGAGGTGTTGAATTGTTAAGTAGAGCGCATCGCCCAAACCGATGAGGGCGACGCCGGCCGTCACTCCGTAAAAAATTGACGCGCGTCGCTGGGGATTGTCGGGCATTTTGTTTAGATTGTTCCAGTTGCCAACAGGACAGGTCGAAGGCAGGTTTAGGCCCGGACACTAACTCCGAGAGTGTTCACCAATTCCATCCCGCGATTAAAGCTCGTGGGGTCAGAACGAACTCGGAGAGCGTCAGTTGATTCTCTGGATTCCGACTATTTTCCCGCAGTGCTCATCGCCTTGTTGATGGCGGCGCGCAAACCTTCTGCCGTCAATTGCTCAAACGGAACTTCGACTCCGTTGATGAAAACCGTCGGTGTTCCTTTGACGCCCAGAGAGTGTGCTCGGTTACCATCGAGAAAAATTCGCTGCTCTACTGTCTCACTGGTTTGATCGCGTTTCCAGCGTTCCACATCCAGGCCGATTTGCCTGGCGTAGCCCTCAAAGACCGGACGTACATCAAACATATCTTTCCAGGCTGTCTGGTTCTGATAGATCAAATCGTGCATTTCAAAGAATCTTCCCTGTAAGCCCGCGGCTTCGGCGGCGCGCGCGGCAGCCAGGGCATGCACGTGGTTCGGCGTGAGCGGAAACTCGCGGAAAATCACCTTCAGGCGTGATCCGTACTCATTTTCGATGGACTTCAGCACCGGATAAAGTACGCCGCATGGTGGACATTCAAAGTCGCCAAATTCTTCCAGCGTCACCGAAGCGTTTTCCGATCCGCGAAAATACGGTGGCTGCGCTCCGGGTGCCGCATTAGCCGCCGCTATCGTCCCCGGCGCGCCCGTAGTTGTCGTACTGGGTGGAATGGCCGGATCCGTGAGTGCAGCACGTTTCATATAGAGGTACACTCCGAGGGCAGTGACGAGCACAACGATGATGATTAGAAAAGGTAATAGACGTTTCATTTGAGTTTGTTTTTGCTTTGAAGTCCCAAGGTCTCTATTTTTTCTATTCTGGTATTGAGCGCTTACTTACCAACACCAGGGTTACAGTCCAATGCCGAAGATTGACGACGAGAACCCGCAACTGATTTCTTAAGCCGCCGCGGCGGCAACGGTGGCCGCCAGAGACTGAAAGATACCACGGCCATCGCTCGATCCGAGCAATTCCTCACAAGCGCGCTCAGGGTGCGGCATCAACCCGAATACGTTGCGCTCATGATTGCAGATCCCCGCGATATTATCGCGCGAACCGTTGGGATTAGCGGCTTCGGTAATAGCGCCATCGCCATCGCAGTAACGAAACACTATCCGATTCTCGCGCTGGAGTTCAGCCAGCGTCAGGTCGTCGCATACATAATTCCCTTCCGCATGCGCAATGGGAAGATGTAAGACGCTTCCCTGGCGCAGGTGCGCCGTGAACGGTGTATCAGCGGTCTCGACGCGAACGAATACATGCTCGCAAATGAAGTGCAAATCCCGGTTCCGAATGAGTGCTCCGGGCAGCAGTCCGGCTTCGCAGAGAATCTGAAAGCCATTACAAATCCCTAATACCAGCCGGCCGCTGCGGGCAAATTTCTGGACGGAATTCATCACCGGCGAAAAGCGCGCGAGCGCGCCGGCACGCAAATAATCACCGTAAGAGAATCCTCCGGGAATGATGACTGCGTCATAGGTGCTGAGATTGGTTTCGCGGTGCCAGATAAAATCGACCGGCTGACCCACATGCTTGGAAATCACGTGGTAGGCATCATGGTCGCAGTTGGACCCGGGAAAAACGATCACTCCAAATTTCACGCTTCAAACTCCACTCGGTAATCTTCAATTATCGGATTGGAGAGAACCTCGGCGGCAATGCGAGTCACGGCTGATTGCGCTTCAGCAGCAACCTCCTGGCCGCTCAAAGAAATCTCAAAATACTTGCCCTGGCGCACGTCTGCGATATCGCTGAACCCGAGCAGTTCGACCGCATGTTGAATGGCTTTGCCCTGCGGATCGAGGACGCCCGGTTTTAAGGTTACGTAAACTTTCGCTTTCATAGCTGAATGCTCCCGCCAGATAGTAAGGCAAAGATTGCGTGTTGTGTAGCGAGTAGCTTACTATCTCGCCCATTGAGATTGCACAGGGACCGCCAGCCGGTCTTTGTCGGGGCCCAGCAGCCTAAACCCGAAAGATTACACCTTCGAAGAGGAGAATTCTGAATTATGGAAAGTTATCCCTCGACTGGAAAGTCGGCTATCGGACTTGATGCGAATCTCGCAGCGGCACTCGGCTACCCCATCGGCCTGCTTGGCCTGATCAGCTTCTTCATTGATAAAGAGAATAAGTTCGTTCGCTTTCATGGTATTCAGTCGGTACTCTACTCGGTCGGCATGGGTGTCATATTTACGGTTATTTGGGTCGTTTTGGCGGTCGTGGCCGTGATTGCGGCTCATATCTCCGACGCGCTCGGAATACTAATCTGGATTCTATATATGCTGGTGTTCCTCGCCGGCATGGTCATTTGGTTTGGGATGCTGCTTTACTCGGCCTACCGGGCATATCAGGGACAGACTTTCAAGCTTCCTCTGGTGGGAAACTTCGCGGAAAAGATGGTTGGATAAATAGATTTGGACGATAGACCATGGATCATATCTGTCGTCTATGGTCCATCGTCTGTCGTCTAACTCCCGAACACCCTCTCAAAGATAGCATCGACGTTGCGCAGGTAAGTATCGAGCGCAAACGCCTGGTCGATCTCCGCGGTCGAAAGGTGTGCCCCAATCTCAGCATCCGCCTGCAATAATTTCTGGAAATCCTCTCCGCCGTCCCAAACGCGCATCGCGTTGCGCTGCACCCACTCATAGGCGGTTTCCCGCGCCACGCCCTTTTGGGTTAACGCCAATAAAAGTTGGCCGCTAAAGATCAGTCCGCGGGTGGCCTTGAGGTTTTCCAGCATGCGCTCGGGATAGACAACCAGCCCATCGATCAGCGAGATGGTCTTTTGCAGCATGTAGTCAAGCGCAATGCTGGAATCGGGCAGAACAACACGCTCGGCCGACGAATGTGAGATATCCCGTTCATGCCACAAAGCGATGTCTTCCAGGCCCACAATGCTATTGGCGCGAACGAGGCGCGCCATGCCGCAGATACGTTCGGAAATGATCGGGTTGCGCTTGTGCGGCATTGCGCTTGAGCCCTTCTGGCCTTTGCTGAAACGCTCCTGGGCTTCCCGCACCTCGGTCCGTTGCCAGTGGCGCACTTGCAGGGCGAACTTCTCCAGAGATGACGCAATTATCCCAAGGGTACTTAGGTATTCTGCATAAGTATCGCGTTGGATGATTTGGGTTGAAACGGGGGCCGCGCGCAGTCCCAAACGATGGCAGACTTTTTCTTCGACAATCGGATCCAGAAGCGCAAAGGCGCCGACGGCACCGCTGATCTTGCCCACCGCAACCGCGGCGCGAGCCTGTTCCAAACGCGCCCGATTGCGGCGCATTTCGTCATACCAAAGCGCGAAAGTCAGTCCAAATGAAGTTGGCTCGGCATGAATTCCATGTGTGCGGCCCACCTGGGGGGTGCGTTTAAACTCCAGGGCCCGGCGCTTGAGCACCGGTAGCAGCGCGTCGATTTTATTGAGTAATAGATCGCTCGCTTCGCGCAGCAGCAGAGCATTGGCAGTGTCGACGACATCGGACGAAGTGAGACCGTAATGAACGAAGCGGGCCGCCTCGCCAATGGCTTCGGCGAGATTGGTGGTAAAGGCGATCAAGTCATGATTAGTAATCTTTTCGATCTCATTGATGCGCGCGACCGAAAAGCTGGCGCGGCTTTTTATCTGATCCAAAGCCGCGGCCGGGATCGTGCCCATCTCGGCGTGCACTTCACAGACAGCCAGCTCTACATCCAGCCACTTTTGAAACCTGGATTCTTCGGACCAGAGCGAGCCCATTTCAGGGAGTGTGTAGCGTTCTATCATGGTTTGCTCTTTGGTTGTCTGTACTCTGTCCTGGTCCTTTGTGCTTTGCTGGCGCAATTACTGCAGCGCGGTTGAGTTAACGAAATACTTTGCCAGAACCCAACGGCCGTTGCGCTCGACTATGGTGAACGTTTCCATGCCTTCCCCAAGCTCGAACTTTGTGTCGTAGCTAAGAACAAATGAGCGGCCGGCGAGTCGCCCGTTCGAGCGATTCTCTTCGGCGGCCGCATGAAGCTGCCGGCTTTTGACTTTTCCCAGCTTGTTCTTCAAGGTGCTGAAGACCTGGGCCGTCTGCTCCGGCGTCGAATCCTGGCGCCACTGTTCATCCGCTTCGTTGAAAATCTTTTCGTAACGCTCTGCTTCCGCATCTTCAGTTACGCTGGCCACTACTGCCTGCACTTCCGGCGGCACTCCCTGCCGGCTGGCCTTCAAAGCACAACCACAGGTTACGAAGAGAAGAGACGCCAGCACCAGACGCAGCCAGGGCCACGGGCTCTTTGGCCGTGTCCTCGTCTGACGCAGTTCCGGCGTCCAGGGGTCCTTCACTTCTGCCTTCATCCTCGTGCTGCTACTCAGACCTCAATCCAGGGGGTTGGCTCTTTAGGAAATGAGAGAATCACTTCGGTCTCTGCCGGGAACAGCGGGGCCCGCTCCTGAAGGGCCACTTCCGCGGTAATCTTTGCCAGATAGGGATTGTTGGCGCGCTGTGAAAGATGAGCGAGCACCAGGTGGCGCGCCGTGCCGTCAAATCCATACTGCAGCCACTCGGCGACATCTTCATTCGAAAGGTGCCCGAGGCGCGAAAGGATTCGTTGCTTCAGCTCCCAGGGATAGACATCGCAAGCTTTGAGCATGTCCCGGCTGTGGTTGGATTCCATGACAATTGCGGCACACCCACGCAGACGCTCGCTAATGAGCGTAGTGATGTGTCCAAAATCCATTAGGGTGGCGATCTTCACTCCTGCGTGCGTCGCCGTGAAACCAAAGTTGTCCACGGCATCATGCGGGATGGTAAAAGGGTGAAAATCAATCTCCCCGACGCGAAAGTCTTTGCTCGATTCGATCTCTTCCACGCGATCCCTCAGTGCGGCAGAGCGACGGCGGGGCTCTTCCTTGCTCACGCCCAGGTGTTCGCTGAGGTAGGCCTCGCGGGTTTGGCCGGACACATAAACCGGGCAATCAACCAGTTTCAGTAACACGCGCAAGCCGCCTGAATGATCGCTGTGCTCATGAGTCATGACAATGCCGTCGAGGCGGTTGGCGTCTTCGCCGACCTGGGCCAGACGGCGCACCAGCTCGCGTGCGCTCAAGCCGGCGTCAATCAACACGCGCGTTTCGCCGGCGACAATCAGGACCGCGTTGCCGGTTGAGCCGCTGCCAAGAACAGTGAGTTTCATTCTTTAGACTGTCCGACAAACTTCAGATTACCAATCGCGAGCGATCGACGCGAAAACCATTCAGATTGCCGAGGGCTCCCAGCGCGAGATTTTCAGAAATCAGATAGGCGCGCGCTACCCGCTGAATATCAGCGGCGGTAACGGCTTCCAGGCGCTGAATCATCTCGTCGGGAGAGATACGCCGCCCGTGAATAATCTCCTGACGGGCAAGCGTGCTGGCGCGCGCATTCGACGACTCAAGACCGAGCAGTGTCGATGATACCGCCTGGTCCTTGACCAGCCGCAGTTCAGCTTCTGCGACCGGTTCGTTGACTATGCGCCGCAATTCGGCCAGCGAGATGTCGAGTACTTCGTCCAATTGGCCCGGCGAGGTTCCCGCGTAGACCGAGAAGACCCCAAGATCAGAAAAGCTGCTGATGCCCGCGCCTACCGAATAAGCCAACCCGCGCTCCTCGCGAATCTTCTGCCATAAGCGACTGGAGGTCCCGCCGCCGAGCACCGAAGCAAGCATGGTGGCGGCGTAGCGATCGTCGCTGCGCGACGAGGGCCAGGGGGCGGCGATGATCAAATGTGCCTGCTCCAGTTCTTCCTTTTGCTCAATCAGAATCGGCGCCGCGGTTGTCGGAGCCGACATATTGGCTTTAAAAGTCGCTGCGGGATGGCCGTTAGGCGCGGCCAGATTTCCGTTTCCGAAAGCACGCTCCGCCAGTTCAACCAACTGCGCATGATCCACGTTTCCCGCCGCCGCGATCACAAAATTGCGCGGCGAAAACTCGCTCGCATGAAAGGCCGCGGTGGTTGTGCTGTCAAAGGTCGGAACCGTTTCTGCGGTCCCTTCGATGGGACGACCCAACGGGTGCGCCGGAAAATAGGCGGCGTTAAAAAGCTCTGACAGCAGTTCGTCCGGCGTGTCCTCGACCATTTTGATTTCTTCGAGGATTACCTTTTGCTCTCGCTCCAGATCGGCAGAATCGAAGCGCGGATGAGCCAACATATCAGACAGCAGGTCAAAGGCCAGCCGCAGGCCTTTGTCTGCGACCTTGATGGTGAATCCGGTCAACTCCTGCGTGGTGTAGGCATCCAGGTGACCGCCCAAACGATCCGATTCCACTGCAATGTCGTGTGCTGAGCGACGCTCCGTCCCTTTGAAAACGGCGTGTTCGATAAAATGGCAAATACCATTTAGTTCAGCTGACTCATGTCGCGAACCACGCCGCACCCAGATGCCGGCCGTGACCGACCGGAGGCCAGGCATGTGTTCGGTCAGCACTGAAAGACCGTTGGAGAGCTTCGTGGATTGAACTTCATTGATCATTTTGTTTTCGTGCGTCAATTCTCGAGGTGGCCTTAACAACTCGCGAGCAGAAATCCTAACACGCGCGAAAACCAGCGGCAAAGGCGGGGAAAAACCGGCCCGAGCCACTGCCAATTCCGGCCCGAAGATCGGCAGCCACCCTGTTCCTTTTTGCGCGTTCAAAGGTGCGCTCCAGCGCGGCCGGCTCGTTAAAGTCCCAGGTCGTCGACAGGCAAAACCATTGGTTGATGATAACGATTTGCGCCCGCTATACTCGCCCGGTGGGTCAGGACAGTCGTCCGTTGTCCCCGGCGCAACTCAGCATTCAGGACGCGGGCGCTCCCCGGGTAAGATGGACTACGTCATTAGAAAAGCGACTATCGATGATCGGCTCGCGATCGAGCAACTGATCATCGAATCAGCTCGAAAATTGAGCCGTGACGACTACTCAGACGAACAGATTGAGGAGGCCATTCGTGCTGTCTTTGGCGTTGACACGAAACTCATCGAGGATGGGACGTATTTTGTCGCCGTAGCTTCAGGGAAGCTGATTGGGTCTGGCGGCTGGAGCAAGCGCAGGACGCTTTTCGGCGGCGACCAGTTTGCCGAGAGAGATTCCGCCGAACTTGATCAAAAGTCGGAAGCGGCCAGGATTCGCGCGTTCTTTGTGCATCCGAAGTTTGCCCGAAGGGGAATTGGACGGGCGATCCTGATGCGCTGCGAAGCTGAAGCCAGGGCTGTCGGGTTTGGCAAGTTGGAACTGATGTCAACACTGCCGGGAATCAGATTGTACGAGGCCTGTGGGTACCAGGAGGGCGAGGATTTTGCATACCCCATGGCGAATGGCGTCGTACTGCCCCTGCGGGTAATGCGGAAGCAGTTGCTTCGGGAGGATAATCGAAACCCTGGACCCGTTGCTTAAAGTCTTCCCGAAAACTCTAACTGGTTGCGAGATCGAACGGGACTATCACGAAGGTTACTGTCTGCAGAATTTTTCCCCACGAATGTTAATCTCTCACTCCTTATCCAGCTGGAGGCTTGAAAACTTACCAGGATAGGTACAGCATGTCCTCGATCATCAGCTGCAGACGTCCGGACTCCCGATTCACGATGCGAGCATTTGATTGCACCCCCAACCCAGTTCAAAAGGAGCTTAGTCATGTCTCATCCCAACCACGCGAAGGCAATGCTGGTCGTAGGACGCTGTGCGACCCTGCTTGTTTGTCTGACGATTATCTGGCCCGCAATGGTCAACAGTCAGACTCGGGACAATATCCCGGATTTGAAGGAACAGGCGCGGAAGCTACTGGACCAACTACGGTACACAGAGGCCGTTCCCGTGCTGGAAAAGATCGCCGCGGCTGAACCGAACGATGCTGAAACACACTACTTCCTCGGTTCATCGCTGCTGGGAGTAGTTGCCAACACCGCCGACGAGAACGCCAAACGCACGCTGCGGCTGCGAGCTCGAGCTGAATTCATAAAGTCAAAGCAACTGGGCAGCAAGGCGGCTAATCTTGACGCGATGATTGAGGCGCTGCCCGCTGACGGCTCAGGACCCAAGGCATTTTCCGACAAGGCAGAGGCTGAAACGCAGATGAAAGAGGGTGAGGCTTTCTTTTCACGCGGAGAGCTGAACGACGCATTCCGCTGCTATCAGAAAGCTCTCCAGCTTGATCCGACGCTCTATTACGCAGCGCTTTTTTCGGGTGACGTGAAATTGCAGACAGGGGACTTCGCGCAAGCCGAGGTCTGGTACCAGCGAGCGATTGCGATTAACCCAAACAAGGAGACCGCGTACCGCTACTCCGCCACGCCTCTTATGAAACAACAGAAGTATGATGAAGCCCGCGACCGCTATATCGAGGCCTTCATTACTGAACCGTACAATTCCTTCACCGCCTCAGGTCTCAAACAGTGGGCCCAGGTCACCAATAGTGCGCTGGCCCATCCACAAATCGAAATTCCCACCAGCGTGCGTTTTGACGAGAAGGGTGACGTGAAGATTGATTTGGATGCAAACGCGATGCTCGGCAAAGATGATGGCTCGTTTGCCTGGATCATTTACGGAACCACGCGCTCAACCTGGCATAAAGAAACTTTCAAAAAGTCTTTTCCAAGTGAGACTTCGTATCGACACTCCCTGCCTGAGGAAGCCGACGCGCTACGCGCCGTTATCAATATGGCGACTGCCGACAAGAAGACAACGAAGCTCAGCCCATCGCTCGCGAAGCTAAAGAAATTGAATGACGAGGGATTGCTGGAAGCTTTCATTTTACTGGCGCGCGCGGACCGGGAAATTGCGCAGGACTATCCAGCTTATCTGAAAGCCCATCGCGACAAACTGCGGCAGTACGTATTGAACTACGTTACCAAAGGCGGTGGCGCCGATTAGCAACTACCTCCGGCGTCTGTTGCGGGGAACGGCGAAAAGTAGACCCTGGAATCAGGTTGATTGCACCCGAGAAGGATCGAGTGCCCCATCCTATAGCAGTTGAAAGTTGTAGCTGATAATTGTTTTTGTTTTCAAGCTGCGGCCGGCGCGGCCCAGGGGTTCAAACTTTGCTTGCCTGGCAGCATTGACGGCCGCCTCCTGCAACATCGGTGAGCCGGAAATAGCTTCGGCCTCGGCTACGCTGCCGGATTCATCGACCGTTGCGAGGACGCGAACGATGCCCGCGACTTTCTGCTGGCGCGCCTCCGCCGGATAGGTCGGGCGTGGCAGGCTAATTACGCGGCTGCTTAGCATTTCATTCTCAACAATGACGGCGGGCCTGTCGGGCAGGTCGGCTCGTACCATGTCGCTTCCCAGCGGGGGCCGGCCATACTGATCGCCGCCACCTTGCCTGACAAAGATTTCGCCGCGTGCCACCAGTCCGGCTTTTTCAGCCAGCGTGTTTACGACCGCGGCGCAAATCTCTTTGCTGTCGACGCGAAAGCTGGTTACGCCGCCGACACGCGAATCCTGATCATAAAACTGTATAGTCACATAGGGGTTCTTTGTCTTGATCCAACCAATGGGATTTACCCCATACGGCACGGGAACTGAGCCAAGAATTGAAGCCGTCTTGGGCCGGTTCGCCTGCGTATCAGCGAACTCCTGGTTAATGGCCGAATAAGGAATGAAGAGGACTTCCTTGCCCAGCTTGTTGCGGAAGACCAGGCGATTATTTGTATCGTCGAAGTTGAGTGTGCCCTCCTGCTTCTTGTTATAGCCAAAGACTCCACCTTCGTATTTCGCCTTGACGCTTTGCGGCGCGGGCGCGGGCCGGCGGCCGGCAGGCGACTTATCAATTGTGCGCGGCGATTGCGCCATAATCGAGAAAGCCAGTGCGACTACTAATAGCGAGACGCGTATGATCTTTGGATAGATAAGCATTTCAAAATTCCTTTCAAACTATTTCGCGAATGGTCGCACCCGGTCCGCCGACTCTTTAAAGTCGGCATCGGTAGGCACCAGGCTTAGCCCTTTTTGATAGGCGCCCAATGCTTTCGCGTACTGTTTCGTGACTTCATAGGCATAGCCAAGCTCACGATAGACGTTGACGTCATCGGGTTTTTTTTCGGCCGCTCGCTCGAGCGCGGCGATGGCTTTCGGAAAACTCTTAACGCGGGATTGGGCCACCCCCAAAAGGTAAAAAGTGAATGAGCTGGCCTCGGGCGTGGCTACCTTCTCCAACGCGGTCGCAGCGCGCGCGTATTGTTTGGCGCCAATCAGAGCTTGTCCAAACAACATCACGGCATCCGCGTCCGTGCGGACCTTTATCAGCCCCTCTCCGGCGCGCACCGCGCTCAGGTAGTCAGCATCAGCTTGCGCAGGCTCAGTAGCTGACGCCGCGCGTCTCAGGTACGCAGAAGTCAACAGCAGCCAGGCGCCAGCCATTCGTGGATCGTTTACTGTCGCGCGATTGAGTGCAGCTATGGCGGCAGCAGGATCGTTGCGGGTCAGCGCAATCTGTCCCAGGAAATAAAGCGAGTTGGCATCTTTCGGGTTAGCCCTGACTACGGCATTAAAAGTCCGTTCGGCCTCTGCCGTCTTGCCTGTTTTGTATTCGGCCCAGCCACGATAGTAAAGCATCAACGCATCGGGTTGCGCGCCCGCGCGCGAAGTGGCCTTGACCAGCAGCGGCAGCGCTTGCTCGAACTTCTCCGACAGGACGTAGGCCTGGCTCAAAGCATCGACAGTGGGTTGGTCCTCCTGCTTGGCGACTTCCTGAAGATTGAGCGCAGTTTGTAAATCGCTCGCCGCCTCGGGGTATTGCTTCAACGCAAGTTCTGAAAAGCCCGCGATTTTCCAGGCTTCGGCGTTGCGCGGATCGTTCCTGGCGATCAGTTTGGCTTCCTTGACAGCAAGAGCATACTGCTTTTGCTGGAACAGTGTGTAGGCATGGGTCGTGTCTGCCGTGTCCACACCGACCGGGGCCGACGAATCAGCAACTGGCTTTACCGGTTTGATGTCGAGCAGGGGAACGTTTGTGTTTCTGGCCGCCGGCGTAGGTGTCGGTTTTGGCAGCAGCAATAGATCTTCTTTTTGCTGGACCGGTTTCGGTTGCACGCGGCGCGGTCGGCTTGACTGCCCAACCACCCCACCAGCGACGAGTAACGCCAGTCCGCCACAGATGGCAAGACGGCCGGGACCGCGCAGCGAATGGGATAAATACTTAATCAACATGCGGAGACTCTTTCCAGGAGAGTACTGCGTTCGAAAGTAAATCAAAGAAAAACGTGTCGCGAAGGCCAGCATCTCCGATGCGGCGGGTTGCGATTGAGTTTGCCGGATGCAAGGTTAGCGCAAGTTCAGTGGACCGACAAACTGCCCCCAGCGACGCCTGGTCATTACTGGTGAGTAGAATTTCTGCACGCCGGTATTCGAGGACGGAACATCAGCCATTCGGTGACATCGTCATGCTTATGGGTGCTGTAATTGTCCAATATCAAGTGCAAGTCCAAGCCGCTGGGGATCTCTCGGTCAAGCTTGCGTAGAAACTTCAGATATTCCTGATGTCGATGACGAGGCATACACGCACCGATCACCGCGCCGTCCAGAACGTTGAGAGCGGCAAAGAGAGTTGTCGTGCCATGCCGTTTATAGTCGTGTGTCATGGTGCCGCAACGACCCTTCTTAATAGGCAGCCCGGGTTGAGGTCTTTCCAAAGCCTGAATTTGGCTCTTCTCATCCACACACAGTACCAGCGCTTTATTCGGTGGATTCAAGTACAAGCCCACCACATCGTTGAGCTTTTCGACGAACTGTTTATCCTTCGAATGCTTGAAGGTCCGGCTGCGATGGGGTTGCAACCCGTTAGCATCCCAGATGCGTTGCACCGTCGCCGGACTGACGCCGTGTACTTGGGCCATCGTCCGCACACTCCAATGGGTCGCCGCTTTGGGAGTTGTATGCAGAGTAGCTTCCACGATTTTCTTGACCTTGGCCGCCGCGATCTGCCTGGGGCCGCCGCGTCCCGGAGCGTCATCAATCAACGCCGCCGTCCCCGCTTCCATAAAACGGTTGCGCCAAAGAATCACTGGGGTCGACTCGTTTTCAATTCCTGCGCGATCCGATTGTTGGACATGCCGCCTGCGGCTGCCAGCACGATTCGCGAACGGACAACAACTTTCTGCGGACTGTTACGAGCAGCGATCCAGGCTTGCAAAACCTCCCGTTGCTCTTCGGTAATCGTCAGTGCTTTTCTTTATCTGTTTTTAGAGAGTTTCTCAAGAACTCGATCAACCACTTCCGCCGCATCACTTGCAGATTTATTTCCGTGATGGAAACGGCACTGTGAATAAACTCCTCGATCGTGTCGCAGCTCACGAGATGCGAGCTAGGATTCCACTCCGCTGATCCAGGTTACGTGAGGCTGTTTGTTGCATAAGACATCAACAATTTGGTCCAGCGTCAAAAGCCGGTAGTGAACAGAGTCGGGAAACCCGATTAACCGATCCGACAACGACTGCATCCATTCAGAATCATGAATCAACAAGAGCGGAAAAACGTACCGTTTCGATCCATCACCGATCATCGGAGACTCGGTTTGAGGACTATCCCATGGGTGAACGAATTCTTCATAGACAGTATAGGCAGCAACGCGTCCAAACCTTATCCGAAGATCAGAGTTCGCTCCATCACCTATTTCTGAAAACATCATAGTGACAACCAGCCCTTCGTGATCTTCCCTAACCACAGCGCGAGCTGCTGCCGTAACAACCCCTTCCACGGGTTCCCACTTTTCGTGTCGCTCGACAATTAGTTCTGTCATAAGCTGTCTGTGACTTCGAGATGTCGGTGTATACGTTTCGAATGCTCGCCGGATTTCCTCTTGTTTGGTCATACTGCGAGACAGTGGCCATTACTTGGGCCTCTTGGTCCTGGTCACTGGTAGCCTTAGCTGCATAGAGAGCGTAAGGCTGCCGCATCCAAAGCCGCAATACTCGAGCCAGCCATTGCGTATCCTCCGTTGAGGGAAAACAATATAAACCAACTCGTGGCTTTTGGCATCGGCGCCGTCTGTCGTCCGAACTCACGAAGTAGACCTGTATTTACATACCCTCCGCCACTGCCGCTCTGTTGTGGGCCGCTGAGCTGTAGCGGATTGCCGGAGTTGGCGCTCAATCGGACAACGCTGCCATTAGTGAGCGTAACGTCTGCCGAGCTTTGGCCGCCAAAATTGAGAGCTTGATAGCCTTAGGCTCTGAGATTCTTTGGGATTTGGTCCCCGTCAATCCAAGCAATGCCGACCTTCGTACGCTCTTTATCCAGGTGGTGATAGATCCACATCATGCCATCGGGATCGATGAGCTTAAGTGGATTGTTCAAAACATAAGCAAGCGTAGAGATTCCAGCTTTGAGGCATTCTTGGATGGGCGCTGGCAGGGGGGGACAAAGGATCGGGAGAAGTAAATTTTCCCTGTGACGATGAGTAATACCGCGCGCCAAAGTAGTCCAGCCCCGTTTCGTTATCCCGTTCTTTTTGGGTGAATTTCTGGCGGATGCCATCGTTCGCGCTGTAGCCTTGTAATGTTGTGCGTCCGCCCTGGTTGGCAAAGAGTTCCTCACCGAACGGCAGATAGTCATGTCGCTTCGTATTTGCGAGGCTGCCTGTCTGGTCAAACACTATGCGTGCCGTACCGAGCTGGTCCACCACCAGCCAGTTGATTTCCGGGCCACTGCTCCCACTCAGGTTACCGGAGATGACAACATTGCATAAGGAGTTACCGGTGGAATACAAAGAAGTGTCCACCACGCGGATACACAGGGGTGACGGTGCTCGTGTAGAGCAGCGTTCCGTTCTTGCGATACTTAACCACTCCCCCTTCAATCGCCACCCGGAAGCGATCGCCTCCTACCCAGGTTCCCACCTGCCCGCGGCTCACGCCCTTCTCATAAACATAGACCGTGCCCTGAC
>Ga0209798_10000055_pt1 | contig 59579 bp, 51 predicted proteins | sample DOMMetBare3Fresh_FD_187475 | JGI IMG/M metagenome (GOLD analysis project Ga0209798, IMG submission 187475) | Wetland sediment microbial communities from St. Louis River estuary, USA, under dissolved organic matter induced mercury methylation -... | ecosystem: Environmental > Aquatic >...
AAATCTGTTATGGGTTAAATCATCAGGCGAACATGCAAAGGGAAAGATTTCTCGTACAGTTTGGATGGGTTAGCCATGCGGAAGAGTTATAAATCTAGCTCTAAACGTTCGAGTCTACTTAATTATCATTCAAATCGGTTGCATACGCAGTCCCGGTATTCGGTAGATGGTTTGTTTTATGCCATAATAGCGAGCTTTTTTCCATTGCCTGAGCTTTAAACTTATGTCGGATAGAAAAATCCTGGTCACCAGCGCTTTACCCTATGCCAACGGACCCATCCATCTGGGCCATCTGGTCGAATATATTCAAACGGATATTTGGGTGCGTTTCCAGAAACAGCGCGGCCATCAATGCCATTATGTGTGTGCTGACGACACTCACGGCACACCCATTATGCTTAAGGCCGACAAGGAAGGCATTACGCCCGAGGAACTGATCGCGCAAATCAGCAAGGAACACAGACAGGACTTTAACGAGTTCAGCGTGGCTTTTGATAACTATCACAGCACTCATTCCGAAGAAAACAAAATCTTTTCCTCGTTAATCTATAAGCGCTTGCAGGATGCTGGACACATCAGCTCGCGCACCATAACGCAGGCTTACGATCCGGTCAAAGAAATGTTTCTGCCTGATCGGTTCATCAAAGGTGAATGCCCCAAATGCGGCGCCGCCGATCAATATGGAGATAGCTGCGAAGCCTGCGGCGCCACCTATTCACCCACAGAATTGAAGAACGCTGTTTCGGCAATTTCCGGCGAGAAGCCAATCGAAAAAGACTCTGTCCATTATTTTTTTAATCTGGCCGATTTTAGCGATATGCTGCGCGACTGGATCCATGCCGGCCATTTGCAAGCCGAAGTACGCAATAAAATGACCGAATGGCTGGAAAGCGGCCTGCAGCAATGGGATATAAGCCGCGACGCACCATATTTTGGCTTTGAAATTCCCGATGCGCCCGGCAAATATTTTTATGTCTGGCTGGATGCTCCTATCGGTTATATGGCCAGTTTTAAAAATCTCTGTGATAGACAGGGTTACGATTTTGATGCCTTTTGGTCCAAGGACAGCACGACCGAGCTGTATCATTTTATCGGCAAGGATATTATTTATTTCCATGCGCTGTTCTGGCCGGCCATGTTGAGTGGTGCCGGATTCAGGACACCCAGCGCTATCTATGCGCATGGTTTTTTAACCGTGAATGGTGAAAAAATGTCCAAGTCGCGTGGCACTTTTATCACGGCAAGAACTTATCTGGACCATTTGAATCCTGAATACCTGCGCTATTACTTTGCCGCCAAACTCAATGCCGGCGTGGATGATCTTGACCTGAACTTTGACGATTTCTGTCAGCGGGTTAATGCCGACCTGGTCGGTAAAGTCGTCAACATCGCCAGCCGTTGCAGCGGTTTTATAACCAAACGATTTGCCAATGTATTATCCGGACACTGTTCGGAACCTGCGTTATTTCAAGACTTCGTTAATGCCAACACCCTGATTGCAGACTATTATGAAACTCGTGAATTTGGCAAGGCCATGCGCGAAATCATGGCGTTGGCCGATAAAGCGAATCAGTATATCGATGACAAAAAGCCCTGGGTGATAGCAAAGGAATCGGGAAAAGATCAGGAGTTGCACGACGCATGCTCGATGGGAATCAATCTGTTTCGTTTGCTTGCCGCTTATTTGAAACCTGTCCTCCCGGTTCTGGCGGAAAGTGTGGAATGTTTTTTAAACATAGAGCCGCAACGTTGGCCAGCCCGGACACAACCGTTAATAAGCCATGCAATCAACGAATTCAAGCCATTAATGACTCGGGTTGAAACCGATAAAATCGCAGCGATTGTTGAAGCCTCGAAAGAAAATTTGGAAAAAATCAGCGTTAAACCTAAAGCAAAAAAATTCGAACCGGTTGCCGAAACTATTCAATATGATGATTTTGCCAAACTGGATTTGCGGATTGCCAAAATCATCAAGGCTGATCACGTCGCCGACGCTGATAAATTATTGCAGTTAACTGTCGATATAGGTGATGAAACCCGCAAAATATTCGCAGGTATAAAATCGGCTTACGCACCGGAAGATCTCGAAGGCAAATTAACCCTGGTTATTGCCAATCTGGCGCCCAGAAAAATGCGTTTTGGGCTATCGGAGGGCATGGTGCTGGCAGCAGGGCCCGGCGGCAAGGATATTTGGTTATTAAGACCCGATGAGGGCGCAGTTGCTGGCATGCGGGTTAAATGACAGCAGTCAAGTCAAAAACTCAGTATTGTGTCAATACAGATATAAATAAAATCAGGATTAATTGATTTAAATCAAGTTACCCGGTAACTTTCTTGAGCTTTTAATGAAGCCCGCTATAATCAAATTTTATTGCAAGCAGGATTATCGCAGTTAAATTTATGTCTCGATTCTCACAACCAAAAAAGGAGGGCTTTATGCTTAAAGGGAATATCCAAGTTTCACAATTTGCTGCAGTGATAGCATTGTCTGTTACCAGTAATTTTATCTGTGCCGGAGACTTGAGCCAATCGATTGAGGATGCTCTTAAGTTTGGCGATAAGGGGGCAGTAAAAATTGATTTGAATTATCGTTACGAGAATGTCAACCAAGATGCTGGTGCGCAAAAAACTGCTAATGCCAATACCATCCGTACGCGTTTTGGTTTACTCTCCCCCATCTTTCACGGACTCCAGGGCTTTGTCGAATATGAAGGCACCCATGCCTTGCAAACCGATTACAATAATGGTCGTAACAATAAACCAGAATATTCAGTCGTTGCCGATCCCGGCTATAACGAGTTGAACCAATTATGGCTCAGTTATGCTGGCATTCCGGACACGTTGATTAAAGGCGGCAGGCAGCGCATCAAGCTGGATGATGACCGCTTTATCGGCAACGTTGGCTGGCGCCAGCTGGAAACAACGTTCGATTCGGTGCTCATTACCAATCAATCGCTTGCAAACCTGACGATAAATGCCGGCTATATCGGCAATGTGCAAACTTTTTTTTCGACGACTGAAAATATTGATGCGCCATTCGTTAATGTTAATTATAAGTTTGGAGGTTATGGAAATTTGATTGGCTATGGTTACTGGCTGGACTATACCGAGCTTGAAAATTATGAAAAATCAAGCCAAACCTACGGCGTTCGACTTAACGGTTCGCCCGAAATCAATGACCTGCTAACCGCCCATTATACTGCTGAATGGGGTTATCAATCGGACTATGGTCATGGGCGAGTTGGATATGACGCAGATCGCATCAATGTCATGGGAGGCTTTACGGCACACATGATCACTCTGCAGGGCGCCATGGAGCAGCTGAGTGGTCAAGGTGCAAATAAAACCTTTGATACGCCGCTGGGCACTAATCACGCGTTCCAGGGGTGGGCGGATTTGTTCTTAATCACACCACCCAATGGCATACGCGATGTTTTTGGCACGATGATGGTAACCTTGGACCAGGGCAGTGTTGTTTTAACCGGAGTCTATCATGATTTTTCCGATGATACAGGCCAAAGCCAGTACGGTAAGGAATGGGATTTTATGGCGGTTAAGAAATTTGGCAAACATTATGCGCTGCTGGCGAAATATGCAAATTACAATGCCGACACGTTTGGAACAGACACCCAAAAAATATGGCTGCAAGGTAACGTCAATTTTTAATGACCGTTAATTTACATGGCAATATCTTTGCCCCGACGGCCATGGCTGATTGCTGAAGACAATCAACTGGTCTTATTTAGCTGCCGATACTACGAAGAACAATAGTAAATTGATAGCCTCGAAGAGCAAGAAGTTTCAATAAAAAGATCTGGTGCAGTATTTTTTTGCTCTGGTTGATCGTAGGTGTGAAAAGTAGCATTCCTAGTATATTTTCACTGTCCCAGTCACCAAAAAATTAACGAAGGAAAGATTTTATTCGGATTAATAATGCCTTTCGATTCGAGCTGGCGCTTTATATCCCGTAACAGCTCAAGGGAGTTTGCATCTGGCTCCCGGTCAATAAAATCTCTTTTTTCCAGCCCGACATCGTGCTCGGCCGATGGCGTGCATTGAATGCCATAACTCAAGAAAAGACCTCATCAAGGTCAAGCTGGGCTTTATGGCTTTGCTCTGGATCAACAGGGGCCAGCAGTAAATCGATATGAAACTGCCATTGCCCGCACGGCCAAAATCAATGAGGCCAACTGATGATATCTTGTCAGCCTGTCCAGGCCTTCAATTAATGCCGGCATTTTCAGTGATTGGCATTGCCGTCAAAAACCCTTAAGTTTTTTGCCAGTTGGGAGAGCTGGCCTAGCGAAACAGAGTTACCCCCCAAATAATTGATGATCGATTAAATCGCACAGACAATGGGTGATCAGCATATGAACTTCGCGGATTCTTGCGCCGGAGTTTGACGGCACCCGAATTTCTATGTCCGTTTCATGCAGCAGGGAGGTCATTATGCCGCCATCCTTACCTGTCAAGGCGATTATAAATATACCTTTGTCATGGGCCGTACTAACGGCTTTGGCGATATTGGCAACATTGCTTCCGTCTGTATAAATAATCAAGATATCGCCATTTTGTCCAAGCGCTCTTAGTTGCTTAGCGAAAATATCATCAAAGTGGTAATCGTTGGCTATTGCTGTCAGAGTTACCGAGTCTGCTGTTAAAGCAACAGAAGGGAGTGAAGGACGAATCCGCTCGAACTGGTTGAGCATGGATGAAGAAAACAGCAGGGCACAAACCGATGAACTGCCATTCCCGCAGGTTAATATTTTTTTATCGTTAAGCAAAGCTGTGACGAGTCGATGAGAGGCCTGCTCTATCAGTTCAGCAAGATTGAGTAGTGCGTCCTGCTGGGTAGTCATGCTGTCAGAGAAATGTTTGTGTATTTTTTCTTGTAAACCCATCTGATTGATATTTATAATTAAAATGCATTTTTTATCCAGTCAAAATGACCATTTCCGGAAATGGCAATGACATCAAAGCGGATAGGGCTGTCGGTTTTATGAATTGATAAGTAATAATGAGTCGCAGCTATTATACGGGATTGTTTGGTCCGTGTGACACTCTCGGCAGCGCTGCCATATTTGTCTGTTTTACGAAATCTGACTTCAATGATAACCAGTGTTTGATTATCAGACATTATTAAGTCGAGCTCGCCTTGTTTGCAGCGGAAATTTCGACAAACTGGTTTGAGTCCCTCAGCGGCGAGAAATTGATAGGCCTGCTCCTCTGCTGTTTCGCCACGTATCAGATGTGCCGCTTTTGCTTTTAACTTATTCAGTAACTTGTTCAATCAGCAAATGATCCTGTCTCGATTGAAAATTCGTAGCTGCCTTCGGGTCTGATCCCGTCTTCCCGAAAGATTCAGCTGTGCTATCAATAGGATCGATAACTTTCGGCAAGCCGTCAGTAAATCTCGCACAGGCCAGACTGCGTTTAATGCGGTTTTCGGTGACTAGCGATAGTTTGCCGGTGGCGCCGGCACAAGCGGAAATGTCCAGGGTTTTTAAGCGACCGAGCAGACGATAGGTATCAATCCCCATGGCAAAAAGGCGTAAATAAGAATCTGGAAATGATTGCCAGGTATCCTGTAAAGTATCCATGCTTAGAGTTCCCAAATAGGTTTTGTCCAATAGCCAGGGCGTATCGCAAAAAGTTATCTGGTCAAGATCCGAATCCAACGACGCGTTAGTCTGGCCGGAGTAGACGCCCGGCGTTGCGTAAACCGGTAGTTGACTGGCCTGATAATAATGTAGCTGTGGGTTGATCGATCTTGCTTCCGCACTATTGGCGTTTAACAATAGCACATCGGCATCCTGACGTCTTCGGGGGTTATATTTTAATTTGGGTATCAGTTCCAGTATTTTGTTATATCGATATTCGCTTTCATCCAGATTGAGCAGTTTTTTTAGGGTCTCTGAAAAGTCGGTTTCTTTGGGTTTAAAAGTTTGCGTTTCCAAAATGACGCCCCCCAAACCTTGCCAGCTATCGGTAAAATAATTCACAATGCGCTTGCCTTGTGCATTATCAGGAATCAATAGCAAGGCTTTTCGATGGTTGTCAAGCCATGCTTTATGGGTAATTTCTTCAACGTCATCGATTGGACTTAGGCCAAACTGGTAGAGGTTGTCTTTTTCAAGTCCTGGGACGTGATTCAGCGCCAGCACCGGAACCTGCAAAGTAACGGAGCCGGCAAGGCTTTGAATGGCTTCTTTCTGAAGCGGGCCTATAATAAAATCGGCGCCGTCTGTGATAGCTTGGTTATATAAAAAAAGTGGCGATGCTCGTTCGCTATCATAAAAGTGTATACCCGGTTTATCGCCTTGATTGCCTTGATCATTGTAAGCCGCCATAAAACCGGCGCGTATGGCTTTACCGGCTCCGGCGAATGGCCCGGATTCGGGCAGGAAAAGGGCAATTGAAGCGGGCTGGCTTTCAATCCCTGGTGTTTCCTGAATATCATCTAAAAAGGCGGCGTTAGCAGGATGGCCTGGAAACAAATCGCGCCATTGTGCGGCCCGTTCGTTAAATCCGGGCTGGCCTTTTGTTTTTAACAACTTGGCTAAAGACAACCAGCCCGTTAACGGATCGGCTGCAGGCGATTCGCTGTTTTCCAAAACGGAGTCCGGGAGCAAAGTCAACGATTCAAGAATGGCGGACTGATTTTCTTCGCGCTGTTCGGGCGATGCCAAAAGCTCGTGCAAAGCTATTCTGGCTTTGGCGCTGTCCAAGGGATTGCCAGTTATCGAAAAAGCAAAGGCCTGCGCTTGAAAATATTCTATTTGATGCTGTAAATCCAATCGTTCGGGTAAACTTCCGGCGAGCCATTTTAAGGCTGTTTCCGCATCCCCGATGCCAAGCAGAATTTGTGCGTAAAAAAGATTGAATTGAGCTTGCTGCGCAACCGGCAATTTCAAGGGATTGATCGCATCGGCAACTTTTTTGGCGGCTAGATTATCACCTGACCGGATAAATGACTCGATTTTATGTAAGTGCTGCTGACTTTGCTCAAACGAAAACGGCCGGGATTGTTGCTGAGAAGCCTCGGATAATGACTGAGTCCAGCCAGCTTGTTCTTGTGTCGGCAGCACCCTTTGCCCTTGAGTTGCCTGTTCCATCGCTGTTGGTGTGCAGGCTGAAACCAGCAATAACCCCTGAATGAAAACGCACCATAGCGCCGTTCCGTGGCAAGTCAAGTACAATGATTTAAACAGGCTTTTCATATGAGAGAACTAAATGTCAAGTGAACACGGCAAATTATACGTGGTTGCCACTCCAATAGGTAATCTGTCTGATATCAGCTTCAGAGCCATTGAAACGCTAAAACAGGTCGACCTGATTGCTGCTGAAGATACCCGGCATATCAAAATACTGTTACAGCATTATGGTATTACCAATAAACTGGTTTCGCTACATCAATATAACGAAGAAAAAGCGTCGGCCGGTTTATTGGACAAATTACTGGCGGGGCAGTCGATTGCTTTGGTTTCTGATGCTGGGACCCCGCTCTTAAGCGATCCCGGCATGCCACTGGTTAAAATGGTCAAAGATGCGGGTTTGGACGCTGTTCCCATTCCTGGAGCTTGCGCTCTGATTGCTGCACTATCCGTCGCTGGATTGCCCGTCACTCGTTTTTCGTTTGAAGGCTTTTCGCCCAGAACGTCGTCGGGGCGAAAAGCCTTTTTTCTGGAAAAGCTGTCACAGACGACCACCTGGATATTTTATGAATCCAGCCATCGGATTATGGATTCCTTAAAGGATATGGCTAAGATACTGCCTTTGGATCGTCAGATTGTCATTGCCCGGGAACTGACCAAACTCCATGAGACCATCGTAAAAACCAGTTTGGGTAATGCCATCAATCTGGTGGAAAACAACGATAATATGCGGAAAGGCGAGTTTGTCATCATTGTTGACGGCGTAGCTATCGATAAAAAAGAGCAAACGCTTTCATCGGAGCAGGAAAAAATTCTCAGTATTTTATTGCAGGAGTGCTCCATTAAAACAGCCGTAGATATCGCTGTAAAAATTACCGGGGTCAGAAAGAAATTGTTATATCAGGCCGCCTTGGGTATGAAAAAAAGTTAGCTGAGTTCAAGAGCTCCGCTTTATCGGATCGGCAGCAATAATAAGCGCATCAAAAAATCAGGAACAGAATTTAAAATTGGAACTTTGTTAACATGGGTTGCAACGAAAATCTGATCTTGTGAACTTAATTTAAATCGTTATAAATGGTTTAGTGACGGAATGGTATAACTCAGAATATTGATACCCTTTGAAAACGCACAATGCAGAATCAGATATAGTTGATTGATAGTGCAAGTAGTACTTGACTTTTAAATCATATCAATGGTCTGACCAAGGCCTTGATTGGGCTTTACGGACTCCGCGATAAATTCCCGGTTTTCACTGAGCGGCCTCGTCCAAGGTGCTCTGATCATTCGGCGTCGTGAGCGGTTCAGGCGCCGTCGATGCGGTGCCAAAGCTGTACAGTGTCAATATAAAACTAAACGCAATGGCACCAAACGAAAACCATCGACGATAGGATCGTCTTTCCTGGTAGGCGAAGACAGCCAGAACCAGGGCAATGAAACTGAGCAAAGCCATTCCGTAGAAGGTGTCCTTATCAGCTGTTCCATCATCACCGTATAATCCCAGCAACACCAACACGGAGAGAATATAACTGACAATCAGCTTTAGCGGCATGCCGGGATGCAGCCTTGAGCTCTCGGTCAGCCCCGGCTCAGCTCGGAGCACGGACACAAAGCCGATCTTTTCCAGGGTCTTGAGAATTTTTGACAAATCGTATTGCCAATCTCCGTCGCGTAATCGAAGGGCGTTGAACTGCGTGAGACCGCGCAGATCAGGAGGCAGATCGGCTAGATCCGGCATCGCGGCTTCTTCAAGCAGCACCGGAATTACCTTCGCACCACGAGCCAGTCCGCCGGCGATTTCCATGCGGATTGGGTCTTCTTGGTCATCGAGTCGACGCACACCCTGCTCGTTTTTCGCTTCCAACCAGTCTATGCCTATCAACACCAGCATAACCGCATCGGAACTGATTGTGCTGATAATCTGCTGTTTCCAAACCTCGCCACCACCGATATCTTCCTTGTCGCGGAAAACATGTTCCTCGCCAAAGTATTCGCGCAGATCGCGGGCAAGTGCCCCGGCGGCAAATTCCGCTTCAGCACGTCGATAGCTGATGAAGATCTTTTTCATGATATGCTTTTCTCTTGATAGTTTTGGCGCCTTGGAGTTTGAGGTCGGACGTCGTGTTGGGGTTGCTTTAGATAATTGTTGCCTAGCATAGGCACCTGCAAAATTAACGCCCAAAATATAGTAACATACGTTACGAATATAAAAACATACTAACGTTCATGAAGGCCTAGTCAAGGGCACGCATTGCGTACCTTTTTTGGATTTAATGAAAAACCGTATGAAAACATTACTCATCATTGGTTATGTCTGGCCGGAGCCAAAATCTTCCGCAGCTGGCAGCCGCATGATGGAATTAATGCAACTATTTCATGCAAACCAGTGGCGCATGGTATTCGCATCAGCAGCAGCCTTATCTGAACACAGGGCTGATTTGTCTGGCCTCGACGTGCAAGAACAAACGATTGCGCTGAATGATTCCAACTTTAACGATTTTCTCTCCGAGCTTTTACCAGATGCGGTGATATTCGACCGTTTTTTTACCGAAGAGCAATACGGTTGGCGTGTCGTGCAGGTATGTCCCGATGCTTTGCGCATTCTGGATGGCGAAGACTTGCACAGCCTTCGCCATGTACGTCAGCACTTGTTAAAACTGGCGCAACAACAAACGGCCAATGAGACTGAACGCCAAAGTGTTAACCCGGTAATGGCAGGCAGCGCGGAACTATATGCACTCATGGTTAAAAACGATATGGCGCAACGCGAAATTGCCGCCATTTACCGCTGCGACTTAACGCTTGTCATTTCGCAGTATGAAATAAATTTGCTGACCGATTATTTTTTGGTGCCAAAGCCGTTGTTGCATTATTGTCCGTTTTTACATGTAATAAATCCAGAGCAATCGTCATTACCGAGTTTTTTTGAACGGCAACACTTTATCTCCATTGGCAACTTTCGCCATGAACCCAATTGGGATGCCGTGCTTTATTTAAAGCATGCCATCTGGCCCCTCATCCGAACACAATTAACGCAAGCCGAATGTCATATTTACGGCGCCTACCCGTCGCCGAAAGCCACGCAACTGCACAATCCCAACCAGGGTTTTTTCATTAAAGGTTGGGCAGATGATGTTTTGCAAGTCATGCAAAGCGCACGCGTATGCCTGGCACCGTTACGTTTCGGTGCGGGCATTAAAGGCAAGCTTATGGACGCCATGCGGGCGGGCACGCCGAGCGTGACGACTGCCATCGGCGCAGAGGCTATGAGTGGAGGTTTACCTTGGGGTGGAATGATTGAAAACAATGCTCGAGCTTTTGCGGAAGCGGCGGTGCAGCTCTATTCCCGCGAAGCCATTTGGCAAAAAATGCAGCAGCAAGGTTTGAATATTTTAGATCAGTATTTTACACAAGAAGATTATGCGGAGTTATTAATGGCAAGAATTTCGAGCTTGGAAGCAAATCTCGGGCAGGAACGACAACAAAATTTTGTCGGCACCCTGTTGCGCCACCATCTTCATAAAAGCACGGAATATATGTCAAAATGGATTGAGGCTAAGAATAAAGCCAGGTGATTAAAGAAGTTAACTTTTTGAAAATCAATGTTAAACCTGGCAGAACCTCTTGCTATCAAAGCAAAAGTCCGGCAGCGCGGTGAGACTGCTCGAACTCGGTTTTTTTATCGGCGTAGTCCCTAATTGTGCCTACGATTGGCATGAGTGTTCCCGCCTGATGGGCAATAACCGCGTTCAAGCCACGTCTTGGATCTTTTCGGTTCGGATAGTCGCGAGCCCAAGGCAGTCAAGGCCGGACTATCTGAATTAAGGGCAACGGCTCACCGATTCTCTATTTTGCACAATCTCCAAAAATAAGAATTTTGGGGCACCCCCACTGATTCAATTTCCTGGTTCCTTGTCCTATCTCAAGCCTCATCGATTTTATTACTTCAAACCGCCACGACTACCAGTTTCTGATGAACTGTGTAAAGATTTGAAAATTTCAAGGGCTCTTTTTAAAGAAGCGGTGGCTTCGGCTGTTTCGCCTTTTTGGGTTTGACGGCGGGCATTTGTGATGGCATTAGTGCCACGCTGCGCCTTTACTTCAAGACTGCCACCTATGATGTCTTTAGCAGATTGACGGGCAGCTTTCATGTGTTCTTGAGCTACCTCCAAGTCAGCCATATCGACTGCTTTCAAAGCTGCTTCAAGATGTGAGATGGTATTGTTGATCGGAGCCATAGCGCCAGTTTGATTATCTGCTGCAACTGCATAATTGGTAATTGCATATGCAAATAAGACTAAAAAGCTAACGATTAAATTTTTTATTATAGTTTTCATAACGTTTTAAACCCCGCAATGATGTTAATTATTAATATGCTGATATGGGCTGCCTTGTAGAAGGCTTGCAAGTAAATTCAAATGACTATACGCTTGAAATCAGTTCTTTTAATCATTTTCAAACAAGTCCCCAGTTCCCCTGGATTACATTCAAGCGTGATCTCTTCGCTTTTTATATAATATTCCTCAGACCTAAAAAAGTTGGTTTTATTGCATTATTGAAACAAAAAATGGTTTTAGACTTATTATCTCCTCAGCTCTTGGAACCTGCTTTCATTTACCAAAAGCATAGACAATCGTCAAAGTTCCTTTAAAACCGTTACCGGTGATTTATTAACCACATGCCTGATGCCGCTATAACCGGCCAAACCCACGCAGAAGCTCCCAATGACCGGTATCACTAGCCACAGATGATAACTAGGACTGTAGTCTATATGCATCACTTTGGAATACAAGCTATAAATTAGGGCTTCTGAAATCACGACAGTTAGCAGACCGGCAATCAGCCCCAAAACACCGAATTCAATCAGATGAATTTTTGTTAAAAAAGAGCGGCTGGCACCTAGCGTTCTTATGAGCGCGCCTTCCTGGATACGCTGATCCATGGAAGAGTAGACGGCTGCGAATAATACGGTAAATCCCGCCAGTAAAGAAAAATATAACAGGAAATTGATTGCTTGAGCCAACTGGGTCAGGATAGTTTTAAATTGCTTTAAAATGATGTCAACTTCCAGGATGGTGGTTGCTGGATATTTCTTTACCAGCGTGTTTAAAACGTTTTTTTGCGTTTCAGGTAGATAAAAACTGGTGATAAAAGTTTGGGGGTAGTCATCCAGCGTTCCAGGTGAGAAAATCATGTAAAAATTAGGTCTCATAGAATCCCAGTTGAGCGCGCGAATACTGGTCACGGTTGCGTTAATTAGCTGACTGCCTATGGTAAAGGTTAAATGATCATGCAGCTTTATTTTTAGGCTGTCAGCTAATTGCTGTTCCACTGAAACCAGTCCGGTTTGCTTGTCCTGCCACCATTGCCCGGAAGTTATTTTATTTTCTTCCGGCAACTCCTTTGACCAGGTAAGGCTTAAATCCCGGTGGGTAGCGTTTTCGCCTTGGGAATCTTTACTGACAATTTGCTGCACCGGTATACTATTAATTTCCACTAAACGGCCTTTAACAACCGGATAAAACCGACTATGGCTGATGCCATTCCGGAGCATTTCTTGTTGGAAGGCTTGTTGTTGATCAGGAAAAATATTCAATGCAAAATGGTTAGGCGCATGCTCAGGCAATTGTTTTTTCCAGTTTTCGATTAAACCGGTACGAACGGTAAAACTTAATACCATAGCCACAAGCGTAATGCTGAAGGCCAGTATCTGACCAATGCTGGCTTGAATGTTTCTAAGTAGGCCTTGCAGGCCAAAACGCCAGGCCAGCTTCAAGTGTGGAACGAACATTCCGGCTAAACGGAGCAAGCAGTAAACCGTAAGGCCAAGCAGCAAAATCGTGATTAACCCAACACCGAGAATGATAGCGGTCATAGCAAGATCATCGGTGTAGCGTTCTATTAAAACAGCAATCATACTGAATGCCAGAGCATAAACCAGCCATGCGCTAGTGGGCAATGGCTCCAGTTCGCGGCGCAATACTCTGAGCGGAGGCACCTTTTTAAGACGTAATAACGGCGGCAGAGCAAAAGCTAATAAAACCGTCATACCGGTAATAAAACCGAAAAAGACTGCCAATACCCCTGGATTGGCAACCTGTTGAGGCAACAACTCCCTTAATAAATGGAACAAGGCCTGTTGCACAAGCCAGCCGAGCAAACAACCAATACTACTGGCCACCACGCCCAAAAGTAAAAACTGACAGCCAAAAACCCAGAGTATGTCCCGTTGTTTTAGGCCGAGGCAGCGCAATAAGGCGGTGGCATTAAAATGGCGTTCGCTATAGCGGCGCGTTGCCATCGCAATTGCTACACCAGAAATTAAGACAATAATAATACTGGATAAGCCCAAATAACGTTCCGCTTTGCTAAGCGCAGAACCCAGTTCGGGGCGGTCTTCATGAATATCCATGATGCGCTGTGAAGGATTCAACAGAGGTTTGACCCATTGACTAAATTTTGTCAGCGCATTGGCTTCGCCGCGGAATTGAAAATAATAATGCACATGGCTTCCGGGCTGAATGACGCCGGTCGCCATAAGATCGGCGTCGTTTATCATCACCCGCGGAGAAAAACTATAAAAATCTCCTTTTTTATCGGTTTCATAGGTAATAATTTGGGTAGTGATGAGTTTTTTTTCACCGACCATAAGCGGATCGCCCAACTTGAGCTTAAGAGCGGGTAGAATACGTTTTTCAACCCAGGCGGTTCCGGGCTCCGGACCTTTATGTACAATTTGCTCCTGTGAATAATCCGATCCAGTGATTTTTAATAAGCCGCGTAATGGATAGGTATCGCTAACCGCTTTGATACTAGCTAGCAACATCTCGTCATTTTCAATGAGCACGCTAGAGAACTCGGAGGTTTTGGCTTGCTCCAGATTCAATTCATGCGCCTTGTCGAACCAACTGGTCGGAAGATTTTCATGACTCTTAATCACTAAATCGGCGGCCAGAAATTCAGCTGTTTGGGTAGTCATCGTGCGCTGCAATCGATTGGCAAACAGCGATATTGCTGTGGAGCTGGTGACTGCAATCACTAAAGCGAACACCAAAATCGTTAATTCTCCGGATCGGCTATCGCGCCATAACAGCTTAAATGCCAGATAAAAACGGTTCATACAATACTCCCGGCAACTAGTTTGATCTTGCGCTGGCAGCGCGCTGCCAGCGCAAGATCATGCGTCACAAGAATCAAAGTCGTTCTGTTTTCCTGATTCAGCTCAAACAGCAAGTCGATAACGGTTGCGCCGGTTTTGCTGTCCAGATTACCGGTTGGTTCGTCGGCGAAAAGAATGGCCGGTCTGGTAACAAAAGCTCTGGCCAATGCTACACGTTGTTGCTCGCCACCTGAAAGTTGCCGAGGCGTGTGGGTTAAGCGATGCGACAAGCCAACCCTGTTCAGTAATGCAGTCGCTGAAGTTTTGGCGTTCTTGATCCCGTTCAGTTCCAGTGGCAACATGACATTCTCCAGCGCCGTCAGTGCCGGCAATAATTGAAACGATTGAAAAACAAAACCGATCAGTTCATTACGGATGGCGGCTCTGCCGTCTTCGTTCATCGATGTTAATAGTTTACCTTTAAGACGGATGGTTCCGGTGCTGGGTGTATCAAGACCAGCCAGCAAGCTGATCAACGTTGATTTTCCGGACCCCGATTCACCAGCAATGGCAATGCTTTCACCGGATTTGATAAGCAAATCTATCGATGACAAGATGTTTAACATTCCCTCTGAAGTCATGACCGATTTACCCAGACTTTCTGCTACTATAATGTTTTCTGTTGCTTTATCCGCTTGAGTTTGCATAATGATCCGATTTTTAGTTGCCATGATAGTATTAATGGTGCCTCAGGCCGCTATGGCCAAATCTGTAATAGTCGTTCTGGGTGATAGTATCAGCGCCGGTTACGGAATTGAAATAGGACAGAGTTGGGTTTCTTTGGTTCAGAAAAAACTGCTTGCAACAAATAACTGCTGCACCATCGCTAATGAAAGCATTAGTGGCGATACCAGCGCAGGCGGTTTGGCAAGAATAGACCGGATATTAACCGCACATCAACCCAAAATCCTGTTAATAGAGCTGGGCGCTAATGACGGTTTGCGCGGTTTACCGCCAGCGCTATTGAAAACGAATCTTGCAGAAATTGTCCGACGTGCCCAGAAAGCCGGCGCCAAGGTAATGCTGCTGAGCATGCGAATTCCGCCCAACTACGGCAAACGCTATGTTGATATGTTCTATAACGTTTATCCACAATTATCAAAAGAACTAGGCGTCTCCATCATTCCTTTCATTCTGGAAGACGTTGCCTTGGTAAAGGAATTGATGCAACAGGATGGCTTGCATCCAAATGCCAAAGCCCAGCCACTCATTGCCGACAAAGTTTGGCAACATTTACAGCCTTTCTTAAAATAACAGGGATCCTTTGATGACAATTCTAACCCTCAAACAAGCCAATCAAATAATACAGACTGCTCTCGCCAAGGCCAGGGAATTAAAACTGGCCCCTTTGACCGTAGTGGTTCTGGATGTGGCTGGACATCTAAAAGCCATGCAGCGGGAAGACGGTGCCAGTATGGTCAGACAAAAAATTGCCACGGCAAAAGCCTGGGGCGCAGTTAATATGGGTGTTTCATCCCGAAGCTTAGCGCACGTTGCATTACAACGACCGGATTTCATGAACGCATTGATTGGTGTAGCCGATGGAAAAATAATGCCAGTTCCGGGCGGCGTATTGATTCGTGATGCTGACAATAATCTTATCGGTGCAGTCGGTATTAGCGGCGATGTGTCTGATCAGGATGAACAGTGTGCGATTGCCGGTATTGAGGCGGCAGGATTTATTGTCAGTGTCTGACGGTAATAATTTATGCATAAGTTCAAGGCAAAAAGGTTGCCTATCCTTTTGGGCTGGTTAGAGCTCAGGTTAACTGATTATTGAGGATCATCTATTGGCACAGCGAAGAGAGATGGGTAGGAGTCCGCTACGCGCTGGAGAAAAAGGCATGGGCGGTGTTCTGAATATCGCCCATCGCGGCGCCCGTGCATTTGCACCCGAGAACACATTGGCCGCTTTTGAAAAGGCAAAAATGTTTGGCTGTTCGATGTTCGAAATCGATGTTCATCTAGCCAAAGATGGTGGCTTGATTGTGCATCATGATGACCAGCTTACGCGTTGTACCGATGTTAAAACAAAATTTCCTGGACGTAACAGCTACTACATTTCGGATTTTACCTCCAGCGAATTGTCGACCCTTGACGCAGGCAGCTGGTATAGCCAACAACTCTCGCTTCCAGCCTCTCGGCGACAAATGTTTTTACAGACCTTAACTGACAATGAGATTGCGCAATTTATTAGTCGCCGGGATGTGGAAAGTTATGCCTCAGGAGAAATCAGACTTCCCACATTAAAACAAACACTTGAACTCGCAAAAAACCTGGACCTGATGGTTAATATAGAAATCAAAACACTACCGCGCATGTATCCGGGGATTGCAGAGGCCATCGTAAAGCTTGTTGAAGCCTTGAGCATGGAACATCGCGTATTAATATCGTCTTTTGACCATACGCAGTTGCAAAAAGTGCGTCAGCGCACCAAGGTCATAGCAACCGCTGTTTTAAGCAGCGACAGGCTGGTAAATCTAGCTTCTTATCTTCATATGCTTGACGCTGACGCATACCATCCGGGGTGTGATTCATTGGGCTTCGGCTCAGTGAACCGAGAACTCGATACCGTTAGCATTAAAAATTTACGTGAACTCGGTTTCGGCGTTAATGTCTGGACATGCAACAACAAGGCCGAAATGCGTTTGTTGTTTACGGCCGGTGTTAACGGTTTGGTTTCGGATTATCCCAATCGTGTCCGGGAGGTGTTAGCAGAGAGTATCCCCCAAAATGTTTAATAACTATTGGTATGTTGGGTCAAAATGCCATTAAACACACTAGTGTCTGTTTCTTTTATTCCAGATGAAATGAAAGATTACACTTATAACCGGAGAAATAAATGACTGTTAGTGCTGATGACTTTAAAAAAGCTTTGCAATTATGGGCTAGCGGTGTAACCGTAGTGACAACGCGCTCAGAAAAATTCGGTATTCAAGGCATGACAGTTACAGCATTCTCCAGTGTTTCTGCTAATCCGCCGCAAATTCTTGTGTGCATAAACGAATCCGCAGATACCGGTGAAGGTATTGATGAAAGTCAGTGCTTCGCGGTCAATGTTTTAAACTCGAAACAGCAGGATATTTCCAATCAATTTTCAGGTGGTTGCAGCCAGCAGCAGCGCTTCGAAAATACCACCTGGAACACAGCCTGGACGGGAGCGCCAATACTCGGCGAAAGTCTCATGTCCCTCGATTGCAAAGTGGTTGACAAAGTCCTTGCCGGCACTCACTGGGTAATCATTGGTGAAGTTAAGCAATGTATCTGCCGTTCGGGCGACCCTCTCCTCTATTTTCGGGGCGGTTACAGACAACTTGCGACGGAATAAAGATTCAACTTAGAAGGTGATGGGGCGAAGTGAAGTCAAGGCGGGCGACCTGCGTACGAACTATGTTGCAACGCAACGGCAAGAGAACGAATTTCATAGCGGCTCCCAAGCTGCCTCCCGAATATTTCTCTTTGAGCGTTTACAAGTGCCAGGACCCTACTATCAGGTGCTTTCAAGTGGATGGAATGAGTCTGACCTAGAATAATGAAGTTAGCAACGTCCCCAACTTTTCTTAAGTTAAGGCTTTTTACCGCATCGCATGGCTTACCCGTATCGAATACAAGCTAAATGATAACTAAAGTTTGGTAAGGGACGTTTTATTACGGTTACAGCATTCCTCTCATTGACTCAAACATTTTCAGAGCATCTCTTAATTCTTGTTCAGCTTCTTGCAAAGATTCCCCTTTTGCATGTACCCGTGCCGCTTTCAATTTGCCGGTTGCTTTTTGACGTTGAATATCCACCTTATCATTAGCGTTGAGTTCTTTAGTTGCATCCACCGCCTCCTTGATCAGTTTTGATGCTTGCTCACCCTCAGCACCCTTAGTAATTGCTTCAAGAGCAACTTTTATTTTGCCTTCTATCAAATCAAGTGCCTCTGTAGGCTTATATACGATTCTACCGTCACCAGCCTCAGCAAGCACAGACGATGAAACAGCCCCCATGGATGCTGCAATTAATAAAGATAGTAAGATTTTTTTTAATGTTTTCATATTGTCCAATCCTCTGATTTTAATTATTTCGGGTGATATTGGCGAATCACTATGGTTAATAGCATTTACCGTCGGCGATTCTACCATATTATGAAAGTTTTTTTACCTCTTCGGATGGTTAAAAAATAAAATTTCGATGCCATTGGCATTTTTATTTAAGGAAATTCTGACTAGGTCCTTCAGCATGCGCAGGCTGAAGGACAGGTGGTTGATTCCGTATCAGATGAACTGAAATTTATAAGGTCTAAAGCCCTCCCTGCATGCTGTATGAGGTGGTGAATAACCCCGGCACTCCATTCTACCTATCCAGCTTGACTAAAGTATAATATGCCTATTGCATTTCAATTTCAGCATTGGGGTCGTTCACTGGGATATTTTACAGAGGACGCCGCGCGAATCCACTTATACAGACTTTCGCTTGTCGAAGCCTTTGCCAAATACCCCAGCGCTGAAATTTTATTTATAACGGATTTCAATCCATTTTACCGCAATTTTAATGTCTACCCACGATCATATCAATCAATTCACTCAACAATTGCCACTGTGTCTGAGCCAGGACCGACCTTCAATTAAGCGGCAAATAGATCGGCTGCGAAATGACCGTTCCCGGCCTGGACGAGGCAATGACGGTAAAAATCCCGCAGAGTTGTTTAATGATCTGGCCAATCGTATCGATAAATCGGTTGCGGCAAGAAAAAAACGGTCTGACAGCATACCCCCGCTTAATTTTCCCGACCTGCCGGTCACCGGCAAAAAAGATCTCATTGCAAGACTAATCAAGGAAAATCAGGTCGTCATTGTTTGCGGTGAAACTGGATCAGGCAAGACCACCCAGTTGCCCAAAATCTGCTTATCCCTGGGTCTCGGCGCCGCCGGTTTCATCGGCCATACACAACCCCGGCGCATCGCCGCACGCACGGTCGCCGACCGTATCGCTGAAGAGTTGGGCGAATCCCTTGGCAAGTCTGTCGGTTATAAAATCCGTTTTAATGATAAGACGCATGCGGACTCACTGATTAAATTGATGACCGACGGTATTTTATTGGCGGAAACGCAAAACGATCCCTATCTGAATCAATACGACGCTGTTATTATCGATGAAGCCCATGAGCGCAGTTTGAATATCGACTTTCTGCTGGGTTATTTGAAATGGCTACTACCCAAGCGCCCGGACTTAAAACTGATCATTACCTCGGCAACGATCGATCAGCAGCGTTTTTCCAGTCACTTCAATAATGCGCCAATCATCGAGGTATCGGGCCGCACTTATCCAGTCGATATCCGTTATCGACCGATCATTGCCGAAAATCATGAAGATGATGATGAAACCGGTAACGAATTGCAAAAGGCGATACTGGATGCAGTAGACGAACTATACCGGGATTTACGCGGAGATATTCTGATTTTTTTGAGTGGCGAGAGGGAAATCAGGGAAACAGCGGATTCGCTAAAGAAGCATCATCCCACTCAATATGAAATTCTGCCGCTTTATTCAAAACTAAGCGTTAGTGAACAGGAACGGGTTTTCAATCCCAAAGGCGGCAAGCTGCGCATTATTCTGGCCACCAACGTTGCAGAAACCTCGCTGACCGTGCCGGGCATTCGCTGCGTTATCGACACAGGTCATGCCCGTATCAGCCGCTACAGCCACCGAAGCAAAATTCAGCGCTTGCCGATCGAACGAATCTCGCAATCCAGCGCCAATCAACGAGCCGGCCGCTGCGGAAGGGTCGCCGAAGGCATATGTATTCGCCTTTATTCGCATGATGACTATCTGGCCAGGCCGGAATTCACCGAGCCAGAAATCATGCGCACCAATCTGTCTGCTGTTATTCTGCAGATGACATCATTGAATTTGGGCGTTATTGAAAACTTCCCTTTTATTGAGCCGCCCGACGAGAAAATGATCCGGGACGGCAAAACCATGCTGCATGAAGTCAATGCGCTGGATAAGTCAGGAAAACTGACCGAGATTGGCAAGCAACTGGCTAAAATTCCAACCGATCCCAAACTGGCCCGCATGCTGATCGCCGCGGAGAAGCAGCATTGCCTTACCGAGGTGGCGGTTATCGTATCTGCGCTCAGCATTCAGGATCCACGCGAAAAACCTGCCGACAGATTGCCGCAGGCCGAGGCCAAACACGCGGTGTTTCGCAAGGAAGATTCGGATTTTCTAACGCTCCTTAATATTTGGAATCAGTTTGAAGAACAGAAAAAACATCTGTCAAACAGCAAATTACGTAAATTTTGCACTGATCACTTTCTTTCTTATATTCGAATGCGCGAATGGCATGATATCCACGCGCAAATTATGCAGGTGATCAAAGGCGATCTGAAAATGAGGCCAAATATGGTCGACGCCAGTTATGAGGACATTCACCGGGCTTTATTGCCGGGACTCCTGTCCAATATCGGTTTCCGGCACGAACAATATGAATATCTAGGTGCGCGAGGGTTAAAATTCTTTATTTTTCCGGGTTCAGGCCAACATAAAGCCAGACCAAAGTGGATCATGGCCGCCGAGCAGGTTGAAACCAGCAAAGTCTATGCCCGCACTGTTGCGAAGATTGAACCTGAATGGATAGAACAATGCGCAGAACATCTGGTCAAGCATCATTATTTCGATCCGCACTGGGAAAAGAAAGCGGGGCGGAGCGCTGTTTATCAACGTACGCTATTGTATGGATTGACACTCCAGGCCGAACGCAAAATCCCCTATGAGCGCATCGAGCCCAAGGCAGCCCGCCAGATTTTTATTCAATCGGCTCTAGTCGAGCACTATTATCATACGAATGCGCCTTTTTTTGCAGCGAATCAAAAATTACTGGAAGAAGTCGGCATCCTTCAGCATAAAGGACGGCGTGTCGACTTAGTTGAAGATGAGCAATGGCTGTACCACTTTTATGACAGCAAACTGCCGCCCGAGATCGTCAGCGGAATCGCGTTGGACAAATGGCGCAAGACTGCTGAAAAAACCGATCCCAAGATACTTTTCCTGTCTAAAAAAGATTTGACCCGGGAACAGGAAAACACGGTTAATGAATGGGATTACCCGGACAGCAAAAAAGTGGGTAATCTTTCCATTCCCTTGGTCTACCGTTTCGAGCCGGGCCATGAGGAGGATGGGGTAACTGCAATCATTTCCGTCCATCAACTTAATCAGTTGGCGCAGGCTCCGTTCGACTGGTTGGTACCCGGTATGCTGGAAGAAAAATGCATCGCTCTGATCAAAACATTGCCAAAACAAATTAGAAAGCATTTTGTCCCGGTCCCTGAAACTGTCAAACAATGTTTTAAAATCGAGCCGGATTTTAAAGGGACATTGCTGGAATGGCTGGGCACTCGCCTGCGCAAACTGACAGGCGAGGCGATTCCATTGAATGCGTGGAATATGGACGCCTTGACCAACCATCTGAAAATGAATTTCAGGGTAATCGACGACCAGAACAGAATCCTGGATTATGGTCGCGATTTAAAAAAACTGCAGCTTAAATATTGTGTCCAGGCCGGCGACAGTTTCGACCAGATTGCAACCGGTGAACTCAATCACACCCGTTGTATCCAATGGGCCTTCGACGACCTGCCGGAAACTTATCAATTTATCCAGAAGGGGCAAAGTTTTACAGGTTTCCCAGCCATCCTTGATGAAGGAGAAACCGTCGGCGTCCGTATTTTTGATACGGCACAGAAAGCGGCATTCCACCATCAGGCCGGTTTGATACGCCTGTTTCAACTGAATCTGCGCAAAGAATGCGCTTATATCCTTAAAAACATGCCGCAATCGGCAGCGATCGAATTAGCTTACAGCCACCTGCCGGAACACCCGATCATCCCTGCTACCCATCATGGAAATTTCAAAGAGGATTTACTGTTTATGATACTAAACAGTATATTTTTAGAAGGCCGAACGATTCGCTGCCAGGATGCATTTGAAAAAAGCTTGCAACAACACAAGGCGGAACTTATCAGCACCGCCAATGAAGCAGGCAAAACCGGTCTGGACATCATGACGCTTCATGGAGACATAAAAACCGTGTTAAACCGCTTTACCAATTCCGATCCATTAGCCAAAGACGTTAGCGGCCAGTTGAATCTGCTAATTTATGCCGGCTTTATCCGCAACACGCCTTATCAGCAATTCAAAGCCATACCACGATATTTGAAGGCAATACAATACCGCCTCGATAAACGCAACAACGATCCGCAAAAAAACCAGGAAATCAGCCGCTATGCTATACGGTACTGGCAGGAGGTGGAAAAAAAAGCCAAAAAAAACAATATCGTTCCCGAGCGCGATCCATTCCGCTGGGCGCTTGAGGAATTCAGGGTGTCGTTATTCGCCCAGCAACTTAAAACTGCTTATCCGGTTTCCGCAAAACGGATGGATAAAATCTGGGATGGCAGAGGCTAGGATCGCAGCTGATCTGATCTTACCCCTAAAAAGAGCCATTGAGCGTTTCAAAATTTTCTTCGCTCTGAGTTTATCCAAGAGTGAGCGAGATTTTGAATGCCATCTAAAACTTAGGTCGGCAACAGTCAATTCATGCGACGATAAACTCAACAAATCTGACATCTTAGCCATTGCAGCCACTAGATTACTGGTCAAAATTGATTTTGATTCAATACCATTTACCCACAGACAGAATCAATGAGTTAGAAAACCTCTGCTCAACAGTCACAACTTTTGGCATTTATATTTAAGTATTTGATTTATAATAAAATATTGATTGATGTATTTTTGTACAATTTAATAAAACTGTAATAAAAATAGCAATTAAGAAAACAATAGAACAACCAATCCACAAGCTTATCCACAGAAATTGTGAATAACTTTTAGCTATTCATTGCTCCATGTCATTTCGAGCAAAGCAAGAAATCTTAAGGCTCACCTATGTTTCTGTGCTGAAGAAGGTTGCTCCCGATGGTCGAAATGGCAGTAAAATCATGCTTCTTGCAAAAACCCTGAATAGTTAAAATTTTTTTAACTATTTGATGCAAACTGCAATCCGGCATTTTTCTTAAACAACGCGTGTCGAGTGTATAATTAATCGAATTGCCACCAAATCCCGATCCATTATGAACCTTACCCCCGAAATCTTTGGCTATCTGGCCGCAACGCTGACAACCAGCTCATTTTTACCGCAAGCCATCATGACAGTAAGAACGCGAAACACGGCATCGCTGTCATTATCCATGTACAGCCTTTTTACAACAGGCGTGCTCTGCTGGTTAATCTATGGCTGGTATCTGTCCGATAAAGCCATAATAGTCGCCAATGCCGTTACATTTCTGTTAGCCCTCCCCATACTTGCATTTAAAATTTATCATACACAGTGCGGAAAGCAACGGACCAGCATCATGCCGGATAAGACAGGACAATGATTTTTAAAACCATTCCTGGCTATTTATTGGAACTATCAAATCATTAAAGGAGACTGCAACAAATGACCAATCAGGTGACTTTGACCCAATTCATTATCGAGCAGCAACGCGGGTTAAAGGACGCGTCAGGCACTTTCAGCATGCTTTTGAACAATATTGTCACTGCCTGCAAACAAATATCCCACAAAGTCAACCGTGGGAATCTGATTGGTGTGCTCGGCAGTGCAGACTCGGAAAATGTGCAAGGTGAAGTGCAGAAAAAGCTGGATATCATCACTAACGACATCATGGTCAATGCCCTCAACTGGACTGGTCACCTGGCCGGTATGGCATCGGAAGAAATTGACGGTATTATCCGTATTCCGGAAGAATATCCGAAAGGAAAGTATCTGGTTTTATTCGATCCGCTGGACGGCTCTTCCAATATCGATGTCAATCTTGCGGTCGGCACCATCTTTTCCATTCTGCGTTGCCGTGAAGGCATTGATCCGGAAATGGAAGATTTTTTACGCAAAGGCTCCGAACAGGTGAGTGCGGGATTTGTGCTATACGGACCTTCCACAATGATGGTGTTGACAACCGGCCACGGGGTTAATGGCTTCACCCTCGATCAGGATATCGGCGAATTTATTTTGACCCACCCCAATATGAGCATACCCGAAGAAACCAGCGAATTTGCCATTAACATGTCTAACCGCCGTTTCTGGGAAGAGCCGGTACAGCGTTATATCGATGAATGCCTGCAAGGTAAAGAGGGACCTCGTGAAAAAAATTTCAATATGCGCTGGATCGCTTCCTTGGTCGCTGATGTTTACCGGATACTGACGCGCGGTGGCGTGTTTTTATATCCTTACGATTTACGGGATCCAGGCAAGCCAGGCAAATTACGTATCCTGTATGAAGCCAACCCAATGGCCTTTATTATTGAACAGGCTGGCGGCGCCTGCTCAACCGGACGCGAGCGCATACTTGATATCAAGCCATCCGGGATCCATCAGCGCGTACCGTTGATTTTGGGCTCGAAAAACGAGGTTGAGCGGATTGTCAGTTATCATCTTGAAAAGTAATCGTGTTTAGCTGACATTTGGAATATTGAGCTATCTATAAATTAAAATTTTGTTGGGGAATTGGAAAATACGGCATAGTATTTAATTGGCATTCCTGATCAGACTAGTTCTGGGCCTCATCAACAGGGATGCCTTGGCAGATGTTCGTCTGCCTTGTTGCTGAAAACGAAGTGGTCCTGCTCCGAGTCACTTCAATGCAATCAAACCGTAGCAGGAAGTCAGATTTTTCAGGCACTCATCGGACATTCAAACTAAAAATAACGGGCAGCACCCGGTTTCGGCCGCAAGGGGAATGGTCGAACTGTAAATGCGAAGCAAGATTATTAACAATTTTGTTCAGTTATGTTGGCGAGCCACTTGCTAAAAATTAAAGTGAACGGAATTTTTAGCCACCCCAGAAAGCTGGGGTGGGCACGTCTTAAAAACAATAAAACATAATAAATTAAATAAGTTACAAGATACATCATTACCTGATCGGCTTACCTATACAAGCTCGAAAGGTTACAATAATTATCAAAACCGCATTAAAAACAGTTAAAATGGCAAGTTTTTATGGCGCTTTGTGAGGGCAACGGCTTGGTAGCTAGCATGCAAACAAAATTTAACACAGATGACTTAAGAATTTGTGCGACTAAAGAAGTCATTGCACCTGTTCAAGTCCATGATGAAATGCCGATTACTGAAACGGCTGCACAAACCACTGTCGAAGCAAGAGCAGATATACATAAAATATTAACCGGGCAGGATGACAGGCTGTTGGTTGTCGTCGGGCCATGCTCAATTCATGATTCCTCTGCAGCGCATGAATATGCCCAGCTTCTGAAAACGGTTAAGGATGAGTTGAAAGACGATTTGTTGATTGTGATGCGGGTTTATTTTGAGAAGCCTCGCACGACAGTTGGTTGGAAAGGTTTAATTAATGACCCTGATATTGATTCCAGTTTTAACATTAATAAAGGGCTGCGCATTGCAAGAAAATTGTTATTGGATTTGAACGAGCTTGGTATGCCTGCAGCGACGGAATACCTGGACTTGATTACCCCGCAATATATTTCTGACCTGATCTCATGGGGAGCAATAGGTGCTAGAACGACGGAAAGCCAAGGTCATCGTGAACTGGCTTCAGGTGTATCGTGCCCCATCGGCTTTAAAAATTCCACCGATGGCACCATCAAAATTGCGATTGATGCTATCGGTGCTGCCATGAGCCCGCATCATTTTTTGTCATTGACCAAAACTGGACATTCAGCCATTTTTTCAACTACAGGCAATGAGGATGTGCATATTATTTTGCGGGGGGGAAATGACCGACCCAATTACGATGCGGTCAGCGTTGAGCAAGTGGCCGAAGGGTTGTTGAAAGCGCAACTTCGACCGAATATCATGATCGATTTCAGTCATGCCAACAGCCTGAAACAATGCCAGCGGCAACTGATCGTCGGTGAAGACGTAGCCGGACAAATCGCCAATGGCGACCGCCGGATTATTGGGGTCATGATTGAAAGCCATCTTAAGGGAGGCAGTCAGAAAGTGACTCCCGGACAGGAGCTGGTCTATGGCCAAAGCATTACCGATGCCTGTCTGTCTTGGGATGACACAGCCCCACTGCTGCGCGATCTTGCGGTAGCTGTCCAGGAGCGTCGATCCACCGATAAAAGCCGGAGTTTGACAAATGATTATATATGTTAATGGCAATGTCCGCGAATATTCGGACAACAACCGGGTTGCCGATGTTATCGCGGATTTGGGATTAAAAGGCCGAAAAATAGCTGTTGAATTGAACAAGGAAATATTACCGTTCGATCAATATGAATCTCGCATACTGCAGGCTGAAGACCGCCTGGAAATTGTTCATGCCATCGGCGGTGGCCAGGAAGATGCCTTTGTTATTGCAGGTGTCAGTTATCATTCAAGACTGTTGGTGGGTACCGGCAAATACAAGGATTTAGAAGAAACTCGGCTAGCAACCGAAGCGAGCGGCGCCGAAATTGTTACAGTCGCCATTCGCCGGACCAATATCGGCCAAACCCCGGGCGAGCCAAATTTACTGGATGTCCTGCCTCCCGATAAATACACGATTTTGCCGAATACTGCCGGTTGCTATACCGCTGAAGACGCCATCAGGACCTGCCGGTTGGCCAGAGAGCTGCTTGGCGGCCATAAACTGGTTAAGTTGGAAGTACTGGCCGATCAGCTTACTTTGTTTCCGGATGTGGCACAAACTTTTATAGCGGCCGAAATGCTGGTCAAGGAAGGCTTTGATGTCATGGTGTACACCAATGATGATCCGATTGCCGCCAAAAAACTGGAGGAAATCGGCTGTGTAGCCGTTATGCCGTTAGCTGCTCCAATTGGCTCGGGTTTAGGTATACGCAATCCGTATAATATTAGGACAATCGTCGAAAACGCCAATGTACCCATCTTAGTCGACGCCGGCGTTGGCACGGCCTCCGATGCCGCCATTGCAATGGAACTGGGCTGTGATGGGGTGCTGATGAATACCGCCATCGCTGCTGCCAAGAACCCGATATTAATGGCTTCGGCGATGAAAAAAGGCATCGAAGCCGGAAGGGAAGCCTTTTTAGCTGGGCGTATGCCGAGAAAACGCTTTGCTTCTGCTTCATCGCCTATCGATGGTTTATTTTTCTGAAGGTCTGTAGAGGCAGACTAATTCATGGATCGTCAAGTTGATGTGTATCGTTTTCATGCGATCAATAAACAATCTGATTAGCAAGATAAACCATCACAATTTCATGTTCTCTTCCGAAATAATCATTACCCAAAAAATCCGCAGTTTTATCCGCCGTCAAGGACGGATAACGACCGCACAGCAGCAAGCCCTTGATATTTATTCCGAAAAATACTGCCTTGATCCAAAACTAGACTATGACTTTAACCAAGTTTTCGAAAGGGATGCCCCGCTTTGTGTTGAAATTGGTTTTGGTAATGGCGACAGTCTCGTGCAGATAGCAGCCGCTAATCCGAACATAAATTATATCGGTATTGAAGTCCATCGCCCGGGCGCCGGGCATTTAATGTTACAACTTGAGCAGAAATGCATGACTAACGTCAGAATATATTGCCATGATGCAATTGAAATCCTTGAACAGAAAATAAACGATAACAGCCTTGATGCTGTACACTTATTTTTTCCCGATCCATGGCCGAAAAAAAAACATCATAAAAGAAGAATAGTTCGGCCCAGCTTTGTTGATTTACTGGTTAGAAAATTAAAACCGGGCGGTTACTTTCATGCGGCAACAGATTGGGAGAACTATGCTCAAGCCATGCTTGCTCAGTTATCTGCAAGCAATGCCATCAGTAATACCAGCAAAACAAACAATTATTGCGAACGCCCCGCCTATCGCCCGTTAACGAAATTCGAACAACGTGGCTTAAGCCTGGGTCACAGCATCTGGGATTTGATTTTTAGAAAAGAATAACTGAAACCAATGCCAGGTATTGGCAGCAACCTGGCGAAATAAACTGTGGCTTCAAGGGGATCGTCAAGCTATTAGCAATTATAAAGTCTTCAACGCGTTTTTCTACTGAATGCACAGTCTGTAGATTTAACCGGCTAAGTGCAACAGACCAGTGCAGCTAAAATGCGCAAAAATGCATACGCTTTAATAAATCTATAAACCGCATAAAGGCGTCGGGTAATGCTGAATAGTTACTTTATTGGTTATTAGTCTTTGAATAAGCCTCCAAATGCATGGGCTTAATGATGACGGTCAGTTCATCCAGCTGTCGTTTTAAGGGTTCCAGGCCCGCTTCAAGCGCAGCAATGTTTTCCGCAACAGTGCCGCTAGAGTCATTGATTTTTCTGAGCATCTGCAACCGGCTTTCAATTTGTTTTTTATGATCCTTGATTTGATGCATTAAGGGCGTTAAAACACTATTACTCCAGTTTGTTGCATCGGTATGAGCTTGTTTGAGTATGTTTCTGGCTCTGGAAATTAACGTTCCATAGAGTTTGTTGATAACGAGGCTTTGCTCAGTCATTGTAGTTTTGGCGCTGGCCCGAAACGCCTCACCTTCTTCAAAAACCTGTTCCAGCTCAATTTGATACTGTTTGATTGAGAATAGTTGGGGCTCGATCTCTTTAAAGCCATATTCATCCTTGAATTTTTTATGTATGGCTTTCACCAACCGGCGCGTTTCATTAGAAATATCGATAGAGTCCTGCAGAAGATCGCGCAAGTCATCAAACAATTTGCGAATGCTTTGCTTCATGCCATAAGTAGTAAGACTCTTTGCCATGTCATTTTTAGTGCTTTTAATGATGGCATCAATTTTATCTTTCGCGAATGAATCGATCAGCATTTTGGCCTGAACTGTAAAGACTCTTCGGCTTGCCTGAAAATTTTCAATATTGGCCATGTACCGGTTTTGACGGTCGCGGGTTTCTGCCAGCAATTTGCCGGTCATATCCTGATTTTCAAAGTCAACTTTCTTGAACTCCTCAAGTTGGCTAATGGCGTTTGCTAAGGAAGACTCCGTCAGACTAATTGACTCATTCACCAAAAAACCGATATCGCGTACAACTGTTCCCATCAAAATGTCGCGGCGCTGTTTTAAAATATCATTTGCCAGATAATTTTCCAGCGATGTCAGGCGACTTCTTTCAAATAAACTGTTATCGCTTTTGACTTTGGCCAATAAAGCCTGCTTTGCTGAAACCGGGAAAATCGCATTTTCGTTGATTTTTAAAATAGAGGCTGAGGTCTTTATCTGCGATTTGATGGAATTTTCATAGCCAGTTTCACCGGACAGATCATCCCACATCGCGTCTATTTTGTTCATGACCACCGCCAGGCCTTGCTTATTGCCACCGCGGGCACTACAAACATGATTACGCCACATTTCCAGATCGCTTTTAGTGACTCCGGTATCCGCAGCGAGTACAAAAATAATCGCGTGTGCGCTAGGCAACATGCTTAAGGTCAACTCCGGCTCCGTTCCCAATGCGTTCAATCCAGGCGTATCCAGAATTGATAAGCCCTCTTTCAACAGAGGGTGCGGAAAGCTGATCAATGCATGCCGCCAGCAGGGGATTTCCACTTTTTCAGGATTGACTATGCCTTGTTCGGCAGCCTCACGTTCATTCCATAAACCCAGCTTATCAGCCATTTCCCTGTCGACTTTTTTGGTTGCGATCAATTCCCGGAATGCCTCCTGCATTTGTGTCGGCGAATTGCAATTGAGATCGAGCTGAGTCCAGCGATCTGGCTTTTGTTTAAGCTCGGCCAATGAAATGTCTTCAAGACGACTCTCAATATTCAACAATCGGATATAACTGCCGCCTTCTTCATCATGAAAAATTTCGGTTGGTGACATCGTCGTCCGGCCCGCAGAAGACGGTAATAACCGAACACCGGTTTCGGAAAAAAACAGCGCGTTGATTAATTCCGTTTTGCCCCGGGAAAATTCAGCAACAAAAGCCAAGGTAATACGATCAGAATTCAATCCATCAAGAATGTTCAAGATAGTATTAGTACTATGGGGATCATTCATGCCATGGCGAGTACGCCATTGATGATACATCTCGACAGACTGCATCAGTTTTGCACGCCATAATGAATATTCGTGCATGTGCTCTTTAAATTCCAAATTCCTCATGGCAAGCCTTTTATTACCAATATAATTATTTAGTTAGTCCGAATACGACAGGATCAAGAGTGTTAATCACAATTGTAGACCATATCTTAAGATATGCATGATCATGGTATTTTTATTTTCGCCGCCGAAACATCGATCTTAATGGCGCTTGTCACAAGTTAAACGCCATAAAGCTGCCGATATTCCTTAATCGCATCCAGGAAACTGCTGCCATCTTCCGCTAAATATTCAATAATATTGGTTAACGTGATAATGGAAATAACGGGTATCTCATAATTTATCTTGACTTCTTCAATAGCGGAAATATTGTTCTGCCCCTTTTCCTGTCTGTCCAAGGCGATCAATACCCCAGCCAGTTGGGCCCGAGCATTTTTAATAATTTCGACCGATTCCCGGACTGAGGTGCCGGCGGTAATAACATCATCGACAATGATTACTTTGCCTTGCAGCGCTGCCCCGATTACAACGCCTCCTTCTCCGTGACTTTTTGCCTCTTTCCGGTTAAAGGCAAACGGAATATCTTCTGAGGTTAGCTGAGCATAGGCGATAGAGGTGGCACTGACCAAAGGAATGCCTTTGTAGGCAGGTCCATATAGCATGTCCGGTTTAATGCCAGACTGTATTAGGGCCTGGGCATAATATTGTCCCAATTTAGCTAGTTTGACACCGGTATCGAAAAGACCGGAATTGAAAAAATAAGGACTTGAACGTCCCGATTTTAACTGGAATTTTCCAAACTTTAGTACACCACAACTCAGTGCGTAAGAAATAAAATTTTTTTGATAATCTAACATATTTTAAAGTCATGAAAAAAAGCCGGTATCGGGGTGTTCAGTTCTAAGCTACAAATTTTTGCAAAACTGTATCCAGAAAATGCCAGCCTTGCTCTGAACAATAATAGTGATTATTATGATGGATAAGCAATCCCTGTTGCAGATTAATCGATAACGCAGGGTTCAAAGTATCAATAGTCAGCCCTGTTCTTGATTGATAGGCTTCCTGACTAAAACCCTGCCTTAAACGCAAATTATTCATCATGAACTCCAGGGGTAAATCAGTTCGGGGAATAATAGATGATCGACCATAACCATCTTTGCTTTTTAAGTATTGCTCAGGGTTTTTAAATTTAACGCTACGTGTGATCTGGCCAGGCATTGATTGAGATATCTTGCCATGTGCACCGGCCCCAATTCCCAAATAATCGCCAAATTGCCAATAATTCAGATTATGCCGGCATTGTCTGCCTGGTTTACTATAGGCGGAAATTTCATATTGTTGATAACCATGCACTGCCAATAGATTCTGACAATGTGTTTGTGTGCTAAATATCGCTTCATCATCAGGCAGCTTGGGCGGGAACTTGTGAAAATAGGTATTAGGCTCAAGCGTAAGCTGGTAAAAAGAAATATGCGCCGGATTCATGCTAATTGCTGTTTCGATATCTTTTTTGCTGTCCTCAATACTCGCCCCCGGTAAGCCAAACATCAAATCAAGATTAACATTATCAAAGCCTGAGCTGTGGGCGCAATCAGCAGCTATCGTAGCTTCAGATGCACAATGCGCACGCCCAAGATGTTTTAATGAATTATCGTTAAAGCTTTGAATACCAATCGATAACCGATTGATACCCAGACTCCTGAATTCCGTGAACTTATGGCTCTCAAAAGTACCTGGATTGGCTTCCAGAGTGATTTCCAACTCATCAACACAGGGTATAAGCTGTTCAACGCCACGTAACAACCGGTTGATGGATTCCGGTGTAAACAGACTCGGCGTGCCTCCGCCAATAAAAATACTGCTTAAGGGTTTATTGATATCATAAAGCTGCAAATCGATGGACAGATCATTTAGTAGCGCGGTAATGTATTTGTCTTCGGGTATGCTAGAATTAACGGCATGTGAATTAAAGTCGCAATAAGGGCATTTTCGAATACACCAGGGAATGTGAACATAAAGGCTAAGTGGTGGCATAATTGCGTCACCTGTGTTTATTAGCATAGTGATTTGTTTTTTGTCCTGTTTAATCATTAATTATTGATAACTTAATCATCAATACTATGTGGTATTGCCCTAAGTTAATGGGAAAAATAATACATTTCCGATATTTTCCAGTGTAACATTTTTTGCACATCCTTTATGAACGGATCTATCCCACGATTCGGAGCAAAAATTATCAATACCAGGAAAAGATTTTCTTTAAGCGTGGTTTAACTCAATGCAGATAAATTGCAACCACTATTGTCTGTAATAAATGATATTCTCTGACAAAATATGCGGTTATTACTAGTTGAAGATGATGAAATTCTAGGCGATGGCCTTGTAGCCGGATTAAAAATGGAAGGCTATGCTGTCGATTGGCTAACTACTGGCAAATTGGCTGAAGAAGCGCTTAAAATCAACTCTTATGAGTTGATAGTGCTGGATTTGAACCTGCCGGATATGGATGGGTTGGATATATTGCGAGCAATGAGAAATCGGAAAGACGAAACCCCGGTTATGGTTTTAACGGCAAAAGATACCATTCCTGACCGGGTTTTAGGTCTGGATAGCGGCGCGGATGACTTTGTCATCAAGCCTTTCGAACTGGATGAAGTCTGTGCAAGATTAAGGGCTCTGGCAAGAAGAAATGAGGGCAGAAGCGCACCTACTATAGAGCACAAAGGTATCGTTCTTGATCCCGCCTCTCATCAGGTCACTCGCGACAATGAAAAAGTGGAGTTATCGCAAAAGGAATTTGAAATACTGAGTTTCCTGATGAGCAACATAGGCCGCGTAGTCTCACGGTCCAGGTTGGAAGAAACGCTTTATTCGTGGGATTCTGATATAGAAAGCAATACAGTTGAGGTTCATATTCATTATCTTAGAAAAAAACTCGACCCGGCCATTATTCGTACGGTCAGAGGCGTAGGCTATATTATCGATATTGATGACGATAAATGAATTACTCTCTTCGGCAGCTATTGCTGGTTACCTTGCTATCAGCTTCAATGCTGATATGGGGAATCACGGCATTCATTAACTACAAAGTAACACGTAATGAGGTCGCCGCATTATTTGATGCTGAATTGGCCCAATCTGCAAAGGTTCTATATACCTTTGTCGAAGGGCTGCTTCATGGCGGTACTCTGGCAGAACACTGGAAAAAAGATAAAACGGATACGTCCAACGCCAATCCAACTGAAAAAAAAATTGCTTTGCAGCTATGGTCGGAAGAAGATGGCCTTTTATTACATTCAAAAAGGGGATTAAAGTTTCCTGTCAATGGCCTCAATGGCTTTACGAGCGATACCCCTTTATGGCAAATATTCGATGACCTTCTGCAAGCAGACGCTTTCGGGCATAAGTATGCAAGAAAAATAGCCTTTCAACTTTGGTCAAACGATGATGGCCTGCTGCTGCGCTCGGAAAGTGCACCAACCTTTGAGTTTTCCTCTTCAGTTCATGGCTTTAGCGAAAAAAAAATTGACGGTCACCTGTGGCATGTATTCAGCATCACCAACTCAACTGGCGAGTATGTAATTCATGTTGGGCAAAAAGAAGAAATCCGTTCTGAGCTATCCGATGAAATATCATCCCAATTGGTTACCCAGTTCTTGGTTGGTTTACCCTTTTTGGGGTTAGTAATCTGGCTGATTGTAGGTCAAGCATTAAAACCCATCAATCGGCTGGAAAGGCAACTTGCCAAGCGTGAGGCGAATTACCTTAAGCCGCTATCAACAAAAAAATTACCCAATGAAATTGTTCCTGTAGTCAACGAGATAAATAATCTTTTTGTCCAGCTGGAGCAGGCCTTTGAACACGAACGGCGATTTTCCGCGGATGCGTCGCATGAATTAAGAACACCCCTGGCCGGATTGCTAACCCAGGCACAAGTGGCACTTCGAACAACCGATGAAGAAGTCCGGAAACAGTCTCTTCAGCGGATTAAGCAAGCGGTAAACAGGATGACCTATATGGTTCAGCAATTATTGACTTTCTCCCGCATTGAATCCAATACCGAATTTCTTTCAAAAGAATCAACCGTCCTTAGTCATGAGGTCGTGCAAGTCATTGCAGATCTGGACCCTGCCGCTTATAAAAAAAGAATTCAAATGGAATTTGTAGAAGATCATGAAGTACCGGTTGTGGTAAATGCACCGCTGATCAATATCCTAATCAGAAATGTGATAGATAATGCGATAAAATACACGCCTGCCCAGGGAACCATTCTGATTACGGTAACCGGCAAAGAAAATCACTTGCAGTTTTGCGTAGAGGACTCAGGACCTGGGATCGCTCCGGAACAATATGAAAAATCCTTAAAACGATTCCACAGATGCCAGGAGACAGCCAATACCGTCCAAGGCAGCGGACTTGGATTTTCAATCGTGCAACGAATTGCCGCGATCCATGGCGCCGAATTGATTTTAGGCGCGTCTCAATTCAGCGGGTTAAAAGTGACAATATTATTCCCGTTGCCAAAACGGGAAGCACAAAAAACCTGGCAAAAAAAATTGAGTTTCTTCAACACCAGGAAAAACGGTTGAATTTTTATAAAAAACCTTGACCCTATTTACACTTCAAGGTGAAGTGATGGTTAATCATGTTGTAAGTCTGCTGAGATCAGGTTTGTTATTGAGGTCCAATTATCAATAATATCATCAAATTTTGCGCACGCGATTAACTGCGTATAAATCATGTCTTTCATTTTCTAAATCAATACCCGATTCCGAAGGACGATCAACATGATTATAGATCTCCCCCTTCCGGTTCCTCTATAACAGAATTAATCAACACGCCGATTTTTTCAATTTCGATTTTAACTGTTTGTCCGGGTTTCAGATAGCCGCGCGGCTGCATTTTGACGCCAACACCACTGGGTGTGCCTGTAGCTATCACATCGCCCGGCTCCAGGGTCATGGCTTGTGATAAATAAGCGATCATGTCATAACAGTTATAAATCATCTGCCGGGTATTTGCATTCTGCCGCAACTCATCATCGACCCAGGTTTTAATGGCCAGGTTATGGGGATTTCCGATTTCATCAGGCGTAACCAGCCACGGCCCCAAGGGCCCTGCCGTATCAAATGATTTTCCCAGCACTAATGTTGGTGAGCGCATTTGCCAGTCGCGAACAGAAACATCATTGGCGATGGTAAAGCCGGCGATCACTTCGCGGGCTTTATCGAGAGGTACATGGCGGCAACGTTTGCCGATGACAAAGGCAAGCTCTCCTTCGTAATCAAGCTTGTCCGACACCCGGGGGCGTTGAATGGCATCGCCATGACCAATGACACAAGTACTTTGCTTTGTGAAAAAAGCCGGATATTCCGGTTTGTCCTTACCGGTTTCGGCAATATGGTCAGCATAATTCAGGCTTATCGCCATATATTTGCCTGGCCGTGGAATCGGTGCGGCCAGTTTGACCTCATGTAGGGTGATACGATGCCTGCCGCTGGCGATAAGCTCCTGCATCGCGTCCCGCGCGGCTTGACCGGCGGACAAGAAGTCAATCATGGTGGCCGGAATCGCGGCCACCGCATTGCCATCAACTATGTCATTATCTACAACGGCGCCGACCCGCATTTGATGGTTGTGGCTAAAAGTCGCCAGTTTCATTGCTTTGACTTTCCTGTATCATGTGAAAATAGCCATTGTTACGAAGAGCTATTGGTAAAAAAAAGATATAATAAACAATTTTAAACTGCAAGAGGATATGACAATGAACCCAAACTGGATTGCTCCTTCCATTCTGTCCGCCGATTTCGCCAGACTGGGCGAGGAAGTCGATAACGTTCTGGCTGCCGGCGCCGATATTGTGCATTTTGACGTGATGGATAATCATTTTGTGCCCAATCTGACCATTGGCCCGCTGGTTTGTGAAGCATTGAGAAAGCATGGTGTAACTGCGCCGATTGATGTGCATTTAATGGTAGCACCGGTGGACAGGATTATCCCAGATTTTGCCAAAGCCGGAGCCAGCATCATTACCTTCCATCCCGAAGCATCGGTTCATATTGACCGCAGCTTGCAACTGATTAAAGATCATGGCTGCAAGGCGGGCTTAACCTTTAATCCTGGTACACCGCTGCATTATTTAGATCATATCATGGACAAACTGGATATTATTTTATTGATGTCGGTCAATCCCGGTTTCGGCGGTCAGTCTTTTATCCCTTCGGCCTTGGACAAACTGCGTCAGGTTAGAAAAAGAATTGATGAAAGCGGTTTCAATATTCGCCTGGAAATAGATGGAGGCGTTAATAGCAGCAATATACGCGAAATCAAAGCGGCGGGTGCCGATACATTTGTGGCCGGTTCCGCTATTTTTGGCAAACCGGACTACAAAAAAATCATTGACGAAATGCGTGCGGAAATGGCCAAAGCAGGATAACCAACACAGGGCACAGACGTTTTTTAGTTAGTGTTTAAGGCAATTTGCCACGAAGAATTCAAAGACTCTGGAGTTAATCATGTCCCTCATTGCTATCAATATTAGGTATAGACCAGCTCTTTGTGGCTTTCATGTCTTCTGTGGTGAAATAACCAGCATATTTCAAATTTCGGCATTGCTGGTGAAGGCAAAGGGGTGTTTGGCAAAGTTTCGTCAGCACGGAGCTGTCAAAAGCCTCGATGGACGAGCTCAGGGCGTCCTTTGACGAACACCCCCAGTGCCGCAATTTCAATTGCGATCAGTATAACTAATAATCTTTAAGAACTAAAAAGCAGTTTAAGCGGTAATAATGACCCCCGAACAATTCGATGACTACGCCCGACAGGGCTATAACCGCATTCCTGTCAGCCGGGAAGTGCTGGCAGATCTGGATACACCTTTAAGCGCCTATCTTAAACTGGCTGACGGTGCTTATTCTTACCTGTTTGAATCAGTTCATGGCGGCGAGCAATGGGGACGTTATTCCATCATCGGGTTGCCCTGCAAAACCGTCGTCAAAATTACCGGTTCTCATATCCGCCTGGAACAAAATGGCGAGCTGCTGGAAACCGCTACACAAGCTAATCCACTGGAATGGATAGCGCAATTCAAGGCGCACTACAAAGTACCCGATATAGCCAACTTGCCCCGTTTTAACGGCGGACTTGTTGGCTATTTCGGTTATGAAACAATAGCATATATAGAGCCTCGTCTACGGGGAACGGTAAAATCGGATCCGCTGGCATGTCCCGATATTTTGCTGATGGTTTCTGAAGAAATGCTGGTTTTTGATAATCTGTCCGGCAAAATGCTGCTCTTAACCCATGCCGATCCCAATCAGAAGGACGCCTACCTGCATGCCGCCGCCCGATTAAACGATTTGGCCATCAAACTTCGGGAGCTGAAAATCAACCCGGAGAAACAACAAAGTCCAAAACAGGTTGAGGAATCAGATTTTATATCCGGTTTTACCCAGCAGGGTTTTGAAGAAGCGGTGCTGAAAGCCAAGCAATACATCACCGATGGCGACATCATGCAAGTCGTGCTGTCCCAGCGCATGACCGTCCCTTATTCGGCATCACCACTCAATCTTTACCGCGCGTTGCGCTGCCTGAATCCTTCGCCGTATATGTTCTTTCTGAATCTGGAAGACTTCCATATTGTCGGCTCATCACCGGAAATCCTGGTCCGGCTTGAAGACGATGTCGTCACGGTTCGACCTATTGCCGGAACGCGTCGGCGAGGCGCGACCCCAGAACAGGATACGGCACTGGAACTGGAACTGTTGGCGGATCCCAAGGAACGAGCCGAACATTTAATGCTAATCGACCTGGGCCGCAACGATACCGGCCGGGTTGCGCAAATCGGTTCGGTGCAAGTGACGGATAACATGATCGTTGAACGCTATTCGCACGTCATGCATATCGTTTCCAATGTCATCGGCCATTTGCTGCCCGGTAAAAACGCCTTCGACGTGCTGGCGGCGACTTTTCCCGCCGGTACGGTCAGTGGCGCTCCCAAAATTCGCGCCATGGAAATTATTAACGAACTGGAGCCAGTCAAGCGCGGCATTTATGCGGGCGCTGTCGGCTATATTGCCTGGTCGGGTAATCTGGATACCGCAATCGCCATTAGAACCGCAGTCATCAAGGATAATATGCTGCATATACAAGCAGGCGCCGGTATCGTTTACGACTCCGTGCCGCGCAATGAATGGGATGAAACCATGAACAAAGGCCGCGCCATTTTTCGCGCCGTCAGCATGGCTGAAGCTGGGCTGGATGGGGAGCGCTTATGAACGCGATCAGAGTGGTCATGATCGATAATTACGATTCGTTCACCTATAACCTGGTTCAATACCTCGGTGAACTCGGCGCGGACGTTTCCGTCGTTCGAAACGACCAGATGACCGTAGAGGAAATCGAAAAGCTGGAGCCCGATAAAATCGTCATTTCTCCGGGGCCATGCACACCCAAGGAAGCCGGCGTATCAGTCGCTACAATACTGAACTGCGCCGGGCGCATTCCGATATTGGGAGTATGCCTGGGGCATCAGAGTATTGGCTATGCGTTCGGCGGCAACATCATCCATGCCAAAAGCATCATGCACGGCAAAACCTCTCCGGTCTATCATTTGAATGCCGGCGTATTCAAGGGGCTTAAAAATCCTTTTACTGCCACTCGCTATCATTCTCTAGTCATCGAACAGTCAAGCTTGCCTGACTGCCTGGAAGTTACTGCCTGGACCCAGGACGAACAAGGCAACATCGACGAGATCATGGGCATAAGACACAAATCCCTGGATATCGAGGGCGTGCAATTCCACCCGGAGTCGATACTGACCGAGTATGGGCATGAATTGCTTAGCAATTTTTTGGAACGATAGTATCTTGCCGATAATTAGCTTTCAGGTAGAAAAAAGTGAAGACAAGAAGCGTAAACAGAGCCGAACACCATTGCAATAGACCATTAATCGAAATACAGTTAAAGTAGGCAACGCTGTCGGTTATTCACTTGAGCTACAACCAGAAAAACGATGAGAACTCAAACTAAATGCACTCTTGCTATATGCGGTTTGCTTATCATTGAAATGTTACCCATGCCTGTTTCATCAATCTATAGTTTATACGTTGTACGCAAACGTCCTGGCTGGCTTCCAAATGTGGTTGACAGACTTTATGCCGATAAGCCTGATCATGAAGGGATGGCTATCAGTCACTTCATGCCGGCCGGCCATGACCCGCTGGAGACCCGGAAAAAATGCACGATAATACTAACCGTGCTATTTGTAGTCGATTTGTTGATCCCGGTAATTATTCCAGCTTCCCTATTTGTCGTGCGAAGACGTCCTTTGTGGTTTAAAAACCTTGTCGCCAAACTTTATTCCGACCGGTCAGCAACCGTTGCAATACAATCCAATACGGGTTTCGAGCCGAAAATGGAAACCCCGGAATTTGCGGCAGCGCTTGACAAAAGATTTGCCGAGCTTGAGCGAAAGAATCTTGATTTTGCCAAGTCTTTAACAAAAAATACCATTATAAAGCTCAATACAGCGACGCATAACCGAAAACATCAGTAGTCGAACAGGTTATTAGAATAGCCAGAAGCGCCTAATGGGTCAGCAGACATCAATCTTACACGAACTTACAAACAATAGAATAGTGCAGAAACTTATTCATTTGAACGGCTTATCGGCACCGCAACCCGATTTAACTAAAGTTTAACTTAGTCCGATTATTACCTTGATTAAAATCCTGGCGCAAATAATGTTCTGTAATTAATCAAAGTAGAGGTTTCAACTACAGATAATGATTTAAAGATCAAAATTCCTTATCTATATCAGACAGGGATAACCGAATGGCTGCTGATCATTCTGAAATAAAAATAACCTGCTGCAATTCACCAGGTCTGGCAAGGACAGCTAAGAACAGAAAGAATTTACTCGCGGGTGATGCTAGCACCCTAGTGGTTCAATCAGGTTCGCGCAAACTGGCTTTTATATTCATGATAATCGCCAGCCCCCCCGATTTATTGGTTTTTTGGGTACAAAAGCAGAGCTGGACGTCGCATAATTTGTTTTAGTAGTTTTACTCGAAATGACCATTTATGTAGCGTTCCCTAAGTGACATTTAAAAGAGAGGCGAAAAGAGATTAATCGATGCAAATCCAACAAGCCCTGCAAAAACTTCTTAACCGACAGAACCTGAGCGCAGATGAAATGCGTACGGTGATGCGACAGATTATGAGCGGCGGTGCGACTGGCGCTCAGATCGGCGGCTTTTTAATCGCGCTGCGCTGCAAAGGCGAAACAGTCGATGAAATCGCTGCAGCCGTCGAAGTGATGAGGGAGCTGGCGAGTAAAGTTGAAGTATCAGGCCTACATTTGATCGATACCTGCGGCACAGGTGGCGATGGTGCAAATACTTTCAACATATCAACGACTTCTGCCTTTGTCGTTGCCGCAGCCGGCGGACAGGTCGCCAAACATGGCAACCGTTCGGTATCAAGTAGTTGTGGCAGCGCCGATGTGCTTGAAGCGGCTGGCGTAAATTTGGAGTTGTCCGCCGAACAGGTGGCCAAATGCGTGAATGAGATCGGCGTCGGTTTTTTATTTGCACCCAAACATCACACCGCCATGAAATATACCATCGGCCCACGCAGGGAAATGGGTGTCAGAACCTTATTCAATTTACTGGGGCCGTTAGCCAATCCTGCAGGAGCCTCCAATCAGTTGATCGGTGTTTTTTCGCAAGACTGGCTGGAACCTCTGGCGCAAGTGTTAAAAAAACTGGGTAGCTGGCATGTGCTGATCGTTAGCGCCGACGATGGCCTGGATGAAATCAGTATCGCCTCTTCAACCCGGGTCGCAGAACTGAATAATACTATAATTAGCTCTTACACGATAACGCCGGAGCAGTTTGGTTTTAACCGTGCAAGCCTGGCAGAGCTGACGGTGACGGACGCCAAATCCAGTCTGTTGATGATGAAGTCCGTGCTCAATAATGAAGCCGGTCCCGCCAGAGACATCGTAGCACTCAATGCCGGCGCCGCAATTTATGCTGCAAATATTACCGATTCTTTGGCGGCAGGAGTAGACAAAGCACAAGAACAGATCGCTAACGGCGCTGCACGTGCTAAGCTGGATGCCTTGATCACCTATTCAACTCGTATGCAATAACCGAACTATGACCATTAATACGACCACCCCCTCCGACATCTTAAAAAAAATTCTTGAGAAAAAAACTGAGGAAGTCGCCAAGCGCAAACTCGGCATGACCATCGCCAATCTTCAGGAAATCGCCGAAACAGTTGAAAAGCCGCGCGGCTTTTATGAATCTCTGCAAGAAAAGGCATTGGCAAAAAAACCAGCCATTATCGCCGAAATCAAAAAAGCCTCTCCCAGCCAAGGCGTGATTCGGGCTAATTTTGAGCCTGTTGCTATCGGCCAGGATTATGCGATGAACGGCGCAACCTGCCTGTCGGTATTGACCGATAACGAATTTTTCCAGGGCGCAGAGGTTTATTTGCAGATGGTCCGGGAACGCTGTCCGCTGCCGATATTGCGTAAGGACTTCATGATCGACCCCTATCAAGTCTTTGAAGCGCGTGCCCTGGGCGCAGATTGCATTTTGCTGATCGTATCCGCATTGACTGACAGCCAAATGCGGGAATTGTCGGACATTGCCGCCAATCTGGACATGGACGTGCTGGTTGAAGTCCATGATGCCGAAGAATTGCAGCGAGCGTTAAAGCTCGATACCAAATTGATCGGCATCAATAACCGCAATCTGCGCACTTTTGAAACGTCATTGCAAACCACGCTGGATTTAAAGGTGCAAATCCCCGTAGACCGTTTGATCATCACCGAAAGCGGCATCCATACCCAAGATGACGTTCAGTTGATGCTGGATAACGGCATTTACGCCTTTTTGGTCGGTGAAGCTTTCATGCGCGCGGAAAGCCCAGGGCAAAAAATGCGCGAGTTGTTTTCTTTGCAAGATCGCCGGTTGCGATGAACCGCATCGCAACCCCGGATTTCATGCCATTGGCTTGATTTTGGGCAGAATTAAGTAACCTTTGATGACATTCCGTTCTCAAATCATCTAGTTTGCAAATTTCAGTATTTTCAAAAACCAAAAAAACAAATATAATGGGCGGTTCAACGGAGCATTCCGCTCCTCCTTGCTTTACTATCTATAAAATAAAGACCTAGATAGAAGGCTTAACCATAAGGAAAAACAATGCGGCATTACGAAATTGTCTTTTTAGTCCATCCTGACCAAAGTGCTCAGGTTCCCGCAATGATTGAGCGATATAAATCAACCATTGAAGCTGCATCCGGTGTTATTCACCGCTTGGAAGACTGGGGCCGAAGACATTTGGCTTATCCGATCAATAAAGTTCACAAAGCACATTATGTACTTATGAACATCGAGTGTGACCAGGCGACACTGGCAGAACTCGAAAGCGGCTTCCGCTTCAATGATGCCATTTTACGCAGCATGACATTATTGCAAAAGTTGGCCATCACGGAACCATCTCCAATTGCCACATTGACAGCAGAAGAAAATAAAGCGGCTGAATCAAGAGCCAGAGACGCAGCAGCCAGAGAAGCAGTCGCCGCAACAGCGACGAATATCGACGATCTTGACCTTGATGAACTGGAGCTCGATGAAGACTTTGATGCTGGCGACATAATCGCTGAGTAAAATTATAACACTTGAATGACGAGGATTATTATGGCACGTAACATCAGACGCAAAAAACTCAGCCAATTCAGTTCAGAAAATGGTAAACAGATTGATTATAAAAATCTGGATTTATTAAGTGACTATATTACTGAAACCGGCAAAATCGTTCCCAGCAGAATTACCGGAACGAGCGCCAAATATCAAAGACAGTTGTGTGTTGCAATTAAACGCGCCCGTTTTATTGCATTGCTCCCTTTCTGCGACGCACACAAATAGTAAAAAGGACAAACAGTGGGGTTTTTAGCTGCCTATATCATGCGAGGGAGATTGCAAGCCATGGTTGTAGCCTCCACCCTTGCGCTATTGTCGCTGATAGTTCCCCCGGTAAGTGTTGTAAGTTCGGCCACAGTTGCACTTGTTACATTAAGACAGGGCGCTTTAGATGGCTTATCGGTTTTAGGCTGTTCAAGCATTGCTGCTGGTTTGCTGGGTTTTTTTCTGATAGGAAATTACCAGTTTGCTCTGCTCTATGTCATGGTGCTATGGTTACCTGTCTGGTTGATTTCCATCGTTTTGAGAGAAGGCCGGCATTTATCTTTGGCTGTTGAAATTGCGATATTGCTTGGCATACTGGGTGTCGCTGGCTTTTACCTCTACAACGACCAGCCTGTCTTGATGTGGAAGCAGGTGTTGATGCAAATGATACCTGTGGACGCTCCCGTTGAGAATGTCCAGCATACGATTGACGTGATAGCCCAATACATGACTGGAATAGTGGCTGCAGGTTCTGTGTTTGGCTTGCTTTTTGGGCTGTTTTTGGGACGTTGGTGGCAAGCAGTTCTTTATAATCCGGGCGGCTTCAGGCAGGAGTTTCTGTCTTTAAATTCCCAACCGGCATTGGCATTGCTCAGCGTTGCCGTTGTAGCTCTTGCGTGGGCAAGTTCGGGCCTTCTTTCCGAAGCAGCGTGGAATGTCGCAATCCTGTTTTTTGTCTTGTATACATTTATAGGAACTGCCGTACTCCACAGTTTATTTTCAGGCATGAAACTAGGCCGCTATATGGTGCCTATGTTTTATGTGACCATGTTTTTGATACCACATGCCATGTTGCCTGTTGCTTTGGTCGGACTGATCGACCCCTGGCTTAACTTACGATCAAAAATCAAAATCAAATTGAATTAATATGCCGAATGGCGCAATGAATCGGTTAAAATCCGAAAGAGAGAAATTAAGATGGAAATCATTCTTCTTGAAAAAATAACAAACCTGGGTAATCTAGGTGACAAAGTTAAGGTTAAAGCCGGTTATGGCAGAAACTATCTGGTACCTCAAGGCAAAGCGGTTATTGCAACAGCAAAAAAAATTGCTGAGTTTGAAGCGCGACGCGCAGAATTGGAAAAAACTGCAATTGAGAAGCTTAATGCTGCACAGGCTCGGGCCAATGCGCTAACCAAGCTTGAAGTGGTCATTAAGCATAAAGCTGGCGATGAAGGTAAATTATTCGGTTCCGTAGGCACTCATAATATTGCCGATGCCATTACGGCGGCTGGCGCATCCGTCCAAAAACACGAAATTCGTTTACCTCAAGGGGTTATTCGTCATATTGGCGATTATGCTATTGATATCAATCTGCATTCAGACGTGGTTGCCACTCTGACAATCAAGGTTGTTGCTGAATAATATTAAAGGTACACGGCAAAAGGTGAAAGGTCAAAGTATTAACATTTGCACCTTACACCTTGGTTCTTGCATCTTTATCTGAACATGCTTGTTTTTTATTCCAGCCTTTTTTATTTATTAATTCCTTTCGTACTCATTCGTTTGCTCTGGCGAAGTATTAAAGCGCCCGCCTACCGGAGCCGATGGAACGAGCGCTTTGGTTTCTATAATATACCAAGCCCAAAAATTGATATCTGGTTCCATGCTGTTTCTGTCGGGGAGGTTGAAGCTTTATTTCCTCTGGTCCGCAAGATACAACAAAAAAGCCCTGATAAGAGGTTATTGGTTACCACGACGACCCCTACCGGCTCTGCTCGAGTAACAACAATACTAAAGGAATCGGTAGAACACGTGTACCTGCCATATGACATTCCGGTTGCCGTGAATCGGTTTATGAAATGGTTTAAGCCGCAGATAGCTGTCGTCATGGAAACTGAAATCTGGCCTAATCTTTTTGTCTACTGTGGAAAAAATAAAATTCCCCTCTACATCTTTAATGCACGCCTGTCGGAAAAGTCGTCACATGGTTATCAAAAAATTCCTGCACTGATCCGTCTTGCCTTAGCGCAAGTAAAATTGATCGGGGCGCAGACAAGGGATGATGCTGACAGATTTATTGCTATTGGCGCCAATCACGAAAAAGTTAAAGTCCTGGGCAATCTAAAATTTGATGTGGAAATTCCACAGGTGACTATTGATCTAGGACGACGTTTGAAAGCAGATTTATTTACGGGCAGATTCGTCTGGCTGATTGCCAGCACCCATAAAGACGAAGAAGCGATATTTCTCGAAATCTGTAAATCATTAAAAGAAAAAATCCCAAATTTGTTATTGCTTATTGTTCCAAGACACCCCGAGCGTTTTCGCGAAGTAGAAAAACTGTGCTTACTACATCACTTTAATGTCGTGATGCGTACTTCCGGAAACTCCATTCAAGCAAATACGGATGTTTATCTGGTTGATACCATGGGAGAGTTAAAAATGCTTTATGCGGCTGCCGATGTTGCCTTCGTCGGTGGCAGCATGGTAAACGCGGGCGGACATAATATCCTGGAGGCTTCTGCAGTCGGAGTGCCGGTAATGTTTGGCCCTTATATGGCGAACTTTAAAGAAATAGCTTCGGGTATAGTAAAACAAAATGCAGCAATACAATGCCGGAGTCAAGATGAAATTAGCGATTCAATCTTAACATTATATGCGCAACCGGCATATAGGCATGGACTAGTAGAAAAAGGCAAGATATTCCTTGAACAAAATCAAGGTTCAATTGCAGGAATATATTCCATTCTTGATCAGGGCATCAATAAAGCAGCTTAGTCTAGCAAGGTTATGGCGAGTTTTTCGGACAAAAAGGTGCTCTGGATTTATCTGCTCTCCATAGTCCACTGACATCGTGTATATGCATTCACTATGAAATTTCGACGGCGGGATATTTGTCAGGGATCGCTGAAAACCTGCCCATCTCGACTTTCGACAGATACTTGTTGCCAAAACCTCTGAGTATCATCCCAGCGTCTCCATCGTCAATGCCAAACCTTGAAATGTGTGGGCATGACTGAATTTCTCTAGCTTTTCTGTCCATCACTAATGAAGTCAATCAAGGTTCACGTAATTGCTTGTAGGTGTTAATCAGAGCATTGGTGGAGCAATCATGGCTTTGGATGAACTCTTCGCTCTGGAGTTGGGGCAATATGGCTTTGGCCAAAACTTTTCCCAATTCGACGCCCATTTGATCAAATGAGTTGATATTCCAGATGGCACCTTGAACAAAGATTTTGTGTTCATATAATGCGATTAATGAGCCCAGTGTTTTAGGTGTCAGTTTCTTGAAAAGGAAGGTATTTGATGGTTTATTGCCCTCAAACACTTTGGCTGCCACCAGCACTGGATCGGCTTGCTCGCCTGGTTTAAGCTGACGTCTGACTTCCTCGGCGGTAATACCGTTCATTAACGCTTCCGGCTGGGCGAGGAAGTTAGAAATCAAAAGATCATGATGTTCTGGTAACTTGTAATGGCTGTTTGCCGCCGCCATAAAGTCGCAAGGAATAAGTTTGGTACCTTGATGGATCAGTTGAAAAAAAGCATGTTGGCCGTTGGTGCCAGGTTGCCCCCAGATGATGGGTCCTGTGCTGTAGTCAACTTTTTGGCCCTGCATATCAATGCTTTTGCCGTTACTTTCCATGTCGCCCTGTTGTAAGTAATCAGCGAAATAACGCAATGATTCATCATAGGGCAGTACGGCATGAGATTCGCAGTTAAAAAAATTGTTATACCAAATGCCCAACAAACCCATTACGACGGGAATATTTTTCTCAAAAGACGTCGTGCGGAAATGCTCATCGACTTCATGGGCGCCCAGCAGCAATTCTTCAAAATTATCCATGCCTATGCCCAGTGCAATCGATAAACCGACTGCCGACCAGAGCGAGTAACGTCCGCCTACCCAATCCCAGAACTCGAACATGTTGTTGGGATCTATGCCAAATTTGGCTACATTTTCAGCATGAGTTGAAATGGCGACAAAATGTTTGGCAATGGCTTTTGGGTCTTTAATTCGCTCCAGAAACCAGTTTTTTGCCGATTTCGCATTCATCATGGTTTCCTGAGTGGAAAATATTTTGGAGGCAACGATAAATAAAGTAGTTTCAGCAGACAAAGGCTTTAATTTTTCGACAACGTCTGCTTGATCAATATTGGAAACATAGTGGACTCTTAATGAGTCAGAAAAATAGGGAGTAAGTGCAGCGGAGATCATTTTAGGTCCCAGGCCGGAACCGCCAATGCCAATATTGACAACATCGGTAATGGCCTTGCCTGTGTAGCCCTTCCACTCCCCTGATCGGACAGAAGCACAGAAAGTCTTCATTTTGGATAAAACCCTATTTACTTCCGGCATAACATTCTGGCCATTGACATAGACCGGTCGATTGCTCCGATTACGCAAGGCAGTATGCAATACGGCCCGACGTTCGGTGGTATTAATCATTTCGCCGTCGAACATGGCTTTGATTTTTGAGTCCAATTTTGCGTGCCTGGCTAGCTCTATGAGCAAAGGCAAGGTCTCTTCAGTTATTCGATTTTTTGAGAAATCAAAGAGAATGTCGTTCAAACAAAGAGAGAACTTATTGTGGCGGTTGGGGTCTTGTTTAAATAAATTGCGGAGAGAAAAGTTTTCAATTTGACGGTGATGATTCTTTAATGCAATCCAGGCTTTTGAGTCAGTCAAAGAAGACATTTTTTGGGGGCTCCGTTTTTTTTATGATCGTGTAGTAAGTCTACGAAAATGAAGAAAGGATAGCAATAGCTGATAAGTGTATTACTATTTTCTTATTTAAAGAGAGTTGTGTGTTTTCTTTCCATCAATTCCTTTATTTGGCAAAGCTGATGTGCTAGAGTTGGCACTTGCTATGGCTTGATAATATAGCAAACGAAAGATTTTTTTGATAAGTTAAAATTATTAAAAAGCGATAATACATTTCATATAAAAATAATTATTTTATTGAACGGGAAGGTACTATGAATACATCACACTTAATAAGAAAAGGACTGCTTGGACTTTTAGGATTGCTTTTTTCGGCATCAACATGGGCCCATGGCGGTGCAGCAGGCACAGATACTGACCAATGTAAATTTGAATTGCAACCAACGCATTGGATTCATTATACGGCATATCAACCCAATTCATTCCCAGCTGAAGATTTTTGTGGCAATATTCCCAACGCAAACGAATTGACCATACTTGTGTTCGACTATCAAGATATGAAATACAGAAACATGCTGGTTGAGTTTGAAGTCACCAAAGAACCTGAAGGTAAACGCGTATTTTTTCTACCCAGCGCAAAGCATAAGAAAGGCTCGGTTGAATTAAGGTTGCCAAATGGTGTGCCAGAGCCAGGCCAATACCTAATCCACATCACGTTGGTTCCCGATCAAGCGGACACGGAACAGCGCACCACCGGTGAGAGACTGGATGTGCATATGGGTTTTAAAGCAGGTGCCGGCCAAACTGTGAGCAGTAAAAGTTATTTGTTATATGCATTTTTTGTATTAGCCGGTCTTTACGCATTCTATCTATCAAGCGCAGGTTTCAAGAAAAAAGTTGATGATGTTATTGACAAAATTAAAAGCTAATTGAAGCTTGAATGTTACAATGCTTTCCAATTTACTGATAGTATGTAAAAAAATGCTTATCAAGCGCTAGAGGAAATACAATGATGGTGAAGTTATTATCGGTTGGAGTGCTGACTTTTTTTATTTCGGCGCCGATTATGGCGGTTGAATATGAAGACCATGACAGTATGCTTATGGATCACGGCGATGGCCATTTAATGGATATGGCCGGCGGCATGGTTATGGGCCAAAATACCGATACCCTGCCAGGCGGGTGTGACAGCATCTCGGAAACCAAGGAGATTACTGTTCATGCAGGCCATAAATATGCGGAAAAATTTCCGGGCAGAATGTTTGCCTTTGATACCCAGGAATTTAATTTTAAGCCATGTACCAAATTGACGGTTCATTTCGTCAACGAGGACAACATACGTCATCAGTGGATGATGCATGGCCTCCCAAAATATTTATATCCCAAAGGCATGTTTCACCTGGAGGTGTCAGGCCCGGCAAAAATATCAGGAACTTTGATTCTGCCGCCTGGTGATAAAACTTACCTGGTCCATTGCGACATAGCGCAACATATGGAAAAGGGCATGAAAGCACAACTGAAGGTTGGCAAGGGCGATGGCGATTTACCCAGCATTCCGGGCGTAACAGCCTTTGTAGTCCAGGACGATTACAAAGCCGGTTTACCAGAGATTGCCAAGGCTCAAGCCGCCGCTGCCGCCAAAGCCGAAGCTGATGTCGCTACTGCTGCATTGATGTCGAATAAGCCGGCTTCAACCGGAGCACCCGGAACGGTTCCACAAAACTCGGGAACAGCGGCTCAGTCTCCAAAAACAGATTCATTTGTTTCAGGAGTTACCGTAATCGGCCTGGCGCTTGGACTTGTTGTTGCACCCATTCTGGCGCGAACATTTAAAGGCATGAGCGCTTCAGAGATCGTCGCAACGATTTTTGAGTTAGTAAGAACCGGGGTTGAAACTCTGATTGACTTGATTGCGGGTCTCGTTAGACTGATATCTTCCAAGAAGAACAAAATCCTGCCTGGAAAATAGAACTCTGGCAAAATAACCATAAACCCTGCTTTCAATCGAGGCAGGGTTATTCTAAAAATTGACTCCCTTCCCCCCACACAATTTTTTGGCACGAATTTCGATTTTGCAGGGATAATGCCGGCATTAACTGCGCCATATCCATAAAGAATCTAGTTCATTAGCACACAATATCTAGCCATGCTGGAAACGATAACCGGAATCCCGGCGCTGTTTTTAAGCGCATTTATCTCTTCGACGATTGCTCCGGGCGGCTCTGAAGCCGTTTTGGCTTATATGTTGTCGGAAAGGCCTAATCAGGTTGAATTTCTGGTTATCGTTGCCACGCTGGGCAATACAATGGGTGCCATGACAACCTGGGGATTAGGCGTATTAGCCGCGAAAAAATTTCCGCTTGCAGCCCTTTTATCCGGAAAGAAACAGAAGGCGCTGGACATCATAAAAACAAAAGGCCTATGGGTATTGCTTTTTTCATGGCTACCTTTAATCGGAGATGCTTTGTGTTTTGCCGGGGGCTGGTTAAAATGCCCTTGGCTGCCAGCCTGCTTACTCATTTTAGCTGGTAAATTTGGCCGATACGCACTCATTGCGTGGATGCTTGTTTAAGACCTTCCAAGCGGGGGACCTCTTCAAGGAAAAGTTGGGCTAAGGGAGTGGCGAGAATTACATACACTATTTTATTATGGCTTGTAATAGGAACAGATTAAGAGAACGAAGTGCTTCGCCATTTTCCAAACGTTAATACCGTCTGCTTCCATAGAAAGCGTGACTATTTTATTGCAGCATTCACCTTTTTTTGTGTTGCAATCTGTTTGTTAAGCGATGCCAATGCGAGTATCGAAAAGCAAAATGCCCTTGGCGTTTGCGGCTGGGTATTCCTGATTGGCTTGTTACTGGGTGAAAACCGGGAAGTGAGAACGCAGGTGATTATCGCTATAGTGTTTGCCACTATCGGCGAACATTTCGCTTCCCCATTTATGGGCGGCTATACCTATCGGTTCCACAATGTTCCCGCTTATGTGCCGCCAGGTCACGGCATGGTTTATTTAACTGCTGTCGCATTAGCCCGCTCAGGGCTTTTTTTAGGGCATGCCCGGTCAATTGCTGCATTCGTTGTCTTGATATGTGGTTTATGGTCTCTTTGGGGAATCAGCGGCTTCGCTGATCAGGGGGATTGGGTAGGCGCCTTACTATTTTGCGTTTTTTTGGTTTATCTGTTTAAAGGCCGATCCCCAATGGTCTATCTGGCTGCCTTTTTTATTACCACATGGCTAGAATTAATCGGCACAGCCGTTGGAACGTGGAAGTGGGCTGCCATCGATCCGGTGCTTAAATTACCTCAGGGAAACCCCCCCAGCGGCGTCGCGGCCTGGTATTGTCTAGTTGATGCCGTAGCAATTGGAGGCGCACCCGTGATATTAAAATTGATAACAAATACCGGCGAGCGGTTGAAATCAATCAAAACACGAAAAAGCGCTTACGAGGTTGCAGGTAATGACTAGACCTATGCACTCCAGCTAATCCAGCAACACTATTAATCTTAATGATAAGCAGCTGTAGTGCAATGACAATACAGTCTCGCAGAATGTTCAGATGCAAACCATGCTACATAATGAAACGATTAATAGTCGCCAGTACCATGCAAAACCAGTCAAGCGGGTTGTATTTCATGCCCATTTGCTTTAATTGATAAGGGTCAAGCCGTTACCTTGAAACCCTTCCTCCGCCAAGCCTAAAGACCCCCGGTCATCAGGCTTGGCTGCCCTAAGAAATAGGGCTGCACGTTATCTTGCCGCTTCTCAAGACCAAAAATTAGGTATATAGTTACCGAATTAGCATTTGGTTTTTTTCTATCCCATTATTTCAGGAGGTCCAAATGAACGAAGACACATTGAATATGGAAATCAGAAAATATCTCAAAATTGTAGGAGTGACGTCACAGCGGGAAATCGAACATGCGGTACTTAAAGCCATTGAATCCGGTAAATTGAACGGCTCCGAGACTGTTGCTGTAAAAATGACTTTAGATGCGCCTGCTTTAGGCGTTAATCATTGCATTGAAGGAAGAATCGCCCTTGAGTAGCGGTTATGAATGAATATGACTATGTTTTTTTCGGGCCTGAATTCTAGATCCAGACATGGTTCCGAAAGCCATCGACCTGGCAGCAAAATAACCACAATGCCGTTTTATAGCTTTCCGACGGGCCCTGTTATGGCAAAACCCTATTAATTCCGCACCAGGGGGACAGCATGCCCGACACTGAAACCGATAAAAACACAGCCGTTACAGTTAAATAAAATTGTTGAAACCGAATTCTCGGTGTTGTTCGTTACACTCACCTCGTTTTAATGATTTTTCGCTACAACCGTATACCGATTGCAGCGGGGATGCGCATTGAGTCAATCGAGTCTTTGGCTCATGCCAACAAAGCCGGCCTACCAATCACTCATCTGGGTAGCCATCCCTCGACGGGCATTGGTTCCTAATTGGAAACACGCCGTCACGGCATCGGCGATACTCTACGGGAATCTCTGGATCATGAGCGGCTGGCGTTATCTGCTTATACGCAGTTATTGAAGTTAGTGAACGGACACCATGTTTTGCTGGAGGAATATGCCCGTCGCATGATCGTCCAGGAAGAAATGCATATCGGCGATGTGCGGAAGATGTTGACCAAGCCGGCTGATTAACTTTCAGCATCGAGTGAGTTTTTGGATGATCGGCCTTTGTAACCGTGGAGTACAGATATGAATGAACACTTGCAGTTGGTCGTAGAATTTCACGAAAAATTATCATTTCCAATGGCGGAGCCGGGAACCATGCCGCACTTCCCGGATATGGAAGTTATCAGATATCAGTCATTGTTGATGGAAACCGGTAGCGAAGTGTTGAAAGCCATTATGGCAGGAGAAATGGCGGAAATCATGTTAGGACTGGCTAATCTTGCTTACGTCTCATTGTCTGGCATTGCCAGACAAGGCCGCGATGTCATTGAACAGCCGATTTCTTGGCGGCAAGACGGTTTTGTGCTGTCTGTCATGCAAATAGTCTCCGACAAAATCAATCAGTGTTCGTCAGGCAGTGTTATGAATTACTCGGCGCTCTATTGTTTATGCATTCATCTGGCCAGAGGTTTTGTTAATGCTGATTTCAATAAAGCTTTTCAGATGATTCACCATCACTATCTTTTTCGTTTGGAAAATAGCGGTGAATCCTTTTATGACGATACTGACAAACTCCGCAAATCGAAACTGCAGGATGCACCTGATCTGAGCGAAAGCCTTTATGAATAAATCTGCCGGATAAAATTGACATGACTTATCGTCCTGCTTTAGAGTTTCGCAAACTGATAGTATTCAATTAACAATAACTATAACTAATCGGAGGATCACCATGGCAAAACCATTAATACAATTGGCATTGGATTCACTGGATTTCGACCAAACCGTAAGCCTTGCCACGCAAACTGCACCTTATATCGATATTTTCGAGATCGGTACGCCCTGCATCAAACACAACGGCGTCAAGCTGGTTAAGGAGCTTCGGTCAAGGTTTCCGGACAAACTGATTTTGGTCGATCTTAAAACCATGGATGCTGGTGAATACGAAGCCACGCCATTTTACTCTGCCGGCGCCGATATTTGCACTGTTCTGGGAGTTTCCGGTCTTCCAACCATCGCCGGTGTCATAAAAGCCGCTCAAGCTCACGATGCAGAAGCGCAGATTGATCTGATCAACGTGCCGAATAAACTGGAGTGCGCTAGAGAAGCGGCCAGGCTGGGCGCTCACATTATCGGTGTACATACCGGCCTTGATGCACAGGCGGCCGGACAAACACCTTTTGCCGATTTACAGGATATTGCAAGGCTAGGTCTAGACGTCAGGATATCCGTCGCCGGCGGCATTAAAGAATCGACTGTTCAACAAGTGGTTGAAGCCGGCGCCGATATTATTGTCGTCGGCGCCGCCATCTATGGCGCCCCATCGCCTGCAGAAGCGGCACGCAAAATACGCGCCCTGGCGGATGGCAAGAAAGTTCATCCGCATCAGCAACTTATTCTCGATAAAGTGGCAAGTATTCTGGCTGCAACAGACGAATCCTATGAAGTTAAACTGACTAAGATGCTGGATAAAGCACGTCGAATATTTGTTTCAGGCGCCGGGCGTTCCGGTCTGGTTTGTAAGTTTTTCGCGATGCGCCTGGTTCACAGCGGTTACGATGTAAGCGTAGTCGGTGAAATCGTGACACCAAGCATAAAAAAAGGAGATTTGTTGATCATTATTTCCGGTTCCGGAGAGACCGAGCAATTAATCGCATTTGCCAAAAAAGCCAGGGAGGTTGGTGCGAAAATTGTCTTGATTTCTGCGAAGGACAGTTCGACAATTGGCGATATGTCGGAAGCGGTATTCCAGATCGGTAAATCCGATCAATACGGCAAAGTGGTCGGTATGCCGATGGGTACGGTGTTTGAACTATCTACGCTGTCGTTCCTGGAAGCTCTGGTTTCACATTTGATCCACGAAAAAGGTATCGCCGAAGAAGTTATGCGTTCAAGACACGCTAACCTGGAATAACACGGCATAACAATAAAAGGAAGCCATGAATCAGCAAACCAAAAAACTGCGCTGGGGCATTCTTGGCGCGGCCCGAGTAAATGAGCGCTTGTTGCCAGCGATTGTCGAGGCCCATAATGCCGAACTGATCGCTGTTGCCAGCCGCCGTCCTGGCGCTGCGGCTGAAACGATAGCGAAATATGGGCCGGCGGGCCATGCTGCCCGCACCTATGACAATCTTGAGGCATTAATTGACGATAATGAAGTCGATGCCGTCTACCTGCCGCTGGCCAATCATGAACATGCCGAATGGACCTTGCGTGCCATTGAACGGGGCAAACATGTGTTGTGCGAAAAGCCCATGGCGCTGGCACTATCGGATATCGAAACCATAGAAACTGCGGCCCGCCGCCATAAAGTCAATGTCATGGAGGGCTTCATGTATCGCTTTCATCCTCAACACGCTCGTGTGCTGGAATTGCTTCATTCGGATCTGATCGGTGAAATAAGGTCGGTGCGTGCCAGTTATTCCTTCATGATGCGGCCAGCCCGGATGTACCGCCTCGCGGAAACTATCAGTCGTGGTGGTGGCGCGATGTGGGACATCGGCTGCTATGCAATCCATTCGGCACGCCTGTTTTTTTGTCAAACGCCGGGCGCGGTGACGGCCATGTCCCGCTACGCCGAGAGCGGCGCCGATATTAGCACAAGCGGGATTATTGACTTCGGGGCCGGCAAATACGCGCATTTCGATTTTAGCTTCGAACGTGCACGGCGCTGCGAATACGAAATTACCGGCACCAAAGGCGGTATCAAATGCCACACGGTTTGGCAGTTGCCCGGCGATGTTCCGATCATTTCCTGGTGGACTGAGGACGGACGGCAATCTGAAGAGCGCCTGCCTCCGGCCAATCATTTCCGGCTGGAAATCGAACATTTCAGCGACTCCGTGTTACAGGGCAAACCGCCACTGCTGTCATTGGAAGATGCCAAAGCCAATTGCCGGATTATTGTTGCTGCTCTGCAATCGGCTGCACAAGGACAGACAATTAGGTTGATCTGATTAGTCATTTGATGGAATGGCTGTTTTGTAGTATTGGCCGCGCTGGCCTGAAAATCGAGACGAGGGGTATAAAGCCACCATACTTCCTATCAGGACTGCCAACCAAGAAATAGCCTGTGCTATAACTCACTCGTACGACAGTCCTGTGGACTCTCGCTGGTGACAGGGCTTCGTTTTCCGGCGCGGTGAATGGCCAATTGCTTTTGTTGGCGTGGGTTACTTTGTGGATGATGTTCAGTGGCCAGCCATCATCATGTTCTTACTGGTGGTCACTGATCGGTTGAAAGCCGAGCTCGCCGCCCAGACCACGGCTCACAGCTGCAGAAAGTCCTTACAGCATAACGCGTTCTTTCAGCACGGTTGCCCGGTCAAGATCAGGGTGATGTTGTTTGGACACCCACCGATGAAATTTCAAGATACCTGATAGTACTTCGGAATAGCTGAAATCGGCTGGCGGATCACGTCGTTGGTTTCGTTCATGCTGGATAAACTAATCAAGCCTCTAAAGCAGTTGGACTGAAAGTTTGCGAAAAATATATCAATGGTCGTTTCAAGAACAAACTGCAAATTTATGGTAAATTCGATGTAAATATTCCCTGCGATATAGACCGAACAACAACGTTAGAGGTTATAGCATGAATCCATAATCTTTATTAAAGCTATCATTCATAGATCATCCACAGAATATGCAGTAGTTCCAACGAGTGAAACGACTGGAGAAGTGTCATGAAAAAAACAATTTCGTTTATGCTTGCAGTAAGCCTGGTTTTGCTGACAGGTTGTGCGGGTGATCCTGGAATGTCGGAAGAACGAGCGGCTGATATAACCAGGGTCGAACAAATGGGTGATGCCGATAAATTGTATATTGTTGATTGTTTACTGCCCGGCAGAATTCAAAGGCTCGGCTCAAGGATGACCATTCTGATGGCGCGAAGGCCGGTTAAGACAACCGCGCTTGATTGCGAAATTCGGGGTGGTGAATATACGGCTTTTGATCGCGCTGACTATGCCACCTCACTGCAAATTTGGTTGCCCAAGGCACAAGCTGGTGATGCGGAGGCGCAGGCATATACCGGTGAAATTTATGAAAAAGGCCTTGGCACCCAGGCGGATTACAAGACAGCCGTCGATTGGTATCGCAAGGCCTCGGCACAGGGCAACAAGCGTGCCCAAATAAATTTGGGGCATCTTTATGAAAAAGGTCTTGGCGTAGAAAAGGACATGGCGGCGGCCATGGATTGGTATCGCAAGGCATCTGGCCTGGAACAAAAGAATTTGCCGTATGCCGCAACGTTTGCTACGTCTTCCGATGAAGAGCTGATGGCGGAAATCCAGATGCTTAAGCGCGAATTGGTTAATAGCCGCAACCAGACGAAAGCGCTAACCGATCAGTTATCCAACACGCAGCAGCAGCTTAAGGAAAGCCTGGAAAAACTGCATCGCTATCAAAATGAGCGGGACAAAACAAAATCCAGGCTGGAAGATGCTCAAGCCAAGGGCAATACAACAGAAGGCGCCAGGCTGGAAAAAATTCTGCACGACAAGGAGAATGAGCTGACTGTTGTACAACAGCAAGTTTCGGCATTAAATCGGCAGTATCAGCTGAAGGTTGATGATTTGACGCTGAATCTTGAAGAAACCGAAAGGCGCGCCCAACAAATTTCCGATCAGCTCAAAACTCAGAAAACCGTAGCCAGTGAGACGCAATTGAAGTGGATCAATGCGGAAGCAAAATTGGCCGAAACCGAGAAAAAATTGCTGAAAGCCCAAAATAACTATAGCAAAACCGATACTGACCGGATTTCTAAGACCTCTCATGCCAATACAAACCAGGACATGCAGCGTAAACTGGAGCAATCCCAGGCCCTGATCAGCCAGCTGGAAGCCGAAAAACAAAAATTACAACGGGATATAGCCAAAATACAAAAATCATCATCAACAATCAGCACAACACAGAAACCGGTTATTGAAATTATCGATCCGCCCTTGATGCTTCAGCGCGGCACCATGCCGACTGTAACGTTGCGTTCACTCGTCAAAGAGCGCGAGATTATCGGCAAGGTAACATCGCCGAACGGGATTATGTCGGTAATGGTAAACGATATGAAAACCAAGCTGGAACGCGGACTTTTCAAAGTGACAGTTGGCATTAAGGGCGAAAAAACACCTGTTAGCGTAGCCGCTGTTGATCAAAACGGCGAGCATGCCAGCCTGGAATTCTTATTATCGCTTGAAGGTCCGGCGGCTCAGAATGCGGTGCCTGGAATAATTAATGCACCCACCAGGAATCTGTGGAAAGAGATCGATTTTGGCAATTATTATGCCTTGATTATTGGTAATAACCATTATAAAAAAATTCCAACGCTGGAAACGCCGATCAGCGACGCCAAAGCGGTGGAAAGCGTATTGCGGCAGAAATACGGTTTTAACACCAAACTGCTGATCGACGCTGATCGCTATCAGATTCTTACGGCGATGAATGAACTGCGGGCTAAATTGACAGAAAATGATAATTTGCTGATTTATTATGCGGGGCATGGTGAACTGGACAAGGTTAACATGCGTGGGCACTGGTTGCCGATAGACGCGGATGCCGATAATACCGCAAACTGGATCTCGACGGTAGCGATTACCGATATTCTGAACGCAATGTCGTCCAGGCACATTCTGGTGGTTGCGGATTCCTGCTATTCCGGGACATTAACACGATCATCACTCGCACGCCTGGATGCCGGCATGAGCGAGGATAAAAAAATAGAATGGGTAAAAACGATGTTAAAGAGTCGATCCAGAGTTGCGCTGACGTCCGGCGGTTTGAAGCCGGTGGTGGATGGCGGCGGTGGCGGCCACTCGATATTTGCCAATGCCTTTATTAAGGCCTTACAAAGTAACAATAGCCTGCTGGAAGGCCAGGAGTTGTCACGTACTGTATCGGCTCAGGTTATCGCTGCGGCAGAACAAATTGGCTTGGAACAGGTGCCTCAGTATGACCCACTGAAGTTTGCCGGACACGAAGTCGGAGATTTTTTCTTCATGCCAAAATTATGATAAAGGTAAATGATGCGGCTCGTAACAATTTAATATTTTGACACGAAAAGTTTGATTTTTTGTTGTCACTTGAGCCCACGGGAAAAAATCTTTTAAGCGCTAAATCATGAGTAGAGGCTTAAGATCCCTTGCACTGCTTGGATTGGCAAACCCTGCTGAACGGTTACCCTTACCCTTTGAAAGACAGCTCTAGGATCTGCGCCCCTCAGTCTGCTCCAGCGTAAAAGTAAGAAAAAGAGCCGAAAGCAGAGGCGCTATGACTATCATAAAAAAATGGGGCCAGGCCACAAGAACCTGATTCCGTTTTAACAGGCAACGGTAATCAATTTTGAGAGCGTCGAGACCGGGACCTTTCAGCCACCAGCAATAAAACACCGGTTAACAGAGCAATCGCATTAGTTCCTGACGCCGCATCAATTTCTGGTGCTTGGGTGCAACTATTTCCTTGGCATTGATTTCCTCTCCCATTGTTACCGTTTTTTCCGCCTGCCCAAGCATTGCCACCGGCTAATGCCATGATCGTTATGCACAATATTAATAGTTGCCAAATTCTCATATTTTTACTACCTCATTTTCTTTTTTGCGAATAATTTAAGCCATACTGTTCGAAAAACACCTTAAAAAGGCCAAGGTTTATAGTCGGCAGAACGCTTTTCCAGGATCCAAAGCCCTCAATTTATTTTTGCCTCCATTCAGTATTTTTCCTAAATAAAAATGAGACCTTAACACCTAATATCAGTCTAGTATAAAAACCTATATTTTCTACCCGGAAAATACTGACGCTGACCAATGATCTACTGACGAGAGCTATCTGATCGTAACATGCAACAAATGAATTGAACTGCCACTTATCATGGCCATGCAAAATAACAATAACTAACTGAAAGGCCAGGAATTGACAGGTAGTGTATCGACTCAGGTTATCGCTGCGGCAGAATTGATTGGCTTGGAACAGGTGCTTCAGTATGACCCTCTGAAGTTTGCCGGACACGAAGACGGAGA